>OLOQ01004122.1_pt1 | contig 10036 bp, 7 predicted proteins | sample 1673101 | NCBI WGS metagenome assembly OLOQ01 (sample SAMEA3136754, study PRJEB25190) | human gut metagenome | biome: human gut; feature: human-associated habitat; material: faeces | place: Austria | collected 2013 | reverse complement strand
AAGACGAAGAACAACCCCGTGCTCATCGGCGAGCCGGGCGTCGGCAAGACGGCCATCGCCGAAGGGCTGGCGCAGCGCATCGTGCGCGGCGACGTGCCTGAGGGGCTGAAGGACAAGACCATTTTCTCGCTCGATATGGGCGCGCTGGTCGCGGGCGCAAAGTACCGCGGCGAATTCGAGGAGCGGCTCAAGGCCGTGCTCGAGGAAGTGCGCAAGAGCGAGGGCCGCATCCTGCTGTTCATCGATGAGCTGCACACCATCGTCGGTGCGGGCAAGACCGAGGGCAGCATGGACGCCGGCAACCTGCTCAAGCCGATGCTCGCCCGCGGCGAGCTGCACTGCATCGGCGCGACGACGCTCGACGAGTACCGCAAGTATATCGAAAAGGACGCCGCGCTCGAGCGCCGCTTCCAGCCCGTGCAGGTCGATGAGCCGACGGTGGAGGACACCATTTCCATCCTCCGCGGCCTGAAAGAGCGCTACGAGATCTACCACGGCGTGCGCATCCACGACAACGCGCTCGTCGCCGCGGCCACGCTCTCCAACCGCTATATCACCGACCGTTTCCTGCCTGACAAGGCTATCGACCTCGTCGATGAGGCCTGCGCCATGATCCGCACGGAGATCGACTCCATGCCGTCGGAACTCGACGACCTGCGCCGCCGCATCATGCAGATGGAGATCGAGGAGATGGCCCTCAAGAAAGAGGACGACCAGCTCTCGCGCGACCGGCTCGAAAAGCTCACGCAGGAGCTCGCCGAGCTCAAGGACCGCTTCAACGAGCAGAAGGCCCGCTGGGAGGCCGAGAAGAACAGCGTCGAGGAGGTCAAGTCCCTCAAGGCGGACATTGACCACCTGCACGCCCAGATCGAAGAGGCCCAGCGCAACTATGAGTACGAAAAGGCCGCGCGCCTGCAGTACTCCGACCTGCCGAACCTCGAGAAGAAGCTCACCGAGGCCGAAGCCGCGGCTGAGCGCCGCAAGAGCGACAACTCCCTCGTGCACGACACCGTGACCGAGGAGGAGATCGCCGGCATCGTCGCCAAGTGGACCGGCATCCCGGTGGCAAAGCTCATGGAGGGCGAGCGCGAGAAGCTGCTGCACCTCGACGAAGTGCTGCACCGCCGCCTGATCGGCCAGGACGAGGCCGTGGAGAAGGTCTGCGAGGCCATCCAGCGCTCGCGTGCCGGCATCAGCGACCCGAACCGCCCGATCGGCTCGTTCCTGTTCCTCGGCCCGACGGGCGTCGGCAAGACGGAACTGGCCAAGGCGCTGGCTGAGAGCCTGTTTGACGATGAGCGCAGCATGGTGCGCATCGACATGACCGAGTACATGGAGAAATTCTCCGTCTCGCGTCTCATCGGCGCGCCTCCCGGATACGTCGGCTACGACGAGGGCGGCCAGCTTACCGAGGCCGTGCGCCGCAAACCGTACTCCGTCGTGCTGTTCGATGAGGTCGAAAAGGCGCACCCGGATGTGTTCAACATCCTGCTGCAGATCCTCGACGACGGCCGCATCACGGACAGTCAGGGCCGCACGGTGGACTTCAAGAACACGATCATCATCCTCACGTCGAACCTCGGCAGCCAGTACCTGCTCGACGGCATCGGCCCGGACGGCGAGATCACCGCGGACGCGCGCGAGCGCGTGCAGGGCGAGCTGCGCCGCGCCTTCCGGCCGGAGTTTCTCAACCGTCTGGATGAGATTCTCATGTTCCGTCCGCTCACGCGCGACAACCTGTCGCACATCATCGACAACCTCGTCGCCGCCCTGCGCAGCCGCCTGGCTGACCGCACGCTGAACCTCGAGATGACCGACGCCGCCAAGGCGCTCATCATCCAAAACGGCTACGACCCGGCCTATGGTGCGCGCCCGCTCAAGCGCTACCTGCAGAGCCACGCCGAGACGCTCATCGCCCGCACGATCCTCTCCGGCGATCTGCACGCCGGCGACACGCTCGTCGTGGACGCCGAGAACGGCGCGCTCGTCTGCCGCGTGAAGGCATAAGGCATAAAAATCACCCCGGGAATCTGTGCATCGTGCACAGGTTCCCGGGGTTTTTGTTTTTCAGGCTTTCGGCTGTTTCCGGCACAGGCGGAAGATCAGCAGCGTCAGCAGCGCGCCGGTGAGGTAGCCCGCCGTGTCGAGCCAGACGTCCGCGATCTGGCCGCTGCGGCCGGGGACGAAGAGCTGGATCGTCTCGTCGCACAGCGCGGCAAAGGGGCCTGGCAGCAGCGCGCGCGGCCACGAAAAATGCGCGCTCGTGCGCAGCGCGGCGGCCGTCAGCGCGCCGAGCACGGCGTACTCGGCAAAGTGCGCGCACTTGCGCAGCACATGGTCGGTCATCCGCGGCAGCAGATCTTGCACCACGACCAGCAGTGCGCCGCTCTCGGCGCCGCTCTGCGCCGCGGGCAGGCACGAGTGCCCCCAGATGACCAACAGCCACACGGCAGCGCAGACCGTCAGGATGCGGCTGGCGCGGCGGTTCATTTGCCCTCTGCTTCCTTCTGCGCGCGGATCTTGTCCACCCAGCACTTGTGGCACATGGCGACGTAGCTGTCGTTGCCGCCGAGGAGGATCTGCCCGCCCTCGGTGATGACGCGGCCGCTGCCGTCGATGCGGGCGTTGACCGTCGCCTTGCGGCCGCAGGCGCACACGGTCTTGATCTCCGTGATGGAATCGGCCAGCTCCATGAGCCGCCGCGCGCCGGGGAAGAAGTGCGTGAGAAAATCCGTCCGCAGGCCGAAGCACAGCACCGGGATGTTCTGCTCGTCGACGATGCGGCGCAGCTGGTCAATCTGCTCGGGGGAGAAAAACTGCGCCTCGTCCGCGATGATGACATCGGCGTGGCCCGCGCGCGCGAACGTGGCGATGATGTCCTCGTCCGGGTGGATGACCTGCGCCTCGCGCTGCAGGCCGATGCGCGAGCGGATGATGTTCGCCCCGTCGCGGTCGTCGACCGACGGCTTGATGAGCCAGACCGTCATGCCCAGCTCCTCATAGTTGAACTGCGTGATGAGCGCCTGTGCGGACTTCGACGAGCCCATGGCGCCGTATTTAAAGTAGAGTTTGGCCATTTAATCCCGCTCCTTTACATAGGCCCGGATGCGCTCCATGACAAAATCGAGTGCAACCTGATTATGCCCGCCTTCGGGAATAATAATATCGGCATAGCGCTTCGACGGCTCGACGAACATCTCGTGCATGGGCTTGACCGTGGTCAGATACTGCGTGACGATCGACTCCAGGTCGCGGCCGCGGTCGCGCACGTCGCGCACGATGCGCCGCAGGATGCGCACATCGGCGTCCGTATCGACAAAGAGCTTGATGTCCAGCCGCTCGCGCAGCTCCGGCTCGGCAAAGATGAGGATGCCCTCGACGACGATGACCTTGGCCGGCGTGACCGTAATGGTCTCGGCCGCGCGGTTATGCACCGTGTAGTCATATGTCGGGCACTCGATCGCCTGCCCGGCGCGCAGCGCGTCGAGATGCTGCACGAGCAGTGGCGTGTCGAACGCATTCGGGTGGTCGTAGTTGAGCTTTTTGCGCTCGGAGAAGGGAATGTCGTCGTGCCGCTTATAATAATTGTCGTGGTACAGCACGCTCACATCGCCGCCGAATTCGTCGAGGATGCGCCGCGTGATGGTGGTCTTGCCGCTGCCGGTGCCGCCGGCGATGCCGATGGTGATGACGTCGCTCATGGTGCCGCCTCCCGTATGTTGCTTTTTTCTCCAACATTCTACCACAGGCGCAGGGCCGTTGCAATTTGACTTTTGCATTTTTTGCGGTTAAAATAAAACCGGCCGCCGCGCGCGGCCAAACCTGAAAAAAATAGAAAAACGGAGGTAGTATCATGCCTGTTCCCACGCCGCATATCGCAGCCAAAGCCGGAGACATCGCCAAGACCGTGCTCATGCCCGGCGACCCGCTGCGCTCGAAGTTCATCGCCGAGACCTTTCTGGAAAATCCCGTGCTCGTCAACAACGTCCGCGGCGTGCAGGGTTACACCGGCACGTGGAAGGGCGTGCCCGTGACCGTGATGGCCTCCGGCATGGGCATCCCGTCGATCGGCATCTACAGCTGGGAGTTGTACAACTTCTACGATGTCGACAACATCATCCGCGTCGGCTCGGCCGGCGCGCTCGCGGACGACCTGAACCTCATGGACGTCGTAGCCGGTGCGGGCGCGTGCACGGACTCCAACTTCGCGCACCAGTTCGGCCTCAACGGTACGTTCGCGCCCATTGCGGACTACACGCTGCTCAGCCAGGCCGTCGCCGCGGCGGCCGCCAATGGCGTGACGCTGCACGTCGGCAACGTGCTCTCGGCCGATAACTTCTACGACGACGGCAGCGACGGCCCCGACCAGTGGAAGAAGATGGGCGTGCTCGCCGTCGAGATGGAGGCCGCCGGCCTGTACATGAACGCCGCCCGCGCCGGCAAGCGCGCGCTCGGCCTGTTCACGATCTCGGACCACATCTACCGCGCCGAGGAGCTCACGAGCGAACAGCGGCAGAACTCCTTCGTGCAGATGATTACGATCGCGCTCGACACCGCCGTCAACATGGCGAATCTGTAACGCAAGGGCATCTGTCCGCGAGAAACGGACAGATGCCCAATTTGTTTATATTTTTTTTATATTTTCGAAACAAATAGGATTGCTTGCAATTCCGGCGCGTGTTATACTAAAGACAGTTGTGAAAACACAACAAAAAACCACCCGAATGTCGGGTAAAATTTTAATGGAGGAAAAAATAGCATGAACATGAAGAAGCTCGTTGCTCTGCTCCTCGCGCTCGTCATGGTCTTTGCGCTGTGCGCCTGCGGTCCCAAGGACAATCAGGACACGGGCAAGAAAGACGACGGCAAAAAAACGGCTATGAAGGCAGACGACATCCCGGACGAAATGACGTCCAGCGATGGCAAGTATCAGGTCGCGTTCGTCACCGACGTGGGCGATCTGAAGGACAAGTCCTTCAACCAGGGCACTTACGATGGCGTGAAGCTGTACGCCAGTGCCAACAGCAAGTCCTACAAGTACTATAAGCCCGCCAACGGCGACAAGGCCACCGATGACGATCGTTACGACGCCATGAAGGCCGCTGTCGACAACGGCGCAGAGGTCGTTGTGGCCGCCGGCTTCCTGCAGGGCGCTGCCCTCGAGAAGGCCGCGAAGGAATTCAAGGACACCAAGTTCGTGTTCATTGACGGTTGGGCTTTCGACGAGCTGACCAACCTTGCTGCCATCAACTTCCGTGAAGAGCAGTGCGGCTACCTGGCCGGCTATGCTGCCGTCATGGAAGGCTACACCAAGCTCGGCTTCACGGGCGGTGGCGGCGGCACGAACGATGCCTGCTGCCGTTACGGCTACGGCTACGTTCAGGGCGCTGAGGCTGCTGCAGCCGAAAAGAACGTCAAGGTCGAGATGAACTACACCTGGAAATACGGCGAGAGCTTCCAGCCCTCCGCTGAGCTGCAGACCCTGGCCTCCGGCTGGTACAAGAACGGCACCGAGGTCATCTTCTCCTGCGGCGGCTCTATCTTCGACTCCATCACCGCTGCTGCTTCCGCAAACGACGCGGCTGTCATCGGCGTGGACGTCGACCAGTCCTACACCTCCGACACCGTCATCACCTCCGCCCTCAAGGGCATCGGCGAGGCTGCTCAGCAGGCTCTGACCGCCGCTTACGGCAGCGATTGGGCCAACTACGGCGGCAAGCTCACCACCCTGGGCGCGGCCGAGGGCGCTGTTGGTCTGCCGACCGACACCTGGAGCCTCAAGAACTGGACCGTTGACCAGTACAAGGCCATGTTCGAGAAGATCGTCAAGGGCGAGATCACCATTGACAACGACTTCACCAAGCTCGCCAGCACCGATCACGTCACCCTCAATCTCGTCAAGTAATTTGACCTGACCCTGTGTAAGGAGAGAAAGCTTTGGCTTTCTCTCCTTTTCTTGTTTGCCCCGGAACAGCCGCGCCGTGTGCAGACCTGTGCGCCGCGGGGGAGCCCGAGGGGGCGAAGGGCCCGCCTCGGATGAGATCCATTGCCGCCCGGCGGGCGGCGTCTCGGCCCGAGTGAAAAACTCCGGGTTTTCGCCCGGGCTGAGAGAAAGCGCACGCTTTCTCTCCTTTTTTCGTTCGTATTCTGTACACATTTGGGGCGGAATGCCTTGAAATCAGGCGATCAAACAGGTATAATCAAAATATTAGCAGAGCCATTTCGCGCGCCGGGCAGCGCGGTTTCCCGTCCGGCGGCTGCCGATATGCAAACACAGAAACAGAAATAGGAAAGTAGGTGGCGGTATGGACAACGCTCCTCCGTATGTGATCGAAATGCTTCACATCACCAAGGAGTTCCCCGGTATCAAGGCCAACGACGACATCACCCTGCAGCTCAAAAAGGGCGAGATCCACGCCCTGCTCGGTGAAAACGGCGCCGGCAAATCCACGCTCATGAGCGTGCTCTTCGGCCTGTACCAGCCGGAGGCGGGCGAGATCCGCAAAAACGGCAAGCCCGTCAAGATCGACAACCCCAATGATGCCACCGCGCTCGGCATCGGCATGGTGCACCAGCACTTCAAGCTCATCGACGTGTTCACCGTGCTCGACAACATCATCCTCGGCGCGGAGACGACGAAGCTCGGCTTCATCCAGCGCAAGGAAGCGCGCAAAAAGGTCGAGGAGCTCTCGGAAAAATACGGCCTGAAGGTCGACCTCGACGCCAAGGTCGAGGACATCACCGTCGGCATGCAGCAGCGCGTCGAGATCCTCAAGATGCTCTACCGCGACAACGAGATCCTCATCTTCGACGAGCCGACCGCCGTGCTCACCCCGCAGGAGATCGACGAGCTCATGGCCACGATGAAGGAGTTCGCGCGCGAGGGCAAGTCCATCCTCTTCATCTCGCACAAGCTCAATGAGATCATGGCCGTGGCCGACCGCGTGACCGTCCTGCGCAAGGGCAAGTGCATCGGCACGGTCAACACCTGCGACACGAACAAGCAGGAGCTGTCGAACATGATGGTCGGCCGCCCCGTGCAGCTCGTCATCGACAAGACGCCGGCTCACCCCGGCGAGGAGATCCTGCATGTGGAGGATCTGTGCGTCCTGTCGCACCTGCACAAGCGCAACGCCGTCGATCATGTGTCGTTCAATGTCCGCGCGGGCGAGATCGTCTGCATCGCCGGCATCGACGGCAACGGCCAGACGGAGCTCATCCACGGCCTGACCGGCCTGGACAAGATCACGGGCGGCTCGGTCACGCTCTGCGGCGAGACGATCACGCACGCCTCCATCCGCCGCCGCGGCAGGAACATGAGCCACATCCCCGAGGACCGGCACAAGCACGGCCTCGTGCTCGACTTCACGCTCGAGCAGAACATGGTGCTCCAGCGCTATAAAGAGCCGCAGTTCCAGCACGGCGGCTTCATCCGCCGCGACGCCGTGCGCGCCTATGCCGACCGGCTCATCGAGCAGTTCGACGTCCGCAGCGGCCAGGGCGCCGTCACGATCGCGCGCAGCATGTCCGGCGGCAACCAGCAGAAGGCCATCATCGCCCGCGAGGTCGACCGGGACAAACCGCTCATCATCGCCGTGCAGCCCACGCGCGGCCTCGACGTCGGCGCGATCGAATACATCCACAAGCAGCTCGTCGCCCAGCGCGACGCGGGCAAGGCCGTGCTGCTCGTGTCGCTCGAGCTCGACGAGGTCATGAGCCTGTCCGACCGCATCCTCGTCATGTACGAGGGGCAGATCGTCGGCGAGCTCGACCCGAAGCAGACGACCGTGCAGGAGCTCGGTCTGTATATGTCCGGCGCCAAGCGCAGCGGGAAGGACGGTGAATCGGCATGAAGCAGAACAAACTCCGCACCCTTTATGAAAAGGACATGACCAAGAAGATCCTCGCGTCGCTGCTGTCGATCCTCATCGGTCTCGTCGTCGGCAGCGTCATCATCGCCGCCGTCGGCTTCTCGAATCCGGAGCTCGGCGCGTCGAGCGTCTGGGACGGCATCCGCATCGTGTTCGCCGGCCTGTTCAGCACCGGCCGCACCGCCTCCGGCGTGCTCACCTGGGGCTTCAACTCTACGAACTTCGGCAATATGCTCTTCCGCGCCACGCCGCTGATTATGACGGGCCTGTCCGTCGCCGTGGCGTTCAAGACCGGCCTGTTCAACATCGGTGCGCCCGGCCAGTACCTCATGGGCACGCTCGTGTCGCTGTGCATCGCGCTCGGCATCCCATCGAGCAGCGTCGCCCCGTGGCTGATCTGGATCCTTGCGTTTCTCGGCGGCGTCGCCGCCGGTGCGCTCTGGGGCGCGATCCCCGGCGCGCTCAAGGCGTTTTTGAACATCAACGAGGTGCTGGCGAGCATCATGACCAACTGGCTGGCGGCAAACCTCGTGACGTGGATGTTCGACATCAGCAATTTCAAGAACCTGGTCGAGAACACCAAGTCCGGCTACATCTACAAGACGACCTATAACGACGTGGCCACGGCGCAGCTCGGCCTTGACAAGCTCTTCCCGAACTCGCAGGTCAACGCCGGTATCCTCGTGGCAATCCTCTTCGCCATCGGCATGTACATCCTCATGAACAAGACGACGCTCGGCTACGAGCTCAAGGCCTGCGGCATGAACCGCCACAGCGCCCGCTACGCCGGCATCCGCGACAAGCGCAACATCGTCCTGTCCATGGCCATCGCGGGCGGGCTCGCCGGCGGCGGCGCTGCGCTGTACTACCTGTCCGGCAACACGGAGTTTTTCTGGAGCACGTATCAGACGCTCCCGGCCGAGGGCTTCAACGGCATCCCGGTCGCCCTGCTCGCGGTCAACAACCCCATTGCCGTCATCTTCACGGCCATCTTCATGTCCGTGCTCGACATCGCGGGCCTGCAGCTGACCAACCTCACGGCGTATAACGAATACATCACGGACGTCATCATCGCGGCCATCGTGTATCTGAGCGCGTTCTCGCTCGTGATCCGCATGCTGCTCGACGGCCGGAAGAAAAAGCGGAAGTCCGGCGACACGCCGGCGGACGATGCGCCCGTCGAGCCCGCGCAGTCGCTCGGAGACCCGGATCTGCATCCGGACCCGGCCATCACAGACCCGGACGCGGAGGCGCCCATCGCGGAAGGAGGCGAGCAGGCATGAGCTTTCTCATCCAACAGACACTGATCTATGCCGTCCCGCTCATGATCGTGGCGCTCGCCGGCGTGTTTGCCGAGCGCAGCGGCATCATCAACCTCGCGCTCGAGGGCATCATGATCTTCGGCGCATTCATCGGCGTGCTCTTCGTGCGCCAGATGCAGGGCCTGGAGGTCTTCAACGCTGCCAAAGCGGCCGGGGACTGGGGCACGCTGCAGGGCCTCGTGCTGCTGGCCATGCTCGTGTCGGCGGCCATGGGCGCGCTGTTTTCGCTGCTGCTGTCGTTCGCGTCGATCAACCTGCGCGCCGACCAGACCATCGGCGGCACGGCGCTCAACCTGCTGGCGCCCGCGCTGGTGCTGTTCTTCATCCGCATCATCGCCAACCAGAACACCCTCAACATGGCCAGCGGCGACTCGGCCAGCTGGTTCATGATCAAAAAGAGCACGCTCGGCATCGACAAGTCCGTCAACCTCGGTTTCTTCGGCGAGACGTTTATCAATAAGGTGTATCTGGCCACCTATGTGTGCATCCTGGTGTTCATCATCCTGTCGATCCTGCTGTACAAGACGCGCTTTGGCCTGCGCCTGCGCGCGTGCGGCGAAAATCCGCAGGCGGCCGACTCGCTCGGCATCAACGTCTACAAGATGCGCTATGCCGGCACGACCATCTCCGGCGCGCTGGCCGGTATGGGCGGCTTCGTCTACGCGCTGACCACGGCCAACTGCTCGTCCAACGGCGACGTGGCGGGCTTCGGCTTTTTGGCCCTTGCCGTCATGATCTTCGGCAACTGGAAGCCGCTGAATATCGCGGGCGCGTCGCTGCTGTTCGGCCTGTTCAAGTGCATCGCCGCGGCCTACACCAGCCTCGACATCAACGGCGACGGCG
>OLOQ01004121.1_pt1 | contig 10037 bp, 10 predicted proteins | sample 1673101 | NCBI WGS metagenome assembly OLOQ01 (sample SAMEA3136754, study PRJEB25190) | human gut metagenome | biome: human gut; feature: human-associated habitat; material: faeces | place: Austria | collected 2013 | reverse complement strand
CAAAGTGGGGAGTACAGATTGCTGGAATGATTTTCAAGGAAACCATTGGTCATCTTCCCTCTCCAATACCAATTTCAGCCTCTATCTCCTGCTTTTCTACTTCTTCCCGTTCCAATAACGTCTCTTTCTCATCTACTTTATCAATCTTCTTATTCTCAGCCTTGGAACGAAGCGCAACTTCTGCAGATAACACTCCAATCTTGTCTTCCAGCTGAGATACAATAATAGATAAGGTAAATATTTTTTCCACCAGCAGGAAAATGATCACCAGAAACACCAGATTACTTGGTGACATAATTCCGAATATACGACACAATTCATAGGAAATTTCCGGAAAGATTGCCAGCAAAAGTAAAATGGCCGCGAAAAAAATCCAAAAAATAGCGTCCTCCATTTTGACTTTATTTTTTCGGATTTTCCGAAGAATCCATCCAACAGTCAGAACAGAGGCAATAATAAGTAAACCTTTCAGCGTGTCGCTCATTTTTTGTCTCCTTTCTCTCGTTTACGCACCCATTGAAAAATAAAAATAGAAAAGAACATTTTCATCATATACCAAATGGAATTTTTGAAATCCAGGTAACTGGTTCCGGCAATTCGCTCGTGCATTTCTACCTGCACTTCTTCAATCTTTACCCCGCAATTCAAAAGGTATGCCAGGGTATCCGGTTCCGGACTGTAATTGATATCGTAGCCAAAGCGTTTGATCATGCGCTTATTAAAAAGGCGCATTCCGGAAGTTACATCTCCAATATATTTCCCGCCTGTGATTATCATAATGGCGTAGGTAAGCAGCTGGCTTCCAATCATTCTGAAATTAACAGGCTTGCGTTTGGTCTTAAATCTGGACCCAATCACAATGTCACAACCGGTCCGCTCCATCTCCGTAATCATATCCTCTATATACTTAGGATCATGCTGACCATCGCCGTCCAGCTGGAGAACGTAATCATATCCATAATAGTTCGCATAGCGCATACCGCTTTTGATCGCGCCGGAAAGTCCGGTGTTTACAGGAAGATCCATGAAATTATAACCGCGGCGGGCACATATCTTACGGGTGTCATCGGTGGAGCCATCATTGATCACCACGTAATCATATTGCGGATAATTCCTTTCCAGATTGTCTACTACCTTTTCTATGCATCCAGCTTCATTGTAAGCTGGTATAATGATCAGAATTTTTGATATTGTTTTTATTGAAGCCATGAATTCTCCGTTCTGTGTTTCTCCACAATCTCCGCCAGTTCCCGTGCTCTCGCCTCAAAAGAATATTTCTCCTTAATCACCGGCCACTGCTCGTCGACTTTTGCTTTCACTTCTTCATAGTTGTTCTCAATTTCCTTCACGCACTGGTGAAATTCTTCTTTATTGCTATAGTACAGCACTGCTTCCGGAAAGATTTCCCTGAGCTCATCGCAGCAGTCAGATATTACTGGGAGACCGCAGGCCAGGGCATCGAAAATGCGATTATTCACAAACTGGTAATCCAGCATGTCTTTCCAGTGGTCGTTCAATGTGACGCGGGCACTTCGGTAAAGGGCGGGAATCTGGCTATTTTCGATGAAAACGTCCTGTACCATGGTCTTATCTGGGCCTAACATGGCTTTCCAGCCGGCACCCCAGATTTTCAGCGGAAGCTTATCCTGTGCTGCCCATAATACACAGGGGCGGGCCACACCACGGGAATTTCCAATAAATAAATAATCTTTTCCACGGCTACATTCAGCTGCCTGATCCGGGTAAAAAAGCTCAGTGTCTGTACACTGAAGCAATGGATAAACAGGAACCGTAAGCTTCGCCTGAAGCTCCCTGGCATAATGGCGGGAACCTACGCATACAATATCATAGAGCTGGTATTCTTCTTGGGTAACCATCTCCGGGTGGCTGATATTCCACATAATATAGAGGCATTTGGTGTTCCGGCGATCCGGACGGTAAAATTCGCAGCCTCGAAGTACAAGAACCACATCTGCGTTTTCTTCACAGTCCCAGTCTTCGTGCAGGTCAATTATAGTGTACATTCCCATTCGATCCAGGTAACGTTTCAAGGCAACTGCATACGCATAATCGCCCCAACGGATCTTTTTTTCCTCAGGAGCAGGACATTTGATCACCCAGATCTGGCGTTCTTTCGCTTCACGCTGCACCTGTGCAGCCCGTTTTCCCCAGTCGTCCCGGCGATGCAGTTCCTGTGACACATATTCCTTCAGCTCCAGCATGGACTGGCTGTTTTTCTGAAGCTCCAGGAGGATTTTTTCCTGGCGTCTATTCTCTTTTTCCAGTTCACGCAGCTTATTGTCCATATAGGTGCGGCTTACCGGAATAAAGCTTCGTAATTTCTGTTTCAGGGTATTCCAAAAGCTCATATAGAAACTCCTTGTATAATAAGTTGTCAATCGGTAAAAATCTGTTTTTGAGTCTTTGGCTTTTATTATAACGAAATATGACAGGAAACGCAACTCCCCACAGCAAATCACCAAACAGGACAGTAGCGCAGCGTTACTGCTCACTGGTAACGTTCCGCGAAGCGCGTTACTGTGAACGAAATGAACAGTAACAGCGCAGGCGCTCTGCAATTTTCGCCTGAAACAGTAACCCTTCACAATTTTTTCACGTTTTTTTCTACCTTTTATCACTAGGAAAGTAATTTCGAATTTGCTATAATAGTTTCACGACATCAGAGCATGTTTAAAAAAGGCTTTCTGCAAAATGTGCATCACAATTTGTGGGATATTTCATCCCCATCTTTATTCAACAAACGCATCAAACTTTTCTGACATTATAAATCTTAGGAGGATACCGAATTCATGCGAAGAAAAAAGAGCTTACTAATACCGGCTGTGCTGGCTTTTTCCCTTTGCACCGGTGCTGTTGTCCCAGTACTGGCGGAGGAGACCTCACAGACAGCTGATGCAGCAGATAATGAACAAGAGACACATACACAGAGTGCTACAGATACTTCTGATTCCCCTTATGAAAAAGGCACCATCACAGACACTGATTTTCAGAGTGAATGGCTGAATCTGAAATTCACACCACCGGAAACAGTAGTCATGAATACAGAGGAAGAGCTTCAGTCTGTTATGAAGCAGGGACAGACCACCCTGGAAGAATCTTCCGGCGTGGAACTTGGAGATGACGCCCTGTCAGGAACCGTTTATGAAATGATGGCTTCTTCCATCTCTGGTTTTCCTAATGTTTCCTTAGTTGTTGAGGATGCTTCTCTGGAGAATATGACTGTCGACCAGTATTTTCTGGCTGCACAGCAGATGTTGGATGCTACAGGGATGGGCTATACTTATTCAGACGTGACAGATATACAGATTGCTGGACAGGATTTCCGTATTATGGAAACAAGTGTGGCCGTCAATGACTATGAAGTTCTTCAGAAATATTGTACCCGCAAACAGGGAGGAAAGTTTGTCTCCATTATTTTATCATACACCACAGATACCACAGCAGAAGCAGATGAAATTCTGGCAGCTTTTACTCCATTAAATACAGACACGGAGGCTGCGCCTGCAGAATAAACTATGGTCTATACTCCCTTAACCATAAAAGCCATAAAAATTGCATATAAAGCACACGAAGGACAATATGACCAAAGTGGGGTTCCTTATATTCTTCACCCGGTTCATCTTGCAGAACAAATGACAGATGAAACTACCACCTGCATTGCCCTGCTTCATGACGTTCTGGAAGATACTGCCCTGACTCTTCCTGATCTGGAAGCGGAATTCCCAAGAGAGATCACAGAGGCAGTCCAGCTGCTTACACACGCTCCTTCCGATGATTATCTGGATTATGTGCGCAGACTTTGCGAAAATCCGCTGGCTCGTAAGGTAAAGATTGCGGATCTCGCCCATAATTCAGATGAAACACGGCTTTCTTCCGTCACGCCGGATCCAATGCAGCTAAAGCACTGGCGGACGAAGTATGCAGCTGCAAAGGAGATCATACGGGAATACGAGAATATCCCATAAAGTACAACTCCAGACTATGTAAAAAGGTACTCTGTTATATTAATATCAATTATGTTGATACCAATATAACAGAGTACCTTTTTTATATTTTGCAAAAGCAACTGTTAAATTTTTATTATTTCACCCGCAAAATTGACCTCACCAGTTCCAGATGCGGCCTGTCTGCATCCTTCTGGAACACGGCAACATGGTTCAGGTCTGCGCCTCCATCTGTATATGCCGGAAAAAGAAAGCCGCACTCCGGCTCACCTGGCTCGTATTCATCTGCAAGAGGACAAATTACACAGATCAGATATTCAAAAACAGCTTCTGATTCCCCCAGCCGCTCCTTATCTGCTGCCTTTGCCGGAATATCATATCTGTCGTGGAAAATATAAACTGCATAAGGTCTCCTGCTTTTATAATTCTCCATTACAAGATCATAGAAGCTGTCCATAAGAGCATCGTTTTTCAGCCCACATTCCCGGATTGCCATCAAAAGCTGCCACACGGTTCCTGGCCTTCTGTCTGCATCTGCAAATTCATAACGTTTCAGATTTACATTTGTTGCTGCAAAGGGAACTACCTTGGCAAGCTCAATGTTTTTCTTCTTTTCTGCGGCAGACAGCTTTAAAAAATTCACGTTAAAGCTGCCGTCAAAGTCCCCATCCTTATCCACATAACATCCCGCAATCCTTGTAAAAGAACTCCGGGCAACATTCATCCTCCTGGTCAGCGCCAGCATATCTTCACGGTCGATTTTGTTGGTCATGGTTTTCTCCTGTGTATACGCAAAATGTTTTTTCTATTTTACCATTCCTATGCGCTATACACAACTGAAAGTAAAAATATCTCCATTTAAAACGCTTTTCTAATCCGCTCCAACGCCTCCGTCAGCGTTGCCCTTGGACACGCCACATTAATCCTTTGGAATCCTTCGCCTGCTTTTCCGAAAATCTTTCCACTGTCAAGCCAAAGTCTGGCCTTATTAAGGATCAAATCCTCCAGTTCCTCAACAGTCAGGCCTGTCTCACGGAAGTCCAGCCACACCAGATACGTGCCTTCCAGATCTGTCATCTTCACCCCAGGCAGATATTTTTCCACATACTCTTTTGTGTAATTGATATTCGCCTCCACATAAGCATGCATTGCCTGGTACCACTCTTCCCCCTTGGAATAAGCAGCCTCTGTTGCCACCAGTCCCAGAACCCCAAGCTGGCTGGTTCCTGCCGCATCCAGCTGCTTCCGGAATTTTCGGCGAAGCTCCGGATTGGGAATAAAAATATTGGAAATCATCATACTTGCAAGATTGAAAGTTTTACTTGGGGAAGTGCAGGTAATGGAAATATCCTGAAACTCCTTTTTCAGACCGGCAAACACCTGATGCTTTCCCTTAAAAACAAAATCCTGATGGATTTCATCACTGACAACGGTCACACCATTCTTTACGCAGATATCTCCTATTTTTTCCAATTCTTCTGCGCTCCACACTCTTCCCACCGGATTGTGCGGATTGCACAGGAAAAACAGTTTTACATTTTCCTCCACGATTTTCTTTTCAAAATCCTGAAAATCGATGTGATAGCGGTTGTCTTCTCCCTGATAAAGGTTGCTGCTCACCACTTTTCTGCCATTGTCCTGAATAACTTCTGAAAAAGGATAATAAACGGGAAGCTGGATCAGCACACTGTCTCCCGGCTGCGTGTATGCTTTTACTGCCATCGCCAGGGCAAAAACAACGCCTGGGGTTTTGATCAGCCAATCCTCCTGGATCTCCCAGTTGTGGTGGAGCTTCATCCAGTTTGCAATGATTTCAAAATAAGGGGTCTGCACCTCACTGTATCCGAAAATCCCCTCTTTTGCACGCGCCACCAGCGCATCTTCAATATAAGAAGAGGTCTCAAAGTCCATGTCTGCAACCCAGAGAGGCAGCACATCTGCCGGTTTTCCCCTTTTTACTGCAAAATCATATTTCAGACATCTGGTATTTTTTCTGTTAATCACTTTATCAAAATCAAGATTTCTTTCCGCCATATAATTCTTCCTCTGTTTCTGCAAATACTTTTTCAAATTCATCAAGAAGATCCTGGGCATCCTCGATTCCAACAGAGAGGCGAAGGGTTGCCTCTGTAATTCCGTTGCGTTCCCGTATCTTCTTCGGCACATCCGCATGCGTCTGGGTAGTTGGATATGTGATCAACGTCTCCACACCACCAAGACTTTCTGCAAACTTGATCATCCGCACTTTTTCCAGAACAGAAAGGGCAAACTCCTTGCTTTCCAGCTGGAAGGTAAGCATGGAGCCAAATCCTCTGGCCTGCTTTTTCATAATCTCATATCCCGGGTGATCTGGTAATCCCGGATAGATTACTCTGGTCACTGCGCTCTTTGTTTTCAGCCATTCTGCGATTTTGAAAGCATTTTTCTGTGCCTGCTCCATGCGGATTCCAAGAGTTTTGATACCGCGGAGGATCAGCCAGCTGTCAAAAGGAGCCAGGCCGGAGCCTGTGGTTTTAATAAGAAAACGAAGCTTTTCACTGATATCCTCTCTGTTGGTTACCAGAAATCCTGCCAGGGTATCATTATGTCCGCCCAGGAATTTGGTTCCGCTGTGCACTACAATGTCCGCTCCCAGTTCCAGTGGATTCTGGAAATATGGAGATAAAAATGTATTGTCTACTATGAGAAGGAGATTATGTCTTTTTGCAATTTCCGCAAGTGCCGCAATATCAGTGACATTCATCATGGGGTTGGTTGGAGTTTCAATATAAATTGCTTTTGTGTTTTCGTTTACATAACTTTCCACATTTTCTTTCCAACAGTCGATTCTGGAAAAATGGATCCCATTTTTCGAAGAAACATTGTCAAAAAGCCGGATGCTTCCGCCGTACAGGTCTGCATCTATGATCAGATGGTCTCCTGGTTTAAACAGCTCCATTACCAGAGTGATTGCTGCCATTCCAGTGGAAAAAGCCAGTGCATCGATTCCGTTTTCCAAAGTTGCTACAATTTTTTCCAGATGCTCTCTGGTCGGGTTCTGCAGTCTGCTGTAGTCAAAGCCTGTACTCTGGCCTACTGCCGGATGCTCATATGTTGCTGTCTGATAAATCGGAAAACTGATAGAGCCATAATTGTTACAACAGCCTTCCTCTTCTTCCAAATGTAAACACTTTGTATTGATTCCTCTTGCCATGATTTTCCTCCAGATTCGTATGATCGCGTTCAGAGAAATGTTTTCTCTCTTTTTTGTCTGAACATATCATAGCAAGATAAGAGGATTTTGTATAATTCATTTTACCTTGAGTTCGTTATAGAATATTGCTATATCTGATTAGATATGTTAGATTTTTTGTATTGCCAATTTCAGAGCGTGTTTGAAAAAGGCTTTCTGCAAGATGTGCGTCACAATTTGCGGGAATACTTTTTCAAACACGGTCTAAAACACCCTCTGCACCAGCAGCATATACAAAATCGTTCCACCGCCAATACTAAGCAGTGTATTCTTTTTCCACTTATGCAAAAATACGATAAACAAAATCGCAATGGCTTCTGGCAGCCCATAAGGTCCGCTTCCGTTCCTTCATAGTTACACTCTTCGCGATGCACAGAAATCATGTTTCCCATGTTTTCGCGCCGTACTTCTTGGGTTTTCTGTAAACGAAGTTCACAAAATATCTCTTGGGATGATATCTGCTGAATAGGAGCAGGCATTAATTACCGGCCAGTTCCCTGATAGCATCTGTCAAGGTCGTGTACTGCTCTTTCACCTGCGCGTAAAGCTCATCACTTCCTGCGGTTTCTCTTCCTCTTAATACCTCCGTAAGCTCTGCACTGACCTTATACAATTCTGTAAATCCAAGGTTCAGGCACACGCCCTTCAGGGTATGGGCTGCACGGAATGCTTTCTCTCCATCCTGTGCGGCAAGACCATCTGTCAGCTCCTGAAAACTTGGATCGTTAAGAAATTTTACTGCAAATCTTTTCACAAGTGCTTCGCTTCCCAGTCTTTTCAGAACTCCATCGTAATCTGAGCCAACTTTCTCATAACATTCTTTTATTGTCATTCCAGCCTCCTTAATTTTCATTCCGGTTCCCTATGTAACTGCTTTCTGCACTTTATTATATTAAATTGAAAGAAATTTGTCCACAGGTTTCTAGAGCGTGTTTGAAAAAGGCTCTGACATTACGCATCAGACCTGGAATAAGCATTCTTCATCTGATTACTCAGCTCATAAAGCACTTTATTCAGTGTGTCAGAAGCCTCTTTTTTCACCATATCCGCAATTTCCTGGTTGGCCTGATGGCGAAGGGACATTCGCTTCGCTGCGTCAGACTCTTTTTCCAGAAGAGCGTCATATTTGCCAATCAGCTGGTGGCCTTTTGACATTACACGCTCCTGATAACGTTCAATATGGAAAATGGAGCTCTTATAAGAAGCATCTGCCATGGCACCGATCATGCGGCTTACCCAGTAGAAACTGTCAGTGGTTACTTCCCTGGTGGTGCTGGAAAAATAGTCCGGAGTGGTATCAATTGTGGCATAAAACGGCACCAGCACATTAAATGCATTGGATGCAAATGCAACCCATTCCAGAATATTGCAGTCCTTTTCCATGCCTGGTCTCATCTGGATCAGAGACAGGAAATCTGTACGGTTCACACCGATAGAACGGAATGCTCCGCGCTGTTCTTTTTCTCCATAGGAAGCATATGGATCATAAGAGGTTCCCTGATAATGGGAGGACAATACATATTTCACATCCTCTACAGTAATCTTTTTTTCCGGAATCATGCACCATGGCAGATCATCAGAATATGGAGTAAATTCTGCATTTACGCCATCCCAGATTTTTGTCTTCGGATTCAGGTTTCTCAGCATATACCATGCACGAGGAGTATTATAAACATGGTCGGAATCGTCATGGCTTCCGAACGCATCTCTTGGATTCAGTACACCATCCATGGAAAGATCCAGGTGATTTTTGCTGATAAATTCTTTCAGGTCAGCGGAACACATGTATTCCAGATCCGCATATTCCTCACATGGGCACCGATATTTTTCCTGATCCCGCAATGCCTTTTCCAAGTCAAATTTATCAATTCCAAGCTGATTTGGCATTACTACATATGCCTCATCCGGAACCTTTCTTGCCATCCAGTGATGGCCGCCGATGGTTTCCAGCCACCAGATTTCGTTTTGATCCTGGAAAGCAATTCCATTCATCTCATAGGTTCCGTATTTCTCCAGAATGCTTCCAAGGCGGATTACCCCTTCGCGGGCGCTATGGATGTATGGAAGAACAATGGATACAATATCTTCCTCTCCGATTCCACCGGCTGCTTCCTCCTTACCGTCCTTTGCAGGCTGATAGATTACCAGAGGATCCGCGCCAAGTACCCGGGGATTGGAGGTAATCGTTTCTGTAGCAGTCATTCCCACATTTGCCTCATTTACACCGCTAGCTGCCCAGATTCCTTCGCCGTCTACTGCATTTGGCACAGATGTATAGCCCATTGGATCATCTGGAAGATCAATTTCCACATGAGAAATCACAGATTTATATTTCCGCGGCTGTTCCTCCGGATGAACCACCACAAATTTTTTTGGCATATAATGACCGGAACCGGAATCGTCATTTCTTGCGATCATGGTAGAACCATCATAAGATGCCTTTTTTCCAACTAAAATTGTAGTACAACCCATTTAAATTTCCTCCTGAAAATATTTCGTAATCTACTATGCTCTATGTTAGCACAATCGGGCATTTTATGGAATACAAGATTCCGGAAATCAATTATTTAACGGTTGTATTGCCTGCCATTAAGCTTTATACTTATCTTATTCCCGTAGCAAAATGATACGCGAAAGAATCCTGCCCATCAGGGCTTTTCTATAACTTAAAGGAGCATTCCTTATGCAGACATCTAAAGATTATTTGCATGTTTTTCTTGATATGGGCGACGCACTGTTAAACAGCGGCGCAGAAATTTTCCGGGTGGAGGACACCCTGAACCGGATGGGCTATGCCTGTGGTGCTACTCAGATGAATGTTTTTGTGATCACATCCAGTA
>OLOQ01004119.1_pt1 | contig 10037 bp, 10 predicted proteins | sample 1673101 | NCBI WGS metagenome assembly OLOQ01 (sample SAMEA3136754, study PRJEB25190) | human gut metagenome | biome: human gut; feature: human-associated habitat; material: faeces | place: Austria | collected 2013 | reverse complement strand
ATGGTGTACCATGTGTTTCCAATCTTGCGCTCCACGGTTTTGCAGAAGGGGCTTCTCCTGCTCCAGTAGATCTCGCATTCCTGCAAAAAGGACTCCGGCGGGTCAAAGATCGGATCAAAGTAACTCTCATGGTCAAAGACCCTGCACAGGTCGATGAGCACATCCTCTCTGCCATCCATTGCGGCACGGTTGATTTCGTCGATGCTGATAATTTTTCCCATAGGCAATTCCTTTCTTATAATTCCATTTCATTGTTGTGTTTGCGGGTCTGCACGACAGACTGCTCCTGCGGCTCTTTCAGTTTTCTGACGATGGAGCGATCCTTCTGCGGATGCGGCTCACCCAGCAGCTCGGATACCTCCCGGTCGGCCTGACGGAAGCGGTCGGCGTCGTAATGTTTGCCGAAGGTGTCCTTGATCTTTTCCCGGACTTCTGCGGTCATATTGCCGCGCAGCTCCATGCGGGCGGTGTGTAATTCTTCTGCGTCAACGGCCTCGCTCTGCTCTTGCAGCGCATGATACTTCTGAACCTCTGCGTCCAAAGCGTCGGCTGCCTTTGCCGCAACGTCCTCCAGCCCGGTCTTGTTGGCGTTCAAGGCGTCAAGCTGCTGTTTGACCTCTTTCATCCCGTCCGGGTCGCCCTTACCGAAACCGGCGATCAGCATATCCATTTCGCTTCTCAACTCCTCCATGTCCTCAGTGAGCGTCGCCAGCGCCTTCTTGATTTCAGCACGGCGCATGAGATTCAAAGGATTCAACATTCTCAACTCCGCTGTCAGGTCCTTTTTCTGTTTGGCTTTCTCCCGCAGCAGTTTCCGTATCTCCAGATACCGCGCATAGTCCGGCTGGATTGCCTGAATACTCTCGTCCAGCTTTCTCGCCGCGCCGGTATGGTAGAGCCATGAGTAGCGCAGCAGCAGAATGCCCTTGCGGGCGGTTTCCAGCGCCCTTGCAAGTGCGGGAACGGAGGACTTGATCGCTTCCGTCAACTTCTGGATTTCCGCACGGAGGGCGCGGATCAGCCTGTTTTGCTCCCGTATCTGCCGGTTGATCTCGCAGCGGAAGGATACGACGCCCTGCCGTTCCAGCGCACGGGCAACGGGGCCTTCGTGAATGGTGGGGATGGTGTCCAGCCCTCGCTCGGCGTTGCTGCGGTGGTCGATGCGTTCCGTAAAACCGGCGCGCTCCAGATAGCGGTTTGACACGTCAGCCCACGCTGCCCGCCACGAAACAAGCTGTTCCTCGCTGTTCCAGCGTTCGGAGATGGGATTCTGTCTGCCGTAGCGGGTGCTTTTCGGATGCTTGTCCGCTCTGACAAGGCCGCGCGCTTCCGCTTCGGAGGGCAGCAGATATTCCTTTTTCTTTTTATCTACATAGTAGGGATACTGCTTCTCCCAGCCCTCAGCCTGTGCTGTCTTGAACTCTGCGGCGGTGAAGCCCCGTTCCTCGCCGTTTCTGACACAGAGGTATTCCTTCTCCGTCTTGTACTGCCAACGCCCCTGTTCGTCCAACGGGCGCACGGTCAGCAGAATATGAGCGTGGGGATTCTGTCCGTCCGTGTCGTGGATGGCAGCGTCGGCGCACATACCCTCTGCCACAAATTGCTCTTGAACATATTCTTGAATAAGGGAAATCTGCGCCTGCCGGTCAAGCTCTCGCGGCAGTGCTGCGATGAACTCCCTCGCAAGGCGGCTGTCCTTGGCCTTTTCGTTTTCCTCCACGGCGTTCCAGAGCTTTTCTCTGTCCTGCCATTCCTGCGGAGCGTATTCCGGCAGAAATACCTGCTGCCAGACAAGCCCCTGCTTTTTCGTGTAGTCGTGCTGTATCCCGTCGTAATCGTTATACAGACGGGAGCAGCTCATATAGGCGGAAGCGGCCACGGCGGAGCGCCCTGCGCCCCGGCTGACCACCTTCGCCTCCAGATGATAGATCGCCAAACGTTCTCCTTTCCGCCGACAAGGGGTCATTGAAACAGTGACCCCCTGCACAGCTTTTCCGTGCAAAGGGTATAAACTCAATTTAGACCCTTTGCGTCCTTGTTTCAGGCACCTGCCAATAAGCAAGGGTGTGCGTTGAACTCACACCCTTTGCACAAATCCGTAATGATTCGTGACGGTAGTCCGTCAGCACAGAAAAACACAGCCGCTCCGATTCCCGGAACTGCTGTGTCAGGTGGTACGGTATTTCTTTTGCTGGGCGTGGCGCTGTATCTTCCCCGGTCTGCATAGGGATGCCGAAGTCCGTCGCAAGCCGCCCGGCGGCGTCACGGGCATTCTGTCCGGTGAGCTGCGCCGTCAGGTCGATCACGTCCCCGGCCTGCCCGCAGCCGAAGCAGTGAAAGTGGTCGGGGTACAGCTTCATGCTTGGTGTACGGTCGTCATGGAACGGACAGCAGGCCATGCCGCCGCGATTGACAGGCAGACCGTATCGCTCTGCCGCCATCTGCGGCGTGACCCGCCCCTTGACGGTTTCATATAGATTCATATTCCCTCCGTTTCTGCTCGTGATAAAGAGCGTGTAATTTAGATTTTCGGTAGCCGCTACCGAATAAAAACAAGTTTCCAAAGTGGGAACTTGAAAACGCTGCTAAGGATGCTCGCCGAATGAGCACCCTTCTTCATTGTCAGTCTGCATCTTCCACCGTCTGCTTCAGATTCATCACCCCACTTTCAATTTTCCCGATCAGAGGGGCGGTTTTCATACCCCTCTGTCTGTATGATGTTCAAATCGTGAAAAAACAGGCGAATCACACGACAAGCCCGTTTCAAAAAACAGGACAGGCTCTTTCTCTGTTCACATCTATATGGTATAATTAAAAAAACACGACAGGAGGGCGAGAGATGACAACTTCCATCAACGAGCACAATATGCTGACGCTGGATTTCTGGAGAGATACCGTGACCTATGAGGGAAAGACCGTGCCGACCGGCACGCTGGGCTGCGAGACGCTGAATATCCCGGACGAGGTGATTGAAAAGCTGAACGAACTATGTCCGCGTGTGAATCTGCTTCTGGAAACCATGAATCAGCAAACGCCGAACGCCGCTCTGCTGCCGGATGCAGGGAAAGCGGCAGAGGAAATCCTGACGCTGCTCCGAGACGTGCCGCCTTTTCACAGGCTGGATATGGATTTCTACCTTCCCGGCATCTCCAAAGCGTTCACGCTGGAGGGTTTGCAGGCATACAGCAGCGCACAACTGTCCGGTTCGCTTTCGACGAAGCAGTTGGAAGAGGTCAGGCTGGGGGTGCTGCTGGGGCGCATCGTTCCGGTGCTGGGACACCTTGCATTCTCTCTGGCGGAATACAAAAAGGGCATGGAGCGGTTTGCCCTTATGCTGGACGCAGAGGGCAGTGACCGCACCCCGGACGGTCTGGCAGAATTGTTCGGGCGGTGCTTCCCTGCGGAGTTCCGCCTGAACGAAGCAAGCCCGTGGATGGCGCTCACTAATGAAACTTCCCAATACCTGTCTGTCCTGCATACCGGCGAGGACAAGGCAAAGCTGGTGAAGCGCATCCACTACGTTACCTTTGTGGGGATGCTCCGCGCCGATTTCTTTGAGGGTCTGTGCGTGGGTCACGCGCCGAAGAAATGCCGCATCTGCGGCAAATGGTTCCTGACCACCAACGCAAGGCACACAAAATACTGCGGAGGCTTCGCCCCCGGCGACAAACTGGGACGCACCTGCCGCCAAATCGGGAATCTGCGGGGCAGGGCGCAGCGGGAGCTTGCGCCGGATCATCCCATCAAGAAGATATACAACCGACGCATGAACACCATAGATAAAAAGCAGGACAGAGGGACGCTGGATCAGGACGCTGCCGCCGTCATGAAGCGGCTGGCAAAGCGTAAAATGCAGCAGGCGATCAGCGACGTTGCCTATGCACAGGGCAGCTATGCCGCCGAGATGGAACAGGCGGCGCTGCTGGCGGAAGCAAAAGCGGAGATGAATCGATAAGAGGATAACCACTGCGGGAAAGGGGGTGCGGACATGAAGGACAAGCGCGACAAGCTGATACCTGAGCAGCTTTCGGGCTACACATGGGAGCTGTCCGGTTATGCGCCCAAAGTACCGTTCTCCAACTCTGACAGCCTGACCATGCGGGAGGTGCGGAATGCCTTTCAGCTCACGCCGGAACCGCCGGAGATGGAGCTGAACGACTACATACGGGAAGCCGTCAGGAACAAGAACCTTGCGTACTTCTCCTTCTTTCTGCACCGCTTTGAAAAGCGGCTGAACGGCGTGATCTATCGCTTCCTCACCCGTAACGGCATTGACCGCTATGACCCTGCACGGTTTCTGGACTACAAGCTGGAAGTCCTGCAAATGCTGCTGTTCTGCCTGCCGAGGTTCGACCCGGAGCAGGAGACGGAGTTTCTGAAATATGCCAAAAACTATATTCGGAACGGGCTGCTGTTCTGCCGTGCGTTGGAGGAAGCAGGCTCCTTTGGAAGTATTGCGGAGTACCAGCGTGTGCGGCATATCGGGGCGATATATACCGATTCCGGCAAGAGCCGCGCAGAGGTCGTTGCGAAGTTTGCAGAAAAAGCCGGGTACAAGGAGGACGGCGCAACGGCTGACGAGCTGCTGACCGTTGCCCGGCACAACCGGAGCATTGTTTCCCTTTACCGCACGGAGCAGGACGAGGACGGCGAGGAAACCGGAGAGGACGTGACCTGCGACGATAGCTGGGACTATGCGGACATCCTCTGGAACGGCGTCCGGGCAAGGGCCGTAAAGAGAGCCTTTTGGGAAATGGAGCTGCGGGAGCAAAGACTGCTGGAGGGACGGAACGCCATCTGCATGGCCTGCGGGCGGGTCAGCCCCATGTCGAAGCAGAAATCCTTTGAGGAACTGGCGGTCATGTTCGAGGGCAGTGGGGCAAGCGGCGCGGAGCGCGCCTACCGCCGCGCTTTGGACAAGCTGCGCCTGAAGCTCATGGAGAGCAGCATGGTGCATACCGTGACCTTGAAACAGGTGAAAAGCACGAAGAAGAACAAAAAAATAGCCGCCGCTGTCTACCTGTATCAGGCGGACAACGACGGCGAATGGGGCGAGCTTCGGTTTGATTTTGAAAACGGCACGGCGGAGATCGTCAGGCTGGCGGATTGGGACACGGTGAAAAGCAATATCTTTGCAAAGACGGCGATACGGTTTGTTCAGAGATTGCCGGAGGCGAGACTGCTGAAATCTACAGTGGTTCCGTTTGAGATGGAACGGCTGGATCTGATTTGATCATGATGGAAAGCAAAACGACGCCGTTGACAACATCTTCGGATCGTGCTACAATTTGACCGAAATAATAAATGTGGTCATAAATCCAAGGGGCGTGCGCAGTGGCTTTTACAGACGAACAGAATGAACAGATCCGCAATGACCTGATCCGAGTGGCCCGACGCTGCGGCATTACCATTGGGATGCGAAAAACCTCTGTGGAGCAGCTGACGGAGGCCGTTGGAATCTCCAAAGGGTCATTTTACAAATTCTTTGATTCCAAAGAGTTGCTGTTTTTCGCCGTACTGGAGGACATCCATACCGAGTGCTTCGCGGCAGCGCAGAAGTCCTTGCAGGAGAATACACCCCTGCTTCCTGCCGACCGCGCGGCAGCGGCGATCTTGGCTGCCTGCCGTTGGCTCTCCAAGACAAAAGCCTTTGTGTTCATCGAAAATGACGCAGATTTTCTTCTGCACCGCCTGCCGGAGGAAGTGAAGACCGCCCACTACCACGATGACGAGACGCACATCCGTACCCTGCTGGAGATGGGCGGCTTGCAGCCCAAGGGCGGTATGACGCTGGCTGCCGCCACAGTGCGGGGCTTGATTTTAACCGTCTCCCATCAGGAGCAGATTGGGGTGCTCTATCCGCAGGTGCTGGAAACGCTGGTGCGGGGCGCCTGCCGGGAGCTATTTGCATAAGCGGAAAAGCCGCAGTGATGCGGCTTTTCAAAAGGGATACAGTTAGCTTACTCTAACTTGCTTGTGTCATCTGTATGAGTTAGAGGAGGTTAACATCTCGTTGCGAGGGCGAAATCATGAGAAACAGTCAAAATTTCTGGGATAAAAACGCCGGGCGGTACGACCGCTTTATGCGAAAGGATCGGGCGGCGTATGACGAGATGCATGAGCTGATCCGGCCGGTCGTGAAAGCAAAAACGGTGCTGGAACTGGCGACCGGCACAGGAATGATCGCAAAAAACATCGTGAATGCGGCGGCGCACATCGAGGCGACGGACGCCTCCGCGGAGATGATCGCCGAGGCAAAGCGGTATAACCACTCGACAAAGCTGCATTTTTCGGTGCAGGATATGTTCCGCCTGCCCTATACGGAGGAGTCCTTTGACGTGGTGATCGTGTCCAATGCGCTGCACATCGTGCCGCAGCCGGAGAAAGCCCTTGCCGAGATTCACCGGGTGCTGAAAGACGATGGCGTACTCATCGCACCGACCTTCACCCACGCCGGGAACTCGTTTTCCGGAAAGGTCAGGGCATTTTTCATGAAGCTGGCGGGCTTTCCGCTGCACAGCAAGTGGACAAGTCACGAATATCTGGCATTTCTCCGGGAAAACGGCTGGACGGTGCAGAAAAGCACCGTGCTGAAAGCCTCGTTCCCGCTGACCTACGCAGAGTGTGTGAAATCGGAGGGATGAACCATGCAGATATTGGAACACGGACAGGCGCAGGAGCGGACGCTGCTGTTTTTCCCCTGTACGGCAGAGCCGGTATGGGCCTTTGCTGACACAATCACACAGCTTTCTCGGAAATGGCGCGTTTTTCAGGTGATATATGACGGCCATCAGCCGGAGTATCCCGGGGACTTCACCTCTGTGGAGCAGACCGTGGATGAGGTGATCTCCTACTTAGAAAACCACGGCATCTCCCGTCTGGACGGGGCCTATGGGTGCTCCATGGGCGGCGCGTGCCTGACGCGTATGCTGGCATTGGGGAAAATACCCATCAGCCGAGCCATCATCGACGGCGGGATCACGCCCTATCAGCTGCCCTTCTTAGTGCGAAAGCTGCTGCTGGCTCGGGATGTGCTGTCCTTCAAAATGGCGGCAAACAGCCGAAAAATTCTGGAAGCGGCCTTTCCGCCGGAACGGTTTACCCCTGCAGGGCACGACCCCAAAAAGGAGTACGATGCCATGGAAGACTATCTCAAAATCTTTTCCGATCGGACAATCCGCAATATATTCTGGTCCGCCAACAACTACGCGCTTCCGAAGTGCCCCGCAAAAACCGGCACGAAGCTCACCTACTGGTACGGCGATGACGAAAAGAGGGACCGCAGGCGCGACATTCAATTCATCAAGCGCTATTTCCCGCAGGCACGCATTCACGGCATTCCGAAAATGGCACACGCGGAGCTGGTGATGGTGCATCCGGAGAAATTCTGCTGGTATGCGGAAAAATTTCTGACTTTGCAAACGGAGGAAGCATGACATGAGAGAAAAAATCAAGCTCTCCGGTGTGCCGGAGACTATGCTGCAAACCGTTTATGCAAGGGCGAAAGAGAGCAGCGGCAGAGGTGCGATCCACGACGCAAAAGCGGAAGAACTCATCGAAAAGTTGGACTACGATTTTTCCCTTGCCGGCAAAGATACGGCCATGCGCAGCGGCGTCATTGCCCGGACCATTGTGCTGGATCATCTGACAAAGGCGTGGCTTGGGGCGCATTCGGGTGCGGTGGTCGTCAATATTGCCTGCGGGCTGGATACCCGCTGCTATCGGATGTCGGGTTATGCGCATTGGTATAACCTCGACCTGCCGGAAACGATGGCCGTGCGGGAAAAGCTTCTGCCGGAAAGCGGCACGATTTCACAGATTGCCATGTCCGCCATGGAAGATTGGGGCAGCAAAATCAGCGAGCAGAATGTGCCGGTGCTGATTGTCATTGAGGGACTGACCATGTACCTGAACGCAAAAGATGTGCAGCAAATTTTCGCAGTGATTTCCAGCCGTTTTTCCCAAGCCACTATATTTGTGGAAACCATGAATCCTGCGATGGTGCGGCACTTCAAGGAGAAATCCATTGACGCAAGCAACGCAAAATTTACTTGGGGAATCAAGAATGGAAAAGCACTTGCCGAACTGCTGCCGGGTTTTCGATTCATGGAGGAACACAGCTTGACGGAGGGCATGGCGGTATTTGCACCGATTTATAAACTGCTGGACAAGCTACCCACCGTGCGGAATATTTCTAATAAGATCATCGTTCTGGAAAAGGAGTTGTAGAAGATGTCATTCTTTGAAAACACCCGCAAACCTGTGGGCCTCGGCGGGAAGCTCATGGTCGCCATGATGAATTTGGGTCACAGCCCTGTGGCGCGCTGGGGGCTTCAATTTCTGAATGCTGCGCCGGATGCCGAGGTGCTGGACTGCGGCTGCGGTGGTGGTGCGAACATGAAAAGACTGCTGAAAAAATGCCCGCAGGGTATCGTGAAGGGCATCGACTATTCGCCCGTCAGCGTGGAGAAGACGAAAAAGGTCAACGAGACCGCCATCGCGGAGGGGCGCTGTGCCGTCCTGCAAGGCAGTGTGGCGGATATGATCTTCGCAGATGACTGGTTTGATGCGGTCACGGCCTTTGAAACGGTCTACTTCTGGCCTGATCTGCCGCAGTGCTTTCGGGAGGTCTGCCGGGTGCTGAAGCCCGACGGGACCTTCCTCATCTGCAACGAGAGCAGTGGCGACACGGACAAGGATGAGAAGTGGACGGAGATCATCGGCGGTATGACCATATACAGCGGCGATGAGCTGAAAACATTTCTGGAAAACGCTGGATTCTGCAATGTTCAAATCCATAAAAACAAAATGGGCTGGCTCTGCGTGACAGGACAGAAGCGGGAGGAATAAGGAATGCTGCTGCTGCAAACGATTCTGGAAGGACTGGGGCTGGGCGCACTGCTGGTGGCGGTCTGCGCTGTCGGTATCCGAAAGGGCGCTGTCGGCATGGTGCATCTGTATGGCGAAAAGGTGCAGGAGCGATGCATCGCACTGGGGCTGACCACAAGGGAGAAGATCAAACGGAACGCGCTGCGCTTCAAGGCAATCTGCATTCCAATCTACCTTTTTTATGTGCTTCTTTGCGTGTATGCCATCAACGGCGCACATACATTTTGGGACGGTTTCTGGCAGTGCTTTGTGATCCTGTCCGTAATGAATCTCATCGACCGGTTTGGCATTGACGGCTACTGGGTCGGACACACAGGGGCATGGGTGATCCCGGGGACAGAGGATCTGATGCCGTATATCTCAAAAGCCGATAAGCAAAAGAAATGGCTGTTCGGAACCGTGGGAATGGCCGCGATTTCCCTGCTCCTTGCGGGACTCGGGCTGCTGCTGTAAGGAGGAAATACCGATGTCAAAGAAAGCGACCGAATTTCAGAAAAGAGAAATGAGCAAGATGTACCGCGGCAAGGAAATATTCAAGCCGCTGAACACTGGCTGGGTGGATGAGCGCGTGGCCTGCGTGCGGGAGTGGGTGGCGAACATTTTCTTCTACCGCAAGGGCGACACCACCATCATGATCGATGCCGGGTACAACTACGACCGGCTGGCAGAAAAAATGGACTGGCTGGGCATCGACCCGCAGTCCATCCGGCACATCCTCATCACTCATCAGGACACCGACCACGTGGGCGCGGTGGAGGCAGACAGCCCCGGTTTGTTCCGGAGCGCAAAGCTCTATATCGGCGAGATTGAAAACCGGTATCTCACCGGCGAGGTGCGGCGAAAAGTCATATATCATCTCTATAAATTGCCGCAGGTCGCAATTAACAACGAAAAGGTGCTGCTGCATGACGGCGAGACTTTCGAGATTGACGGCATCAAAATTGAGTGCTTTCTCGTGCCCGGCCATACATGGGGGCATATGGTCTATCTCATTGACGACAAATATCTCTTCACCGGCGACACTCTCTGGTTCGGTGCGGACGGCGGCTACAGCTTCATTTCCTCTCTGGCAGAAAGCAACAAACTGGCGGTAAAGTCGCTGGCGGCGCTGGAGCAGAAGCTGCAAAGCCGTGGATTACACCCGCTGT
>OLOQ01004118.1_pt1 | contig 10040 bp, 8 predicted proteins | sample 1673101 | NCBI WGS metagenome assembly OLOQ01 (sample SAMEA3136754, study PRJEB25190) | human gut metagenome | biome: human gut; feature: human-associated habitat; material: faeces | place: Austria | collected 2013 | reverse complement strand
CTGTCCCTTGACCCTGCAAGGGGCATTGCCCCTTGACCCGTTTGGGGCAGCCCGGCTTGAGCGCGTTACCCCCAATTAGCTTTTTCCGAAAGTTTTTATCCTTAGCCCAATGTTACCGTGACCTGATGCGTCTTGCCATCCGCAAATACCGGCAGAACATTGCCCGCAATCGCCTGTCCATCCACCGTCACCTGCTTCACACCGCGGCACACATGCGACGGATTCTCAATCGCAATCGCATACGTTGCTCCGCGGAAACGGCGGCTCACCTGATAGCCGTCCCAAGTGTGCGGAATGCACGGGTCAACCTTCAAGCCTTCCCAGTCCGGCTTGATGCCCAGAATGTAGTTGCTGATGACGTAGAAGTTCCATGCCGCCGTGCCGGTCAGCCAGCTGTTCTTCGCCTGACCGAAGTTCGGCGCGTCCTTGCCGGCGATCATCTGGCTGTATACATACGGCTCCATCTTGTGCAGGTCGCTGATTTCCTCGCGGTAGGCGGGGGCAATGCGGCTGTACAGGTCGAAGGCGCGGTCGCCGTGGCCGACAACGGTTTCCGCGGCGATAATCCACGGGTTGTTGTGGCAGAAGATGCCCGCGTTTTCCTTGTATCCCGGCGGATAAGAGGAAACTTCGCCCAGTTCGAGGTGGTACTCCTTGTAGGCAGGCTGGAGCAGCACGATGCCGTGCTTGGTTTCCAGATACTTGTGGACGGATTCGAGCGCCTTTTCCGCCTTGCCGTCCTTCACGCCGACACCGCCCATGACGCAGTAGCCTTGGCTTTCGATGTAAATCTTGCCGTCCTCGCATTCCTTCGAGCCGATTTTGTGGCCGAAAGCGTCGTACGCGCGGACGAACCACTCGCCGTCCCAGCCGTCGCGCAGGATGGCTTCATTCATCGCGTCGATTTCCTTCTGGCAGGCGTCCGCCTTGTCGTCAAGCCCGCGGCGGCGCAGAATCGCGACCAGATCCGGCCCAATGGCGACGAACATGCCCGCAATCAGCACGGATTCCGCCACGCGCTCATCCGGCGCGTTCGGGTTGGAGAAGGTCTGGAAGGATTCGCTCGGTTCGTCGGAGAAGCAGTTCAGGTTCAGGCAGTCGTTCCAGTCGGCGCGGCCAATCAGCGGCAGACCGTGCGGTCCCTTGTTGTTGACGACGTGATAGAAGCTCGCTTCGAGATGCTCCAGCAGCGTTCCGCAGTCGTCGGGGTTGCAGTCGTAGGGCGTTGCGGCGTCGAGAATGCCAAAGTCGCCCGTCTCCTTGATGTACGCCGCCGTACCGGCAATCAGCCACAGCGGGTCGTCATTGAAGCCGCCGCCGATGTCGTTGTTGCCCTTCTTGGTCAGGGGCTGATACTGGTGATAGCAGCCGCCGTCGCGGAACTGCGTCGCGGCGATGTCGAGGATGCGTTCACGGGCGCGTTCGGGGATTTGGTGCACGAAGCCGAGCAAGTCCTGCGAAGAATCGCGGAAGCCCATGCCGCGCCCGATGCCGCTCTCGAACATGGAGGTCGAACGGCTCATGTTGAACGTGACCATGCACTGATAGGGGTTCCAAATATTGACCATGCGGCCCAATTTCTCGTCAGGCGTGGTCAGCACATAGGCGGACAGCAGGTTGTCCCAGTGCTTCTTCAGCGCGTTAAACGCATCGGCAATCTGCTCGTCGGTCGTCAGCTTTTCCAGCAGCGCCTTCGCAGGGGCTTTGTTGATGACGCTGGGCGCGACGAACTTCTCCGCCTGCGGCACTTCGACGTAGCCCAGCACGAAGTTGAAGCGGCGTTCTTCGCCGGGGGCAAGGGACACCTTCACCTGATGCGCCGCCATCGGCTGCCAGCCGGAAGCGATGGAGTTGCCCATCTTGCCGGTGAAAACCGCCTGCGGGTTTTCAAAGCCATTGTACAGCCCAAGGAACGTCTCCATGTCGGTGTCGAAGCCGTCCACGGGGGTGTTCACGGCGTAGAACGCATAGTGATTGCGGCGCTCGCGGTATTCAGTCTTGTGGTAGATGACACTGCCTTCCACCTCAACCTCGCCGGTGGAGAAGTTGCGCTGGAAGTTCGTCATGTCGTCCTGCGCGTTCCAGAGGCAGAACTCGACGAACGACGTCAGAATGACATCCTTGGGCGCGTCGGAATCATTGCGCAGCGTCACCTGATGCACCTCGGCGTTCACGCCCATCGGCACAAAAGAGAGCTGGCTGGCGGTCAGACCGTTCTTCTGACCGGTGATGATGGTGTAGCCCATGCCGTGGCGGCAGGAATAGCTGTCCAGCTCCGTTTTGACGGGCTTCCAGCCGGGATTCCAGACCGTGTCGCCATCCTTGATGTAGAAGTAGCGGCCGCCGTTGTCCACAGGCATGTTATTGTAGCGGTAGCGGGTGACGCGGCGCAGTCGGGCATCGCGGTAGAAGCAATAGCCGCCGGCGGTATTGCTGATGATGCCGAAGAACTGTTCACAGCCGAGGTAGTTAATCCACGGGTAAGGCGTCCGCGGCGTGTCGATGACGTACTCGCGGGCTTTGTCGTCAAAGTGACCGTATTTCATGCACCTAATCCTCCAGAGCAGCGGACGTAGCCGCAGTGATTGTTGCAATCTTATTGTATCACAGCTTTTGCGTTTACGCAAACGTTTTCGTGAATCTTTCGCAAATTTTTTTGTGGGAAATGGCGCTGAAGTGATGCAAAGAGGACAAAACAAACGGTTGTGCAGCGGCGAATCAGCGGTTGACAAAGCGATAGAAAGCGTGCTACAATTCCCAGAAGGAGAAAGCAAAAAGGAAGGAACACACATGGATCGTATTTATCTGGATAATGCGGCGACGACCGCCGTTTCGCAGCCCGTGATGGAGGCAATGCTTCCTTATTATATGCAGGTGTACGGCAACCCGTCCTCCATTCATTCTACGGGGCGCGACGCGAAAAAAGCGGTCGAGCGCGCGCGTCGGCAGGTCGCGTCGGCATTGGGGTGCAGCGCGCAGGAAATCTATTTCACCGCGGGCGGATCGGAGAGCGACAACTGGGCGCTCAAGGGCGCGGCGTTTGCACATCAGGAGAAGGGCAAGCACATCATCACCACGCAGATTGAGCATCACGCCATCCTGCATACCTGCCAGTGGCTGGAAGCGCAGGGCTGGCAGGTGACGTATCTCCCGGTGGATGCGGACGGCTTCGTGACTGCCCAGCAGGTGGAGAACGCCCTGCACCCGGATACCGTGCTGGTCAGTGTGATGGCGGCGAACAACGAAATCGGCACGCTCGAACCCGTCGCGGAGATTGGCGCACTCTGCCACGAACGCGGCGTACTCTTCCACACGGACGCGGTGCAGGCTGTCGGTGCGATTCCGCTGGATGTCGAGGCGCTCCACGCGGACATGCTCTCCCTCTCGGCACACAAGTTCCACGGGCCGAAGGGCATCGGTGCGCTGTACATCCGCAAGGGCGTGAAAATCGACCCGCTGATTCACGGCGGCGCGCAGGAACGCGGGCATCGCGCAGGCACGGAGAATCTGCCGGGCATCGTCGGCTTGGGCAAGGCGATTGAGCTGGCGGAAGAGGGCTTGGCGGAGAACGCGGCGCGGATGACCGTTCTGCGCAATCGGCTCATCAGCGGCTTGGCGGCGGCGATTCCCAACATGCGCATCAACGGCACGATGGACAAGCGCCTGCCGAACAACGTGAACGTGTCTTTTGCGGGCATCGAGGGCGAAGCGGTGCTGCTCCGGCTGGATTTGGAGGGCATCGCGGCGTCGAGCGGGTCGGCATGTACGGCGGGCAGCCTTGACCCCAGCCATGTGCTGACGGCGATTGGCTTGACGCGCGACGAAGCGAAAGGCTCGCTGCGGCTGACGCTCGGCACGGACACCACGCAGGCGGATATTGACGAGGTGGTAAAGAAGCTGCCAGGGATTGTGGAGAGTTTGAGGGAGATGACAAGTTGGTGCGGGAGAGGGTAAGGGAAGGAAAAACCGCATGATAATACTATTTCTAAATTCACCTGCGCCATCTTCTCGCGCCTTTTCCATTCTGGTGTCCGGTCGTTCCACTTAGCGTAGCGCTGCTATGCTGCGTTTCACGCTCGTTAGCCAGAATGAAGAATTCGCTTCGCATCTTGGCGCATTCTTATTTGGAAATAGTATAAGGCAGCAAAAAAGCGCGGAAGGCTGATGTGGCTTTCCGCGCTTTTCTCGACAAGAATACGCTATTCCGGCAGGTATGAGGCAGCTTCGCGTCCGCAGACGCGACGAGAATGCTTTTTCAAAGGAAAATTCTCCCTTACACCCCCTTCACCATTTCCTCCTCGCCGTCCTCATCCACATTCCCCGTGTGCTGGAATCCCAGCGATTCGTACAGCCGCATCGCCGGAATATTCGCTTGATGGCACGTCAGCACAACGCGCCCGGAATCCCCGAACGGCTTCGTCGCGATATAGTCCAGCACCGCCTTCATCGCCGCTGTGCCGTAGCCTTTGCCTTGCTCGGCAGCGTCAATCATCATGTGCCAAATGTCGTATTCCGGTACGTCTGGGTCGTAAATCACCATGACGTATCCCACCATCCGCGCGTCAGCGTAAATGCCGAACGGCTGGCATTGATCACGGTAGACATACGCCTGCGCAAGGCTGCGAATCGGGTGGGAGACGTACTGCGTCTGGTCGTCGCGGAGCTGCAAATGGAATGCATCCAGAAAGTTGCTTTCGTCAATGGGCTTGAGCGTGATGTTCATCGGGTCAATCCTTTCCTAATTAAATCGTCTTTGGGGTGGCATCTGCCCATCTAACGGAGAGCGCGGGCATTTTCATCCCGAGAATCGGAAAAGAAAAATCTGCGTGTTCGTCTTCCCGGCAATGCCTTTTTGTGCTATGATAAAAAGGCAAACAGAAAGGGGAACAAGCATGAAGATTCTGGTTCGATATCACGACGGCGCAGTGCCGCTGACCATCCTGCCACAGGGGGACTGGATTGACCTGTGCGCGGCGGAAACCGTGACGATGCACGCGGGCGAGTTCCGCATTATTTCCCTGGGCGTGTCGATGCAGCTGCCGGAGGGGTACGAGGCGCACATTGTGCCGCGCAGCTCGACCTTCCGCAAGTGGGGAATTCTGCAGGCGAACAGCATGGGGGTCATCGACGAAAGCTACTGCGGCGATGACGACGTGTGGGGCTTTCCAGCGCTGGCCATGCGCGACACGACAATCGCGCGCGGCGACCGCATCTGCCAGTTCCGCGTGATGAGGAAGATGGACAAGCCGGAGCTGGTGACGGTGGAGCACCTTGACAATGCGTCCCGCGGCGGCTTCGGCAGCACGGGTACACGATGAAGAGGAAAAAAAGCCGGACGACGCGGCGCAAGGCGACACGCCGGACGATTTTCCAACTGCTGCTGACACTCCTGATGGCGGTGCTGCTGTTCGTCCGCAGTGACGCGCCGAACGGGGATGATTTCCTTGCACCGATTCCGACGCAGCGGCCAACGGCGACCGCCGTACCCGTTTCATCCGCTGATTTAACGGTGTATTTCCTCGACGTCGGTCAGGCGGACGGCGCGATTCTCGTCAGCGACGGTCATGCCATAATGATTGACGGCGGAAAAGCCTCCGCCAGCCAATTCGTCTATGCCTACCTGACCAAGACGCTGGGGGTTGAGCACCTTGACGCCATCATTGCGACGCATCCGCATGAAGATCACATTGGCGGTCTGCCCGGCGCGCTGAATGCCTGCACGGTCGGCGCGGTGTATTCGCCCGTGACGCAGTGGGATACGAAGGTATTCAGCTCACTGGTGAAGTACACCGAAAGACAGGGAATTTCGCTGACTGTGCCGAGCATCGGCGACAGCTTTTATCTTGGCAGCGCGCAGGTGACGTTCCTCTCCGACGGGCAGGGCTTCACGGACACAAACGACATGTCGCTGGTCGTGCGCGTGGACTGCGGCAGCACGTCGTTCCTCTTCACGGGCGACGCGGAGTGGAACGCGGAACACGCGCTTTTGGCAAATGGCGAACCGCTGCAGGCGACGGTGCTGAAAGTCGGCCATCACGGCAGTGAAACCTCGACGTGCTATGCCTTCCTGCGTGAAATCATGCCGCAGTACGCTGTCATCAGCGTCGGCAAGGGCAACACCTATGGTCATCCGGCGGAAAGCACCCTGAGCCGCCTTCGCGACGCGGATGTTGTCGTTTTCCGCACCGACGAGCAGGGGACAATCATCTGCCGCTCCGACGGGCGGAATGTGACGTTTGAGACGGAAAAGTGACGACCGAAGGGGTCAAGGGGCGAACGGAAAGCCCAACTTTTTGCCTCCGCAGAGGCGAAATCCCCTGCAACAAAAGCATTGTATAAGGAAGGAGAAACGCGAATGATAAACATCCGCCGCATGTGGCAGCCCCTGACGGCCACTCCCTTCCTCGCAACGGCGGCACACCATGAAATCCTGCCCTGCGAATCCCTGCAAAGGTGGATTCGCTGCTTCTGGGGCGGCATCATCGGCGCTGGCGCATCCCCGACGCGCATCATTCCCGATGTCTGCGCTGACCTCATCTACCACATTGACGAAACGGCGGGACGCATCATTCAAGCGAGTTTCTGCGGCGTCAGCGACGTGTGCGGCACTGCGCATTCGCCGATGATTCCGGGGCATACGGTGAGCACATTCGCCATCCGCTTCCATGCCTTCGGCGCGTATGCGTTTGCGGATGATGCCCTTCGCGGCACGCTGAACGGCTTTGAATCGCCGGAAATCCGATTCGGTCGACTTGACCGGGCACTGCGGGCGCGATTGCTGGAACTGGATGGATTGCCATCGCGCGCGGCGTATGCGCAGAGCGTCCTGCTGGCGTTTCAGTGCCGGGAAAATCCGCTGGTGGAGACGGCGGCGGATGTGCTGCTGTGCCACCGCGGGACGGCGACGGTCAGCGCGTGGGCGCACGAATTGTTCATCAGCAGCCGTTAGCTGGAGCGCCTTTTGGGCGAGTACTGGGGGATGACACCGAAGAAGGGGAGCGCGCTGGTGCGGTATCAAGCGCTCTATCAGGAGATTTGCCGCGGGACGCTGAATAACGTGCAGGACGCGGTGGCGCGCTACGGATTTGCGGATCAGGCGCACCTGTGCCGCGAGTTTCGCCGCTATCACGGGGAAAACGTGTCGCATTTCTTCAAGACATCGTGCGAAAATGGGCGTACAATGGAGGAAAACGGCGTTTATCCGCCGGAGGAGGTATCAACATGAGCGAAAGCATCAGCGTCTGCGGAACGGATTGCGGCGCATGTTCATTCTTTGGGGGACTGTGCCGGGGCTGCAACGAATGTCAGGGGCGTGTGTTCCATGCGCCGGCGGGCTGCGCGTGCCCGATTTACGCTTGTGTGCGGGAGAAAAAAGGCTTGCGGAACTGCGCGCAGTGCCCCGACCTGCCGTGCAGCCTTTGGCAAAGTACCCGCGACCCGTCGTTCACGGACAAGCAGTTTGCCGCGAATATCGCCGGGCGCGTCGAGAATCTGCGGAAGCGCATGACGAATCGCGAGCTGGCGGATTTCGTCTCTGCCCAGCTGGCGCCGCTGCCGGAAGTCCGCCGAATCCCCATGATGGGCGGGTTCATCTTCTACTACCGCGAGCGGATTTTCGGCGGCGTATACGGCACGGGCTTCATGGTCAAGAATGTCCCCGCCGCGTGGCGCTTCATGCCGGGTACTTCCGCCGAGCCACCCTACGATGGCGCGAAGCCTATGCTGCACGTCCCGATTCTCGCCGATTCCGCAAAGCTCCGCACCATGGTGCAGGCGATGTGGGAAGAACTGCCGGAACGTCCGCCGAGAAAGCGGAAACGCTGACGGCTTTTGGGAAGCACAGCGGCAAATCAGCAAAAAGGTGCGTCAAAAGGGAAAAAAACCTCCGAAAACCCTTGGCTTAATAGTGACAAGTAACTATGCCCTATTTGCGGCAAGTGGTTTCTGATCACGGATGCAAGGCAGAGCAAATACTGCGGAGGACTTGCTCCGGGGGATAAGCGTGGGCGCACTTGCAGACAGATCGGCAATCTCAAAGGCAGAGAGCAACGAGAGCTTGCGGACGATCATCCGATTAGGGCGATCTACAATCGCCGCATGAATACGATCACGCAGTATCTCCGCCGTGGCACGCTGGACGAGCAGACCGCCGCCGTAATGAAACGGTTGGCGAAAGATAAACTGGAACGTGCTATTTTGGACGTTGCCTATGCCAATGGCAGTTATGAAAAGGAAATGGAACAGGTAACTTTATTGAAAGAAACAAAGAAGAAACGTTGAATTTGACGAGGTGATGTTATGAAACTAATAAGAGCAAATGTAAATGATTGTGAAAAAATATGGAAAATGCAAACAGAAGCTTTTTCCGATTTGTTAGAAAGATATCAAGACTATGAAACAAGTCCTGGAAATGAGGCAAAAGAAAGAATAGAAGCTAAATTACCACAAGAATTTACATATTTCTATTATATTTTTGACGGAGATAATTTAGTTGGTGCGATTAGAGTTGTAGATAAAAAAGATGGAAGTAGAAAAAGAGTAGCACCCGTTTTTATTATGAAAGAATTTAGAAATAAAGGGTTGGCACAAAAAGCATTTGAAGAAGTCGAAAAAATTCATGGACATGATAATTGGAAACTTGACACCATTCTTCAAGAAGAAGGAAATTGTTATTTATATGAGAAGTTGGGATATAAAAGGACAGGATTGGTTGAAAATATAAATGATAAAATGAATATTGTTTATTACGAAAAGAATTAAACAACTTTCAGTTTTCAAATGAAGGGGGGTGCGCCGAATGTCCGAAGAACGCTTCTGGAATACCGATGAATATGCCAGCACAGCAAAATTCGCCTGTGCTGGATGGAGCTATGACTATGCGACAGGCAGGGCGCATCTTCCGTCTTGAACCTGCGCCGCCCAAGGTGGAGGACATCAATGCTTACATTATTTCCGCTGTCCGTGAAAATGATCTGACTTACTTTACATACTTCCTGCATCACTACGAGCCGAGGTTAAACAAGCGTGTCTATCGTTTCATGCTGACCGAGGGTATTGACCGATATGACCCTCTGCGTTTTCTGGATTACAAGCTCAGTTGCGTTCTTGCTATGTTGGAGTGTTTGCAGAATTACGATCCCGGCAAGGGCGCAGACTTTCTGACCTACGCCCATCATTTCATCGGCAACGCACTTCTGGATTGCCGCCGACAGGAAGAAGCAGGCTCGTTCAAATCTCTGGATGAATACAAAGCAGCCCGTGGTATTGCTTGGCTTTACAATAATTCTGGAAAAAGTGAAAAAGAGGTCATTGCCGAATATGCCGCCGAACAAAACTGCACCGAGGAAACTGCCGCCGAGTATCTGACCATTGCAAGACAGAACCGAAGCCGTGTTCCGTTTTACTGTACCATGCAGGACGAGGACGGAGAAGAAACAGGCGAGGATGTCACCCGTGACGATAGTTGGAACTATGCGGATATTCTTTGGAATGGTGTTCGTGCGGATGCGGTACGGGCCGCCTTTGATAAATTCAGCCGCAAGGAAAAGTTTTTCCTTGAAAAGAGAAATGCCATCTGCATGACCTGTGGGCGTGTCGGTGCATGGGACGAGCGTTATTCTTTTGAACGGCTTGCCACCGCTTATGAGTACAGCAGCACCGGAGGCGCAGAGAAAGCATACAAGAAGATCGTGGACAAGCTGACGGGACATCTTGTGGATGCCGGTGTTCTCGGTGTGGTGGAATTGAAGCTGACCGACAAAAACAAAAAATCGCCGCCGCTGCATACGAGTACAAAGCAGTACATCGGTATGCAAACGACGACGATGAGTGGGGAGAAATTCGTTTTGACTTTTCTGTCAGAACTGCTCAGATCGTAAAACTGGCAGACGGCGATTTGAGCAGATCGAATGTCTTTGCAAAAATCGCAATCCGTCAAATTCTGACACTCTCCGTGAGTGAGCTTCCGAAGAAATTGACGATTCCCTTTGAGTTGGAAATGGAGAGAATACGATACGGGAGCTGATCGCTGCGGCGGGTTT
>OLOQ01004117.1_pt1 | contig 10046 bp, 6 predicted proteins | sample 1673101 | NCBI WGS metagenome assembly OLOQ01 (sample SAMEA3136754, study PRJEB25190) | human gut metagenome | biome: human gut; feature: human-associated habitat; material: faeces | place: Austria | collected 2013 | reverse complement strand
CTGCTTGTGTTTGCGAAATATCCGTCATTTTCTTTGTTTTCAGATACACCTTAGCGAAATCATGTCGAACGGCAGCAAAAAACCGCAAATGTACTAAAATAAAGAACATTCACGGCCATCTTAAAGCAATGTATAAATATCAGAATAATTATTCGTCGGAGACCTCGGAACCTGGTAGTTGCCCGCGGGCGACGGTGTGAAGTTCCGGGACATACCGGGCGCTGGCACCCCATCGGCATAGCCGCCGGGGCCTCACTCCGCATCATCCCGAAACTTCCCCCCGCCGCCCTTGGTTCAGCTCAAATTCCTAATTTCTCATTTCTAATCTCTAATTGAGATAACTCCTACCTCCTACTTCCTAACTCCTAACTTACGCTTGCAGTGCCTGCAATGCCGCCATCAGCGGGGGGATCAGCTGCTTTTTGCGGCTGACAACCCCGGGCAGCACAGCTTTGCCGTCCTTGGTTTCCACATGGAATGCGCTGCGCACAATTTCTTCCGCCTGCTGGCCGCAGAACAGCAGATCTGTGGCCTGGGCACGCATATCGGTGCACATAAAGAACACCATGGGCACACCGGCCTGGGCCAGTGCTTCCGGCAAAAATGGCGTGATGAGCGCTTCTGCCGCCGAGCGGGAGTTGGAGGTCATGTAAATAGCCTGGCCAACGCCGAACTTGGCATCGCCGCGGCTGAATACCTTAAAGTCAGAGAAGAACACATCGTCCGCCGTGCGGCCCGTCAGGTCGGCGCCGGCTTCAAACATCTGCTCCGCATAGGTGGGGATCTCCTCGCCCGCGATCCTGGCCAGCTTTTCGGCAATGTGCTGGTCAAGCGGCGTGGAGGTAGGCGAACGGAACATCAGCGTGTCCGACAGAATAGCGGAAAGCAGCAGGCCTGCAATCTGGGGTGGGATCTCTATACCGTGCTCTTCATACATGCGGCTGATGATAGTAGCGGTGCAGCCAACCGGCTCGTTGCGGAAATACACCGGCCCGGCAGTTTCCAGTGCACCAAGACGGTGATGGTCGATGATCTCCAGAATCTCCGCCTGCTCCAGACCATCCACAGCCTGACCGCGCTCGTTGTGGTCCACCATAATGACCTGCTTGCGGTGCACGTTCAACAAATTACGGCGGCTGATGACACCGCAATATTTGCCATTGGCATCCAGGATAGGGAAATAGCGGTGGCGCACATTGGCCATGACCTTGCGGGCGTCTTCCACTGCAGTATTCACGCTGAATTCCAACAGGTTCTTGCTGCGCATAAAGTGGCGCACCGGGGCGGCGGTGGAAATCAGGCGGGCGGCGGCGTACGTATCAAACGGGGTGGTAATGACAATGCATCCTTTTTCCTGTGCGCGGGCCAAAATGGTACGCGGCACAGCAGAGCCGCAGCAGACAACAATGGCACCGGCGCCACAGTCAATGGCGCACATCTGCACTTCGTACCGGTTGGACACCAGCACAATATCGCCGGGGTTCACGGCACCATCCATAATTTCCGGGCTGGTGCCAATAAAAATGCGGCCGGAGGTAATGCAGGCATCGGGGTCGCCCAGCAGCATTTCGCCTTCCAGGGTGCTGAGCACGTTTTTGTAGCTCGTCTTGGATTTTGCCAGAACCTCAGTATCAAATAGGTCCATATTGGCATTGGCAATGTCCTTAACGGTGATCAGGCCCAGCAGTTCTTTATCCTCGTCAATGGCGCACAAGGTATCAATCTCGGTGTCGCGCATCATGCTCCATGCGGCGCGGATGCTCATTTCCTTATCAATGCCGGGCTGCTCGCGGATGTCGATGTCCTTCACCTGGGGGCTGACGTCGGTACACAGGCGCGGCGGCTCCACCCCAAAATGCTTGAGCACAAAGGCGGTTTCGCGGTTGATCTGCCCGGCACGGCGGGCTTCGTACACAGCATCCCCCAGCTGGTTTTTCAGGTAGGTATAGGCCAGCGCAGAGCAGATAGAGTCTGTATCCGGGTTGCGGTGACCAATGATGTTGACCTTACGGCGTGTCTTTGGCATAGTTCTTCCCTTTCCCAATCAATTCAAGGGGTATATGCAGCGGCCTTTCCCCTCTTTTGGGTTATTTACCGCAAACCATGTTGTTGGTAGAATAACCAGAAAACCGCGCAATTCCCCACGATTATTTTTAATTATACCATAAGAAAAAACAATTTACGATTCTTGACAATTTCATCATGGTGCCGTACAATATAGTATAAGTGTGCTGCAGTTGGGATGTTAGCCCCTGCCGCAACCTATGTTCGTGCACCAAACCCCAGATTTTGAAAGTATAAAGAGGTATCGTAGGTTATGATCCAAGAAAATCTTCGCAATATTGCCATTATCGCCCACGTTGACCATGGCAAGACCACCCTCGTGGATCAGATGCTGAAGCAGTCCGGCGCATTCCGCTCCAATCAGCAGGTTGCTGAGCGCGTGATGGACTCCGGCGCCATCGAGCGTGAACGCGGCATCACCATCCTGGCAAAGAACTGCTCCTGCGTCTATAACGGCGTCAAGATCAACATTGTTGACACCCCGGGCCACGCCGACTTTGGCGGCGAGGTAGAACGCGTGCTGAAAATGGTCAACGGCGTTCTGCTGCTGGTTGACGCAGCCGAAGGCTGCATGCCCCAGACCCGTTTTGTTCTGCAGAAAGCTTTGCAGCAAAATCTGTCCCTGGTCATTGCCGTCAACAAGATCGACCGTCCCGATGCCCGCATTAAGGAAGTTATTGACGAGATCCTGGAGCTGCTGATGGACCTGGGCGCTACCGACGAGCAGCTGGACAGCCCGATGGTGTTCTGCTCCGGCCGTAACGGCACCGCCAGCTATGATTGGACCCACCCCGAAAACGGCACCGACCTGAAGCCGCTGTTTGATACCATCCTGAAGTACGTTACCCCGCCGGAGGGTGAACCCGAAGCCCCGATGCAGATGCTGGTTTCCAGCGTGGACTACAACGACTTTGTGGGCCGCATGGGCGTTGGCCGCGTGCAGAACGGTATCATCAAGGTTGGCCAGGCTGTTCAGGTTTGCGACTGGCACAACCCCGACCTGCACATGACCGGCCGCATCACCAAGCTGTTTGACTTTAAGGCAAACGGCCGCGAGCCCATTGAGCAGGCCGCTGCCGGTGATATTGTTGCCTTTGCCGGTCTGCCCGATATTTCCATCGGCAACACCGTGTGCGACCCCAGCAAGGTTGAGCCGCTGCCCTTTGTTAAGATCAACGATCCTACCGTTGAGATGACCTTCTCCGTCAACGATTCCCCGTTTGCCGGCAAGGAAGGCAAGTACGTCACCAGCCGCCAGATCCGTGACCGCCTGCAGCGCGAGCTGCTGAAGGACGTTGCCCTGCGTGTGGAAGATTCCGCCACCAACGATTCCTTCCGCGTAATGGGCCGTGGCGAAATGCACCTGTCCATCCTGATTGAGACCATGCGCCGCGAAGGTTACGAGCTGCAGGTCAGCCCCCCGCATGTTCTGACCCATGAGGAGAACGGCAAGACCATGGAGCCCATGGAGCGCGTTGTGATTGACGTGCCGGAAACCTATCAGGGCAACGTTATGACCGCTCTGGGCGCCCGCAAGGCCATCCTGATGAACATGCAGATGATGAACAACCGTTCCCGTCTGGAGTTCCGTATGCCCAGCCGCGGCCTGTTTGGCTACCGCAGCCAGTTCCTGACCGACACCCACGGCGAAGGCATCATGAACACCATTTTTGATGGTTACGAAGAATGGTGCGGCCCCATTGCCACCCGTTCCAGCGGCTCCCTGATCAGCTTTGATACCGGCGATGCCGTCACTTACGGTCTGTTCAACGCCCAGCAGCGCGGCACCCTGATTGTGACCGCAGGCGAAAAGGTTTACGAGGGCGAAGTTGTTGGCTACACCCCGACCGGTGAGGACATCACCGTCAACGTGTGCAAGACCAAGCACCTGACCAACACCCGTGCATCCGGCAGTGACGATGCTCTGCGCCTGATCCCCGTGACCAAGTTCAGCCTGGAAGGCTGCCTGGAATTCCTGGCACCGGACGAGCTGCTGGAAGTTACTCCGGAGAACCTGCGCATCCGCAAGCGCATCCTGGACCACGACCTGCGCATGAAGGCCACCAGCAAAAAGAGCAAAGGTTGATTTTAAGTTTGCCTTTCCAGCCTTTTTGAAAAAAGGCTTCGGCGAAAAACTTTAATCGGCTTCGCATAGAATAATAAAGATCCCGGCATGATTTTGGAATGAAAATCGTGCCGGGATTTTTGGTTTTATTATATTATATTATATTGGGATGTGTATGCCCGCCGCCCAAAATAAGTAACGCATTCTTTCAAATGTTCCTCACCGGACAAACACTCCGGGGCGATGCAAGCATCGTCCCCTGCAAACATTTTTTAGGTGCACAGCAAACCATTTATGATTTTTCGTGGCGGGATAAGGGCATCCCCCCCTGACAGCATTTTATAGGCCGGCAGGGTCTTACAAAACGTGCCGTAATTATACCTTCACCTCGCACCGTTCCGGGATCTGGAAATGTGCAAAATAGGTTTCCTCTTTGGGGATCCATCTGGTTTTGAAATCTTCCAGCTTTTCCGGAGCGCGCGCGGCAAGGCGGCGCAGCTGCTCGGCAGGCTCCACATTCACAAAGGCGTGCAAGGCGCAGTAATTCCACAGGTCCGGGTGGCAGGAGTAGGAACCTTCCAACAAAATGATCGGCGTCTGGGGCAGCGGTACAGTGCCGGGGGCAAGCGCCATCGTGCGGCAGTCAAACAGGCGGTAGCTCCCCTGCTGCCCGGCGCGCAGGGGTTCCAGCACCTCGGCAATCAGGCGTTCGCGGTCCAGGTTGCCGCCGGGCTCCGCCATGCGCTGGGGGGTGCGCTGGATCGGCTGCAAAAAGAAGTCATCCAAGTGCACCACACCCCAGCCGTATTGCCGGGCCATCTGGGCGGCAATGGTGGTTTTGCCCGCGGCGCAGCGGCCATCCAATGCAACCAGCAGCGGGCCGTCGGCTGGTTTGGGCAGTACCTTGGCTGCCTGGGCCAGCGCTGCGGCGGCCTGGGCAGCAGTTTGCTGTTTGCCCCCGCGCGGCGGCACAGTGCAATGGTAGGCAATGCGGGAAGTTCCATCCGCCAGTGTAATATTGCCGCAGCGCACAAAGCCATTTTTCTCCAGCAGGTGCTGCATTACTTTGTTGTCCGCGTGGGTATCGGCGCGCAGGGGCAGGCCGCGGGCCGCGCACCAGGCAAAGCAGATTGCCGCCGCCCCATGCACCCGCCCGGCCGATGCCATGCGGTGGATGGTGGCATAGGGAGCATCATCCGGCCAGCCGCCATCATAGATTTCGGCATAAGTCGGTTCCGGGCCGGGAATGTAACAGAACGTTGCCTCCGGGCGGGCATTACCCTCCAGAACATAGCAGACGCCGCGGGCGATCTGCTGCTGCATCAGCTCTGCGCCGGGGTAGGTAGCGGGCCACTGGGTGGGGTTGCCGGTCTGTGCCATAAAAGCGCGGGCATGGGCAAATATTTCAAGCAGCGCGGGCAAATCACCCGGCTGCGCGGGACGGATGTTCATGCAAAAATGCTCCTTTTGTTTGGTTCCTTCATTATAGCCTATCCCCCGGTTTGGGGCAAGTGGCAGCGTATAGAACGCACCCCCGCCGCGGAGTTGTGCATCCACGGCGGGGGTGTAAATTCTATGGCAACACCGCACAATTCCCGCCTGACGGCTTAAGCACCGCTCCGGCAGCTGCTGCACCTCGCTCGCCGTATCGGCACTTAGAATTATGCGGTATTGCCCTATATTATTAAAGTTTCTTCAGTTCCTTCTTTTCAAAGAAGGAACACAAAGCCCTCGTAAAATTATTTACCGGAATCGCCGTAGTTTTTCAGCACGCGGGCGCTGGGATCGTTGACGGCGCAGTTGGGCCATGCCTTGTTGGGCATCCAGTAATCCACGATCATCTCTGCCTGGCCGGGGTAATACTTTTCAAAAATTTCACGGTAGAGCAGGCTTTCCTTGGTAAAGGGGCGGCAGTAGGCATACTTGCCGCTCTTTTCAGCAAACTCACGGTCGGTGTAATAGCTCTCGGCATACTCCTTGATGTCATCCACCATGGAATGTCCCACGGCGTCCGAGAACGCTGCCTTTTCACGCCAAAGGATGCTTTCCGGCAGCCAGTCGCCCTCAAAGGCTTTGCGCAGCAGGTACTTGCCCTTGTTGTAAATGTTCATCTTGCGGGCCGGGTCAATGGACATGACATATTTGACAAAATCCAGATCACCGAACGGCACGCGGGCTTCCAGGCTGTTGACGCTGATGGAACGGTCTGCGCGCAGCACATCGTACATGAACAGCTCACGGATGCGCTTCTGGCTTTCTGCCTGGAACTCGTGGGCGGAGGGGGCGAAGTCAGTGTACTTGTAACCGAACAGCTCATCCGAAATTTCGCCGGTCAGCAGCACACGGATATCGGTGTGCTCATGGATGTACTTGCACACCAGATACATGCCAACCGAAGCACGGATGGTGGTGATATCCCAGGTGCCCAGCATGGCGATAACTTCTTCCAGCGCATTCAGCACAATTTTCTTGTTGATGATGACCTCGGTGTGGTCGGCGTGCAGGTAATCTGCCACCTGCTTGGCGTACTTCAGGTCAATGGCGTCCTCGCTCATGCCAATGGCAAAGGTGCGGATGGGCTTGCCCAGCTTTTTGGCGGCAATGGCACACACCAGGCTGGAATCCAGGCCGCCGGAAAGCAGGAAGCCCACCGGAGTGTCGGCGTCCAACCGCTTATCCACACCGGCCACCAGCTTTTCGCGGATCTTGGTCAGGGTGGTGTCCATATCATCGGTGCTGTAAGCGGGGGTATCGGCAATATCGCAGTAGCGCACAAACTTGCCGTTGCAGTAATAGCTGCCGATGGGGAACGGATAGATCTTTTTGCACAGGCCGATCAGGTTCTTGGCCTCGGAAGCAAAGGCGATGTGGCCGGATTCGCTATAACCATAGAACAGCGGGCGGATACCGATGGGGTCACGCGCAGCGATCAGCCATTTTTTGCGGCTGTCGTACAAAATCATGGCGAACTCGGCATCCAGATGATTGAACATATCCAGGCCGTACTTGTAATACAGCGGCAGGATGATCTCGCAGTCAGAATCCGACTCAAAGGTGTAGCCATCAGCTTCCAGCTCTTTTTTGACCGGGCGGAAGCCATACAGTTCGCCGTTGCAGACAACACAGTCGTTGCCGCGGAAGAAGGGCTGCATGCCTTCCGGGGTCAGACCCATAATGGCCAAACGGCCAAAGCCCAGCAGGCCAAACTCAGTTTCTGCCACACGCTGGTCATCCGGCCCGCGGGAAGCAGTACGCATCAACAATTCGGTAAATTTTTCTTTGGACAGATCATGTCCGGCATACCCTAATACACAGCACATTTGGTAACACTCCTTTTTCCATTTACACCAGTATTTCTTCCCTGCGAAATGGTAACAAAAAAAGACAGCCCACTTCGTCCTTGTATTAGGACGAATCGCTGTCTTGATCCGCGGTGCCACCTAAATTACCGCAGCCCGAATAATGGCATACGGTCACTTTTTCCGTACACGTTCACCTTTGAAACGCTGCCGTTTTAACGCGCGGCGGTGCGGCGCCCTTACTTGCGGGGAATGCCCGCTTTGGGTTTGCAGCTAACGGGTGTTCTTTCGCATCCCTTCCCTGTCCGGGCTTTCAGCTCATGGCCCGGCTCTCTGTGCAGCTATTGGATGGTACTTTTCCCGATCAATGCTTTTAACAGCTAAAGAATAGCACCATCCACAAAGGTTGTCAAGAACTTTTTTCGCTGTTTTGCTCCCTGCCGCGCAGCAAAGCAGCAGCCCCGCCGGGGTGGCCTGCGCCCGAAGGGTGCCGGCGGCAATGGCCGGTCCATATTCCTCTGGGCTGACCATGGTGTTGGTCCGCACGCCCCGGTGGAAGTGTCCGGTGACCAGTCGGGCCAGGTCCTCATAGGCGGTGATCGTTTCCATGAATCCATTCCTCTTTCAGCTTGGGCCGGTCGATTTTTCCGTTGGGATTGTGGGGCATCACCGCCACTTTATGGTAGAGATTGGGCACCATATACCGGGGCAGGCTGGCCCGGGCCAGCTTGGCGATGTCCTTGCTCTCCTGGCTGCCGGTGTAGACACAGTGAATCCGGTCTCTTTCCGGGTCAAACAGGCAGGCCACCTCTTCCATGGAGGGGATGCTGTTGAGCACAGTCTCGATCTCACCCAGCTCGATGCGGTACCCCATGTGCTTGATCTGGCCGTCCTGTCGGGTCAGGAAGGTGAACAGACCTGCTTCGTCCATCACCGCCAGGTCGCCGGTTCGGTAGATAAGATCGGGGTAGTTGGGGTTGCGGGGGTCCTGAATAAAAGCCGACCGGGTCTTGTCCCACTGGCCAAAATATCCCTTGGCCAGACCGATGCCCCGGACGCAGAGCTCCCCCGGCTGTCCTGGGGGCACGGGCTGGAGGTGCTCATCCAGGAGAAAGACCTCTTTGTTGGCGCAGGCCCGGCCGATGGGAATTCTCTCGTCGTCGGCGAATTCCCGCTGGATGGGGTACCAGGTACAGTCCACAGTGACTTCCGTGGGGCCGTACAGGTTGGTGTACTGCACCGCCGGCAGGGCGGCCCGCCAGCGGTTGAGCTGCTTGGCCTGAAGGGCCTCTCCACCCAGAATGACGGTACGCAGGTGGGAGGGAACCTTTTTCTCCAGCACGCCGGAGTTGGCCACCAGATGGAAAGCGGAGGTGGCCCACACCAGGGCGGTGACCTTCTTTTCCTCCAGGAAATCCATGAGGAGGGTGGGGAAGAGGAAATCCTTCTTGGGAATGATGTGGGTGGTGGCCCCGCATTTCAGCGTCAGATAGATGTCCTTTACGGACAGGTCAAAGTAGAAGGGGGCCTGATTGCCCATCACGTCCTGGTGGGTAAACTGACAGGCGTCGGCCATCCACTCGGTGAAGTCAATGACGCTGCGGTGGGCGATGACGATCCCCTTGGGGGTGCCGGTGGAGCCGGAGGTGAAAATGGCGTACACCGGGTCGATGTCCAGCACCCGCCCCCGGCGGGCATCCAGCAGGGCGTCCTGGGGGGGATGGGCAAATCCCTCCTCCGCACACAGCACCGGGCACAGGTCCGCCAGGGCCTGGGCCAGGGTCTCCTCCCCGGCGGGGTAGACCAGCGCGGCAGGGGAGAGGGTCTCCAGAATCCCCCGCAGCCGGGGCAGAGGCATTTGAAGGTCCAGGGGGACATAGAAATGTCCGGCTTCCAACACCCCAAAGAAGGCGGTCAGGTTGGCCGCGGTGTGGTTGACCAGCACCGCCACGGGCCGGTTGTGCTGGGGACCCAGATCGGCCAACGCGGTGCCCAGGCCCCGGGCGCAGGCCCGCAGCTGGCCGAAGGTGAAGGAACGGGCTTCATCGGCAAAAGCCAATTTATGGGGGAACCGGGCGGCCGAGGAGTCCAAATAGTCTAAAACGTTTTTCTGCAACATCTCAGGAGCCTCCCAAAAGGAGAACAACCGTTCTGGGATGAAAACGATCTACCAGAAGGTGTTCAGACTGAATTGCTTTTAAGACATCATATCATACCATATTCTACACAAAAGCGCAAGAACCTTCCCCTCCGGGACCCGGAGGGGAAGGAAAGAGAAGGCTATTTCCTCCCATACAGAAGGCCCACGTCAGAGAGCATCCACGGGGCCTGCACATAGCGGGGAATAAAACCCTGCCGCTCCACGTGGGGGATGTAATGGAGCTCCTGCACCCCTGCCTGCCGAAGCTGGGACAAAAAGTCCGTCATGTCTCCGTACAAGGATTCCTTCTCAAAGAGGTCCTGGAAAGCGAAGCAGCCCCCTTTCTTGACCACCCGCAGGGCTTCCCGTACCACCTCACGCTTGTCCGGCTGGGTGCGGACCTCATGGAAGACAAAGTTGCTGACGGCGGCCTCGAAGGTTTCGTCGGGGAAGGCCAGGTGGGCGGCGTCCCCCTTTT
>OLOQ01004114.1_pt1 | contig 10053 bp, 8 predicted proteins | sample 1673101 | NCBI WGS metagenome assembly OLOQ01 (sample SAMEA3136754, study PRJEB25190) | human gut metagenome | biome: human gut; feature: human-associated habitat; material: faeces | place: Austria | collected 2013 | reverse complement strand
TTCGTGTAGGTGGAACCTACGTCGCATCCGCCAAAGTATTTCATAGTATTACTTCCTCCTGAATGTTTTTAATGTCCGATATACGTTTATACGTTCAAATGCTCCGAATTACCAGGTGACCTCGTCATCGATGTCGATGAGGGTGGCGTCGACCGGCTCCGCGTGCATGACGTTGACCATGTAGTTGTTCACACGGCCGCGCATGTCCTTACGGGAAACGGTACGCGGATCCATCAGGTCGTGCTCGACCCAGATCAGGTGGATACCAAGCTCACGAGCCTGATCGTCGAACAGGCCCTGCAGGCCGGCCATCGTCTTGCAGCAGACGTGCTGATACATGATGACGACGTTCGCGTTGAAGTTCTCGCACTGTCTCCACAGCTCGCCCAGAACGTGATCGTGGCCGCCGTTGGTGTGGCGACGCATGACCATGCGCTCGTACAGACGGCAGAGGTCATTGATGGCCTCTTCCTTGTCGGTGGTGTTGAGCATCTTGGTCATGTTCAGCGCTTCCATCTCGGTCAGCGCGTAAATGCCCCAGCAGTTGGCCAGCCAGTTGGAGAAGTTGGCATAGAAGTGGGCCGGGCAGCTCCAGATGAGCGCACGGTACTTCTCATAGCCGCCGACGTAAGCGGGCAGCTTCTTCTCGTAGGTCTCCATCATGGTCTTGCAGATCTTGCGCTGCGTCTTCAGGCCTTCGGGGAACAGGCCGCCGTCCATCTCGTAGTTCCACTTGCGGAACAGCTCGAAGGAGGAACCGACCAGCTGCGGATAGTGGGTCTTGTTGATCTCCCACTTCTCCATCTCGAGTCTGGTGCACTCGTTCATCTTCTCCATGGTGGCGAAGTAAGTGTCCCAGTTCCAGGTTTCGCCGGTGAGACCCTCGACCCAGTGGATGCAGTCCTTCATGTCGGCAGCCGCCATCTCGGTGGTGTCCTCGTCGTCGTAACGGACGGGCATGCACAGCGGGTAGCTCGGCATGAACTTGCTGAAGCGGCGATCCTGGAAGGACGTCGCCATAACGGAACCGTCGCACGGCATGGAGGAGGCGATGAAGCCCTGGCCGCACATCGGGTACTCGTCCTTGACCGCGCAGCCGCACTCAGCCGTCGGCAGCGGGCAGGTATCGGACGGGAGGCCGTAGCTCTCGATAGCGTCGATGTACGGGATGAGGGTCAGCTGGTCCATCTCGGAGACCATGAAGACCGGGATCATCTGGTACGGGATGCCGAGCAGGTTCGGGAAGCCGGCCATCATCTGCGCCATCGTCATTTCGTCGAACATGATGATGCGCTTGTTGATCTTCTGGTTGCCGCCGATCTTCGCGTCCGCCATGATGAGGTTGGCGATCAGATCCTCGGCCCAGTGGGTAATGGCGACCCACATATCAAAGTCAGCCTGCAGCAGCTTGCCGCGGCGGCCGAACACGCTGCGGTCGACCACAGCCGGGGTGGCCAGGTAGGAAGCGAACCAGTGATACTCGAACACGGCCAGCATAATGGACATGGGGTCCTTCATGACCATGTTGAGCATGCCGCCCCAGATCTTCAGCCAGCCGACAAAGTCGTAGCCGACGCTCTTGAGGCCCTTCCACTCACGGCGGGCAAACGCGATGGCGTCTTTCTTATACAGGTAACCGAGGTGACGGTCGCCGTTCATGAGCCAATCAATCTTGGCGCTGGTGTCCATGGCGGCGAATTCCTTGAACTCGGCCGTGATGCGGTCCTTATCGCGCTGGAGACTCAGCTTGGCCTTCGCTGCGACCTGGGACCAGTCGATATCCTGGATCATGCCCTTCCAGACCTTCAGGTCGGAGGGGACATTTTTCTTCATCCATGCAATGTTACTTTTCAGCATTTATTTGTCCTCCTTCGCAGCCTTATGAATCTGCTTGATCTCAAGGCTCTCGACAAAGGCCTGCAGTCTCGTGCGGAGCTGACCGGAGGAGCGAGCCATATACGGGCGGTCGATGGACAGGACCGGCCAGCCATACTCTTCGTTCATGATGTGGCTTGCCAGCGCGCGCTCGAATGCCCAGAAATCGCAGAACTTCATGGATTCGTAGATGATGCCTTCGGCACCGTTCTCGGTGGCGAGACGGTTGATCGTGTCGCGGCGCTCCTGAATCTTCTCCTGGCTCATGTAGCGCGGGCACTGCGTGGTCTTCAGGTAGTGGGCGCAGATCTGCGTGAGGACGTCGTCCGTGTCGTTGAGCTCGATGACTTCACGGCCCGGCGTGCTGCCGAAGCAGAAACGGTCGGCAACGATCATCGCGCCGGCGTCTTCGACCATGCGGGTCATGTCGAGGTCGTCGATCTCGGAGCCGATGAGGGCCACGCGGCAGCGGTACCACGGCTTGGCATCGACTTTTCTCTTCTTGATCTCTGCCAGCGTCTCCTTCAGGTACGGGAGGATCTTGCTCTTCGGGCAGCAGTAAGTAACCAGGTTGAGGACGTGGAATTCATAACCGGTGATGGGCGGGTTCTCCAGCTTGCGCATATCGCCGATCTCGGTGATGATCTTGCAGACCTCGTTGTGCTCCTTGACGGCCTTGCGCAGCGCCTTGTCGGACGTATCCACGCCGTAGGTCTCGGCCAGCACGTTCAGGAAGCGGTTGCGGATCTGCTTGACATAGTGCTTGAGGGTGTAGTCCTTGACTTTGTACGGGATGTCGCAGTGGGTAACGAACATCTTCTTGTTGGGCATGTCGGGGGCAGCGACCAGCTCGATGTTCTCCATGCAGCGGTTCATCTCCGCGCAGGCGTCCACACCAGCGATGGCGTCGAGGAAGTTATAGCCGCCCTCGATCGCACGCTCCACGAGTGCTCTGCAGTACTCGCAGGTGTAGTTGGACATGTAGTAGGATGCGATGTCGAATGAACCCGTTTTCGGCGCACGAAGTCTGACCGAGAAACAGTTGTCTACGTTGAGGACCACTTCGGGCATGTGATAGCAAGTGTAAGCGATGGGGTGCATACCCTCATCCTTGGCCTGCTGCACGAGCTCGTTGTTGGCGCTGTCAAGAAGGTTCTCAAAGTAGATCAGATGCTTTAAATCCTTCAAATGTTACACCTCTTCTTCCCTTTTTTATGGTTTTCGTTTGATTGGGCTCGCCGGGGGCGTTCCCCCATGGTGGTCACGGACATGGAAACCGTCGCTGTGTCTCCGGCCGAAACGTGCGGTTCTTCAAAGCGTACCACCCTTATGTAACACTTCAAAGCATTCCGTCCAAAAACGCAAGGATAGCTTCCGTTATCACGTCAACAGATTAACATATTCGCGCATAATTTACAAGTCTTTTATCACATATGGTGGCAAAAAATTGTTGATTCTTACAAGAGAATATGATAAACTTTTGTTAATCCATTCAGAGCAGGGTGTTTTTTCCGCACAGCGGCCCTGCCCCACTTAGAAAGGAGTGTTCCCCATGCACGAACATGAACACGATCACGATCATGCACATCACTGCCACCCGCACAGCCACGAGCACACCGGCGACAAGCCGATGAGCCCTGAGGAAGTGCTGGCGCTGCTGAACTATATGCTCGACCACAACCGCCACCACGCCGACGAGCTGCACGACATCTGCCACGCGCTGGAAGATGAGGGCAAGGCCGAGGCGGCCGCGGCTCTGGCCGAGGCGCTGCATGCATTTGACCACGGCAACGACAAGCTCGAAAAAGCCCTCGAGCTTGCCAAACAGGCATAACGGGTAAAAAGGAGCGAACGACCATGTGTCTTTCTGATGCATATGAGATCAAGGACGGCAAACAGAACCTTGTCTGCTCGCGCGTGTGCAACGTGTCCGCCGACGGCGAGAACGTCACACTGACCGACCTGATGGGGATCCGCAAGATCGTCCCCGGCAAACTCAAAAAAGTGGACCTGATGAGCAACGTCATCCTCATCGAGCCCTGCTGAAACGAAACTGCCAGCCGGCGTCCGGAAGATCCGGGCGCCGGTTTTTTCTATGCGCGGGAAGCAAGTTTTCCTTGCATTTTCCTGCTCTTTCCTTTATAGTATGGGGAATCTGCGGAAAAAGGGACGTGAAGATATGGGTTTTTGGGAACTGGTCGTGCTGGCCGTCGGCCTGTCGATGGATGCGTTCGCCGTGTCCATCTGCAAGGGGCTGGCATTGCAGCGCGTATCATGGAAGGAATGCTGCATCGCCGGGGCGTGGTTCGGCGGTTTTCAGGCGCTCATGCCGCTGCTGGGCTATCTGCTCGGCACGCAGTTTGAGCAGTTTGTCACCTCCGTCGATCACTGGATCGCGTTCGTGCTGATGGGCATCATCGGCGGCAACATGATCCGCGAGGCGCTGTCAAAGGACGAGGATAAGCTCGACGGCTCGCTGGCGTTCAAGACCATGCTCCTGCTGGCGATCGCAACGAGCATCGACGCGCTCGCCGTCGGCATCACGTTCGCGTTCCTGCCCGGCACGCGCATCGTGCCTGCCGTGGCGCTCATCGGCTCGATCACCTTCGTCTTTTCCGCGGCCGGCATCCGGCTCGGCAACGTGTTCGGCCTGCGCTACAAGAGCAAGGCCGAGTTTGCCGGCGGCGTGATCCTCATCCTGCTCGGCACGAAGATCCTGCTCGAGCACCTCGGTGTTTTGTAAAAAAGGCCCTTTTTACTCCACGATCCTGCCCGGATTGTGGAGTTTTTTCACGCTTTGTGCGTTTGGAGGCAAGTTTTCACACCCGCGCGAATATGTTGAATCAGCAGCAAAAATCCTCCAATTCAGGGAAGTAGAAAACGGAAAATCTGCACAACAATTCCTTTCACATTTGTTGAAAAAGGCAATTTTTTTACGCCGGAAAAAGATTTGGCCGGTTTCTCTTGCGATTTTGTGAAATTTAAGATATAGTTTAGGTCAAGCGTTCGGTATTAGACTGAAAAATGCTTAAATGAGTGGAGGAACGACATGAAAAAAGTATTACTCACGATCATCAGCGTCTGCCTGATCGCTGCGAGTATCTTTGGCCTGTTCGCCGGAGTGACCAGCATCAGTGACATCATGAATGTCAAAGAGTACAAAGAAAAAGACGCAGAAGAGGGTCTGGAGTCCATCGACACGCTCGATGCCGGCCTTGACCAGCTGCAGGAGAACGAGGGCACTTACCTCGCCGGCGTGGACACCTACACTGCCGGCCTGGTCTCTTACTCCGAGGGCAAATCGACGCTCTCCGCGGGCTACGCCGCCTACTACGCCGGCAAGAAGCAGCTCGAGGAAGGCAAAGCCGCCTATGCCGCCGGCAAGAAGCAGATCGAGGACAACACCGCGGCCTACAACGAAGGCAAAGCGACCCTCGCCAAGATCGAGCCGCTCATGCCCTACGTCGACCAGTACGTGAAGTTCCGCAACGGTACGATCTCCAACCTCGCTGGTTTTGCGACCGCGCAGGCATGGTTTGTCTCCGTCGTGCGTCCGATCGCGGCCAACCTGGGCCTGAACATTCCGGACAATGTCACCGACCTGCCGGCTTACGTCCAGCAGATGGTCGCGGACGGCAAGGCCCAGCTCAAGCAGTATGAAGACGGTCTGGCCCAGCTGGCCGAGGCCGAAAAGACCATCGCCGCCGGCGAAGCGCAGCTCAAAGACGCTGAAAAGCAGCTCGCTCAGGGCGAAGTGGATCTTGCCGCAGGCGGCAACAAGCTGGCCGACGGCAAAAAGCAGCTCAACACCTTTGAAGACGGCTGCGCGCAGGTCGCCGCCGGCTGTGAGCTCCTGATGAGCCAGCCTGCTTACATGAACGACGAAGGCAACGGCGACAAGAAAATGTGCCCGAGCGTTGCCGACATCCTCAAAGAGCGCTACGGCGACAACTTCTCCATCTGGGAGCTCGATGACAACGGTGAGATCCGCGTCGTCAACGGCTGCCAGTACCTCAACCTCGAAAACTGCCGCGCCGTTGGTCAGGCCGGCCGTGACTACATTTCCGTCTACCAGACCGCTGCCGTCACGAAGGAAGTCATGAGCAGACTCGGCGTCGTCGCCGCGATGCTCATCGCGTCCGTGCTCGGCCTCATCGCCGGCCTGTTCGGCATCCTGTCCGTGATCCGCATCAGCAAGGGCAAGATCGTGACCGCCTCCGTCTGCGGCATCATCTCCGCCGTCATCGCCGCTGCCGGCAACGTCATCGGCATGCTCACCGGCTACACCGGCTACACGTTCGCCTGCCGCTATGGCGAGGCTCCCGACCCTGTCACCTACGAGTTCACGGGTCACACCCAGTTCGTCGCGATCGTCATTCTGGCCATCGTTGCGATCCTGTTTGCGATCATCGCGTGTGTCGTCTCCGGCGCTTATAAGCGTTCGCAGAAAGTCGTTGCCGATCAGGCTGCCGCCGCTGCCGCTCCCGTAGCCGCTCCGGTCGCTGAGCCGGTCGCCGCTCCCGCCGAGGACGACAAGACCGCTGAGTAAACCACAGCATCAACAAAAAATCTCCGGAGTCTGACTCCGGAGATTTTTTTATTTGCGGCCGCGCCGGTGTTCCCGGTGCGGACATTTTGTTTGTCTGAAAAACAGGTTCACTGCCAGAGCTCCGCCGTGACGAACTGCCGCCCCTTGCGCGACATGCCGCCCACTTCCGTGACGCTGCCCTTGCCCGCGCCGCGCAGCGACAGCACGTCGCCGGGCGCGACCGGCGCATCCGGCCGCAGGCACTCGGTATAATTCAGGTGCACCGCGCCCGCGCGGATCTGCGCCGCGGCGCTCGTGCGCGAAAGACGGAACATCCCGCTCACGACGGCGTCCAGCCGCGCCGACTGCACCGTGAACGTCACGGGACGCACCTTCCGCTCCGGCACCGGCACGGCGGCCAGCTCCACAGCCGCCGCCTTCACGCCCGTGCGGCCCACCTGTTCCAGCTCCAGCAGCGCCGGGGCCACGCTCGGCAGGCAGAACACATACGCGCCGTGCTCCTGCACGAGAATGTCGCCGACCCACTCGCGCCGGATGCCGAGACCGAGGATCGCGCCGAGATAGTCCCGGTGGCCGGGTGCGCCGAACGGCGCCGAAAAGTGCACGGCGCACAGGTGCTCTGCTGGGTCAAAGTCCTCGGCCGCAAGGTAAAACGGCAGGAAAAACGCCGCCCGCCGCTCACAGCCCGCGCCGCCGCCGTGCAGCACGAGCGTGCAGTCACGGTGGCGGGCCCAGTTCGTGAGCGCGTACTGCTCCGCCGGCGTCAGAAACGCCGTGGACGTGACCGTCGCCGTGCGCTCGCAGCGCTCGGCCAGATCGGCCGCGCGGCGCAGAAGATCTTCCTCCATTGCCCTCACCTCCCGTTGATGTCGCGGATGGCGGCCTCGAGCTGCTGCGCCACCTGCGCCAGCTCCTGCCGGAACTCGCGCGCGCTCATGCGCAGCACGCCCGCGCGCAGTGCCGTGAGCTGGATGAGCGCGTCGGACGTGACGACGCGCACGGACTCGTTTTTGCCGATCTCGTCGGCGAGCTTTTCCATGTAGGCGTCCGCCGTCTCACCCTGGCGCGTGAAGACCACGTGCAGGCCGCTGCGGTCGAACTTCTCCCCCTGTCCGCCGGGCACGCGGTAGCCGTCGAACACGACCACGACCTCGCGGCGCGTGAAGGCAGCGTAGTTACTGAGCGCATCCATGAGCCGCTCGCGCGCGGCGTCGATGTGGCCGCTGTCGGCCAGGGCGCGCAGCTCGTCCCAGGCGAAGATGACGTTGTAGCCGTCCACGATCACGCGCTCGCGCCGGGGATGGAACAGCTCCGCGCGCTCGGTCTCGTCCGCGCCGGGCGCGGCGTTGCGCACGGGGGCGGCATACTGCGAGCGGCGGATCGGGCCGAACTCGCGCTGCAGGATCTCCTCCAGCTCCCGGTCGTCGAGATCGAAGCGCCGGCGGAACATGCGCGGCGCGGGCGGGGGCGTCTGCGTCTCCGCCTTGCCGAAGCCGGTGTCGATGTGCATATAATCGCGCACGCGATCCCACGGGATGACCGTGCCCGCACCGTGCGCGCAGAACACGCTGTCCGGCGTGTTGTCAAGGTCGCGCGTGGGGTCGTAACCGCTCTCGGCGATGACCTCCTGCGCGTTGTGGCAGGTGTCGTAGCCCGCGACGCTGCACGAGATGCGCCCGCGCCCGCGGGTGTAGGCCGCGACCTCGGCGGGATAATCGCGCATCGTGGCCACCGGCGCGCGGCCGGTGAGCACGGCCATGTCGCCGTGCGTCTCGGGCGAGGAAAACGTGCCGGACATGAGGCGCACGTCGCTGATCGCGCGGCCGATCTGCTCGGCCGGGATCTCGATGCGAAAGGCGTAGTACGGCTCGAGCAGGACGCTTTCCGCCTGCATGAGCCCCTGCCGCACGGCGCGCCACGTCGCCTGCCGGAAGTCGCCGCCCTCGGTGTGCTTGACGTGCGCGCGTCCGGCCAGCAGCGTGATCTTCACATCCGTCAGCGGCGCGCCAGTAAGCACGCCGCGGTGGCACTTCTCGGCCAGGTGCGTGAGGATCAGGCGCTGCCAGTTGCGGTCGAGCACGTCCTCGCTGCAGGCGGTGTCAAACGTCAGGCCCGTGCCGCGCTCGGCAGGCTCGAGCAGCAGGTGCACCTCGGCATAGTGACGCAGGGGCTCAAAATGGCCCACGCCCTCGACCGGCGCCGCGATCGTCTCCTGATAGAGGATGCGGCCGGAATCGACCTGCACGTCCACGTCGAACCGCTCGCGGATGAGGCTCTTGAGCACCTCGATCTGCACCGTGCCCATGAGCTGGACATGGATCTCGCGCAGCGTCTCGTCCCAGACGATGTGCAGCTGCGGGTCCTCCTCCTCGAGCTGGCGCAGGCGCGGCAGAAACGCGCGCGCGTCCACGTCCGGCGGCAGTCCGATGCGGTAGGTCAGCACCGGCTCCAGCGCCGGGGCAGTCCAGCCGGCCTCAAGCCCCAAGCCCTCTCCCGCCCGGCTGCGGGAGAGACCTGTCACGGCGCACACCGTCCCCGCCGGGGCCTCCTCCACCGTGCGGAACTTGGCGCCGGAGTAGATGCGGATTTGATCCGCCTTCTCCTCCCACACCTGGTCCTCTCCCAGACCGGGGCGGCGGTTGGTCAAAAGGCTCTTCACCCGCAGGGTGCCGCCTGTCACTTTTAAATAGGTGAGGCGGGTGCCCTGGCCGTCCCGGGCGATCTTGTAGATCCGGGCGCCGAAGGTCTCCGGATAGGCGGGAACCGGGGCATACTGTTCCACCCCCTCCAGGAATTCCGAGACCCCCTCCAGCTTCAGCGCAGAGCCGAACCAGCAGGGGAACAGCTTCCGCTTCCCGACCATCCGCCGCAGGTCGCCGTCTGTCAGAACTCCGGTCTCCAGATACCGCTCCAGCACTGATTCATCGCAGACGGCCGCCTCCTCCCGGAACGATTCGTCCCGTTCGCCGCTGAAATCCACACAGCCGCTGCCCAGACGCTGCTTTAAGCCTGCCAGAACTGCGGAGCGGTCTGCCCCCGCCAGGTCCATTTTATTGATAAAGAGGAAGGTGGGGACGTGATACCGCTCCAGCAGCCGCCAGAGGGTGCGGGTGTGGGCCTGGACGCCGTCGGTGCCGCTGATGACCAGGATGGCGTAGTCCAGCACCTGGAGGGTGCGCTCCATCTCGGCGGAGAAGTCCACATGGCCGGGGGTGTCCAGGAGGGTGACCGCCAGCTCGGGGGTCTGGAACAGGGCCTGCTTGGAGAAGATGGTGATGCCCCGGTCCCGCTCCAGGGCGTGGGTGTCCAGATAGGCGTCCCGGTGGTCCACCCGTCCCAGGGCGGGGATGGCCCCGGCGGTGTAGAGCAGGGCCTCGGACAGGGTGGTTTTCCCCGCGTCCACGTGGGCCAGAATGCCGATGACGAGTTGTTTCATGGTGGTTCACCTCTTGGGGGTTCGTGGTTATTTTCTTCATTATAGCAAAAAACCCCCAAAAGGCCAACCCCGGGGCCGGTTGACAGGGGGAAAGAGGGTGCTATAATGGAGGCATTCCAACCGGGCGGAAAGGAGGCGGCGGCAGATGGCCAGGACAAAAACGGCGGACCGGGACATGACCCAGGGCGGCACC
>OLOQ01004101.1_pt1 | contig 10094 bp, 10 predicted proteins | sample 1673101 | NCBI WGS metagenome assembly OLOQ01 (sample SAMEA3136754, study PRJEB25190) | human gut metagenome | biome: human gut; feature: human-associated habitat; material: faeces | place: Austria | collected 2013 | reverse complement strand
GTGTTCCGGCCGCGAAAATGCCCTCCATGTCCCGGCAGACATCACAGTTTGGACAGCACATCTCATATCCGCTGCCATGATCCCCTAAAGCCAGTTCTTCCAATACCCACTCAGGGACCTGTTCTTCGTATTTGCAGTCTTTGCATTTCATCAATACACTCTTTTCTGTATGTTCTGTCATTGTGTCTTCCCTCCAGCGGATCATATGTATACTCCCGCATTTACATTTTAAAGGGTCACGATTAAAAGAGTCAATCAGATGTGTACGATAACGAAGCTTGTTCATCTTTCTCTGCTGTTTCTGCTGACGTGTCTTCTTCGAATAGTCCTTGTGTTTTCTGATTCCCAACAGCTCATGGATATGATCGAGCTCTTTGTGAGATGTATTGGAGTAGAACCCATAGCAGCGGATATTGCGAAAATGGCGCTCAGGAATATGTATGATCAATTTCTTGATGAATTCGACGGCAGATTCGATGACATCATAACGTTGTTCATCCTTGTGATCATGATAGTACCAATGAACAATATTGGTCTGTTTATCATAACTGACGATGCGGCTTTCAGCGATGCAGGGCCTGCCGGCATAACGCATATTGTAGGTGATGCACGCATTGATGTCATCGCTATGATTTTTATTTTCAAATTCTTCATCTTTTTTCTGGGTTCGGGCATAGACATAAAAGCCTTTGGGGTGTCCTTTGTATAAGATGGATCTGGCGCTTTTGAAAGTGAGACCGACTTTTTCCTCGATGAGGCGCAACAGTTCATACTGGAAGGTCTTTCTGAGCTTGGTGAAACTGAAATGAGTGAAGAACTTGAAGGAGTCATTGTCAGGAGAATAGATCAATTCAGGAACGAGGGCATGGATATGAGGATTCCACTTGAGATCACGTCCAAAGGTATGGAGGGTGGCGATCATGCCAAAATGATTGATATGGCGGTAGTTTTTGAGCGCATAGTGAGTGAGCTTGATGCCTTTTCTCCTGAGCTTACGGATAAGGGAAGCATTGACAAGAGCAGAAATGGTATTGCGTGCGGCGGTGAAGAGGATATTGAGATTAGATCTGTCCTTACGGAACCAGTTTCTGAGGCGGTCAGGGATGGTGAAGACGATATGCCTGTGTTTGGTATCGAGGCGGAAAGAGGCGGTCTTGACAGAAAGTTGTTTGGCATATTTGATGCCGCAGGAATTACAGAAACGAGAATGGCAGTGTCTGTGAACAGCAGTAAAGTTATGACAATGCGTGTTTTGACATTGAAAATAATCGCAGCCGAGATAAACGGTATTGCAGAGGAGAGAGCGCTGGACATGATCAAGGATGCAAGGGCGGGAACGACCGGAAGCATCCCAGCTTTCTATGATGTCATAATTATGAAAGAGGATAGATCTGATGGGATGGTGGACATCAAAATCGATAAAATCGAGGTGATGAGGATTTTGAAATTTAAAAATGACAGAGTGAATAGAAGTATCGACCATGAGTAAATGATAAAACAAAATGGCAGGAAATGAGAGAAAGAAATCAAGAAACGAAGGTGGCCATTAGAAACGTTTCGTTTCTAATGGCCTTTTTATCGGGATAGTTTGCCCGAATGGCTGCAAATCCAAAAAATGTTTACTCAGTTTTTCTCCATCAGGCCAAAAACATTATAAAAGTATGCACTATAGTGCCCAACTTCCGTACCTTAGCACCGGCTCTGTCAAATTAGATACATAAGACTTTATAAAAACAGAAGAATTCATACGTTTAGACGTAAGAACCTTTTGAAGACAACAATTTAACAAAAGAAGAAAGCATTGAGTTTCCAAATGAGAAAAAGTCAATAAGACTATCAAAAATGAAACATTCAATTCATCAGATACCCGCAAATATAAATCCTATGCTCCTACTTTCTCTTATATATATCGTAGAGTATGATACATATCTTCGTTGATATAAATCGCTTTTCAGAGAACGCTTTACCAACGATTTGGCGACATAATACTTTTCAAGCAATGAAACAAGCTTACAAAGTATATAAACTGTCATAATTTTGATACCAGATACATTGTTCAAACTATCGAGTCACCATTTTGATGGTTAAGCCTCAAAGAAACTTCAAAATCAATTTAATTAAATTTTTTATTATATCACATTACCCATTTAAAAAAAGACTTTTAAATATAATTACTCAATAGTACTATTTATATGAAGTTAATAATATATTAAGGTAACTACAGAAAGAGGTGATTGTATGTTAAAAATCTATTTGGCAATTAGCAAACGAATCATGTTGATTCTACAAGCAGCATACTGAGTCATATCAGCTATGCTGCAAAAAAAAATTATTAAAGCTTAACCACTAATTGGTGACCTGGTTAGAAGGTAACATGGAAAATACTTTCATTTCGTATCTGTCGGATGAAAAATGTTGTATGCAAATGCTTGAGCATCATCAATAAGCTCAATTCCCTGTCTGTTTGTTTTTCGGTATAGCTCTTGTATCCGGAACAGTGCTGCATAAATCATCTGCTTTCCGCTGTTGGCTTTGCCACTTTGATCAGGACAAGATGATGTTCGCCACACTTAGGCAATATTCGAAAACATATTCGTGAACAGAAAAGTTCATGACAAGGAAAGAAGAGATCAGATTCTTGATCTGATCAACTTGGAAAGGCTGAAGCAGATCAAGCAATTCTTTTGACAGAAGGTTTTCGACAGATTGAATAGAAACAGATGTATCAGACATATAGGGCATCTCCTGTATTCAATTACAGTGTAGTCCATATTGTGACATTATTTATGTCACAATTAAAAAGTCACCAAATTGTTGGTTAAGCCAATAAAAATACAGGATATTCAATAGAATAGAAGCCCTACTCCTCTCCATGTGCTCTATAGTGTACCACTTCCCTTAATATTGCAACACAAAAGAGAGTCTGCAGAATTTACTGATGAATGATTTTTGTCCGCACGACTTTAGGTGCGAGAAAACGGAGGTAAATATGAAAAAAGTTTTTATTATGGCTATGTCTTTGGTACTAGGAATAACGTTATTTTCCACAAATATTAATGCAAAAAATGCCGAAGTTAGCAAGGAGGTATTTGAATCAGATAAAATACCATTTTGGATGCCTGATCATACCGTAATTCATTATATCGATGATGTACATTTCGTTGTTGATGGAATTGTGATTGATGAGAAAGCCAGAAATGAAATAATTGCAGGCATTAAAGATATCCAGACATTTGATGAATCAACTGTTACACATGTTCCTGGCAATCCCGAAAAAGGAATCACAGTCTATTACTCTGAAAATGGTGAACTTGTTTCCATTCGCAATGAAGATGGAAGTTCTTTTGATAAGATGAAAAAAACTCATGCAAATAATGATAAAAAAACTATAGCATATGCAAATGATGAACACCAGTTAACTTTATTTGCAAGTTGGGGAAATAATAATAAATTATATAGGGAACGAGGAACTGGTAAAATTTGGGGATATGGAAATGCTTCAATTTTTACCGATCGTTGCGGCAACCACAATAATGACTTAAAAAAAGGAGATTGTGCAACTAAGATGAATGTTGATCCATGTAAAAACGGTGCAGTAGTTACTGTAACGGTCGGATCAAAAACGCATAATTTTATAAAAAATGATGTTGGGGCTTTACCTAATGCAGTTATTGACATTTGGAAAGATGGAATAAAATATCTAGGAGGAACTGACTCTGAGATAAAAAATGAGTCATTTTTAAAGAGGTGCAGCATGAGACATCTAGAGGAAAGATAAATGAAGCAAAGGAAAGGTACGATCCTGTTCATATGTCTATTGATTTGTTTGATGGCATTTAGTGCTTTTTTCATTTGGAAGAATCTTCATCCTACATATTATTTATCGTTTGCTACATTGGAAACAAATGATAATGATGACGATAATAGCACATTGAATGTCTACTATTACAATCTTGAAGACGATAAAGCAGAAAAAGTTTTTTCAACAACGTATTGCTCGTCCTATCCGGCGGCCGTATATGATGCAAAGAATCAATATGTTTATTATTCAGACAAGTGTCTGGAAAATAACGTAAATAACGCTAATGATAAAGTAGTGAGATATGACTGCAAGACAAAAACCAGCCAAGTCATCATAAAGGATCTAAATTGCATTAATGACATATACATCAGAAACAATGGCACGCTAATCATAGTTGCCAAAAAGAATACTGAATCTACGATACGGCCGTATGTATATCAGTTATCAGATCATACGATTACACCGCTTGATATAAATGGCGATATGTGTTTTGCTTCCAACTATGACCCATACACTGATGAATTTGTCTTTTGTGGATATTCAGAAAAAGAATACAGGGACATGTTAGATCTTTATAACAATACAGACTTTGATGATTCCAATGATTTTTATGAGAAACAAAAAGATTTCAACATCGAAAATAGAATTTATACCTGGAAGGATCAAGTTATTCTTTTCACATCACTGAAAGCGGGCAATATACCAGTTATCGTAAAAAACGACGACCGCGTTTTATATGGAAAAATAGATGGATTCTATTCAGAACAAACACAATTTAATGAGTACAGTGATGGGAAGACGAAATCTATCGCTTTAGATGACAGCATTATCGGATTAGTTTCTTTAAAGGATGATCGTTTGATTTGTATTTCCAGCAACAAGGGATGGGAGGGATTATATCATTATAATTTAAGCAAAAAGACATTTGATAAAACGTACTTTTTTGATTCCGACGAGCAGATTTATAGTGTGCGGCTGATCAAAAACTAACGCTTTGTCCTGTGCATCGGCTGGATGATGATCTTCTTCCTCGTCGATTCATCACCTTTAAAAGGGCTATGTAAAAACCTCTGACTTATGATCAGGGTTTCACAGCCCCTTTTTTCATCTCTCGATGTGCATGATGACTTCTTTTTGCTGAAAGTCTGCCCACTGACTGACGCGCTGCTGAAGCTGTTGCTCCTGATCGCCGTTTAGTTTCACGAACGGCTGTGCCTGCAGCAGCGTCCGTTTTCCCTGTTGCCGGGAACGCCATATGCCGATGATGCGTCCGCCTTGCAGGATGACGCCGGGATTGGCCACGGTCCGCCAGATGAGGCGGAAATGTTCACGCTGTGCGAGGATCTCATGATCACGGGCATCCAGATAGGGATCATGCGCGGCAAGGATGCGGATATCCTCTGGCTCCATGGCCTGCATGAACAGCGGAAGGTCTTCTTTCAGCACATAACGTGTCTTGCCCAGCACCTGCACTGCTTCAAGCTCAGGTTCGATCTGTTTCCACAGCCGTCTTCCCTGGCTCCTCCCGCATCCCAGCCAGTCACAGAAGCCGTTGAATGCAGCTGGGGCATAGGCATGCAGGAAACGGCGCATGAGCTCGCGCTGCGCAGATGGACGAGCCAAAAGCGGATGACCTGTGCGGGCGATGAATGAAGTGAAGCTGGGGATGTTCTCCCGGCGCTGGCTGAACACGACCTTTCCACACAATGCGCAAGGGCGAAGCAAGAACGATACGGCCGCTTCCCCCATCGTTTGGATCCCTTTGGGATCATAAAGAGAGGGCATGCGCCACAGACGCTGCTGTTCATCGTTCATGTGCGCCTGCATGCGCTTGGCCAGAAACTGATCCAGCTGCGCTTTGCCCTGGATCTCCATATGATCCAGCGCAGGCATCTCATTCATCAGCCGCATCAGCAGCTCGTCAACATTCATGTCCATATGCGTGAGCACGCCAGTGATGCCGTGGATATAGATCCACTCTTCTTCTCCCTGTGCCTTCATGGCATCCAGGAAGACATCAGCGTCATCCTGAAGGAAGACGACAGGCGCGCCACGAAAGCTCCACGCCTGCAGCAGTTCGTTTTCCGCCAGGACATGGCGCAGCGTTTCCTTGTCCAGCCCGGTGCGAAAGAAGGCGGCGTTTTCCCAGGCGCCGGCCGGAGAGTTCTGAAAGCCGCAGGATGCCGCTTCGCGCAGCGAGACAGGACGATCCAGATGATGCGCATGCAGACGATATGCGCGGATGGCAGAAGCGCTGAGTTCCATGATGATCACCTCTGCCTTAACCTTACCAAAAAAACCAGCCGCTGAACAGTCATTCTTCTCTGCGGATCGCCACGATGTCCGGGATCGGAATCGTGGTACTGACGATGGTGAGCGTGCGCTGTGTGACATCGATGCGGGAGATCATGCCCTTTTGCGTGATGTGATGTCCGCCTGCGTACCAAATGACCTCTGCCATGTCGCCCGGCCGCAGCTGCCGCAAGAGATGATCGATCCGTTCACAGTCATCTTCTGACAGCATCTTTTTACTTTCCTGCGGCTGTTCTTTTTCTGCCAGATATTCCCGAAAGCCCTTCAAAGAGTCAAATGGCAGAAACAGCCGGGCCCTGGCAGCGTGCTTAGCGGGCATTATGTCCTCCGATCAGCGTGTTTCTTTTGCGTGTCGTGGCCTGATCAAGCAGATTCATCCCGCGCAATACTGCGTTTTTGCCATATTTCCCGCGAATGGCCGAAATGGCCTGCATGAGCTGCCGCTCTTCCTTGACTGCTTCGGCATCGGTAAACAGATCCAGACTTTCCCATGCTTCATCTTTCACGCGCTGAAAGCCGATGCCGATAGAACGGATCGGAGCGTTGCGGTCCACATACGCATCGAACAGCCGCCTGAATTCCCGCAGCAACAGCGGATAAGCATCTGTGCGGATGCCCAGCCGGGCACTGCGGTGCACACGCGGGAGGATATCCCGGGAATAGCCGATCGACAAGCTGATCTCATCGCTGACCAGATGCTGGTCGACGAGGCGCTGGATGCTGAGCTCCACCATCTCGCTCATCACCAGCCGCGCATGCGCAAAATCATAATCATGAAAAAAGATCTGGTTGGATGAGATCGAGCGCACAGACGGACGATAGGCCTTGATGTCCGCGATACGCACCGGTTCGATGCCATTGGCATGATCATGCAGATATTCTCCGCCGATACCGAATTCATCGATGAGCAGCTGCTTGGGGCAGCGAGCCACCGCCTGCATATCAAAGATGCCATAACGGGCAAGCCTGGACGCGGTGCCGCGGCCCACTTGCCAGAAATCGCTCAGCGGCTGATGATGCCAGAGCTGCTGCCGATAACTTGCCTCGTCCAGCTCACCGATGCCCTCCGGCTCATGCTTGGCAATCAGATCCAGCGCCACTTTGGCCAGATACAAATTGGTGCCGATGCCTGCGGTAGCCGTGATGCCGGTGGTCTGCCACACATCCGCCATGATGCGCCGCGCCAGCTCCCTGGCGCTCAGGCCATACAGCCTCAGATAGGGCGTGATGTCCAGGAAAGCCTCATCGATGAAATACACATGGATATCCCCCGGGGCGACATAGCGAAGATAGATGCCATAGATGTCCGCCGCCGTGCGCATATACAGCTCCATGCGGGGCAAGGCCGTGATATAAGCGATCGATGCGGGGATTTCAAAGATACGGCAGCGATTGCGCACGCCCAGCGCTTTCATCTTTGGCGAGACAGCCAGGCAGATCGCTCCTTTGCCCCGCGATGGGTCTGCGACCACCAGCGGAGCCGCAAACGGGTCCAGCCCGCGCTGCACACATTCCACTGAAGCATAAAAGGTCTTCAGGTCGATACAAAGATAAACGCTGTTCATGTTTTCCCTCCTACGCTCTCATTATAGCCCTGAACAACACAAAATCAACAAAACTTTGTATTCTTTTGTATGAAAATTATGGAAAACCTTTTCTTTCCGTCTTGTTTTTCCTATAATGCAGTTGAGGTGATCTCATGAAGCTGCAACAGCTCATCCGCCGGTATAAGAACCAGACGCATCAGACCAATGAACAGCTGGCCAAACAATTCCATGTCAGCGAAAATACCGTCAGCCGCTGGCTGCGCGGCGAAGTGACTTCTTTGCAAGAAGAGACGGCCCACAACGTCAGCGCCGTGCTCGGCTTTGATGTCAGCGTCATGCTCAAGGGCAAAGCGATCACTCTGAAGCAGCCAGTGCTGGGTCATGTCAAAGCCGGCCTTTTTTTGGAAAGCGACTACCTGGGTGAGGAAAGCGTCAGTGACGAAGAATATCAGCAAGGCGATTTCTTTCTGCGGATCAGTGGCAATTCCATGGTCATGGACGGGATCAGCGACGGCTCGCTCGTCTATGTCCGCCGCTGCGACTGCGTGGAAAACGGCGCCATCGCCGTCGTGGCGATCGGTGAAGAAGTCACGATCAAGCATTTTTGGAAAGAACAAGACCGGATCATCCTGAAAGCGGCCAACCCGGATGTGGCCGATCGCGTCTTCACCGCACAGGAGGCACAGCAGCTGCCGGTAAGCGTGCTGGGCCGAGTGCTCTTCTGCAAACGCTATTTCTGACAGCCGGACTGATCTGTCCATTCAAGTTTTCCTGCCTGGCGCATATAATGATATCATCATGAAGAAAAGAGGCGGTTTCATGGACCGAACGGAAAAACAACGCGCGTTCATCATTCATTTCCTATATTTCGTCATCGTCGCCGGGCTGGTGCTGATCTTCCTGAAATATGTGATCTACGAGATCATGCCCTTCCTGATCGGCTTTGCGATCGCTTTCCTGCTGCAGCCGCTCATCCGCCCCCTTGCCCGCAAGAGCGGAGGACACGAGCGATTATGGGCCGTGCTCACCGTCATCGTCTTCTACATGACCATCGGCGCCGGCATCGCCATCCTCTTCTATCAAGGCGCGCAGTTCGCCGCAGACCTGTTCCGGCAAGTTCCTGCGCTCTATCAGGAATACATACAGCCGCTGCTGCAGACGCTGAGCTCTTCTCTGCAGGAGATCATCAGCTTTCTGCCCTTTGACGATTTCAGCGATGTGTTCGCGCAGCTGTCCGCTTCATTGGACAGCGTCGTCTCTTCCGTATCCAGCGATCTGGTTTCGCTGCTGGGGCAGGTGACCGTGGGCCTGCCTTCCTTTGTGGTCTCGTTCATCTTTGCGATCATCTCCAGCTTCTTCATCGCCATGGATTATGGAAAGATCACGCGTTTCCTGCTGCTGCAGCTGAACGAAAAACAGCAGCAGGTCGTCATGACGACCCGTTACTTCATCAAGGACACCATCCTGCAGTTTCTCATCGGCTATGGAAAGATCATGTGCATCACCTTCGTCGAACTGTGCATAGGGCTCAGCGTGCTTGGTGTCGACAACAGCATCACCATTTCCTTTCTGATCGCTTTGTTCGATGTGCTCCCGGTCTTCGGCACCGGCGGCATCATGATCCCCTGGATCATCATCTCGCTGCTCATGCAGGACATCAAGCTGGCCGTCGGCCTCACCATCGTCTACCTGATCATCACCCTCATCCGCAACATCATCGAACCGCGGATCGTCGGCGAACAGATCGGCCTGCATCCGCTGCTCATGCTGCTGAGCATGTACCTGGGCATCCGTTTCTTCGGATTCCTCGGCCTGTTCCTGCTCCCGGCCACGCTGCTGCTGATCAAGGAGCTCAACGAAAAGGGCATCCTGCATATCTATAAGACCGAAAAAGAAGGACCGCCTGCGTAAGACGATCCTCAATTCTTCTCCTTCCTTCTGGGAACAAGCGTTCTCAGAAGTTTTCTTTTGTCTTTGCCCTTCATGCAGAAATACCCAAAGAAGGAAAACAGCACGGCGCCGATGAAATTCACCAGCAGATCCTGCATCGTATCGATGAGGCCGATGTCCAGATAACCGCCCAGCCCCAGCGAAGTCCCGTTGACCGCCACATCCCGGATATCCTCCAGGCGGATCGGCGTATTGCCATGGGAAGGGTCGAGAACGACCGTGGAAAATGACTGGATCACCGTGTCTTTCTGCATATCCAGCTGAAAGACCTGATCCATGAAAAACTCAAAGAACTCCCACATCACGCCGATGGTCATGCTGACGCAGAAAGCGACCAGCACCGCAAACAGCGGCGAGAGCGAGAACGAGATCCGCTCGCTGCGGTTCATCAGATCCACAAGCGAGAAACCGATGGCCGCTGCCACAAAGCCATTCACCGTATGCAGCAGCGTATCCCACACTTGGAAGCCTTTGCCACCTTT
>OLOQ01004097.1_pt1 | contig 10112 bp, 8 predicted proteins | sample 1673101 | NCBI WGS metagenome assembly OLOQ01 (sample SAMEA3136754, study PRJEB25190) | human gut metagenome | biome: human gut; feature: human-associated habitat; material: faeces | place: Austria | collected 2013 | reverse complement strand
GCTTACCATCAGTATCAGCCGCTGACAAAGCGCGGCAACTCTGATATTGGAAGCGGCTTTAATGATGACCCGTTATGGCTGATTGCTGCTGTAGCGGCTTACATCAAGGAAACAGGCGACTATTCTATTCTTGAGGAGTCTGTTCCTTTTGATAACAAGGAAGAGACTGCAGTTCCTTTAATGGAGCATCTGCGCCGTTCCTTCAATTTTACAGTTACACACCGCGGACCACATAAGCTTCCGTTAATTGGACGTGCTGACTGGAATGACTGTCTGAACTTAAACTGTTTCTCATCTGAACCTGGCGAATCCTTCCAGACAAGCGGACCTTCTGAGGGACCAGTTGCAGAATCTGTATTTATTGCAGCCATGTTTGTCAAGTATGGAAAAGAATACGCTATGCTTTGTCAAAGACAGGGATTAGACAAGGAAGCTGACGATGCACTGGCACAGGTAGACGATATGTATCAGACAATTCTTACCGCTGGTTGGGACGGCGAATGGTTTGTACGTGCTTATGATGCTTACGAGAATAAGGTTGGTTCTCATGAGTGTGAGGATGGCAAGATCTTTATTGAACCACAGGGCTTTTGTGTACTTGCTGGCGTTGGCATTAAAGAAGGCCATGCAAATAAGGCACTTGCCAGCGTAGAAAAGATTCTTGATACAAAATATGGCATTGTCTTACTGCAGCCAGCTTACAAGGATTACCATCTTGAACTTGGTGAGGTTTCCTCTTATCCGCCGGGATATAAGGAAAATGCTGGTATCTTCTGCCACAACAATCCTTGGATCTCTATCGCTGAGACATGCGTTGGTCATGGAAACCGCGCGTTTGATGTATACCGCAAGATCTGCCCGGCGTATATTGAAAATATCAGTGAGATCCATCGCACCGAACCTTATGTATATTCTCAGATGATCGCTGGTAAGGATGCGAAAAACTTTGGTGAGGCAAAAAACAGCTGGCTGACTGGAACTGCTGCCTGGACGTTCTTGAATGTTTCTCAGGCAATCCTTGGCATACAGCCAGATTATGACGGACTTGTTGTTGATCCATGTATTCCATCTGAGTTGTCCGGCTTTACCATTACCAGAAAGTTCCGTGATGTTACATACACCATTGAGGTTCAAAATCCAAACAAGAGCCAGAAGGGTATATCAAAGCTTATTGTTGACGGTGTCACAGTTGATGGAAACCAGATTCCGTATGATGCTTCTAAGAAACAGGTTCATGTTGTTGCTGTACTTGATGCATAATATCACAATCTTATTTGTTTTTTAAATAGTCTTAGACATAAAGAAAGGCCTCTTTGAATACATGTTAGTAAACATGTTCAAAGAGGCTTTTTCATGCGCTCAAAACTTATTCCTGTAATTCGCACACTTCTTCTTTCATTTCTGATTAGTATAATCATTCTTTGCCTAATGGCACTTCTTATGTGGAAGCTCTCACTGTCGGACGGTCAGGTAAAGACTGGACTTTATCTGTCCTACCTTCTCTCCTGCCTGTTCGGCGGTTTTTGCTTTGGACACATCTTTCCTAAAAGGCGCATTCTCTGGGGACTTTGCTTTGGAATCGGGTATTTCGTTCTACTCGCACTCGTCTGTGTTGTTGTCGCAAAGGATACTTTGTCGTACCCCGCCTTTCTTGTTCTTGGCCTTTGCTGCCTCGGAGGATGCGCTGGATCATTCTTTAGTTAGTCTTAGCAGAAGCATCTTCCATAGCGATACCACATACGTTTAAGGCGGCTCTGACGCGCTGTCGCATCTGATGCCATATCACGATACAGCTGTGCCGTCTCATCGCGCAGCTCTGTTCCGTAGGCATGATTGCTAAAGGTGAGTTCCTGCAAAAGATCCTGAAGCCACATCAGTTTTTCCTGTGTTATTGTCGGGAATGATTCCTGAAGCGCTGCTGCATCAGCTGCTGTACTGATTTTCTCAAGGTTTTCTGCTTCACACAGCGCATCCATTCTAGAAAGAGCATATAATAATGCTTCTTTTGGCTCACCCTTTAAATGCTGTTCCTGACGCTTTAAACGCATCTTTCTCTGATAGATCATTCCAAAGATGATAAGCGCAATAAATAAAATACAGCAAAGCACAATCAAAATCACACGTATTAGAAGCTTGAAAAAATGATTATCCTTAGAATTATCTGTATTATTCTGATTATTAGGATCGCTCTGACTTTGCTGCTGATTCGGCGCTGTTGGCTGATTTTGCTCTGATGGCTTAGCCGGTTCTGATGGCTGCTCATTTTCTGCTGTTGTCTCTGGCGTAGTTTCAAAGATTCCCTCTACTGTTGCCTGAGGCTCCTCTACCTGCGTCTCTGGTTCTGCCGGATTTGTTGCATTTTCAAGCTGATCGGAACTAATAGTAGAATCCTGTCCGTCGTTTGAATCAGCTAAATCTGCCTCATCTATAAAGCCTGGTGTTACCTCGATTGGGATCCAGCCAACACCCTTTACATAAATCTCAGCCCAGGCATGCGCTGCCTCATACATAATGGCCTGTGCACCATTTCCTGATTGCAAATCGCGCACCAGATATCCTTCTACATAGCGCGCCGGGATTCCATAAAGCCTGAATAAAAGTACTGCTGCTGATGCAAAATGTGTACATACACCCTGCTTATTTTCATACAGGAAATATTCTACATAATCATTTCCACGCGGAGTTGAGCCTGGTGTCTTTGTATAAGAGGCATGCGCTTCAAGCGTTGATCGCACAAATGACACACAATCTGCAATTGATGTAAATTTCTTTCCTGAATATTCTTCATAGAAGGAATCAAGTCCCTTTGTTGGCAGTGACAGATAGACTGAATCTGCAAAGGCGCGGTAAGACGCATCTTGTGTTTCGTATGAGCCTGCCGTCTCAAGCTTTTGAATATTTGAAAGACGCTGCGTATTCATATAGTACATAGAAAAGATCTCTCTATCTGTTTCCTGCTTTGGATACGCATCAAATGGCTCCCCCGCTGTAAAATCAACAAGACTTGTACCATACGGAATGTACGAGAAGGCACTGTTTGCATCTACGTCTGAAATAACAAGATCTCGTCTGGCAACGGATTCATCACCACTATTATAGAGACTTTCCAAAACCTGATAATACTGACTGCTTAAGCTTATCAGATCCATACCCGTTGCAAGTCCCTCTTCGTTTTGCTTATCACTAAGCTCACGCCAGCCGCTGCCCGTATAATTGCTTCCTACGTAGCCTCGAATATAAAGCGGTGCCTTTAAATCACTCGAAATATCTAAATACAAATGCGTCTCATTATAATCGCGCACCTCTTTTACATTACTAAGCTTACCGCCGTGGACGCCGCTGCTTCGAATAATATCAACAGGAAGCCAATCCCACTCACCTCTAGTCACCTTCTTCCAGAAGGTCTCCAGACTCTTTAACAGATCTCCGTTTCGAATATCTTCACGTATCTGGCTTTGTGCTTCATATCCATCTGTAAATGCAGGTCCTAACATAAAACGGCTCACTGGAAGAAGCAGCAAGAACAAAGCGGCAATTACAACAGATGTCTGCCACCTAAGCATTCCAAATGCGCTATTGCTCATCTTTACTGTAACTGTTCTCACACTAAGACTCTCACGATAACGGCTGTACTGCAGAGAAAACATACCTATCAGCACAAACAGCATCATTAAAAATGATGGCATTGCCGGAAGCTCTCCAACTGCAAGCGCAAGAATAAAGATTACTCCAAATAATAGTGCTGTCACCCTTCCATCTAATGAACGAATCGTTCCAAGCGATAAAATTGCTCCAATTAAAAATGCTGCAAACAACAGCGTAATCAAATAAGAGACTGCTGAAACTGGCTCAATAGCTGCAAGTGAAACTTTTGTACCATAATACTCATTTATATATCCTGCATAACTGTTATAGAATCCCAACAATCCACTAAAAATACTGTTGTGAAATACAATTCCTGCTAACAGATAAATGCCAAATAAGACCGGCCATGTAATCATGCGGCTGATTGGGAGTTCCCAGGCTGCTGTTATAAGAAGGCCGATCACAATCGTTCCCACCACAAGCAGCACATAATTTAGCTCAATCTCATAGGTAAGCGCAAGTCCAAGCACCACACCAAGCATTCCTATTAAAAAATAGATAATGCGCAGCAGCAAAAACAATCGCTCATGAAACTTGCCGTGAGTCCGGATTCGGTCAGCCTGAACAACCTGCTCGACCAGAATGCCCTTCTCTTCGTTTTCCATGAAGTTCCTCCTTCGTTGCAAATTAAATATACAATTTAATTATGACAGTTAATTTTATCATATCTCAATCAATTCATGAATCTCGTTAATTGTAAGAATTGATTTTCTTGTACCATCTGATGACAAAAAGTCACCTAATTGTTCATCTTTATTCGTATCCATACAGCTTATTGCAATCATACGGTACAGCGGTGTACTGCGGCTGCTTTTATACTCCTCCCAGTACAGCTTGTCAGTTCTTTTTGCACTGACAAGAAGCTTACTCATAACAGCTGTAATGTCATCCATTCCTTTAATCAGATGTTCTTCAAATGCACCTCCACCATCCTGTGAATACCAGATCATGCGATGATGACACTCGTTAAAACAAAGTGCCGCTGAAAGCGAATAACAAAGATCATATACCGACTGAATCTCCTCTATTGTCTGATAACGAAGATCCAGAAAAATTCCAACTGAATCACTGATTGGCCTTGACAGTTCCTTAATCATCATCTGATCAAGGCGGGCTGTCATCTTCCAATGAACTCTTGACATTTTGTCGCCCTGACGAAATTCGCGGATCTGATAAATTTCAGCAGGATCATCTCCTGCATTATGCTTATCGTACTCCTCGCTGTCACTGTCAAAATTACGGCAGGCATCTGTCACAGCGACTTGAAGATCAAGAAGATGAGGCATTACAACACACTCTGCCTGAGCAGAAATTGTTTTCTTTCTCTGAAATAATCTCAGATAATCGAAGACTACAATTCGCTCAAATGAAATTTTTATCACACCACAATATGTGGAACAAAATGTAAATGGAACAGTTACTGATGTTTTTGCCGGTGCACGCAGATTGATATCATAGGATTCCTTTTCTCCATCTAATGTATTGCTGACATTTACTCTTACAGACGCATCTGTTATCGGAAACCAGCCATTATTATGAAAACGAATAGGAATTTCTATTTTTTCTTCACAATCTGCCACCTGCTGTCCATTTCCAATTGTTACCTTAACGTTTTTTTTGTGATACCAGGTAAGTGCAAATAATGCTATTGGAAGCAGCAGCTCAAACGCCAGAAATACTCCAGGAACAGGACTTTCATACATCAGTGCAATATATGATGTGATTATAACCAGAAGAATATAGACTATTTTTCTTCCCCACATAAAAACTCTCCTTTCAGGAAAAAGCAAACAAAGGCCTTATAGAACATGCTCCTACAAGGCCTGTCTTTTTATTTTGCCTTTGGCTGAGGGATCAGCTTTAAGATCTGCTCAAGAATGCCTTCTGCTGTTAATCCGCCCACCTTTGCCTTTGTATTTAAAATCAGACGATGCGCACATACATCAGTAAATACAGCAGCCACATCTGCTGGAACTACATAATCGCGCTCCTGAAGGTACGCATGTGCACTTGCCATATTAATCAGCGCCAGCGTTCCTCTTGGGCTAACGCCAAGTGTCAAATACTGATGCTTTCTGGTCGCATTGACAAGATCTGTCGTATACTGATAGATCAGATCATGAATAAATACCTTCTCGACCTCTTTCTTCATCTCAAGAATATCTTCAACGGTGAGAGATGCTGGAATATCATCTACAGAATATTCCTTTTTGCTCTTCATCATAGAAATTTCATCTGCCTGACTTGGATAGCCCAAAGACATACGAACCATGAAACGGTCAAGCTGAGACTCCGGCAACAGCTGTGTACCAGAAGATCCTGTAGGGTTCTCTGTTGCAATTACCATAAATGGCTGCGGCACTTCTCTTTTTACTGCATCAATTGTGACAGTGCCTTCTTCCATAACCTCAAGCAGTGCAGACTGTGTCTTTGGTGATGTACGGTTAATCTCATCTGCAAGAAACAGATTACACATAACAGCTCCTGGATAATACACAAACTTTCCAGTATCCTTCTGATACATATGATAACCACACACATCAGACGGAAGCACGTCTGGTGTAAACTGCATACGCTTTTGTTTTAAGGACAATGCTTTTGAGAATGCTAGCGCCAGCGTTGTCTTTCCTACACCAGGAATATCCTCCATCAGTATATGACCACCTGCAAGCATCGTACACATAAGCTTATTCAGACTCTCATCCTTACCCTTGATTACCTTTTTTATATCATCAATTGCCTGCCAAACTTTCTTTACGTTTTGTATATTCTCCATGTTTCCTCTCATTCCTTGTCTTATGCCTCATCTGCCTGTGATTCTGCATCATAAACAGTCTCACTGACAGATTCTGACGTATTTTCTTCAGATGATTTTTCAGATGATGGAACAGATGTCTTTCCATCCAGCATATCCTTTAAGTTCTTTAGTGCCTCATCCTTTACGCATGCTTCCTGGTATCTTGTATTTACATTTGCAACCAGTTCACGCACGGACTCCCATCCGGCAACCTCCTGCAAATAAGCTGCGATCTCGCCATCCTTCGCACTCTTATCAATATACAGGCTTCCATCCTTATTCTGACAAATATAAAGTCGAATCATAGATGGTGCCTTCGTGTCAATTCCAATAAACTTTATCTCATAATATACATATGCTATATAAGTATTATCAGCAATACCTGGAACTGTATAGCAGATAATGTTCTCATAGGACTCAACATATTCACACTGCTTTTTAAGTGCTTCCTCACTAAATTCTGTATCCTGCACAACAATCTGCTTAAGATCCTTGACATCTGCCTTTTTTACTGCATCAAAATACTTCTGTACCAGTTCTTTTACTTCCGGAACGCCGTCCTTTTCTAAGGATTGAATCTGATTGTTATTATTGTTTTGATTTTCTGTAACATCAACAACCGTCTGGATTTCCTGACGATCTTTGTTGCCTTTTCTGCTCGTAATCAAAATAACTGCCACAATCAGCGCAGCTGCTACCAGAATAATGACAAAGTATGGAAGAATCCTTCTTACCACACCTGGTTTTTTCTTTCTCTTAAAATTATTTTTTGCCATAATTCCTTCCTATTCTGCCATCTTGCGTTACTGCGCTGTATGCGGACACGCCTCAGGCTCATCAAAATATCGTTCTTTCACCAGTTCAACCGGCATCTGCTTTCCTGTCCACAATGTAAATGCCTCTGCACCCTGATACAGCAACATATATAACCCATTAAAACAGCTGCAGCCCTGACTCTTAGCAATTTCCATCAGCTTTGTCTCTCTTGGATTATAGATTACATCTGATACTATTAAATCTGGATGGAAGAAATCTGCTGATGTAATCAGACTTCTATCTGTATCTGGTGCCATGCCTACATTTGTGCCATTTGTCAAAATACGACTTGTCAAAAGCTCTTTTTTAATCACAGACTCATCTGAATAATCAAATAAATTAATCTTACATGCTGTCTGCTTTGTCAGCTGATTAATCACCTGCCTTGCATGCTCTGTCGATTTTCCCGGGCGACAAAATACAGAAATCTCCCGCACACCATCAAGTGCTGCCTGAACAAGAATAGATGTTGCTGCGCCTCCTGCTCCAAGAAGAGTCATTTTCTCACCCTTGATCGAAAATCCTGCTTCTTTTACGGCTCTCATATAGCCTGTTCCATCCGTATTGTATCCCATAAGCTTTCCATTTTCATTCACAACCGTATTCACAGAGCCTGTAATCGACGCTGCTGGCGAAAGCACATCACAAAGCTGTGCCATCTTAGACTTATTTGGCATAGTACAGTTCCAACCTTTTGCTCCCAAACTTACAAGACCGTCTACGGCACCGCTAAGACCTTCAATGCCAACATCAAAACAAAGATAGACATAATTAATTCCTAACTCCTGAAATGATGTGTTGTGCATCATCGGTGATTTGCTGTGTCCCACCGGACTTCCAAGCAGACCGGTAAGGCCTGTCTTTCCATTTATTATCATAGACATATCCTTTCCTGATACCTTTTGCAGCAGTTTTTTACTGTCATTTCTTGTCACCACCAAAATGACATAAACTGACCAAGCTCTTATATACTTTAATACGAATCTGTAAAATATGCAAGCTTTTTATCTCTTTTGCCACACGCGGCACTTTATTTTGTGCAAAATTACCACAGTATGACGTAGTTACACTACAATGGTGACAGTATCCTCGTCTGAATCATACTCATACACATGATTTGACAAAAAATCTGTACTTACAGCATCTGTCAGATTTACCTCCTCCACAATTTCCTTTAACTGTGACGGATCTGTATCTTTATCTTTTGCAAGAAGCAGTACCTCGTGCATACTTGACGGCAAAATATAATATGCACCGCCAAGCTTTTTTGCTGCCGTCCTAAGGATACCCGGATACATGATGACTGATGCTCCAAAAAATGCTTTACTGTTTGTCAGCGCAAATAAATGAGGAAAATCAGACTGTACTGGCAGCTCAGGCAGCCCAATCAATGCCTCTACGCTATTTAAAGACGGTGGAAAACGGCGAATCATAGATGCGATGGCTGTCTGGAATAAAATGTCCTCTGTCACCTCCCAGATTCTGCAATGATCCTGATACACAACGGCAGCACCCATCGTTGTGTCTGTTCCCTCAAATACCAGCTGATAGATAATGGCAAGATCAAGAATACGTCTATGTGGGACAAGTGATAAAAATTCCTTATTTTTCTGATATGAAATGAGCCGCACTGATAAAAAGGCAGCAGCACATTCAAAGTTTGTAAATATCTCTCCCTCCACTTTATTATTTTCTGTTACCATATCAAGCACGTTTTTTAATTCCTTTTGAATACTTTCCATAGAATAGCCATGCTGATATAAACGGTAAAACGGCGCCATATATATCCAAGGAGTTGTTCTTTTTCCTCTGTGGTATAATGACACCGTTTTTATCTTTGCCGTATGTTTTTGTTCAATTGTCTGCACGGTAATCTTTTCCTCTGCCTGGCAGGCGGACTGAAGACCCGCAGTAATGGTAAATAAAAATTGTTGATAATCCATATTGCTCCTCCGTTCTAAACTCCAGAAAAGCTGGATGAGAGAACACACCTGAAGGGAATCGAACCCCCGCACGTAGATCCGGATTCTACTGCTCTATCCACTGAGCTACAGGTGTATATGAGTCAGCTGTTAGATCAAACAGCTGACTCTAAAACAAAACGTTAAATATTTTGTTTTGAATTTCTGATCAGATTATACTCTGGATAAATACTCACCTGTTCTGGTATCGATCTTGATTACCTCACCGTTCTCTACGAACAACGGAACATTTACCTGTGCACCAGTCTCAACGATTGCCGGCTTAGTAGCACCAGTAGCAGTATTTCCTTTGAAGCCTGGCTCAGTATCAGTAACCTGAAGCTCTACAAACAGCGGCGGCTCGATGGAGAATACGTTTCCATTGTGGGAACATACCTTACACATCTCGTTCTCCTTAACGAACTTTAATGCGTCACCGATCAGCTCGCTTCCAAGTGCGATCTGCTCATAGGTATCATTGTCCATGAAGTAGTACAGATCTCCATCCTGATACAGATACTGCATATCCTTACGGTCAATTCTTGCCTCCGGGAACTTCTCGGTTGGACGGAAAGATCTCTCGATTACTCCACCATTCTTGATATCCTTTAACTTTGTACGAACAAATGCCGCACCCTTACCTGGTTTTACATGCTGAAACTCAAGGATCTGATAGACAGTGCCTTCAATTTCCAAAGTCTTACCATTTCTGAAATCACCAGCTGAAATCATTTTTTTTCCTCCTGTAAATGAGAATTAACGGCATCTTTCTGTACTTTTGCACAGATGCCTATCGTTCTAAACAAACGCAAACGCCCATAAAATGCCTCTCCGATATGCTGTTTCGTGTGTTCATCGAAGATTTCTTCCAAAACTTCGTAGATATCATGATA
>OLOQ01004091.1_pt1 | contig 10121 bp, 8 predicted proteins | sample 1673101 | NCBI WGS metagenome assembly OLOQ01 (sample SAMEA3136754, study PRJEB25190) | human gut metagenome | biome: human gut; feature: human-associated habitat; material: faeces | place: Austria | collected 2013 | reverse complement strand
CCTGGGTGCCGGCGTAGTCAAATTCCGCTGCCTGACCGATGACGATCGGGCCGGAGCCGATGACGAGAACCTTTTTAATGTCTTTATTCAATGGCATAGCTGTAAACAATCCTTTCTATACTGCTCTGGGTACTGTTTATTTTCCCATCATCTCAAAGAATTTATCAAAGAGGAACGCGGTATCGCGCGGGCCGCCGCAGGCTTCCGGGTGGAACTGCACGGAAAAAGCGGGGATTTTTTTATAGCGCACGCCCTCGCACGTTCTGTCGTTTACGTTGTTGAAATATTCGTCGGCGATCTCGGGGTCGATTGTGGAGGACACGACCGCGTAGCCATGGTTCTGGCTGGAGATGTAGACGCGGCCGGTCTCAAGATTTTGCACCGGCTGGTTTGTGCCGCGGTGGCCGTACTTGAGCTTTTCGGTCTTAAAGCCGTTTGCAAGCGCCAGCAGCTGGTGACCGAGGCAGATGCCGAAGAGCGGTTTGCCCATGTTCATAATCTTCTTGAGGTTTTCAATGACCTCGATGTTATCCGCCGGGTCGCCGGGGCCGTTTGAAAGCATCACGCCGTCGATGTTGAGAGCCTTTAACTCGTCTGCCGTCGTGTTGTACGGGCATACAATGACCTCTGCCCCGCGCTTTTCGAGCTCGCGGCGGATGTTCTCCTTGTAGCCGTAATCCATGAGCGCCACGGTGCACGTTTTCTCCGGGTTCTCACGGCGCGTCATCTCGGTGACGGAGGTGCTTTCCACCGCGTTTGTCACGCGGTAGCTGTGAATCTTATCCATATCGACATGCGTGAGGTCTGTTGTGATCATACCGTTCATGACACCGCTTTCGCGGATGACCTTTGTGAGGGCACGTGTATCGATGCCGCAAAGGCCGATGACGCCTCTTTCTTTAAAAAAGGTGTCAAGATCACCCTCCGAGCGGAAATTGGAGGGCGACTGACACCATTCTTTTACGATATAACCACAGGGACCGATGATCTTTCCCTCAAAATCGGAGGGGATCACGCCGTAATTGCCGATGAGCGGAAATGTCTGGACGACAATCTGCCCGAAATAGCTCTTATCGGTGAGCGTTTCGAGATAACCTGTCATGCCGGTCGTGAAAACGACCTCAGCCGTTACTTCGCCCGCCGCGCCGAAGGATTCGCCGCAGAAGACCTTTCCGTTTTCGAGTACCAAATATGCTTTGTTGCCCATAACGTACGTTCCTCTTTCCCTGAAATAATTACTCTTTTCTGCTGTATGCAATCTATGTCAAAGCTGCGGTGCAGCCCTGTACGCATTCATTTACGTATAGGTTTTCAGAATATTTTCCGCAACATCCTTTTTCGATGTGCGCATATCCATCGCCTGTTTTTCAATATAGCGGTGCGCCTGCTGCTCGCTCATGCGCAGGTATTCCACAAGGATACACTTTGCACGCGCCACAATGCGCACTTCTTCCATTTTTGTTCTGAGCTTCTGGTTTTCCCGGTCAAAGTGCTGCCAGCGGTTCTGCGTGGCGATGAGCAGGTGAAGCGCCTGATAAAACAGCGGGCGCGAAAGCGGCTTTTGCACCGTCAATATGCCAAACGGCTCCATTTTGTCGTTCACCTGATCGAAAAGCTCCGCTTTTGCAATGACCATGACACCGGAAACGAATTTTTCTGTGATATACTCTGCCAGCTCGTGCCCGAATTCATCCGGGAGCGGTGTGTTGATAACCACAAGGTCGTAGCTGCGCCGCAAAAGCAGCCGCCGGGCGTCTCCGCCGCTGAGCGCCGTTGTCATGGGCGCAAACTCGCGCGGGGAAAGCAGCTCTGTGATATACGCCGCACCTTTTTGCGTGCCGGACACGATGAGGACGCTGTGCTGAATGATCGCATTCATGCCCTGTGCCCCCTTGTTTTACACATCTGCGGGCCCGTTGCCGAACGTGCGGATATACGTCTTTACGAAATACTCCGGGAACACATTGCGGACAAAGCTGCTCTTTGCGAAAATTTGCAGCGCTTCTTCGGCAGACTTCGGCAGCTTGCCGCAGGTCTCGCGCGCAAGATCGGGCTTTGGCAGCTTCGTCTTTTTGAGGTAGCCGTCAAGCCCCGCATAAATAAGCGCCGCGTACGCAAGGTACGGATTCGCAGTGGAATCGGGTGAGCGCACCTCTATTGTGCTGCTGCCTTCCTTTTTATACGCAAAGCACCGGCGGCTCTTCTCCGACCAAGAGATGAACTCCGGCGCACCGAACGCACCGAGGCGTTTATAGGAATCCGCCGTGGGGTTCAAAATGGCGGTAATTTCTGCAGCGTGCTCCAGAATACCTGCAAGGAAATACTCGGAACAGTCGCCCATCTGCATGCGCGGCGTTAGCGTGATGTGGAAGCCGTTGCCGTCCTTACCCGGAATGGGGTTCGGCGCAAACGACGCCGTAAGGCCGTTTCTCGACGCCATGGTCTTCACAACAGACTTATACGTAATGACATCGTCTGCGGACTGAATGGCAGAGCTGTGCTGAAAATCGATGATGTTCTGCCCCGGGCCGCCGCTGTGGTGCGAGCTTTCCGGTGTGACACCCATATCCTCGAGTGTCAGGCAGATCTCGCGGCGTACGTCCTCGCCCTTATCCTCCGGCGCGGCATCCATAAAGCCCGCGTTGTCAAAGGGGATAGCCGTTGCATTGCCGTTTTCATCGTTTTTGAAAAGGTAGAATTCGTTTCTTGCCCCAAATTCAAATATTATACCATGAAGTTTTGCAATGTCAACCGCTTTTTTCAGGATGCCGCGGCAGTCGATGTCGAAGCCGGTGCCGTCCGAACGGCGAATGTCGCAGAAAAAGCGCACGACACGCCCGTGTGCGGGCCGCCACGGCAGAAGCAACATGGTGGAGGTATCCGGCACCAAAAAGAGCTCGCTGTCCGCCTCTTTTTCAAAGCCCATGATGCGCGAAGCATCAATGGGAATGCCGCCCTCGAACGCAGAAGCCAAAAGGCTCGGCTGAATGGCGATGATCTTCTGTCTGCCGAAAATATCGCAGAACGCCATTTTGATGAACTTAACGTCGTTATCTGTGATAAACTCTGTGACCTCGGACTCCGTATACTGCATGCCGAACCCTTCCTTTCTTTTTTAAAAGCGCGTTTCAAACATACAAATACGCGTGAAATCCGGTGTTGCCGTCTTTCACGCTGTACCTGTTCTTCTTTTCTGCCGCATTTTGAGATATTCTGCCAAAATACAGCGTATGCTGACCGCTTTTGAATATTATAACACAAGATCGGTGTATTTTGCAATAAGACAGAACGCACAATGTTTATCGCCAAAATACACCGTCGATTTATGCAAGAAAAGAAACCTTAATTTGCAGAGAATTACAGGGGCAAAATCAGTTCGTCACATAGAGCTGCTTATACGGATTCTGCGTGTTCGGGCGCAGCACGTAGTATTCGTCGTGCAGAAGACTTTCGGCATCTGCACCGAACTTTTCCGCGTAGTTTTGAATGAGCGGCGCCGCAATCTGCATGTCTTCTTCGGTCGCCTTATGCGCCACGACCTGCTCCGGCAAATCCTTCGGCAGGTGCGCGGTGCGCAGATAAATGCGTCCGCCGTGCATGCCCGTGCCGCAGAAATTACCGACCGGCTGGCGATCTTCACTGCCGATGCCGAGCACGACGATGATGCCGCCCGCCTGATATTCGCCGAGGAAGCTGCCTGTTCTGCCGCCGATGACGAGCACGGGTACTTTCTCTTTATACTCCTTCATGTGGATACCTGCGCGGTAACCGGCATCGCCCTGCACGTAGATGGCACCGCCGCGCATAGCGTAACCTGCCGCGTCGCCCGTGCTGCCGTGAATGGTGATCTCGCCCGCGTTCATCGTGTCGCCGGTCGCGTCCTGTGCGCTGCAATTTACAATAATATTTGCGCCGTCCAGATACGCGCCGAGCGCGTTGCCCGGCACTTCGTTCAATATAATCGTACCCTCACTTTGCCCTGCGCCGATATAGCGCTGGCCGAGTGCATATGTTTTCTGTTCCATGTTTCTCCCCCTTACTGCTGCTTTGAGAGCAGGTCGCGGCGTGTACGGGCCGTGAACGCCATGAGTTGCGGCTTTTCGCAGATCAGCTTAAAATCGATTGAGCTTAACGGCGTGCGATTACGGATAAGCGCCGTGTAGATACCGGCACGCGCCACGTCGCCAATCAGGATATAGCCCTTTAAAACATCATCTTTATAGAAAAGGATCTTGTAGTTTTCACCGTCACGGTGGACGTAGGTCTCGCCGTCATACGTGCCTGCGGTGATGATGTGCAGCCCCATGAAGCCGATGGCATTCATCGGGATCGCCCGGTCAAAGCTCGCTTTGCCGCCCGCCATGTTGATGCCGGCGGTATTGCCCTGCATATAGGCGTTCGGCAACAGCGCCAGCACACGGTTCACGCCGGCGGAAATATCGAAGCTCTCCGCGCAGTCGCCTGCAGCATAGACATCGGGCAGTGTTGTTTTGCCGGTATCATCCGCCGCAATGCCGCGGCGCACCTCGCCGCCTGCATCTTTGACGAGCGAAATATTCGGGCGCACGCCGACCGCAATGACGAGCACGTCAAAATCGACCGTAAGGCCGCTTTTGAGTGTGGCGGTCGTGCCCGCAAACTTTGCGGCGGTATCGCCGAGGTGGAACTCGATGCCCTGCTTTTCAAGAAAATCCTTGACGATAGCGGAGCCGGTCTCATCGAGGATGCTCGGCAGCACGCGGTCGGCAAGGTCGACGACCGTGATGGATTTCACGCGCTCTTTGATGCCCTCTGCGCACTTTAAACCGATGAGGCCCGCGCCGATAATCAAAACACGACTGTCTTTTGTAAGGACGCTTTCAAGCGCGTGTGCGTCATCGAGCGACATGAACGTGAACTTTTCGGGAACGGTATCAAGCCCTTCCATGGGCGGTACGAACGGCGTGGAGCCTGTTGCGACGAGGAGCTTTTCATAGGGTATCTCTTCCCCGCTCTTTAACGTTACGGTTTTCTTTTCCGGGTCGAGCTTTGTGACGGTCTCACCGAGCTTTGCGGTGACGTGATTTTCTTCGTAAAAGCTGTCCGGGCGGTATTTCATGCGCTCCTCATCCGTTTTGCCCTGCAATAAATAGGAAATGAGCGGGCGCGCGTAGGTGTGGTGGTTTTCGGAAGCAATCAGCACGATCTCTCCGTCTTTATCTTTACTGCGGATGCCTTCCACGCAGCCGATGGCCGCAGTGGAGTTGCCGATGATTACATATTTTGCCATGGTGCTCAGTCCCTTTCCTCAAAGATGATGGCTTTGTTCGGACAGCCCTGCACACAGGCGGGCTTGCCGCCGGCGTTTTCGATGCACAGCTCGCACTTCTGCATGACGCCGGATTCCGAAGGCATCAGCGCGCCGTAGGGACATACCAGCACGCAGGTGTGGCAGCCGACGCACTTATTCTGGTCGATACAGACCACGCCGTCCTTTTTGGAAAGTGCGCCCGCAATGCAGCTTTTCACGCACAGCGGGTCTGTGCAGTGGCGGCAGGAAACCGCAAAGCTGACCTGATTGTCCCCCTCAATGCGGATGCGGGGGTGAATGGTCCTGTCCTTCAGCGCCTTGATCATGCTGGATTTTCCGGAGTTTGCAAAGGCGCAGTAATATTCGCAAAGATGGCAGCCGAGGCACCATTTTTCATCAACATATACTCTTTTCATGGTTACGCTCCCTTTTCTGCTTATTCGCCCGCGTGCTTGATGCCGAGAATCTGAAGCTCTTTTTCGTTCAGACCCACGCCGCGCAGCATAAGGCGGTTGCCGCGCAGAGCTTCGATGGAATTGATGCCCATGCCGCCCATCATTTCCTTAATCTCGTGCTCCCACGCGGTGACAAGGTTCACAAGGCGCTTATAGCCGATGTCCGGGTTGAGGCGCTTCACAAGATCGGGGCGCTGGGTTGCGATGCCCCAGTTGCACTTGCCGGTCTGGCAGCTTCTGCACAGATGACAGCCGAGCGCCAAAAGTGCCGCCGTGCCGATGTAGCACGCATCTGCACCGAGCGCGATGGCCTTGACAACATCGGCGCTGGAGCGAATGGAGCCGCCGACAACGAGCGAAACCTTGTTGCGGATGCCTTCATCGCGCAGGCGCTGATCGACCGCTGCGAGGGCAAGCTCAATCGGGATGCCGACGTTATCGCGGATGCGGGTGGGCGCAGCGCCCGTGCCGCCGCGGAAGCCGTCGATGGCGATGATGTCCGCGCCGGAACGCGCAATGCCGGACGCAATCGCCGCGACGTTATGCACCGCCGCAATCTTGACGATGACAGGCTTTGTGTACCGCGATGCTTCCTTGAGCGAGAAAACCAGCTGGCGCAAATCCTCGATGGAGTAGATATCATGGTGCGGCGCGGGGGAAATCGCGTCCGAGCCTTCGGGAATCATGCGCGTTTTGGCAATGTCCGCCACAATCTTCCTGCCCGGCAGGTGGCCGCCGATGCCCGGCTTCGCGCCCTGCCCCATCTTGATTTCAATCGCCGCGCCCGCGTTCAGGTAATCGTGATTGACGCCGAAGCGCCCCGACGCGACCTGCACAATCGTGTGTTCGCCGTACTTGTAGAAGTCCTGATGCAAGCCGCCTTCGCCGGTGTTGTAATACGTTCCGAGCTTCTCCGCCGCACGCGCGAGGGACTCATGCGCGTTATAGCTAATCGAGCCGTAAGACATGGCGGAGAACATAATCGGCACTTCGAGCTTGAGCTGGGGCGGCGTATCGTCAATGAGCTTGCCGTCCTTGTCGCGGCGGATGCCCTCAGGACGACTGCCGAGGTAGACCCGCGTCTCCATCGGCTCACGCAGCGGGTCAATGGACGGGTTCGTGACCTGCGACGCGTTGATGAGGATTTTATCCCAGTAGACCGGCAGGGGCTTCGGATTGCCCATGGAAGACAGCAGCACGCCGCCGCTGCTCGCCTGACGGTAGACCTCCATGATGGTCTCGCCGGACCAGTTGGCATTTTCTTTAAAGGTGTGGTCGGTCTTGACGATCTTCAAAGCGCGCGTGGGACAGATGGAAACGCAGCGGTGGCAGTTCACACAGCGGCTTTCGTCGGAGATCATCATTTTCAGCTCATCGTCGTAAGCATGTACTTCGTTGGAGCACTGTCGTTCACAGGCACGGCAGGCAATGCAGCGCGCGGGGTTGCGGACGACCTCGTACTGCGGATATAAAAAATCGATAGCCATTTATAGTAACCTCATTTCTCAGAGAACACAAACTCTTACTTTTTGTCCAGCGTGAAGATGACAGGCTCGCCGCCTGCGGGCGCCCAGACCTTATCGAGCGTGGGCTGAATGACGCGGATGGCGGATTCTTCACTGGCGATGTAGACCATATCGCCCTTTTCGCCGACGACCATAGAACGCAGCTTTAAGCGGTCGTTGAGTGCCATAAGGCCACCCGTAAAGCCGACCAGAATGGAGAACGGACCGGTGACGAGCAGGCCGGAATACACATTGCGCAAATACGTCAGACGCGCGCGCTCCTCCGGGCCTTTGTTCTGAATGGTCGTCCAGAACGGTGCCGCGATGACGTTTGCGACCTCTTGCAGGGTGAGGCCCTGACGGCGTACAAGATAATCGAAAATATAGGTGATGACCTCGGTATCGGTCAAAAGGTTGCAGTTGTAGCCGTACATCTCAATGCAGCGGCGGTTCGCATCGTAGGACGAGATTTCGCCGTTATGGACAACGGAAAGGTCGAGCAGCGCAAACGGGTGCGCACCGCCCCACCAGCCGGGGGTATTCGTCGGGTAGCGGCCGTGCGCCGTCCAACAGTAGCCGGCGTATTCATCGAGACGATAGAACCGACCGACATCCTCCGGGTAGCCGACGGCCTTAAACACGCCCATGTTTTTGCCGCTGGAGAAAATATACGCGCCATCGATAAAGGTATTGACGCGGTTGACGCAGCGGGCGGTAAACTCGTCTTCATCGAGCTGGCTTTCCGCAAGCTTTGTGTGCAGCGGTGTGACGAAGTACCGCCAGATAAGCGGCTCGTCCGTGATCTGCGGAATCTTGCGGATTGGAATTTTGGAAAGGTTCACGACGTCGAAATGCTCGTTGATGAACTTCTCACATTCCTCTTTTGCTTTTACATTATTATAGAAAACGTGGAACGCATACTGTTCCGCATATTCCGGGTAAATGCCGTAGCCGGCGAAACCGCCGCCAAGGCCGTTTGAACGGTCGTGCATGATCTCAATGGAGCGGATGATATCGGAACCGTCCAGCCGCTTTCCGCTGCGGGAAAAAACGGAGGATACGGCGCACCCCGAAGGAATTCGGAAATCGCCCGCTGTGCTTTTGCCTTCTCTAAGCATGAAGACTGCTCCCTTCTGAAAACAAATAAGATATACGTCTTTTTCCCGGCTTTTCCGAAAAAAAGAGAAAGTCTGACCATACATGCTGCGTGCAATGCACGCGCGCCGTTCCCCCGGCGCAATCTAAAAGCCCCACATTCGGCAGCTTTTAAAAGCAACATGTATGATCAGACTCCATTGTCTGCCTACCATTATATAGCGGTCCTTCTTATATGTCAAGAAAAATTTCTCGATTTTTGAATTTTTGAATTGTAGCAATTTCATTTTACGTTCGCCCGACTTTAAAAATTTCATAAAATGAATTTATAAACGCAGGTTTAAATTGTATATCCTGCAAATCTTCAAATTTCCTCAAAAAAGGTGTTGACAAATGGCCCGAGACGTTGTAAAATTTATCACATAGCATAGCAAAGGCGCTGTGGTTGGTTTATTGCCATCCCCAGCGCTTTTTTCGTTTGAATGAATTGCGAACAGCTGTGCAGACGGTTTCGTAAAGCGAAGCCGAAGGACGAAACGCACGGGAAGAGATACAAATTATATCGCAGCGTTCGCCCCTCCTATTATGCGAATCTTATTGAAGGAAAGAGTGGTTTACATGAGCAGCACGACAAAGATCAATGTGCCGGACATTTTCGCCAGCATGGTGTTTAACGACGACGTCATGCGTGAGAGACTGCCGAAGGACGTTTACAAGTCTTTGAGAAAGACCATCGACAACGGCAAGGACCTCGACATCACGGTTGCCAATGCCGTGGCAAATGCCATGAAGGACTGGGCGATTGAAAAAGGTGCAACGCACTACACGCACTGGTTCCAGCCGATGACCGGCATCACCGCCGAGAAGCACGACAGCTTCATTTCTCCGACGGCAGACGGCCGCATCATCATGGAATTCTCCGGCAAAGAACTCATCAAGGGCGAGCCGGATGCTTCCTCCTTCCCTTCCGGCGGTCTGCGCGCAACGTTTGAAGCCCGCGGCTACACCGCATGGGACCCGACCTCCTACGCATTCATTAAAGATCACTCCCTGTACATTCCTACGGCGTTCTGTTCCTACGGCGGCGAGGTGCTGGATAAGAAAACCCCGCTGCTGCGCTCCATGGAAGCGTTGAGCGCACAGGCCGTTCGTATTCTCCGCCTTTTCGGCGACTCCACGACAAAGCGTGTCATCACGACCGTCGGCCCGGAGCAGGAATATTTCCTTGTCGATAAAAAGCTCTACGATGAGCGCCCGGACCTCATTTACACGGGCCGCACGCTGTTCGGTGCACGCGCGCCGAAGGGCCAGGAGCTTGAAGATCATTACTTCGGCGCAATCAAGCCGAGAATTGCCGCGTTCATGCAGGAGCTCGACGAAGAGCTGTGGAAGCTCGGCGTGCTTGCTAAGACAAAGCACAACGAGGTCGCCCCGGCACAGCACGAGTTGGCGCCGATCTTCTCCACCACGAATGTTGCGACCGACCACAACCAGCTGACCATGGAGACAATGAAGAACGTTGCGCTCCGCCACGGCCTTGTCTGCCTGCTGCATGAAAAGCCGTTTGCAGGCGTGAACGGCTCCGGCAAGCACAACAACTGGTCTATTTCCACCGATACCGGAAAAAACCTGTTGGAGCCGGGCAAGCTGCCGCAGGAAAACGCACAGTTCCTCCTCTTCCTCGCTGCTGTCATCAAGGGTGTTGACGAGTATCAGGATCTGCTCCGTATCTCCGTCGCTTCCGCAGGCAACGACCACCGTCTCGGCGCAAACGAA
>OLOQ01004089.1_pt1 | contig 10123 bp, 10 predicted proteins | sample 1673101 | NCBI WGS metagenome assembly OLOQ01 (sample SAMEA3136754, study PRJEB25190) | human gut metagenome | biome: human gut; feature: human-associated habitat; material: faeces | place: Austria | collected 2013 | reverse complement strand
CAACCCCGACGCAAGCTGCTTCACCGCCTGATGATGGTGCGAGTTCGTCATCAGCGACTCAGCGCCAATGATGCGCGCAAAGCGGCTCTGTGCATCCACCCGCACGGGATGCGTCGCGACTTCCGGCGGCTGCGTCTGCTGGTGGTGAACGGGGGAGTCAGGGCGCTGCGACGGCAAATCCTGAACCAGTGAACCGCCCAGCGCGACATTCAGCACCTGAAGCCCCCGGCAGATGCCCAGCAAGGGCAAATGGCGATGGAGCGCTTCCCGGCACAGCGGCATTTCCCAGATATCGCGGATTGGTGTAATCAGCCCGCATTCCGGCAGCGTCTTTTCGTCGTAATACGCCGGGTCGATGTCGTCGCCGCCCGCCAGCAGCAGGCCATCCAGCAGCGACAGCACCTGCGATGCGCGCGACACATCTTCCTGCGGCGGCAGAATCAGCGGCAGTCCGCCGCACGCGGAAATCGCCTCGCAGTACATCCGCTTCTGCTGAAACGAAAGGCGATCGTCCGACACACTTGCTGTAACCCCAATCACAGGCAGCATTTCAGTTTCCTCCAATTATATTATCATCTTCTGACGCCTAAACACGCAATTTGACATTTTTCAGACAAGAGGATGCACCGGGTCAAATTGGGCGCTGGCGAAAAGCTGCTCCTATATAATAGGATAAGACTATTGTATGTCAATCACTTCGCGCTGTCAATGTTGATTTTTGAAGAGAATCAGCAGCACAAAAATGCATGGTCGCCGCGAAATATTGCATATCTAATAGGAAAAAAGTGCGATTTTCCGCGCATATGAATCAAATTTTTGCGGAATCTGCAAAAATACTTGCAAAATGAATTTGAGAATGCTATAATAGCGCTGTAAACCACTCTGGTACCCTCGGAAAAAATAAAGGAGGCATCCCTATGAGTCAAGTACACGTTCTCAACCATCCGCTGATTCAGCATAAGCTGACCATCATGCGCAAGAAGGAAACGGGTCCCAAGGAATTCCGTGAGCTGCTGGAAGAAATCTCTACACTGATGGTCTACGAAGTCACTCGCGACCTGCCCACCGAGGAAGTCGAGATTGAAACGCCCATCTGCAAGATGAAATCGAAGGTGCTTGCGGGCAAGAAGCTGGGCATCGTGCCGATTCTGCGCGCTGGTCTGGGCATGGTGGACGGCGTTACGAACCTGATTCCTGCCTGCCGCGTCGGTCACATCGGTCTCTACCGCGATCCCGTGACGCTGAATCCGGTGGAATACTACTGCAAGCTTCCCGCCGACGCGCAGGAACGTGAACTGATTGTCCTTGATCCGATGCTTGCCACCGGCGGCAGCGCGTCCGCAGCCATCAGCTTCATCAAAAAGCGCGGATGCAGTCACATCCGTCTGGTCAACCTGATTGCAGCGCCGGAAGGCATCAAGCGGATGCAGGAAGACCATCCGGACGTGGACATCTACGTCGCGGGCATGGACGACCACCTGAACGAGCATGGCTACATCGTTCCGGGTCTGGGCGACGCGGGCGACCGCCTCTTCGGCACCAAATAATATGGACACTCATCCGGAAAGAGGGTGAATGGATTGTCGCTGGAAATCATGAAAGGAATCCAGCAGGCGGAGGCGCAGGCAGACGAAATCCGCCAAACTGCGCAGCGTGAGGCACGCGACGTTGTGAAAGCCGTCGAAGCCGCCATCGCGCAGCAGGAACGCGCCGCCGCCATTGAAAATCGCGCACAGTATGCGCAGGCGATGGAGGACAAAAAGCAGGAGGTTGAGCATCAGCTGACTGCACAGCGCGCCAAGGCGGGCAAGCAGCGGGAAGCGCTCTGCCAGCAGGCACGCAAGCACCTGCCCGAAGCCGTCAGCGCGATCTATGAAAGGGTCTTGCAGCATGGCAATCGTTGAAATGAAGCGCATCGACCTGCTGGCAATGCGGCAGGATCAGCGCAAACTTCTTCGGACGCTGCAGGATATGGGCTGTGTAGAAATCACACCGCTTCAGGATGAGGCACTCGCGGAGTACCGCACAAGGGACGACGGTCGGCTGGAACAGGTCGATGCGCTCCTTGCGCGGCTCTCGTGGGTCATCCATGAATGTGCCGCCTACAATCATCAGCCTGCGCCCTTTATGGGCAATCTGCCTGAGGCGTCCGCGCAGGACGTCCACTATATCACGCAGCAGGAAGCTGCCTTGCAGGAAACGCTCCGTCAGGCGGAAACGCTGGAGAAGCGCAGCGGCGAATACCGCGGCCAGCTGATGCGCCTGCAAGTAGCACAGTCGCAGCTGAAACCGTGGCTATCGTTTGATTTGCCGATGGAGCAGATGCATAACCCCCGCCGTGTGGCGCATTTCCTCGGCACGGTGAAAGCCGCAGAGCTCCAGCAGTGTCAGGAAAAATGGGCATCGCTCCCCGTGGTGGTGGAGCAGCTCAGCGCCGAACACGACACCGCCGCCGTCTGGATTTGCGCGCATCAAAGCGCACGGGAGCAGGTCACCGCAGATTTGCGGGACGCGGGCTTTGCCCCGGCACAGCTTCCGGAATTTACGGGAACTGCCGCGGAGCAGTCCGCACGGCTGGAAAACGAAAAGAACGAAATTCTTCGTCAGCAGGAAGCGCTTGTGCAGGACTGGAAAGCCCTCTCCGCCGAGCTGACGCACCTCAAGGTCTGGTATGACGCGCTGACGATTGAACGCGATCAGCTGGAAGCCGCCCGCCAGACCATCGGCACAGGCAAGGCGTTTCTCCTGCGCGGCTGGGTACCCGCTGAGGTCGCCCAGCAAGTGGCAGACAAGTGCCGCAGCCTTGCACCCACCTGTTCTGTGGATATTACCGACCCGGCGGAAGGGGATGAACCGCCCGTTCTGCTGGATAACAACCGCGTCAATGCACCCTACGAGAGCGTTGTCGAGGGCTTTGCGCTCCCGGCGTACCGCTCCGTTGACCCGACCGCGGTGATGGCGCCATTTTATGCATGTCTGTTCGGCATGATGCTGTCCGACGCCGGCTACGGTCTGGTGATGATTGTTGGCATCTTGGCGCTGATTTTCCTCAAAAAGCCCGCAAAGAAGAATGCCCGGCTGCTCTGGGTACTTTTCGGCGGCGCGGTAATGACCGTCGTCTGGGGCGCGGCGTACAACACTTGGATGGGCTTTACAGCCCCGTGGGGCGGTCTGCTTGACCCGATGAACGACCCGATGCCCGTCATGATGATTTGTCTGGCGGTCGGCGTGATTCACTTGTACGCTGGTCTTGGCATGGCGGCGTACTTGAATTTCAAGCGCGGGAAGCCGCTGGATGCACTCTACGACCAGTTCTCGTGGATTTTCGCACTGACGGGTCTTGGGCTGTACGCGCTGTGCAGCGGTACATTGAAGATGATTGGGCTGGGCTTGACCATCTTCGGCGTGGCGCTGCTGCTCCTCTTCGGCGGACGCGAGAAGAAGAATCCGTTTGCGCGTCTGCTGGGCGGTTTGAGCCAGATTTACGGCGCGACGAGCTGGATTTCCGACATTCTGTCCTACATGCGCCTGTTCGGCATGGGTCTGGCGACGGGCGTCATGGGGCAGGTCATCGACATGCTGGTTGGCATGATTTTCCAGAACGGCCCGCTTGGCTGGATTCTCGGCTCGGTGCTGTTCGTCGGCGCGCACGCGTTCAGCCTTGGCATCAACGCCTTGGGCGCGTATGTTCATGCCTGCCGCTTGCAGTATATTGAGTTCTTCGGCAAGTTCTTTGAGGAAGGCGGCGTGGCATTCCGCCCGCTGCAGCGCCGGACAAAGTACGTCAGCATCCGCCCGGAAACCGGGAGTAAGGATGCGTAACTTTCGATTGATTTTGAAGGAGGTCACCTGTCATGGAATGGGGTTTGGCGATTGGTTTGTTTGCTGCGGCGATTGCCGCGATTCTGCCCGGCATGGGCTCTGCCAAGGCGGTTGGTCTGGCGGGCGAAACGGCGGCGGGTGTTTCCGCTGAAACGCCGGAAGCCAGCTCGAAGCTGACGCTTCTGCAGCTGCTGCCCGCAACACAGGGCATTTACGGATTCGTTATCGCTATCGTGATTATGGCGAAGATTGGCATCATGGGCGGCAGCGGCGCCGTTGTGCCGGTGGATAAAGCGCTGATGCTGCTGGCTGCCGCGCTGCCGATTGCGCTGGTTGGCTACTTCTCCGCGATTGCGCAGGGCAAGTGCGCTGCCGGCTCTATGCTGATGGTCGGCCGCCGTCCGGAAATGCAGGGCAAGGGCATGATGATGACCGCGATGGTGGAAACCTACGCCGTTCTGGCGCTGCTGATTTCCTTCCTGTGCGTCAACGCCATCGTGCTGTAAGGGGAACATCATGAACGCAAACGCGATTCAGGAAAAAATCCTGTCTGATGCCCGCACGGGTGCATCGGACATCATGCGCGATGCCAACGAAAAAGCTGCCCGCCTGCGCGACGCGGCAGAAAAGCGGATGGCTGCCGCGCACAGCCGCCTGATGATGCAGGCTTCTGAGGATGCGGAGGCGGCTCGGCTGCGCATGGAGCGCATGGAAGAACTGGAAGAACGCAAGCGACTGCTCAGCGACAAGCGCGCGCTGATTGACGAGGCGTTTACGCAGGCACTTGACAAGCTGGAAGCCATGCCGCCCCAGCAGGCGCGGGCTTTCCTGATGACGGAAGCCGCTGCCGTGTCGGATGGCGACGAAACCGTCATTCTCGGCAGCAAGAACCCCGGCTGGTTTGACGACAAGTTCCTTGCGGATTTGAATACGCTGCTGCAAAAGCAGGGCAAGCCGGGTCAACTCACACTGGGCAATGAAACGCGCGACGGCGAAACGGGGCTGATTCTGGCGAAAAACGGCATGGAAATCAGCTGCACGTTCGCGTCGCTGCTGGATAGTCGGCGGCTGGATATGGAAGCAGACATTGCGGCGATTCTCTTTCCGGATCGTCCGGCATAATCGCGAGAGGAGGGCACGAAATGGCACAGCCAAGCGTGTATTTTTCCGCCGGGCGGCTGACGATGCTGCAGCGGAATGTGCTTGATGCTGCAGGCATGGAGCGGCTTCTCTCCACGGCATCCCTGCCGGAAGCGCGCAAAACGCTCTCCGAACTTGGCTGGACGGGTGCGGACATCACCGACCCTGAGCAGCTTGCCGCCGACCGGGTAAATCAGGCAGCACAGGACGCACGCGCCCTGTCGCCCGAACCCGCTTTGGTGGACTGCTTCCTGTATGCTTACGACGCGGCGAACCTCAAAATGCTGCTCAAAGCGCGTTTGCTGGGGCTGTCTGCGCCCGCGCTGTCGGACTGCGGCACGATTCCGGCGGATACGCTCCGCCACGCCGTCACTGACCATCGTTACAGCACGCTGCCTGCCGCTTTCCGGGATGCGATGAATCGTCTGGAGCAGAATATCGTCACTGGCATTGACCCGATGAGCATCGACGTTGCCATTGACCGCGCCATGTACCAGCTGATTTTCAGCTGCCTGAAAGGGACGCATAGCCCGGTCACGCTGCAATATTTCCGCGGGCATGTTGATTTGCTCAACGCGGTGGCGCTGCTGCGCGTGCGGCAGATGAAGAAGGACGAATCGTTCTTCATGAGCGTTCTGCTGTCCGGCGGCACGATTCGCGCGCAGTCGTGGCGGCTCTGCTTTGCGCAGCCGGACATGCTGTCCGCGATGCTCGCCCCGTATGGCGCGTCGGTCACGGAAGCGGCGAAGAATGCGGTCATGGACGGCAAGCGTCTGCCTGCGCTGGAAAAGGCAATGGACGACGCGCTGCTGGAGCTGTACCGTCCGTTCCGCTTTCAAATCTGTCCGGAGCGGGCGGCGGCGTATTTCCTCGCCGTGCAGCGCGAAACCGCGGCTGTCCGCCTGATTCTGGCGGGCAAGCAGAATGGCTTCGATGCGGAAAATATCCGGGAAAGGCTGCGTGATCTGTATGTTTGAAGAAACAGGGGCAATGCAGCAGGAAAAGAAGCAAATGGGCGTGGTTGGCGAACGCGACGCCGTGCTGGCATTTAAGGCCTTGGGGATGCGCGTGATTGCTGTCAGCACGCCTGAAGAAACGACGAAAGCGCTCCACCGCCTGTACAGCGAAGGCATTCCCGTCATTTTTCTGACGGAGACGTGCGCACAGCAGGTGCCGGAAACGCTGGAACGCTACAAGACCGACCCGAAGTGCGCCGTCATCCCGATTCCGGGCAGCAGCGGCGCAAACGGCTTCGGCTTGAACCGCGTCAAAGCCAATGTCGAAAAGGCCATCGGCGCGGATATTCTGTTCAACAATGAGAAAGAGGGGACTTGACCCAATGGCGCAGCAAGGAAGAATTGTAAAGGTCGCCGGCCCTCTGATTGTCGCGGAAAATATGGCGGACGTGCGTATGTACGATGTCGTTCGCGTCAGCAAAAACCGCCTCGTGGGCGAGGTGATTGAACTTCGCGGCGACAAGGCCTCCATTCAGGTTTATGAGGAAACGTCTGGTCTTGGCCCCGGCGAACCGGTGGAATCGACCGGCGCACCGCTTTCCGTGGAACTTGGACCGGGGCTGATTGAATCCATTTTCGACGGCATTCAGCGTCCGCTGACTGTCATTGCCGAGAAGTACGGGATGCACATTACGCGCGGCGTGGAAGTGCCGAGCCTGAACCGCGATAAGGAATGGGGCTTTGAGGCGCTTGTGAAGCCCGGCGACAAGGTGACAGGCGGCACGATTATTGGCCAGGTGCAGGAAAGCGCCGTCGTCGAGCACCGTATCATGGTGCCGCACGGCATTTCCGGCGAAATTGTCAAGTGCGAAAGCAAGGTTGCGCGGCTGACGGACGTGGTGGCGGTTGTCCGCGACGAAAAGGGCGTGGAACATGAACTGACCATGCTGCAAAAATGGCCGGTGCGCCGCGGGCGTCCCTATGCGGAAAAGCTCGCACCGAAAGCGCCAATGGTCACGGGTCAGCGTGTTATCGACACGTTTTTCCCGATTGCCTCCGGCGGCGTGGCGGCTGTTCCCGGCCCGTTCGGTTCGGGCAAAACCGTCGTGCAGCATCAGCTGGCAAAGTGGGCGGATGCGGATATCATCGTCTACGTCGGCTGCGGCGAGCGCGGCAACGAGATGACGGACGTTCTGCGCGAGTTCCCGGAACTGCATGACCCGCGCACGGGCGAGAGCCTGATGAAGCGCACCGTACTGATTGCCAACACGTCGGATATGCCGGTTGCGGCGCGTGAGGCGTCCATCTACACCGGCATTACCATTGCCGAATACTTCCGCGATATGGGCTACAAGGTCGCGATTATGGCGGACTCCACGTCCCGTTGGGCGGAGGCGCTGCGCGAAATGTCTGGCCGTCTGGAAGAAATGCCCGGCGAAGAAGGCTATCCGGCATATCTGGCATCCCGTATTGCGGAGTTTTATGAGCGCGCAGGTGCGGTCGTCTGCCTTGGCGGTGACGATCGCCGCGGCAGCATTTCCGCCATCGGCGCTGTTTCTCCGCCCGGCGGCGATATTTCCGAGCCGGTTTCGCAGGCGACGCTGCGCATCGTCAAGGTGTTCTGGGGGCTGTCCAGCTCCTTGGCGTACAAGCGCCATTTCCCGGCAATTGACTGGCTGCAGTCATATTCGCTCTACATCAGCCGCTTGCAGGAATGGTTCAGCGACAATGTTTCGCCTGAATGGAACGAGCTGCGTGCCAAAGCCATGCGTGTCCTGCAGGAGGAAGCGGAACTGAACGAGATCGTGCAGCTGGTCGGCGTGGATGCGCTGAGCTGGAAAGACCGCCTGACGCTGGAAGTCGCCCGCAGCATCCGCGAGGACTACCTGCATCAGAATGCCTTCGACGAGGTGGACACCTACACGAGCTTGGCGAAGCAGTTTGCCATGCTCCGGCTGATTCTGGAATATCAGGAAAAGGGCAATCAGGCGCTGGACGCGGGTGCGAACCTCTCCGACGTGATTGCACTGCCCGTCCGCGAGCAGATTGGCCGCGCCAAGTACATCCCCGAATCGGAAATGAAGCGCTTCGAGCAGATTGAAAGCGACCTGAGCAGTCAGTGCGCGGCGCTGATGGATGAAGGAGGCGAAGGCTGATGCTCAAAGAGTACCATACGATTAAAGAGGTCGTTGGCCCGCTAATGCTGGTGGAAGGCGTCAGCGGCGTGACCATTCAGGCGGTAGAGAATTTTCTGCAGATCGGTCTGGATACCTCGAAAGCAGCCTTTGTGCTGCTGGAAGTGGACGGCGACAAGGCGATGGTGCAGCTGTTTGAATCCTCCAACGGCCTGCGCATCTCCGACTCCACGGCGCGTTTTCTGGGGCGCGGCATTGAACTGAGCGTCTCGATGGACATGCTCGGCCGCGTTTTCGACGGCATGGGCAAGCCAAAGGATGGCGGCCCGGAGCTGATTCCCGAAATGCGGATGGATATCAACGGCGAACCGCTGAATCCCGCCGCGCGCAACTATCCGAGTGAATTTATCCAGACGGGCATTTCCGCCATTGACGGTCTGAACACGCTGGTTCGCGGTCAGAAGCTGCCGGTGTTCTCCGGCTCTGGTCTGCCGCACGCACAGCTGGCGACGCAGATTGCGCGTCAGGCGCGCGTGCTGGGCAAGGGCGACCGCTTCGCCGTCGTGTTCGGCGCTATCGGCATCACCTATGAGGAAGCGGATTACTTTATCAGCGACTTCCGCCGGACGGGCGCTATCGAGCGCGCTGTGCTGTTCATGAATCTGGCGAATGACCCGGCGATTGAACGTATCGCGACGCCGAAAATGGCACTGACAGCGGCGGAATATCTGGCGTACGAAAAGGGAATGCATGTGCTGGTGATTTTGACGGACATCACCAACTACTGCGAAGCCCTGCGTGAAGTTTCCGCCGCCCGCAAGGAAGTTCCCGGCCGCCGCGGCTATCCGGGCTATCTGTACACCGACTTGGCTTCCATGTATGAACGCGCGGGCCGCGTCGTCGGCAAGGAAGGCTCGATTACGCAGATCCCGATTCTGACCATGCCTAATGATGATATTACCCATCCGATCCCTGACCTTACCGGTTATATTACTGAGGGTCAGATCGTTCTGGACAGACAGCTTCATGGACAGGGTATTTACCCGCCAATCAATGTTCTGCCGTCTCTTTCCCGTCTGATGAAGGATGGTATTGGTGAGGGCTTCACAAGAGCGGATCACCAGGATGTTGCCAACCAGCTGTTTTCCTGTTATGCAAAGGTTGGAGATGCGAGAGCCCTTGCTTCTGTTATTGGTGAGGATGAGCTTTCTCCTCTGGATAAGAAGTATCTGCAGTTTGGTAAGGCATTTGAGGCTGAGTTTGTCGGTCAGACAGATACAGAGAACAGAAGTATTATTGATACTCTGAATAAGGGCTGGGAGCTTCTTGGCATGCTTCCGAAGGATGAGCTTGACCGTATTGATACTAAGATTCTGGATCAGTATTATCACGAGACTACCAAATAAAGAGTGAGGTGACTTGAATGGATCCGAATACCTTTCCTACCAAGGGTAATTTAATTCTGGCTAAGAATTCACTTGCTCTTTCCCGTCAGGGTTATGAACTGATGGATAAGAAGCGTAATATTCTGATTCGTGAAATGATGAATCTGGTTGATCAGGCGAAGGATATCCAGGGACAGATTGATGAGACGTTCCGGACTGCGTATGAGGCTTTGCAGAAAGCGAATATGGAGATGGGTATCGCGTTTGTGGATCAGATTTCCCATACGGTGCCGGTGGAGAATTCTATCCGTATTAAGACACGTAGTGTTATGGGTACGGAGATTCCGCTGGTGGAGTATGATAAGTCGGGAAATGTGCCGACATATGCTTATTATAGTACGAAGATGTCTCTGGATGAGGCGAAGGCGGCTTTTGAGAGGGTGAAGGAGCTTTCCATTAAGCTGTCTATGATTGAGAATTCGGCGATTCGGCTGGCTAGTAATATTAAGAAGACTCAGAAGAGGGCGAATGCGCTGAAGAATATTACGATTCCGAAGTTCGAGGCTCTGACCAAGGATATTTCCAATGCGTTGGAGGAGAAAGAGCGTGAGGAATTTACGCGATTAAAAGTTATTAAGAGGATGAAGCAGGGTGCATGAGGCACCCTGTTTTTTTCTATATGTAT
>OLOQ01004086.1_pt1 | contig 10130 bp, 10 predicted proteins | sample 1673101 | NCBI WGS metagenome assembly OLOQ01 (sample SAMEA3136754, study PRJEB25190) | human gut metagenome | biome: human gut; feature: human-associated habitat; material: faeces | place: Austria | collected 2013 | reverse complement strand
ATCGTATAGTTGATCATATCCTCTAATGCCGATCCTCTAAGTCCTCTTGATTTCCATGTTGGCATACGTATTACTCCTTCCAGTCATGGATTTTTGCATACTCCATTGCCTTTAAAAAATCATTTGGAAGCGGTGCCTTAAAGCTTTTTTGGGACAGATACGAAAAATGTCCCTCGCAGACAGGAAATACCATCTCATATGCATGAAGAAGCTGTCTCTTTGTGCCTGCCTTTTTTCTAAACTGATCATTTATGCTGCTGTCACCATATTTTGAATCTCCAATGATTGGATGATTTATACTTGACAAATGTGCACGAATCTGATGAGAACGTCCTGTCACTAAAAGCACCTTTAAAAGCGTTGCCTGCTTTGTCGATGCCACTGGCTCATATACAGTCTCAATCGCAAGTGCATCTTTTTTAAGATGCTCTGGAAATTCTTCAAGTGTCTCGTGGACCTCTACTTTATTTGTTTTTTCATCCTTATACAGATATCCTTTAAGCTTTTGCTGTCTGGTTACACAGCCTGCCACTAGCGCCATATAATATTTGTGCAGATCTCTTGTTCTAAACTGTTCTGATAAAAACTGAAGACCTCGTATGGAAAGACCAGCTGCAATTAATCCTGATGTATTTCTGTCTAAACGGTTGCAGACAGAAGGACGGCAGACTAACAGCTGCTCATTTGTTACTTTTTGTGTGGAAAGTGCATAGCCAATGACCTTTTCTACCATGGAAACATCTTTTGGCGATGCTTTCTGCGAAAGTTCTCCCGCTGCTTTATTTATCAGCAATATATCATCATCCTCATATATAATGCTCTTTGGTGAGAGCGATACGTTTTGAGTCTGTGTCTGAATACTGGAAGCCTTTTTTTCATCTGTATTTCCACGGAATTTTTCAATCGTGTCCTCTGCCAAAAACAGCTCAATGCAGTCTCCCGCGCAAAGTTTTTCGCTTCCATCACACTTTTTTTTGTTGCAGGTAATGTTCTTTTTTCTAAGCATCTTATAAAAGAAGCTCTTTGGCGCCTCTGGCATATATCGGCTTAAATATTTGTCTAAGCGCTGACCTTCTTCTGCCGCCTGAATTTGCAATTGTCTCATATGGCAATTCCTCTCAGCACACCTTCGATTTTAAGAAGCTTTTCATCACAGCTGGCGCGATCCCACTTCTCAAGCTCTCGAATGCGGTTTAAATAATTTTTCCAATCACGGATAACAAATATATCCGTCTTTAAGTCATTAGTCTTCATAAAGCTCTTTATATACTCAGCTGTCTTTTTTTCTGATACATTCTTATCAGAACAATAGCAGAAGACACCTTTCTCATGAATACACGCATAATCAAGTAAAAATGACTTATCTGTTTTTGATGTAATGACAAGCTCAGTGTCTAAAATTCCTTTACCTACAATAGATGCCACCTGCTCATACTCCTTATCTGGGCACGGCTGATATTTCCAAAGTGCAATCAAAATGACAAGCTGATTTACCATTGGAATTACTGAAACCATAGCTACAACTGTAAGTAGATTTTTGCGGCTTCCTGTTGTCACAACGCCAATCACCACAAGACCTATAATGCCGATTAAAAGACCAAGTACCTCTCCTAACAGCAGGCGCTTCTTGCGTTTGATATAGCCATGATGACCTTTTTTTATTCGAAACATAACTACTGTGTCCTCCGTTTTATATGAAATCTGTGTAATCTCTCACCCATCCATCGGCAAGCGCAAGCTTTTTCTCTCGAAGCGGCTCTGAAAATTCATCTTCTACTGCAAATACAGTCATCCCTGCCGCTTTTCCTGCCATGATTCCCGCTGGAATATCTTCAAACACAACACAGTCACACGGATTCAAATTAAGAAGCTTCGCTGCTTCTAAATAAACATCTGGTGCTGGTTTTCCGGCCTTTACATCACAGCTAGTCACTATAGCTTCAAAATATGATGCTATACCTTGCGATTCTAATACAGCCTGAATCAATTTGCGTGAATTGCTGCTTGCAATGGCAATCTTGCATCCATTTTTATGAAGATAAGAAAGAAATGGTGCTGCACCTGGTTTTAATGCGACCTCATGACAATACTTTTCATATGCCATCTGATTCCAGCAGTCTTTAATTTCGTCAACCGTCTCTTTCAGGCAGAAACGCTTTTTAAAATAGGCAGCTGTCTCTGTAAAGCTCATTCCTTCAATTTCGTCATGAAGATCATCTGGCACATCATATCCATGCTTTCCCAGATAACTGACGTCAATCTCTTTCCATACATTCATTGAATCTACAAGTGTGCCGTCTAAATCAAAGATCACACCCTTTGCATTTTTTACAATCAGCTTTCCTTCAGACATTCAAGCTCCTCCTGTGTCAGTGCGCGGCTCTCACCAGGTGCAAGTGTTTCATCTAGCTTAAGGCTTCCCATTGAAAGGCGCTTTAAATAAACAACTGTTACTCCAACTGCCTCGAACATTCTCTTTACCTGATGAAATTTTCCTTCCTGAACAATTACCTTTGCCTCACAATCTCCAATAATTTCCAACTTTGCAGGCATTGATGTGAAATCGCCAAGATCTATGCCTTCTTCAAATTTTTTTACAGCATCTGCCGGAATTGGAAGATCTGTTTTTGCAAAATAACATTTGTCAACGTGATGCTTAGGAGAAAGAAGTCTGTGACAAAGCTCCCCATCGTTTGTAATTAAAAGAAGTCCTTCTGTATCAATATCGAGGCGTCCAACTGGAAATAAATCCTTTCGCTTATCGTCTAATAAATCAAGAACAGTCTCTTTTTTCTTATCCATGGTTGCTGTAATTACGCCAGCCGGCTTGTTTAACATATAGTATGCATACTGAGAATAGAAAAGCCTCTTTCCATCAAGCGTAATGCTGTCGTTCTCTGGATCTACCTTTAATTCTGGTTTTGATGCGTGCACACCATTTACGCAAACGCGTCCTTTTTTGATCATATCCTTAACTTGGCTGCGCGTTCCCACTGGAATCTGTGTCAAAAACTTATCAAGGCGCCACTCCATTACATCCACCTCCAGCCTGCAAGATACTTATTTTTCACTGATCCGCCTGCTGCCTTTCCAAAGCCGAGCGGATAATTGTCTACGCAAATCAAAACCCAGCCCTTTTCTACAGATTCTTCATCTCTTAAATCAATCGTCTCACCCTTTAAATAACGAATTACGCGATCATCCTCTCTTGACAGATAAAGTACATTTGGATATTCATCTGCACGAAGCGCCATTGCTAATGCCTGACTTGGTTCAAAACGATTTTTCAGGCACTCACCAAGAAGCAGACCAGAGCGCATTATACGAAGACCTTTTAAATCACGTCTGCAGTCTGGATGAACAAATACTTTTTCCTGACGAATCTCCAGACGATCAAGCGCAAGCGGCTTCTTTACGGTCTGCAAAAAGTCGAAAAGCTCCTGTGGCATTTTGGCTTTTTCTGTCTGTCTTTCTTTTAGACGGCTGCTCTCTCCCTTCTTTTTGAGAAGAGCAAGAAAATGACCTTCTCCCTTCATTCGATGCGGCCAGATACGCACACATTTTGTGAGTTCTTGATTGTTATCTGACCATTCTGGGTGTCCATGGTCAAAACCTTCATACCACTCTGGCTCTACAAGCTCTAAATCTGGATCTTCTTTAAGCATGCGTGACACAATCTGTTCATCTTCAAGCGGTGAAAATGTACATGTTGAGTAAAGCAGCATTCCGCCTGGACGAAGCATCTTTAATGCATATGAAGTAATCTCCTGCTGCAGCTTGACAAAATAGTCATTTCCATGCTCCACCCAGCTTTTCATAACTGAAGGTTCCTTTCTAAACATTCCTTCACCTGAACATGGCGCATCAATAAGAATCTTATCAAAATAGCCTTCAAAATGCTCTGCAAGCTTGTATGGTGCCTCGCTGATTACATAAGCATTTGAAATGCCAAACAGCTCAAGGTTCTTTAATAATGCCTTTGCTCGTGAATTACTGATATCGTTGCTTACTAGAACTCCTTTTCCCTTAAGCTTTGCTGCCAGCTCAGTACTCTTTCCTCCTGGAGCTGCACAGATATCAAGCACGCGATCACCTGGTTCAATAGGAAGTACGTGTGCCGGTGTCATTGCTGATGGCTCCTGCAGATAATACAGACCGGCATAATAATAAGGATCCTTTGCCGGCTTATCTTTTCCACTATAATAATAACCATTATCAATCCACGGTATCTTTTTAATCTCGAATGGACATATTTTTTCAAATTCTTCTGGCGTGAGCTTATTTGTATTGACGCGAAGGCCGTAAACACGCTCCTCACTGTAGCTGTCAAGGTATGCATTAAACTCCTCTGGTGACAGCAGTTTTTTCATGTTCTCTAAAAAAGAAACTGGTAATTCCATATACACCTCATGTTTTTCTTATCGCTGGCATAAAATAAAGCAAGATAAATGCCTGGTGGCTGTATGCTTCTTACTCTTTTCTCTGCCGTATTTCTAATATTTTTAATTTATAATCCTGCACTGTGTACGCTCGGCGCCACGAAAGGTCTTTCGCTGTGGTACAAGCAGGTTTTGCCAGCTCTGTTTCCTGCAATGGCTGCCGCATCCTTTTTGATTAGCCGAAAATCCGTACAAGCCGCATTAAAACATCTTCCTTTTCCATCTGGCGCAGCTTTTCTAAGTGGACTTTTATGTGGAAGTCCGATGGGTGCTCTGACATGCAGCGGTCTGTACGCCAGCAACCTTCTCTCCAAACGGGCAGCTCGGTGGATTGTTTGCTTTGTTCAGCTGCCAAGCCCACTATTTTTGTCTGGCTTTGTCGCATCTGCTTTGCTTGCGCTGCCTACAAAAATGCGTTTTGTTTTTCTTTTATGTGCATATCTGCCTTTTTTCGCATCTTTTTTGCTGTGCACGCTTCTTTTTCTCTTAAAATCCGTAGCAAAACGCAGTATTTCAACTAAAAAAAATGTACAAGAAACATCTTCGCCAGAGCCTTCGCTAAATGATATCTGCGATACTTGTCTGCTTCTTTTAGTTAGAATCGGTATACTTTTAATGTTTTTCTCGATTCTTTCTGAATTTTTAACTATTGTAACACCACAATCAACCGCCCAAACGATCTTAATCGGAATGCTTGAAATGACAACTGGGATCAGCAAGATTAGTTCCCTCAATACACTTTCTTTGCGTTACAAATCAGCCATCTGTCTTTTTTTACTTGGCTTTGGCGGAATCTGTGTTCATATTCAGGTGCGCCAAGCCTGGCAGCAATCTGATTTTCCGATATTTCGTTACATACTTGTGCGTTTTTTATTTGGGCTGTGCAGCAGTCTATGTTTTCTTTTTCTGAATAGTTACATTTAGATTTATTTAAACTTAGAAAAGGAAAGACCGCTGCATCAGGCAGCGGCCTATAAGCCTGAATTTTATTCTTCTTCAGACTGCTCTTCTTCTGCCGTATCTGCAGGTGCGGCACTGATGATTACATCTTCTGCCTTTGGCAGCTCCTTACGATTTGCACTGATTGTCTCAACGGTAGTATTCATAGTGGATAACATCTCCTCATACTTTTCCTTTAATCCGTCTAAGCCCTGTGCAAGAGTCTGCTCCATACTTCCCATCATATCATCAGTATAAGCAATTGCACCTGTACGAAGTGCATTTGCATCCTCGATTGCCTTATTAACAATTTCGTTTGCCTGCTGTGTTGCCTGTGTGATGATTTCGTTTGCTCTTGCATAAGCACGCTTTGTGATCTCACTCTGGTTAACCATCTCGCTTGTCTGAACGTTTGCAGCACTGATAATAGCCTCTGCCTGCTGCTTTGCATCGTTGATGATCGCATCCTTGTTGTTTAAAATCTTCTGATATTTTTTGATCTCATCAGGTGTGCGGTGACGAAGCTCTACTAAAAGATCTTCTAACTGTGCCTTATCTACAACAATCTTTGTGCTAGAAAACGGCTGAAGCTTGCAGCCATCAATAAACTCTTCAATTTCTCCAATTAACTGTTCAATTTTGCTCATTTTAATTTTCTCCTTTATATCAGACGTCATATCAAACGTCTGCTTTTTTACTTTTATTTATTTTTATTTCCTTGTGCAAACTTTTGCTTGATAGCCTTTTCAACTGGTTCTGCGACAAATGCACTTATATCGCCTCCGTACTGGGCAACTTCTTTTACAATGCTGGAGCTAAGGTATGCATATTCCAGGCTGGTTGTAAAGAAAATCGTATCAACCTCTGGTGCAACCTTTCGATTTGTCTGTGACATCTGAAGTTCATACTCAAAATCAGTGACTGCTCTTAATCCTCTGATTAAAATATGTGCACCACTCGCACGCGCAAAATCAACAAGCAGTCCTTCAAAGGAACGAATCTCTACATTGGGATATTGCGCTGTCACCTGCTTTAGCAAAGCAACCCTTTCCTCCACTGTAAACAGCGGTGATTTTGCACTGTTTACAAGCACACCAACAATCAAATGATCAACTGTTTTACTGGCACGCTCGATAATATCCATATGTCCGCGTGTCACTTGCGATCAGCTCCAGCACTGCATCGCCCAGGAACTCCAGCCGCTGATTGTTTTCAGCCCCGCAGGAGGGGTGGGTGAGCGCCAGGCGCAAAAGCGCGGGATTATGAAAATGATATTGCAGCGCTTCTTCAAGATGGGCAGTATTCACGGATAAAGAACTCCTTCTCCGCGCGCAGAAAACGGGCTGCACGAAAGCTGGCAGCCTGTTTTCCGGGCGTGAAAATTGGTTAGGCCTTGGAATCGATGTACTTGACCACGTCGTCCACGGTCTTGAGCTTCATGATCATATCGTCCTCCACCATGATGTTGAACTGATCCTCCAGCTCCATGATCATCACCATCACGTTGGCGCTGTCGGCGCCCAGATCCTCAACCAGGCGGGATTCGGGGGTAATTTTGTCTTCGGGGGCCTTGAGCTGCACGGAAATCAGCTGCTTTACTTTTTCATAGGTCGTCATTTTATTTTCCTCCTTATGTATGGATGCTATGCGCGCGGGGGATTATTCATCCGCCTGCGGCATGGTTTTCAACGTTTCCTCGATGGTTTGCGCCACGCCCGTGCGCGCCATGACGGCGGCCTGGCGGATGGCGCAGGCGATGGCATGGCCGTTGGAGGAGCCGTGCGCCTTGACCACCGCGCCCTTTACGCCCAGCAGCGGCGCGCCGCCCACCTCGGTATAGTCCATCAGTTTCTTTACGCGCTTGAAGGCGGGCTTGGCGATCAGCGCGCCCAGCTTGCCGCGGAAATCGCTGAGCAGCTCTTTTTTGATGATACCCAGCAGCGTCCCGGCCATGCCTTCCATAAATTTAAGAATCAGGTTGCCCGCAAAGCCGTCGGCCACGATCACATCGGCCATGTCGTTGGTCACATCGCGGCCTTCCACATTGCCCACAAAGTGAACGGGCGCTTTTTCCAGCAGGGGGTAGGTTTCCTTGGTCAGCTGGTTGCCCTTTTCGCTTTCCGCGCCGATATTAAGCAAACCCACGCGCGGCTCCTTCATGCCCTGCACGCGGCGCATATAGATATCGCCCATGATGGCAAACTGCCGCAGGTATTCCGGCTTGCAGTCCACATTTGCGCCGCTGTCAATCAGCAGAAAATAGCCCTTGCCGTTGGGCATCAGCGGGGCCAGGGCGGGACGGTCAATGCCATCCAGGCGACCCAGGCGGAACATGCCCGCGGCCAGCATCGCGCCGGTGGAACCGGCGGACACAAAGCCGTCCGCCTCGCCATCGCGCACGGCCATCATGCCGCGCACGATGCTGCTGTCCTTCATGGTGCGCACGGCCATGACGGGGGAATCGTGGTTGGTGATCACCTGCGTGGTATGCTCCACGGTGATGCGCTCGCGCACATCGTCGCAGTCCATCAGCAGGGGCGTAAGCTGTGCGGCGTCACCCCCCAGGGTAATCCGCAGGTTGCTGTCCGCGCGCAGAGCCTCAATGGCGCCCTCCGCCGTGCATTTGGGCGCGTTGTCCCCGCCCATCGCGTCCAGATAAATGCGCGTCAACTGCGCTCACCATCCTTCTTTCCTTAAATCTCAAAAATTATAGCATATTTTCGCGAATTTTACAAGATAAAGCGCGGCAGCGCCACGGTTGCGCCTGTTTTTTCAAAACGCGCACGCCACGGCCTGCCACGGGGGCAGTATGTTAACGGCTGCTGCGCAGCCTACGCTTCATCAGGTTTATTATATTCTTCTGAGGGAGAAGCCTTTTGGTGAGTGCACTCTCCAACTGTTGCCAAGCGTTGCGCTTGATTTTCGCACCCAATCACGCCCCCGTGGCACGCCGATGAAATCGGCGCAGGACGTGCGGAGCACGGCCGAAGGGGAAATATTCAAGTGAACGGATGGCGCTTGCGCTGATCCGGACATGTGAATTTTCCCTGCCACGGGGGGCGGGGCAGGTGGCCAGGGCCACTTCCAGTTTAATGCAAGTAGCTTTTACGCCACACGCAGGCTCTTTGTTTCTTTCTTGATTCAAGAAAGAAACGTAACCCCTTCGTTTCTCTTTCGTCCCCATCTTCCGCTCCCTGCAAAAAAGCCGCCAGGCAAATGCTTGGCGGCTTGACAATGCGGAAGAATTATTCTTCTTCGTCCTCGTCCTTCTTGGCGCTTTCGATGATCTTCTTGGCCACGTCGGCGGGAACTTCCTCGTAACGCTCAAACTTCATGGTGAAGCTGCCGCGCGCCTGGGTCATGGAGCGCAGGTCGGTGGCGTACTTGAACATTTCGGCCAGGGGTACCTCGGCCTCTACCTGCTGCAGACCATCCACGGGGTTCATGCCCATGATGCGGCCGCGGCGCTTGTTCATATCGCCCATGACGTCGCCCATGTACTCGTCGGGTACATAGACCTCCACATGCATGATGGGCTCCAGCAGCACGGGGCTGGCATCCATGCAGCCCTTCTTGTAGGCAATGCGGGCAGCGGTCTTGAAAGCCATTTCGGAGGAGTCTACCGGGTGGTAGGAGCCATCGTACAGTTTGGCATGCAGGCCGACCATGGGATAGCCCGCCAGAACGCCCTTCTTGATGTTTTCGCGCAGACCCTTTTCAACAGAGGGGATGAAGTTGCGGGGCACCACGCCGCCGACAACCGCATCTTCAAACTCGAAATCGATGTTGGTATCGCCGATGGGGCGGAACTCGATCCACACATCGCCGAACTGGCCGTGACCGCCGGACTGCTTCTTGTGGCGGCCCTGGCAGGATACGGTCTTGCGGATGGTTTCACGGTAGGGGATGCGGGGATCCTGCAGCACGGCGTTGGCGCCGAACTTGGACTGCAGCTTGTTGCGGATCACGTCCAGATGCAGCTCGCCTTGGCCCCACAGGATGGTCTCGGTGGTTTCGGCGTTCTTTTCCAGGCGGATGGAAGGATCTTCTTCCTGCAGACGGGCCAGGCCGCTGAAAACCTTATCTTCTTCGCCCTGCTTGGCGGCGTAAACGGCCTTCTGCACGGAGGGCTCGGGGAAGCTGATTTTTTCGTAGCGGATGGGGTTGGCGGCGTCGCACAGGGTGTCGCCGGTGTTGGTGAACTGCAGCTTGCTCAGGGCGGCGATATCGCCAGCGCTTACCTGAGAAACGCTCAGCTGGTTCTTGCCGCGCAGCAGGAACAGGCCGCCGGCCTTTTCAGTCTTTTCGCAGCTGCTGTTATACAGCGCGGTGCCGCTGGTCAGGGTGCCGCTGCATACGCGCAGCATGCTCAGCTTGCCCACGAAGGGGTCGGCGATGGTCTTGAACACAAACGCGGAGAAGGGCTCGGAAGTCTTGCCCTCGCGGATGATTTCTTCGTCGTTCTTGGGGTTGACGCCGGCGAAGGAAGCTTCTTCGGGGGAATGCAGATAGGCGCTCATCACGTCCAGGAGCTTGGCAACGCCCACGCCGGTAACGGCGGATACGGGCACGGCGGGCACGATGGAGCCGCTCTTCATGCCGGCGCTGAAGCCCTGCAGAATTTCTTCGTGGCTCAGTTCGCCTTCTTCAAAGTATTTTTCCAGCAGCTCGTCTACGGCTTCCGCGGCGGCCTCAGTGATTTCGGCCAGCGCGTTTTCAATGGCGGGAGCCATATCGGCAGGCACGGGGATT
>OLOQ01004073.1_pt1 | contig 10148 bp, 7 predicted proteins | sample 1673101 | NCBI WGS metagenome assembly OLOQ01 (sample SAMEA3136754, study PRJEB25190) | human gut metagenome | biome: human gut; feature: human-associated habitat; material: faeces | place: Austria | collected 2013 | reverse complement strand
CGGCCCAGCGGCTTGAAGCTGTCCAGGAAATGCACAACAAACGCAACAGTTTCAATTTTCTTATCTTCGCAATTCATCCTGTATACAAAATCCATACATTTATAAAAACCTTCAACACTCCGCTTCCTGAAACCATAAGGATTCTCACCACCCGGAAATGTATTGCTTCCTCCACTGTCAATCCATTGCTGATACAAAGGCTCGTCCGACAGCTCCATATAATTTTTCCCCTCAAAAATTCCAAAATCACATTCTTTTAGAAGTTCTTCTTTTAAAATATCCTTTTCCGGATAAATGATTTTTGCCGTCTGGACACATCTTTTCATCGTACTTGAAAACACAATGTCTGCCATTGGATACTTTCTACTTTTTATATTTTCATTTAATATTTGCTGCCCTTTGGGGCAAAGATTCTCATCTGTGATTCCAATATATCTTCTGCTGACATTTCCCTCGGTCATTCCGTGTCTGATTAATACTATTTTCATTTTATTCTCATCCCTACACCGCAGGTAATCCTCTCCATTTCATCAGATTTTTGTGCAAGCCTGCATAATACTCTTCCTACAAGTTCCCTGTAATCACGCATATTTTTATCAATCGGGACAATTCCACTCCCAACTTCATCACATATAATGCAGACTGATGGATTAACTTCATATATCCATTCCGCAAAATCGTCCATGCCATCGCCATTCTGAACGCATCTGTAAACATACTCATGAAAATGATTAATTATGTCTGCACTTTTCATATCTTCCTTTGTACATCTGTCTCCCTGCACAATTGTCGGTTTATTTTGAAATTTACCCGAAACATAGTCACATTTTCCTTGCCATGCCCCGCCTACATACAATTTCATAAGCAAAAATCTCCCTTCTAAACAAATGCAAGCACTATCATGCAGCACAATTCACTCATGCACAAAAACCAGCCCGCAAGGTCTCCTGTCACACCGCCAAATATTTTATATGACCATATCCTGTAATAAACAAGCACTGCAGCCTGCACAATAAGGCACAATGCAGCTGCAAAAGCATTAACATAAGTCATAATTGCAATACATATAATATAATTTAAAAGTATCATTATATTCACAACATTTCCGGACACAGACCGCACAACACTGTTAAGCATTCCGCCATTTCTTGCACTTTTAAAATTAACTGCTGCAAATGCACTTGATATTCTTGAAAGATAAAAAACACACCCCATAATAATAAATATATCCGTATTTTTATTTTCAAAAATATATGAAAATGCACCCGCTGCTGCAAGTACATATGTAACAAGCATAATAACAGCAAATGCTCCAATATGTGAATCTTTAAGAATCTCTAATTTTTTCTCACGGTCTCCATATGAATGGACAGCATCCATCGTATCCATATATCCATCAATATGAATTCCACCAGTTATAAGCAGCAAAAAAACACCAGAAACACACATCGATGTAATCGTTCCAATGCAAAACTTTCTTGCAAAAATAAGCCACCCTGAAAAAAGTGCACCAATAACCACTCCGACAAGCGGGAAAAACCCAAACGTATATTTCATATCCTTTTCTTCAATCCACACATGTGGCACCGGAATTCTCGAATACATTGAAAATGCTAATATTAACGACTTTATTACTGACATATAGTCTCCTGTTCTTTAATCACAAATTTTTACTTTATATTTAATGATTTCAAAAATATTATCACAATAAATTAATTTTACAGTACAAATACGATTTCTTCAACTGTGTTGTAAAAAGAATATTGACATATTAAACCATATATTATAATATAATTTCAACAATACTATACAACATATAATATTGTTGAAATTTTTATATAAAAGGAGTTTTGATATCTATGGTATTTCAGATTGGTTCTGCACTACTTGATGCCTGTGTTTTATCAGCTTTGGAAGAAGAACCACTGTACGGATATGCACTCACGCAGAAAGTAAAATCTGTTGTCGATATCTCAGAATCCACGCTGTACCCGGTTCTTAGAAGACTAACTAAAGACGGGCTTCTTTCAACCTACGACCAGCCATTCAACGGACGCAACCGACGGTATTATGTGCTGACTGATTACGGAAAATCGCAGCTTATTTTTTTGCGTAACGAATGGATTTCCTATAAAGAAAGACTCGATGGAATTCTTATAAACAAGGAGGATTTGGGATGAACAAGGAAGAATATCTTACCAGACTGCAATATTGCATATCGCAGCTTCCACCTGTCGAAGCACAGAATACAATGCAATATTACAGGGAATATTTTGATGATGCAGGAGAAGAAAACTTTGCATCTGTTATGGCAGAGCTGGGAACACCCGAACAGCTGGCAGCCAAGATATGCAGCAGCTATGGAATTAATTATCAGCAGCCTGTCAATGAAAATAACACATCAAAAGCTGTCATTATAGCAATTATTGCTGTGCTTACATGCCCGATATGGTTCACAGCCGGAATTGTTATATTATCACTTGTTTTTTCGCTTTTCATGGTTATTTTGAGCCTTATATTTTCTGCAGGAGTTGTAGGAATATGCCTTATATTTGCAGGTCTGCTTGTTTTTGCAGCTGGCTTTCCTACGCTTTTTACACATGTTCCAACCGGGACAATGCTTATCGGAGCCGGACTTGTATTGTGTGCTGTGGGAATTTTATTTTCTTTGCTTCTTATATGGATGATACTCGGAACAAAGAATCTTATTTCATTTATAATCAAAAAAATCAAAAAATTTATTGAAAAAAGGAAAACACGTAAAGCTTATTCCGGAAAGGCAGGTATCCAATGAAAAAATTCACAAAAATCGCATGTATAACAGCAGGCATAATGTTTGCTATAGGTGCCATCCTTGCCATATCCGGGATTCTTGCCGGTGCCAAAAGTGGCATATTTATCGACTGGACATCTCACGGAATCAGAATTGTGCCGCAAAAAGATACCTATACTTATGAAGCATATGATATAACAGATATCAATGCAATAGATATCAATGTTTCAAACGCAGCTATCAAATTTGTGCCTTCAGAAAACGATAAATGGGGCATTGTTACAACATACAATTATTATAAAAATACACCTGAAATAAATACATCAAATGGTAAAATCTCAGTAACGCAGGCAGCTCATTCAGGCTGGGAAATGGTCGGCATCATTAATCTGTTATTCAAATCACTTGATAATTCAATAACTATTTATGTGCCTGCCGGTTCCCCACTTATCAGTTCAATTAAAATAAACACTGATAACAGTGCCATAAAGTCAGACTGTGCATTAAATACTGAATTTTTAAATATTGAAACAAGTAACGGTGCTATTAAATTAAATAATCTTTCCGTTTCAAAACAGACTCAGATAAAGACTTCAAATGGTCTTATCAGTCTTAATGGAAATTTCAGCGGAGATTCAAATCTAAAAACCTCCAATGGAAAAATAGAAGTTGCCGGTCTTATAAAGGACTCATTCACAGCAAAAACTTCAAATGGTTCTGTTGACATAGATGTAAACCGTCCTGAATCAGAGTATTCAATATACGGAAAAACGAGCAACGGTTCTGTCAAAGTAAATGGTGAGAACCATTCAACCGATTACTCATCTTATTCATCAACTTCAAACACTATCAATGCCCGGACAAGCAATGGTGCCATAAACCTTGACTTTGCACGATAAAACTATTTATCGTAGCAGGCATCCGATTATCATGCGGATGCAGACTCAATTTTGTTGTCTGCATAAATATAAGTTCCTTTACATTCTATAAATGGAATATTAAATTTATTCTATTCTAAAAGAACCCCATAGGCGTAAGCCAATGGGGTTCTTAAAAATCAACAACTCTTCAATTGTTTATAAATTAGTCTTCTGCTCTCTTAACAAGTGCTTCATACTTAGCCTTTGCATTTGCTTCAGCTTCACCAAAGAGCTTAGCTGCTCTTTCTGGATTCTGCTTCTTCAAGTTGATGTAGCGGCTCTCACCCATGATGAATTCCTGATATTCCTTAGTAGGTGCCTTGCTATCAAGAGTAAATGGATTCTTTCCTTCAAGTGCTTTTCTAGGATCGAATCTGAACAGATGCCAGTAACCTGACTGTACTGCAAGTTTCTCTTCTTCCATAGCTTTAGACATACCCTTGCGGATACCATGGTTGATACATGGAGCATAACCAATTACAAGTGATGGACCATTGTAGCTTTCAGCTTCCTGAATAGCCTTTACACACTGGTTCATATCAGCACCCATAGCAACCTGTGCTACATAGATGTATCCATAGCTCATAGCAATTGCTGCAAGGTCTTTCTTCTTAACATCCTTACCTGCTGCTGCGAACTGAGCGATTGCACCAAGGTTAGTAGACTTAGAAGCCTGTCCGCCTGTGTTAGAATAAACTTCTGTATCGAAGACGAATACATTGACATCCTTATTTGCTGCAAGAACATGATCAAGTCCGCCGTAACCGATATCGTAAGCCCATCCGTCACCACCGAATATCCACTGTGACTTATTTGAAAGGAATTCTTTTTCTTTAAGAATTTCCTGAGCCTTGTCGCATCCACAAGCTTCAAGTGCTGCAACGAGTTTATCTGTAGCCTTTGCATTAGCTTCGCCATCTTCATATGTAGCATAGTACTCATCGATAGCTGCCTTAACATCAGCATTATCTGTTGAAGCAAGGATTTCATCGAGCTTATTCTTTAATGCTGCTCTGTTAGCATCCTGAGCAAGTTTCATACCAAAACCAAACTCAGCATTATCTTCAAATAATGAGTTGCCCCAAGCAGGTCCCTTACCAGCCTTATTTACTGTATATGGAGTTGATGGAGATGAACCGGCCCAGATTGATGAACAACCTGTTGCATTGGCAATAAGCATTCTGTCACCACAAATCTGTGTAATGAGTTTAGCATAAGGTGTCTCACCACATCCTGCACAAGCACCTGAGAACTCAAGTAATGGCTGAACGAACTGTGAACCCTTAACTGTACCCTTCTTGAACTTTTCAAGAACTTCTGGCTTGTCTGAAACAGTAAGTCCATATTCAAAGAACTTCTGCTCATCCATCTGAGTTTCAAGTGAAGCCATCTTTAATACATCATTTCTGTTATTACCAGGACAAACATTTGTACATGAACCACAACCTGTACAGTCAAGTACAGATACAGTCATTGTAAAGTAGTATCCAGGCATACCAGTCATAGGTGTAACCTTCATGCCTGCAGGTGCATTGTTCTTTTCTTCCTCATTCATTACAACTGGTCTGATTACTGCATGAGGACATACATATGCACACTGGTTACACTGAAGACATCCTTCTGAATTCCAACATGGAACATCTACTGCAACACCACGCTTTTCATAAGCTGCTGTTCCCTGTGGAAATGTACCATCAATAACATTCTTAAATGTAGAAACCGGAAGTTTATCACCCTGGCAGGCATTGATTGGCTTCTGAATGTTATTTACGAAATCAAGAACTTCAGGTTTACCTGAAACTGCCTGTTCGCCAAGGACCTCGTCCTTGCAGTCTTTCCATTCTGCCGGAACTGGTACTTCAACAACTTCATTGGCACCTCTTTCAATTGCCTGATAGTTCATCTGAACAACATCATCACCCTTCTTAGCATATGAAGCAAGAGCTTTCTCTTTCATATACTGGATAGCTTCATCCTCAGGAATGATATTGGCAAGTTTGAAGAATGCTGACTGAAGTACAGTATTGATACGTCCGCCAAGACCAATTTCCTTACCAAGCTTAATACCATCAATGATATAGAACTTAACATTATGTTCAGCCATATATCTCTTAGCCTGTCCAGGAATATGATTTCCGACTTCTTCCGGAGACCATTCACAGTTAAGAAGGAATGTACCGCCATCCTTAACATCCTGAACCATGTCATATTTATTCATGTATGCAGGACAGTGACATGCAACAAAATCAGCCTTATCAATAAGGTATGTAGACTTAATAGGAGTCTTACCAAAACGAAGGTGAGATGTTGTAACACCACCTGACTTCTTTGAATCATAATCAAAATATGCCTGAGCATACATAGGAGTATGATCACCGATAATCTTAATAGAGTTCTTGTTAGCACCTACAGTACCATCAGCACCAAGACCCCAGAACTTACATGAAGTTGTTCCGGCAGGAGCTGTGTTAGCTGTCTCTATACGAGGAAGTGATGTATTAGTAACATCATCTACGATACCAACTGTAAATCCAGCCTTATCCTCATTTGCAAAAATAGCAAAGATATCAGCAGGAGTTGTATTCTTAGAACCAAGACCATAACGACCATTAAGGACTTTAACGCTCTCGAATTCTGTTCCCTTTAATGCAGCAACCACATCAAGGTAAAGTGGCTCACCGATTGAACCAGGCTCCTTTGTTCTGTCAATTACGCTGATTGTCTTAACTGACTTAGGCATAACTGCAAGGAGATGCTTAGCTGAAAATGGTCTGTAAAGATGTACTTTAATAGCACCGACTTTTTCGCCCTTAGCAAGCATATAATCAATTGTCTCATCGATAGTTTCGCATACAGAACCCATAGCAATGATAACTTTTTCTGCATCTGGAGCACCAACATAGTTAAATGGCTTATAATCTGTGCCAATCTTAGCATTAACCATGTTCATGTACTTTTCAACCAAATCAGGTATTGCATCGTAATATGGATTACAAGCTTCTCTTACCTGGAAGAAAATATCAGGGTTCTGAGCTGAACCATGAAGAACAGGATGCTCTGGATTAAGTGCTCTCTTCTTAAATGCAGCAACTGCATCCATATCGCACATTTCCTTTAAGTCTTCATAATCCCATACTTCAACTTTCTGAATTTCATGAGATGTACGGAAGCCATCAAAGAAATGAAGGAATGGTACACGGCCTTCAATTGCAGCAAGATGAGCAACTGCTCCTAAGTCCATAACTTCCTGTACACTGTTGCTACATAACATAGCAAAACCAGTCTGACGACAGGCATAAATATCCTGATGATCACCGAAAATTGATAATGCGTGTGATGCTAATGCTCTTGCAGAAACATCAATAACACCAGGTAATAACTCGCCGGCAACCTTATACATGTTAGGAATCATAAGAAGAAGACCCTGTGATGCTGTATAAGTTGTTGTAAGTGCACCTGCAGCAAGTGAACCGTGGAAAGCACCTGAAGCACCGCCCTCTGATTCAAGTTCTACAAGTTTAACTGTGTTGCCAAAAATGTTTTTTCTTCCCTGTGTGGCCCACTGATCTGTATAATCAGCCATAGGTGAAGAAGGTGTAATAGGATAGATTGTAGCTACTTCTGTAAACGCATAAGATACGTGTGCAGCAGCTGTATTACCATCCATGGTTTTCATTTTTCTTGCCATAAATTTATACCTCACTTCGTATAAAGAATTTGGTGGAGTGCATACCACTCCGATATTTATTATTTTAGTATCAATTAACTAAAAAGTAAAGGCATTATTCCAAATTATCAATTAAAATACATAATTCAGTAATAATGCCTTGTTAAAATATTAGCAATTTATATAAAATTTAAAATTAATTCAGCAGCCATTTTGCCAAATCTGATAATTCAGACTCATTTTTTGCATTCAACCTTGTCTTAATTGTTACTTTTGTCTCACAAACATTCATATTTTTAAATGATGCAAGTGCATCAGTCATAAGTTTGCCTGCAACCGGTCCCCATGAACCATTTTCGATTACGGCTGCCTTTCTGTTCTGATAATTTTTCATTTTAAGATGATAAATGAAATCTTCCATGCAAGGCATCAGACCACCGTCATAAGTAACTCCTGCCAGTACAAGTTTATCAAACCTGAAGCTGTCTGCAACTGCTTTTGCACAATCATCTCTTGATAAATCGTATACAACAACCGGTTCATCAGATAATTTTTTCAAATCATCTCCAAGTTTTAATGCTGCTTTTCGTGTATTACCATGAAGTGTCGAATAAGCTATCACAGTGCCTTTTTCTTCAGGCTGGTATGATGACCATCTCATATATTTATCAATGTAAAAATCAAAATCCTTGTCAATCACAGGTCCGTGAAGAGGTGCTATCACACTTATATCAAGTGCAGATGCTTTCTTTAAAAGCCCCTGGACTGAAGGACCATACTTTCCAACGATATTAATAAAATATCTTCTTGCTTCATCTGCCCAGCTCTGTGGCATATTTTCAAGTTCTGATGTTTTAAGCCTGTCTCCCAATGCACCAAATGTTCCAAAACCATCTGCCGAAAAAAGCACTTTTTCTGTACTTTCATATTCCACCATAACTTCAGGCCAGTGAACCATTGGAGCCATCACAAATGTAAGAACATGCTTTCCAAGTGCAAGTGTTGTTCCTTCTGCCGCAACAAATCTTTTATCTTCCGGTACATCAATGTCAATAAACTGCGGAAGCATTGCAAATGTTTTTGCATTCGCAACGACAATTGTATCCGGGTATTTTTTTAAGAATCGCTCAGTATTTCCTGAATGATCAGGTTCAAGATGTGACACTACAAGATAATCCGGTGCCTTTCCCTCAAATGCTTCTTCAAGATTATCAAACCACTGGTCTGTCGCTCTTTCATCCACTGTATCCATAACAGCAATTTTACTGTCTTTAATGACATATGAGTTATAAGTAACACCATTGCTTACAGGATACTGATTTTCAAATAAATCTATTGTTCTATCATCTGCTCCAACATATAAAATACTGTCGGAAATACGTTTTAATGCCATATTGGATTTAACCTCCTTATTTTTTTGTTTATTCTATCACACATTTTTATAATAGTTCAAGAACGTAATGTGTTTACAGGCATAATTTCCTATCATACATGACCAAAAACCGGCCACAGATAAACTGCAGCCGGTCTTTGTGTATTATGGGTTATATATTCTATATTGCCAGAGTAACGCAATATAGCAGCTAATTAATCGTCCGCACCCTGTAATGCATCATATCCTGATTCACCGGTACGTACCTTGACAACATCTTCGACATCATATACGAATATCTTGCCATCACCAATATGTCCTGTATAAAGTGCCTGTCTGGCTGCATTAATAACATCCATCGTAGGAACTTTTGATATAACCATCTCAACCTGAATCTTAGGGAGAAGCTGCATTTCAACAGGAACACCACGATAATATTCAGGAGCACCTTTCTGTGTACCACATCCAAGAACCTGTGTAACTGTCATACCTGTTACACCGATTTCGTTCATTGCTTTCTTTAACTTCTCGAATCTTTCCTGCTTCATAAGTATCTCAACTTTTGTAATCTTCTTTCCGTCAGGAACATCAAGAGATTTAACTACTGCCGGAACTGAATCTTCCATCTTCTCAGAACCAATTACATCATAATCGCTGTCAGATGTAAGCTCAGATGTAGAAATTTCAAAACCTGCATATGCACTAGCAAGACCATGCTCAGCCTGGTCAAGACCTGCAATTTCAATTTCAGGTGCAACCCTTAAACCAACTGTGTGCTTTAAGATTGTAAATGTAATAGTCATCATTACACCAACCCATGCAAGAACGCAGATAATACCAAGTGCCTGAATTCCAAGCTGTGTGAATCCACCGCCATAGAAAAGACCTTTTCCTACACCATTCTGGCCTGTTGAGAAAAGTCCTACACAAAGTGTACCTAAAAAGCCATTAACACCATGAACACCTACAGCACCTACCGGGTCATCAATCTTTAATACTTTATCAATAAATTCAATGCCAACAACAACTGCAATACCAGCAATTATACCTTCAATTGCTGCACCATACATATCAATACAGTCTGTACTTGCTGTTACCATAACAAGTCCTGCAAGTGTACCGTTAAGTGACATAGAAACATCAGGTTTCTTATATTTAATCCATGTAAACATCATAGCAACGATTGTAGCAACTGCTGCACAAAGGTTTGTTGTTGAGAAAACCGAACCTGCAAGAGCACCCATTGTAATCTCTCCTACACCACCTGCTGCAACTGTAGTTCCTTCCATTGCAACTGTCGAACCACCATTAAAACCAAACCAGCAGAACCAGAGAATAAATACACCAAGTGCTGCCATTGTAAGGTTATGACCCGGAATAGCAACCGGTTTTCCCTCTTTTGTGTATTTTCCGATA
>OLOQ01004068.1_pt1 | contig 10159 bp, 6 predicted proteins | sample 1673101 | NCBI WGS metagenome assembly OLOQ01 (sample SAMEA3136754, study PRJEB25190) | human gut metagenome | biome: human gut; feature: human-associated habitat; material: faeces | place: Austria | collected 2013 | reverse complement strand
GGAGCTGCTTGGTGCGATCAAAAAGGCAATGGAGAAATAAGTATAAATACGTTTATAAAAAATGCAGAGAACCGAAAAAACAGGTTCTCTGCATTTTTTAATTATTTTTTTAATTCCGCAGACCGCTGCTCACCAAGTTTGATGCATTCCTGAATCCACTGCAGTGCAGCTTCTTCCCGGTACACCGCGCCGCGCAGGACGAGATAATCCGAAAACGCGCGGTCATCTGTGGGAGGGATTTCATCAAACTTTTTCTGGTTTTCCAGCAGATGTTCCAGATGCTTCTGATGCTGGGAAAGCTGGTCGGCAAGAAAACGCTGCTGAAAATCCGGCGAAGCGCCGTCGAGGAAGAAGAGCCGCAGGCGGGATTCATCCTTGGATGCCGTCTGGATCGGGCAGAGCGTTTCTTCCCATTCCGAAAAATCGCGCCGTCCTTCATCGGTGATCGTATAGACCTTCTTCTCCAGCACATTTCCCGTGATTTCCACCCGATACTGGATCAGCCCCTCGGCGTTCAGTGATTTCAGTTCCGGATAAATCTGGCTGTGCTTTGCATTCCAGAATTCAAATAAGGTTGTCTCAAATTCTTTCGACAGTTCATAGCCTGTCATTTCATTTCGGTTCAAAAGTCCGAGAATCGCATATTTCAAAGTTCCCATTCGCATGAAACTCCTTTATCCAAATAATTTTTCAAAACCGTTTTGCTTTTGTGTTTTTGAGTATAGCACAGCTTCACCGGAAAATCCACAGAAAAAATAAGTAAAATAAAACATGTAAAAGTTGACATGTTTTGCGGTTGGTGATAAGATAACAAAGAATTACAATTATGAGGAAAGGATTTGAACTGCACCTATGACAAACAACAAAAAAGACCTTCTGAAACGTTACCTGATTTTTCTTGCGGGACTGTTTGTAAACTCCCTCGGGGTTGCACTCATCACCAAAGCAAATCTCGGAACGTCTCCGATCTCTTCGATCCCTTACGTATTAAGTCTTAACTTTGCATTATCTCTCGGAAACTTTACGATCATCTTCAGCATCCTGCTGATCGTTCTCCAGATTGTGATTCTCGGAAAGAATTTCAAACCGGAATCCCTTCTTCAGATCCCGGTATCCATTGCCTTTGGATTTTTCATTGATTTCAGTATGATTCTGTTAAACGCACTGAATCCGCAGATGTATGCGGCAAAAGTTGCTTATCTTCTGATCGGATGTCTGATCCTCGGCGTCGGTGTTTACATGGAAGTGCTCGCTGATGTTGTCATGCTGCCGGGCGAATCCTTTGTCCGCGCGGTTGTTGCCAGATGGGAAACGGAGTTCGGTGTGACGAAAATCGCATTCGATGTTTCGATGGCCGTCATTGCCGCTGCCGCTTCGTTCTTCCTGGCGCGTGAGCTGAACGGTGTCCGCGAGGGAACCATCGTAGCAGCCCTTCTGGTCGGATTCATTGCCAGAACGATTGGCAAAAAACTGCATTTCCTTCCGGGGATGCTGTTTGAATAAAAAAAAATGGGGTATTTTACAGATTTAAAAAAGAGGAGGAAGCAAAAATGAAATACGATTACCCACACCTTTGCAGCCCGATTACCATTGCAGGAAAGACCTTCCCGCACCGCATGTTTTCCGCACCGATGGGCGGAACTGATATCACGAACGACGGATGTATCGGACCGAAGTCCGCAGCATTCTATGAGCTTCGCGCAAAGGGCGGAGCAGCAGCTGTCACCGTCAGCGAGTGCATGGTACACCCGGTAACCGATGGTTCCCATGCGTATCATCTGGATACCGCAGTCTTAAATTCCCTGGCATCTGCAACGTACGCTGCCGATGCAATTTCCCGCCACGGCGCTGTGCCGAGCCTGGAGCTGTCCCATTCCGGTATGTATGCCGGAACTTACATGACCGATAAAACGAGACAGCACGAAATGTGCCAGTGGGGCCCGTCCGACACGACACGCCCGGACGGCGTACCGGTCCGCGCACTGTCGAAAGAGCAGATTGATGAGATCGTACAGGCATACGGAACGGTAGCAGGCCTTGCCAAACGCGCCGGTTTCGAGATGATCATGATCCACGGCGGCCACGGCTGGCTGATCAACCAGTTCCTCTCCCCGTATTTCAACCACAGAACCGATGAGTACGGCGGAAGCCTGGAAAACCGCTGCCGCTTTGCCTGTCAGGTACTCGATGCCGTCCGCGCCGCTGTCGGCCCGATGTTCCCGATCGAGTTCCGTTTCAGCGGTTCCGAGCTGTTCGAGGGCGGCTATGATCTGGAAGAAGGTGTCCGCATCGCACAGACATTGGAGTCCCGCATCGATCTGCTTCACGTTTCCGCCGGAACGTATCAGAGAGGCTTCGGCGATACGCATCCGTCGATGTTCAAAGACCACGGATGCAACGTTTACCTCGCAGCCGAGATCAAAAAACACGTTTCCATTCCGGTCGCAACGATCGGCGGTCTGAATGATCCGGCGCAGATGGAAGAGATCATCGCATCCGGAAAAGCCGATGTTGTTTACATGGCAAGAGCCCTTCTCGCAGATCCATTCCTGCCGCGCAAAGTCATGGAAAACCGTTCCGAAGATATCGTGCACTGCCTGCGGTGCTTCACCTGTATGGCAGAGCGTGCGGCAACCGGCACGAGACGATGCACCGTCAATCCGCTGATCGGAAGAGAGATGGAGGGCGATGAAGTACAGCCGGCTCTGGTGAAGAAAAAAGTCCTCATCGCAGGAGGAGGCCCTGGAGGACTGTATGCGGCATGGACTGCAGCAAGAAGAGGCCACAGCGTGGTGCTCTGCGAGAAAGAAGTAGCGCTCGGCGGTATCTTAAAGAGCGAAATTGCCCTGCCGTTTAAACGGGAAATGTTCGCGCTGACCGAGACCTACGAGCGTTTCGCAAGAAATGCAGGTGTGGAAATCCGCTTCAACACCGAGGTAACACCGGAGTACGTCGAGAAAGAAGCACCGGATGCCCTCATCATCGCCGCAGGCTCCCGTCCGCTTGTTCCGCCGATCAAAGGCATGGATGGAGAGCAGGTTGTCGTTGTCAATGAGCTGTACCGCAATCTCGACAAGATTTCCGACAAAGTCGTTGTCATGGGCGGCGGCCTCGCCGGATGCGAGTGTGCGATCTCTCTTGGCATGGAAGGAAAAGAAGTTCAGCTCGTCGAAATGCGCGACGCCCTCGCCCCGGATGCAAACGTCCGCCACCGCCCGCTGCTCTTAAAAGAAATCGAAAAACAGGTCAAAGCCGTCCACACCGGTTACCGCGCCGAGGAGATCACCCCGGAAGGCGTATGGTGCACCGATGCGAATGGGGAGCGCCACCTCGTAGAAGGAACCACCGTCATCTGCGCCCTCGGCCAGAGAGCAAGAACCGACGTTGTAGAGCAGCTCCGTAATACCGCGCCGTTTGTACGCGTGATCGGAGACGCAAGACGTGTATCTACCATCACCAATGCCGTATATCAGGGGTATCATGCGGCGCTGGATATTTAATCAAGAATAGAAATTTTGGAAATGCTGTACCATGGAAAAAGAATCCGTGGTGCAGCATTTTTTAAAAGATAAAGTCTACCAATCCGCGTTTTTTCCGTGTATAATGAATGTATCAGTCAGAAAAAATGTGAACAGGAGGACGCCATGGGAAGATTTTTAAATCCGGGAAATGAAGCATTTTCGGAAGTCATTCATTCGGAAATTTATGTAGATAAAACACCGCTTCTGGAATACACCAATAAAGTAATCAGTACGACATCAAAATTTATCTGCAGCAGCCGTCCCAGACGTTTTGGAAAGTCGATTACAGCGGAGATGCTGTCAGCATACTACAGCAAGGGCTGTGATTCCAGAGCACTGTTTGCAGATTATGCGATTTGCAAGGCTTCGTCTTTTGAAAAACATCTGAATCAGTACGATGTCATTCATTTTGATGTACAATGGTGCATGATGGACGCCGGGAATGCGGATCAGGTTGTGGAATATATCAATCATGGAATACTGCAGGAACTGAAGGAAAAATACGGAGAGTTGATTCCGGATACGGTAAAAACTGCTTATGGTGCGATGTCTTATATCAAGGCTGCCAGCGGAAACAAATTTGTTGTCATCATCGATGAATGGGATGTACTGATCCGTGATGAGGCACAGAATCATAAAGTACAGGAAAAGTATATTGATTTTCTGCGTGGCATGTTTAAAGGGTCAGAACCGTCAAAATATATTGCATTGGCGTATCTGACAGGAATTCTGCCGATCAAGAAATTAAAGACACAGTCCGCTCTCAACAATTTTGAAGAATTTACCATGCTGGATGCAGGAAGAATGGCACCGTATGTTGGCTTTACAGAAGAGGAAGTGCATGATTTATGCGACAGGTACGGACAGATCTATGAGCAGGTGAAATTATGGTATGATGGATATTCTCTGGAAGGGTATCAGGTATATAATCCAAAAGCCGTTGTCAGCCTGATGCTGAATGGAAAATATAAAAGCTACTGGTCCAATACCGGCAGCTATGAAGCAATCGTGCCACTGATTAACATGAATTTCGACGGACTGCGGGCGGCAATTATAGAAATGATGTCGGGGGCCGCCGTGGATGTGGATGTGACATCTTTCCAGAATGATACCGTAAGCTTCGCCAACCGGGATGATGTACTGACGTATCTGATCCACTTGGGATATCTGGCTTACGATCAGGACAGGGAGCAGGTTTTTATTCCAAATGAGGAAATCAGACATGAATTAAACAATGCGGTGAAACGCAATAAATGGAATGAAATGATTACTTTTCAGAAGGAATCCGCAGATTTGCTGGATGCAACCCTGGATATGGATGAAAAAGCGGTAGCAGATGGGATAGAGCGAATTCATCAGGAGTACAGTTCGGTGATCCAATATAATGATGAAAATTCCCTGAGCAGCGTGCTTACGATAGCATATTTAAGCTCTATGCAGTATTATTTCCAACCCGTAAGAGAGCTACCGACCGGACGCGGTTTTGCAGATTTTGTTTATCTTCCGAAACCGGAATACAGAACAAGTTATCCGGCGCTGCTGGTAGAACTTAAGTGGAACAAAAGCACAGATACTGCCATAGAGCAGATCTGGGATAAAAAATATCCGGATTCTATTCTGGAATATACAGGAAATATTCTTCTGGTGGGAATTAACTACAATAAAAAGACGAAAGAACATGAGTGCAGGATTGAAAAGATAAAAAGATAGAAAACCGAATGCTGAGAGGAAAAACGTCATATCATGGACAACGGAATTCATGATATGACGTTTTTGTAAATATTTCAGTCGATACGAAATAGGAATGAACGATTAGATTTTAGAAATTTTTTTAAAAAAGTCCTTGACCGGTAGCAACTCCCGGGTGATAAGCTAAAGCTACAAAGACAGGGAAATAACAAAATATCACACATCAAAATAAAACAGGGAGGTTATGATGATGAACTTTACATTAAGCAATCAGGTGCAGATTCCGGCAGTGGGAATCGGAACCTTTATGATGACACCAGATCAGGCAGAGCAGGCGGTTGTGGACGCATTAGCCTGCGGATACCGCATGATCGACACTGCACAGGCTTACATGAATGAGCGCGCGGTCGGACGCGGAATCAAAAGATCCGGTGTGGCAAGAGAGGACATTTTCATCTCCACCAAAATCTGGGCAAGCCAGTATCTGACAGAAGGAACCGTAGAAAAGAGTCTGGAACTGCTTGGAACCGACTACATCGATCTGATGTTTATCCATCAGCCTGCAGGTGATTTCATGGCAGGATACCGTAAACTGGAAACGGTAGCGATCCGTCCGATGGTAAACCAGATTGAAATGCATCCGTACTTCGCACAGGAGTCTGCATTAAAAGTCATGGAAGAGTACCAGATCGTGCCGGAGGCATGGGCACCGCTCGGCGGAGGACGCCACAATCCGTTTGACAACGAGATGGTAAAAGAAATCGCTGCCGCACACGGAAAGACCGTAGGACAGGTTGTTCTGCGCTGGAATGTGCAGCGCGGCGTTGTGGTCATTCCGAAATCGGTTCACAAAGCGAGAATCGAAGAGAATTTCCAGATATGGGATTTTACACTGACTGAAGAGGAGATGCAGAAAATCAGTTCACTGGATCTTGGCTATCAGGGAACTGCGGTCAAGCATTTTGATCCGGAATTTGTTAAAATGTGCAATATCAGAAAGATCCACGAATAAAACAGGGCGGTTTGGTTTCCAACTGCTGTAAGATCATTTTTGCACAGGCAGACGTTGCGTTCCTGGATCCAGAATATTCGATGTCTGTACCATTCCAGTAGGTCATTTCCGGTGCGTTTGATACCTTAAGCTATGCAATGGAAACATATTTCGGCAAACCGGAGGAAAACAATCTGTCCGATGATATCAATGAGGCACTTGCGGCAGAACTGCTGAAAGGAAAAACATATAACTCTTAAAATTTCTTGCAGGATTTCACCCTGTGTGGTACATTATAGTTATGAATTGCGGTGGCCGTCTTCGGACAACACCTTGAAAGAGCCTGATGCGTCAGGCTCTTTTTATTACAGGTTTTAGCTTGCTTATTTAATTGAAGTGGCTAACATGGGGCTGCCCTTGGTGTGCAAGAAGTAGAAAGCAATAAAATAAAAACAATAATGACAATATCTAAGCCAGAGGCCTAGGTGTTATTTTTAGCAAGTATTATTGCAGAATATCAGGTGCTTATTATAACAAATAGAAAGAGGAAATGAGACAGGGGAAAAGAATGAAGAAAAAAACAACAATATTATTACTGGCAGGGAGTCTGATGATAGCTGGAATAGCTGCTCTCCTGTACCAGAGCCAGAACAGCAGAAATCAGATCCGTCATTATACGGCCTTTTTTTCAACAACAGGGGAAGAGATCACTTCGGATAATGATATGAAAAAGAAGATCGCTGAACAGATCGGAGCCGATTGTGAAGAAACATGGCTGAAAGGACAGACAAAGGATAATGCACTGAATGCTTATATTGCAGCCGGCGAGTATCCGGATTTTATTTCCGGCGAAAGTAAATTATATGATGCAGGAGCACTGATTCCCATTGACGAATACTGGGACAATTATCCCAATATAAAAAATTATCTGACAGAGGAACAGTGGGACCTGTTTCGGCAGGCAGACGGACATATCTACTGGATTCCACAATTCGGAGTTTCACAGGGACAGGACACGGAAGTAATCCACAGCGGAGAAGCTTTCTGGATTCAGACAAGAGTTTTGAAATGGGCAGACTATCCGGAAATCACGACGGTGGATGAATATTTTGATCTTCTGGAACGGTATCAGGAAGCAAATCCCTGTCTGGAAAATGGAACACCGAATATTCCGTTTGCTATTTTATGCGATGACTGGAGATACTTTTGTCTGGAGAATGTTCCTCAATTTCTGGATGGATATCCGAATGATGGGAGCTGCATCGTAGATCCAGATACACTGCAGGTCATTGACTATAATACAACACCGACAGCCAAAAGATACTATCAGAAATTAAATGAAGAATACAAAAAAGGAATGATCAGCCCGGAAACATTTCTGGATACTTATGAAGAATATCTGGATAAGCTGTCCACAGGTGCTGTTCTTGGTATGGTGGATCAAAGATGGCAGTTTTATTATGCCATACAGACAGCGTATGATTCCGGAAATCTGCGCAGTTATGGATGTGATTATGTGCCACTTCCGATAACAATAGACAAAAAAGTAAAGAATCAGTGGCATACGGCAAGATCAGCAGAGCTGGATACCGCGTCAGGACTTTCTATTACCATTTCCTGTGAAGACCCGGAAGGGGCAATGCAGTTTGTAAATAACCTCCTTGATCCGGAGATTACGAAATTACGTTTCTGGGGAGAAGAAAATCTGGATTATTCGATAGACGAAAACGGAATATTTTATCTGAATGAGGAGCAGGGCGTAAGGGTAAATGATCGGAAACTGAAAAAGACGCATTTTTGTACATATTCCTATTTTCCAAGGAGTGAAGGAATGCTGTCAGATGGAATCAATGCATTTTCGCCGGAAAATCAACCGGTAGAATTCTGGAAAAGCCAGCCCCGGGATATACAGGAATGTTTTGAGGCGTATGGAGTAACAAACTATGTAGATATGCTTGGGAGAAATGATGCGCCGGGAGTGTGGTATCCCATGTATTCGTATACCAATTCACTGACATCAAATACACAGGCAGGACAGACACTGGAACGGATGGATGAAGTAAAACACCGGTGGCTTCCGCAGGTGATTCTGGCACAGAATTTTGAAGAAACATGGAATTCCTATATGGAAGCATACAACGCATGCGATCCACAGAGCTATTTTGAGGATTTACAGAAAGAGCTCGATCAACGAATGAACAAAAAGAATAGCAATTTTTGCATATTGAATGACAAGAACTAAATAGTCCGAAGGCCCCTATTTGTTTACAATGGTGATAACCAGTAAACAGATGGGGGCTTTTTATAAAATACGGGAGGGAATCCTATGAGAATTTGTCTGGAGCAAAGTGCCTTTCCGGGCGTAATCAGAGTTACGGAAAAGGTAGCACACGATGTGGAACTTGTATCGGGAAAGAAACCGCAGATTCTGGTAGAAAAAGAGATACCGGAAACACTGGAAAGCAGCGGGGAGGACTGGACGATCATTGCCGCGACGAAAGGAAAAAGCAGCTTCCTGAAAAAGCTGGAAGAAGCCGGGAGTGCGGAATTAAAAGAGCTGGAACAAAAGAGAGAATGCTATGCATGGATTTTTCCTGAAATAAAAAACAGGACAAAATCGAACCTTCTTGTAATTGCCGGGAGCGACAAAAGAGGAACGATTTATGGCCTTTTTCATTTATCGGAAATGCTGGGAGTCTCACCGTTTGTCGACTGGTGCGGACTGATGCCGCCAAAGCAGGAAAAGATAGAACTGAGGGAAGACATGGCCTGTATCAGCAAAGAGCCATCCGTCAGATACCGGGGATTTTTTATTAATGATGAATGGCCGGCATTTGGAAACTGGTGCAATCATAATTTTGGCGGCTTTAATGCAAAAGCTTATGATCATGTATTTGAACTTTTACTCAGATTAAAAGGAAATTATCTCTGGCCGGCTATGTGGAGCGCAAGATTTGCAGATGATGGACCGGACCTCTTAAATGCGGAGCTTGCAGATGAATACGGAATTATTATGGGAATGTCACATCATGAGCCGTGCTTAAGGCAGGGGGAAGAATACAAATATCTCAGAGGTAAGAATTCTGTTTACGGAGATGCCTGGAATTTCAGAACAAACAGAGAGGGAATTACAAAATTCTGGGAAGATGGACTGAAAAGAAGCGGAAAGTTTGAAAATGTAATCACCGTCGGCATGCGTGGAGAAGCGGATACTGCGATCATGGGAAAGAATGCAACACTGGAAGATAATATTCAGTTGCTGCGGGATGTACTGAAAACGCAGAAAAAACTGATTCAGGAACGTGTAAATCCTGATCTGACCAAGGTTCCGCGCATGATAGCCTTATACAAAGAAGTAGAAGAATTTTTCTATGGAAATGAAAAAACAAAGGGACTAATGGGAGCAGAGGAGTTAGAGGATGTGATTCTGATGCTCTGTGATGATAACTATGGAAATCTCCGGACACTTCCAACAGAAGAGATGCGAAAACATGCGGGCGGCTATGGTATGTATTATCATTTTGATTACCATGGCGGTCCAACTTCCTATGAATGGGTAAATACAGTTCCTCTTACAAAGACTTGGGAACAGATGAATATGGCATATGAGCATGGCATTGATAATATCTGGATTGTTAATGTTGGTGATTTGAAGCCGATGGAGATGAATATTTCCTATTTCCTTGATATGGCATATGATTATACATGGGGAACAAATGGAAAAGATAAAATTACTGAATATCGTAAAAACTGGGTAAAACAGCAGTTTGGTGAAAATACATCGGATTCTCTTGTGAATGAGATGGAGAAGCTGTTAGATGATTATACATGGTTAAATGGTTCCGGTAAACCGGAATCCATCAATTCGGCAACTTATGATTCAGTAAATTATAATGAAGGCAGAGAAATGCTTGCCAAAGTGGATGATATGATACGAAGAGCAAAAGCGTGTCAGAAA
>OLOQ01004062.1_pt1 | contig 10170 bp, 10 predicted proteins | sample 1673101 | NCBI WGS metagenome assembly OLOQ01 (sample SAMEA3136754, study PRJEB25190) | human gut metagenome | biome: human gut; feature: human-associated habitat; material: faeces | place: Austria | collected 2013 | reverse complement strand
CCTATAAGGCTCCAGTTCCTGTTCTGTCATAAATTTGTGGCAAAACAATTCTTTCATTTTCTTCCAAGTCGCCCATGGCACTCTATAGAATTTTGTTAGCCCTAGCGATACCATCACATAACAATGAGCACCGAACTTCTCGTATATGTCCAAGCTCTCCCATTGCGTATCTGTCACAACATTTTGTCTGATTCTGTCACCGTCAGTATGCTTCGCTTCAAACATAATCCCAGTTCCATCACAGAGGATTCCTTTGTAATCAGGCTGTCCTTTCTTCTCGTAATATCCTTTGACAGTTCCATCCCTATCCTTGCCTGTGATATGAAATGGCTCTGGTGTCTTTTCTATGTGAGCCCATCCGTTTTGCAGATAGAATTCACACGCATTTGAAATCCACCTCTCGAATGTCTCTCCGGATAATTTGCTTCTCCTGCCAACAAGCTGTCTTCGAGGATCAGGCATCAGTTCTCACCTCCAGATGTTTTTCAAGAATAGCTTTTATATCAGCCAATTTAGTTGCTCCAATTCCTTTCACAGAGCTAATTTCCTCGATAATTCCTGTAATATCCACAGTTTTATGTTTGGGTGCCTGTGTTTTTCCACAATTAAAACCTTCACTTCTCGCCTTTTCCACTCTGTCCTCAACGTAATGTACCAGCTGCTCATCTGTCATTTTTCTTATCTTTACAGCCTTATTGTGAATAGCATTCTCGTCAGTTGTTCGTCTGCAGCTTCTCTTTGCCATATCGTTCTTCCTTTCTTCTTTTGACACTCTCAGGATTGCTATGCTGGCGGTATTGTCAGCATAGCCCTCTCTGTTTGCGTTCCATTTACTCATCTTCATCACCTGGACCTATTGTTACGCTCTCTGCCAATCCAATAAGCTCCGGTATATCTAATCCAAGGTCTTTGCAAAACTCTTTGAAGCAATCCCTGCACATAAACCCGAATTGTTTGGGCTGTTCGCCTCTTTTTGACCTTGCCAGCAAGGTTATCATTTCGCTTTTTCTCAAATGAGCCTTGCATGATGCACAGCCATCAAACAACTTTGCTTTCAGCTTCGGACTAATCTCCGAATGTTGCAGCTGCTTTGGAAATTCTCGGCGCATATTTTCTTCCCCGACAATCGGAATCAGACTGTCTTTCATGAAAACTGGCACTGAATTATAATCAGCTTTTACAACGATATCTTTTATCCATTGCAGTTCTGGCACTATTTTATTTTTGTTACGTCCCGTCTCTGCTCCGATGATTATCCAATCAACCTGTCGAAACATCACATTATGCTTAGAAACAATGTCCTCCATTAGTGGTTCAATGCTGACAAACGTATTGCATCCAGCAGGAAGATAATTAAATCTATCAGCATCCGCATCACAGGTAATGGTTGTTCCGTACCACATATTTTCCAGTCCCGCCGGCACTCCAACTTCCGTATATCTCTCCGGATTCTTTGTAAGAAACAGGTAATTGTGAATTGGGTTATTTAAACAGGTTTCCATTACATCTCTGATCCATTCGTCCGGAACCCATTTCCCAAATATGTCTGCCATTGCCCCGACAAAAATGTTATTTCCCATTTTGAGCTTTTCCGGATAATCCATGCGGTACTTATGATATGTAGGTTCAAATCCAAATGGATAAACCAATGTATTTCCCGTTTCATTTAGCATTGGTTCTTCCAAAACAAATACATTGTCTGAATTATCTGCCGCAGGCTCTATTGAATAATCTTTCTTCGCCATCAAATTCAGTCTTACATCTCCAGCAAATCTCGCGGTCATTCTTCTTGCATAGCAATATGAACAGTTGTGTCGGCATCCTGTAATCGGATTCCATGTATGATCACACCACTCAATTTTTGATTTATTCACAGCGTTCCTCCTTTCTGACATATCCAAGCTGAACTTCCTCTTCCCATGGAACATCTGAACAATTAACATGCTGTCCGCACTTACTGCAATAATCCGGCTGATAATCTGGACCGGCATTGAGGACATGGTTACATCTAGGGCAGATACAATACTGATGAAGCGTAATAACAAAGCCATACTTGCTGTATGTTCCATGCTTGATTTTGGGTTTTCTTGCAATAAACTTCGGTATTATCAAGCTAGTTACCTGTTTCAGCATTTGTATCATCTCCTTCCACCCAATACTCTACAAAGTACATTGTCTGTCCTTTTCCTCCAGGTCGTTCCTTTCCAATTCTCACTGCATATCCGGCCTTTACCAATAAGCAACAGAGCGAATTTCTATCATCATCATTTAGCTTCTGTAACAAATTCTTTATTCTATGTCTCTGATTGTCTGCCATTTATCATCCCGCCTTTCTTTGTTTCTTAGGTTCATTCTCATACTCTGTCATTTTTTCTTGGAATATTTGTACAAACGCTTTTACTTCTGGTGTCATATCGCAGTTATGGGAGCCTCTACATTGAATTACCCTGCCATGCCATTCCAATGTGTAATATGGCTTATCCGGTTCTTCTTTTTTACGAATAAAGAAAATCATCGTTTCTCCTTTTCGCACTCTCTCCATGTATGTCCCAACACAATGATGTAATGCCTCTCCCTCTTTTTTTAATTCCTCAAGGCGATTTGGAAGTCTTATAAATATTGAGATTCATTGCTTCAACATCTGTTGTATCCTTTCTCAATTTTTTCAACATGCGATTGAATTTCTTGGCATCCTCTCTTGCCTGTTTGTCTTTGAATTTCACATATAGCTTAGACATATTGTCGTGAGCCTTTTTAAAATCCTTTGGGAACAAATTAAATTCATTCCGCATATCATATCCCATTTTTTCAAGCCATCCGGTGTAATCAAAATAATCATTATCTCGTGTTGTTATTTTCTGTTCAGATATGTAGCGAGTGAGTTTATGAAGGGTTGTGTATGCCATGAGGTCAATGTATTTTTTGTACATATCAATATGTCCATTGTCCGTTATATACCTCAAGGTGCTAAATTCTTCCCACTTCAAATCAGGCTTGTATCTGAGTATTTCCAAATCCCTAATGCCAGGATCTCCGAGTTTTTTCAGCATGTTATACTGTGTTTTCCCTATTCCAAGAGTTTCGAGAATTGTTCTTTTTCCAGCATTGAATTCTGTTTCTTTCACTCTGTTATCTTCAAGAAATTCTCTTGTCATTTTGTAGAATCCAACCTTCAACATCTGCTCTATGAACGGGTACTTTCTGTATGAATTAAAGTAATTATCAACAAGCCAAGGGGTATTAAAATACCGAGGGTCATTCGCAATATTATTGATGAAAATATCCGGTACACTATATTGCATGCAGGTGCCAACTATCGCATCCGACAGGTTCTCGTTGTACATAACAACGCTTCTCGGAGCAACCATTTCTGATGGCGGGTACCAATAGGATCCTCTATCTCTGTAATAACACCATCTCATTTTGGTGTTTTTATATCTCGCCCACATATAATCCTTTGAACCACTCTTCTTATGTACGGTTCTGTAACTCTCGTGAGAAGTTATCATCGGATTGTGGAAGTCAATCCTAAAATCTTTTGTATGGCAGAAATACCGAGTAAGCACTTCCTCTCCACTTGACTGAACCAAAACGCTCCAAGCAACCGATATAAGGTTTCCCCTGCTCATACCTTCACTTTTCGCATGCAAGTATTTACTGCAATAGGGACATCTGACAACATGATTGTGCCTTACATCGTCTTTATCATTCCAAACAGCTATGGTCTTGTGTCTAAGGTGCTTATTCTCTAAAATGAACTCCTTCTTGCAGCTGGTGCAAAATGCTCTTTTCATCTTGGTGTCATAGAAAATGTAGTTTTCGTCTTTGAATACTTTTTCTTCAACAAAATTCTGATAATCACCTGGCAAATCTCCAAACTTCTCCATTTCCAAATCAATAATGTCAGTTTCTTTTTTGTGCTTCTTGGCCAGTCTGACTGCCTTAATATTTTCCTGGTATCGATGTAAAAGCGTGAATGCAGGTCGTTTTCCACAATCTTCTTTGTTATTGAGCCATTTTCTATATGTGCTCTCGGCTTTCTTTGCATCTGAATCAGTAAGAAATTCCAGCTGTTCATAACTCCACCAATATTCCGCCCATCCAGCATCCCGACAAACCAGATTAAGTAAGGCTCCTGTTCTCCACTTATTGCCTTCAGCTTCAAGAGTTATGTAATCCTCTTTTTGGCAAAATACTCTAAACAGTAACGAAATATCTCTTTTATTTCTTCCACTGATTTGATAAACATTAAGTACCAAAGTTTCCTCTGTTCCAATTTTCTTTTTTTGTGTGGTAATTACACCTCTTTTGCCTTTGCCGGCTACTGCGACATCATGTATGGCTTCTAAATTTGTTTTCGGTATCGTTATAGCCATTAACTCTTTCTTTTTCATCCATATCGCCTCCTACATACCTAAAAGTGAAAACATATCAAGCTGTCCATCCATATCCTTGCTATTCTTTTTAGGTTTTGGTTCTGTTTTCGGTATTACCGGTTTTTTCTCTTTTTCCACAGATGGCTTAGGCACTTCTTTCTTCTTACTGTCTGTTTTTAGCTTTTCTTCCTGTTTTTTCTTTCTCTCTGCTGCTTCCTTTGCTTTCTTCTCTTCTTCAGCCTTATCATCCTTGTGATAATAATCCTCAGCCCATTCATACACCACATCATCACGAACTGCACAACTACTACCTTTTGCCTGCTTTCTTGCCTGCTCGTGAATGTATTTGTAGCATTTCTCCCAAGTCTTGTGATCCTGGCATACATCCGAAGCAAGACTTTCTGATCCCCTGCACCTTTCAATCAGATGTTTGATTATTGGATCTGCAAATGACTTATCCTTAGCTTTTTTCAACTCCTCCTGTAACTTCGTAACTGCTCCAACAACTCCGATATAAACAGAACTGTTATTATTTTCTTTCGCAGATTCAATTTCCTCTGGTGTAGGTGCTGGGATTCCTTCTACAATTTCTTTAAGACTTGCTGTTCCCATCGGGATCGTATCATCTGCATCTATATCATCATTAACCGCCTGCTCAAATGCCTGCTGTTCGATGTTTGAAATAGTCTTTCCCATTTCCGACTGCGGCTCGGATGCTGAAAAATCCATAGCCTCATATTCTTCTTTTAATCTGTCGTTCTCTATATCAAACAATGTGTTACCGTCAGCGTCATAGAATGCGGTTACTTTCTCTCTCTTTAATATCTTGTAGGTAGTATTCCCTACCTCAACTTCGCTCTTGCTATCCTCCGAAGAATATCCGTTTTCCAGATACTCAAGAACAGCTTTGCTCCATTCGTGTTCGTAATCTTGATTATCTCCTAATGCGTAGTGCATTACATTTCTACCTGTTTCCATAGGCTTCCTCCTTTTTATCGAAATCGAAAAACATATAAAAGTGCTCTTTTTCCACTGTTTTTTCGGTGGTTGCAGTTCCACCAAGACCGCCCATTGACTGGAACAATCTTCTCCATGTCCATATTTGATTTTGAAACATTGGCATATACCATAGTTCCTGTCCCTCTTTTTCATTAGGGAACAGTACATGCCCCGTCAAAGGATTTGTAATCGTATTTGCTATACACACATATCCTGCACACCCCAAAAGTGAAAGCTGTATGTAACACATCATCCCGGTTATTCTGTCTATGTCCTGTGCAACAAAAACCACATGATTTTGAAAATTATGTTTACACTTTTTCATGGTATTTGCGGCAGCTATCAATGTTGCTCCTGCTCCACAAGCCGGATCACAAATGGATAAGTAGCCTTGCTTTTCTATATAGCTGTCAACATCCTCACAGGTTATCTCAGACATCATCTTGCACACACAGTAGGGTGTAAAAAACTGCCCTTTCCAGTGATTTCCAAGATTTAGCTGCATATACATTTCTCCAAGGAAATCCTGTTCCGGATTTCTTTCCAGGGCTTCAACAATGATTGCAAGCATTTTTGCAGGAATCTCTACAGAACCAAGTCTCTCTATGCATTGTGCATATTCTTTTTCTCTGCTCTCATAATGCTCCGGGCTTCTGTCTGCCACATTACTTATTGAGCACGCTATAGCTGTCATCAAATCCGCCCAAACCTGCCAAGAGCTTCGTGAATAGCAGAGTTTATGAAATTCATTTAAGAATTCTTTTTCAGTTCCCTGTATTACTTCACTCTGCTTCACCACCTAAAATCTTCCTCCTTATTTCTTCAAATTTGCGAGCCCTTTCTTCTCGCTGTTCCTCTGTGAGCGGTTTAGGTTCTGGTTCTTTCTCCTGTTCTATCATTACAGGCTCTTTCTTCTCAATCGCCGGTACATACTGCTTTTGCAACAGCACTTTGTTTTTAGCGACGAAATCCGGAAGTGCATTTGTATTTTGTGCTTCAGCGGCTTTTTTCTCATAAGCCTCACGGAAGTTTGCCCTATCTGCAGTTGGATTTTCGCTCTGGCACAGCCTGCTCCACCCAAGATTTTTAACTACAGCCAATGTGAGCTCATCCATGGTTGCAAATGCCTCCTGCGGATGATACCACCCATAATCGGACATTGCTTTTTGGACAACTCCCCATGCTTCGTCAAAACTCAGAATTGGTGTTTTACATCTTTCCATACATAGCTTTCTGATTTCAGCTATGTTGGGTGGATAAATATTGGTGCAAATATGCTCCATGACAGCATTTTCAGCAATCTCATACGGAATATCTTTAAGTGTCATATACCAAAAATCCATTGAGGCATTATCTTCGAGTATTTTTGAAGCTGGATATGCGGATTTAATTCCGATTGCCAATGTCGCAAATTGCTGTTTATTCATTCGCCCACTCCCTTGCTCCTTGTGCAAACTGCTCTACCTTTGAGCCGCCGGCTGTCTGATTGTAAGATTGCGTATAACCAGGTGTTCCACCTCTGTTCTGAACCTTTGAAATCCAAGCGTTGATAAATCGTTTCATTCCTCCTGCTGTTTTCCGTTTTCTCGGATTAGCATCACACCAGCCTTTCATTGCCCTTAGTTCCTGCATAATGTCAACAGCAGGATATAATTCTGCGAGTTCAAGAACATAACTCTGTGTAATCGGGTATTCTTCACCAGTATTCATCATGATACCTATTACTGATGGCTCCGCAGCTACTGTCTGCTCGGAGCATATATTTGTATTGGTTTCCGATTCGGATTTGGATTCGGATTGGATTGGATTACGGACACATTTGTTGTCTGATGTTTTTATCTGCTGTCCTTTGCTGTCAAATGTCAGCAATTCACAATCCTCTGAAAATCCGGGATACTTACTCTTTTGATTACGAATTCTCTGATGATCCGCCCAAGTTACCAATTGCAGGTACGGTCTTCCCTGTGCCTCATACACTCTGACCAAGCCCACCGCCGACAGCCTACCAAGCGCCTTATCTATATCTTTTTCCGTAATATCTTTCAGAGGAAAGCAGCTTCCCTTGATTATCTTTGCTCTTCCGTCGTATCTGCCGAAGTCGTCACAGGTTACAATCAATCTATAAAACAGAACTTCCTCGAACCAAGATAAAGAATCTATTTCTTCGCTCCTGCAGATGCTCTCCTTGATTATCCTGTTTGGCATTCGATCATCCTCCTTTCGGATGCTGGAGAGTGCCCCCTCCAGCTCCTGACTTAATAAATTACCTTGCTACCATTTTCCGTTTTGACTACATCCAAATTCTGAGGGAATCTGGCTTTCATTGTCGGATCATGAGTGATAGCCATTATTTTAATGTTGCTGTATCTGCTCTGTATTGTCTCCAATGCGTCGCAATATGCCTGTATTCCGTCCCCATCCAAGAATGGAGGCTCATCAATAAAGAGCATTCCGAGCTGGATTCCTGCCGAAGATGATTTAATCTCTGCCAATGCAAGAATTACCGATAATGAAGACTTGACTTTCTCTCCACCGGATTTTGAAAGGTATGGAAGCACCGACTTACCATATTCCTCGATGTAAATATCCAAAGATACCTTTTCCTTTCCATTTTTCTGAAGTCTCTCCAGTCTGAACTCCACTCCCATTTTTCCGCCAGTCATCTGTCCAAGAATGGTATTTGCTGTAGCTGTCAGCTGCGGAATAATAGAGCGGATAATCTGATGTGGCACACCGCTCTGGCTAAATGCGACTTTCAATGTATCGTAATCAGCTGTCTCCTTGGCATATTCCACCTGCTTGTCCTGTAAAGCTGCAATATCCTGCTTCAACTTTGCAATCTGTTCCGATTTCTGCTGTAAAGCTCCAATTCGCATCTGTTTTTCCTTTACCTTGCTGTTAATGGCATTCACTTCTGTATCCAGTCCGTTCACAATCGCCTGAGCCTCTTCCATTCCCGCCATAGCAAGTATCTCTTTATCAGCCTCCGCCTGTCTCTCTGCGATTTCATCATCGATACCGGTAATTTCTGCTGTCAACTCCAGAACCCTGTTCAATGCTGTTGCATTTCTTTCCTCTGCTACTGGAAGCATTTTTTCCTTTTCCACCCACGGATCAAGAGCAGTAATGGCACTAAGCACATGTACATGTTCTTCAAACGCTTTGGCATATATATCACGCTCTGTTTCTGCCTGTGTGCCCTTTAATTTGCCCTCAGCAAGCCTGTTTTCTGCTTCTGATATATTTGACTTTAAATGTTCCAAAGCAGCCTTAATCAAAGCGAGATTGTTTTCCCTCTGGTTGATTTTTTCGAGCTGTGCCACATACGGAAGCAATGTTGCACATTCGTTTTGCAGGACTGTTAAAGCTGCCGCATCGTATCCTATCGCATCCATTTCAGCCTGTTTGTTCTCTATTGCCAATTTGCTCTTTGCAAGTTCGCAATCTCTGCGAGCGGCAATGTCTACATACAATGCTTCATGTACTTCCAGCTGTTCCTTTGCTTCGATGGCATCCTGCAAGAATTTACAATGTGCTTTCTCGATATCCACACATCCGGATTCATTCAATATTGCAACTTTCTTTTCAAGAAACTGCTTCTGCTCGTCCGCTTTCTGCTTCTCCCTGTCAAAGCTTGACCTTGTCTCGCTTTCATGGAAAACTGCCGCAGAGTATTCGGTTTTTGCTTTCTGGTATGCAACAGCTTTTTCCTGCATATCCTCTAACTCTGCTTTCTTTTTGGTGTATGTTTCGGCTTTCTGCCTGACCTCACCATCATTGACTGAATCCAGTATCATTGCATTCTTTTCATCCTGTTTCTTCTGTAAAGCAGCCTGCAACTCCAGAATGTTCTTCTGTTCACTTTCAGCCTGCTTTGCAAGATTTTCAGCCTCCTGTTTCTTTGTGGTGTAGAGTGCTGACTGTCCTGCAAGTTCCAGTTCCCGCTTCAACAAATCATTTCTTTCAGCAATCTTTTCCTCTATTTCAGGCTTCTGAGCGAGAGTTGCTAAACTGCTGTCTGCTATTGCCTGCTGTGTAGCTCTATTCTGCTCTGCAATGGTCTTTTTTGCCTGTAATGTTGTAACAGCTGCAAGAGCTTTCTTTCGCCTTTCTGCGGCTTCCTGCTGATTCGACAGAATAAGTTTCTTCTGGTCTCTCTCATTAATCTTTGCCTGCAGTCTGGCTTCCTGCTCTGCCAATTCCGTCTTGCATGCTTCCAGTTCTTCGTCCGGCTTGCCAAATTCAGCGATTGTAACATTATGAATTGTGATTTCCTGCTTCAAATCCCTGTTCTTGGCTCCATTCACTTTCGCCTTGTCGGAAGCGATTCTCTCCATTAGCTGATACACTCCAAGTCCAAGAAGCGTTCCAAGGACTTCAACTCTTTCCTCTGGTTTTGCCTGTAGAAATAATCCGTACTGATCCTGCATAATCAGAGCGCATGACTTGAATGTAAAGCTGTCCATTCCGAGGATGTTCAATATTTCCTGCTGTGTATCGTTGTATCGTTCCTTGGAACAATCTTTCCATTCATTCTCAACAAACTGAGAGATATTCAAAGTTCCTTTTCCGGAACGGGCTCTGGTTCGTGTAACACGATACTTTTTCTCTCCGATACGGAATGTAAACATAATCGAACCAGAACGGACACTTTCATCATTTCTAAGCCATGGTGCCTTTCCTGTATCATCCTTGATTACACCCTCTCTCGGTTCTTCATAAAGGCAGTCGATAATCGCATCCATAAACAAGCTACTCTTTCCTGCTCCATTCTGACCGTTGATTGTGCAGAAAG
>OLOQ01004057.1_pt1 | contig 10177 bp, 12 predicted proteins | sample 1673101 | NCBI WGS metagenome assembly OLOQ01 (sample SAMEA3136754, study PRJEB25190) | human gut metagenome | biome: human gut; feature: human-associated habitat; material: faeces | place: Austria | collected 2013 | reverse complement strand
GCGGATCGCTGTCGAGCTTGGTGCAAATTTCACACTTTACGCTTGATTTTTCTCCGTTTTGGTCATAGCTATTGCGCCGATGGTATGGTAGTGTGTATTGCTACAGAGGGGGGGTGAGAACGTGGCAAAGAAGCAGGCCAGCGGAAACCTTGCGCTGGAACAGCAGCGCGTCATTGTAATCCCAGCGCACGACGAGATCGTCGCACGAAAACTGCGCGTTGCAGCCTATGCCCGCGTCAGTTCCTCCAGCGAGGATCAGCTAAATTCCTATCGCGTCCAGAATCAATACTATTCTGAACTCATCTCCGGCAACCCAGATTGGGAAATGGTTGACATCTATGCCGATGAAGGTGTCACCGGCACGTCCGTCGAAAAGCGTGAAGATTTTCAACGCATGATGTGCGACTGCCGAAAAGGAAAAATCGACCGCATTCTGGTCAAGTCCATTTCACGTTTCGCCAGAAACACAAAGGACTGTCTTGCGGCTGTCCGGGAACTGAAGGAACTCGGCGTCAGTGTTCAGTTCGAGGAACAGGGCATCGACACCAGCAAGGTGTCTAGTGAAATGGTCACGGCAATCATGGCATCGCTGGCACAGAAAGGCAGCGAGTCAATTTCAGGAAATGTCCAGTGGGGCTACCAGAAGCGTATGGAAAGCGGTAAGTTCAATACTTGCAAAGCGCCGTATGGCTTTACCCTGCACGAAGGAAAACTATCCATAATAGAAGACGAAGCAGCGGTTGTTCGCTTCATCTTTCAACTGTATCTAAATGGACTGAATGGATACGAAATTGCAAATACCTTGTCCCAACAGGAAATTCCGCCTGGTCGCGAAATGGGAACATGGAAAGACTCGTCGATATACTACATTTTGAAGAATGAACGATATGCTGGGAACGCAGTGGTCGGAAAAAGCTATTCAACGACTACATTTCCGCATAAAAAAGTCAGAAACCATGGTGAACGTGAAATGTACCTACTGTCAGATAGTAATCCGCCGATTGTATCCCAGGAAGTATTTGACAGAGTACAGACACTTTTGCAATCAAGAAAAAACGCACACATTGGTTCAACAAACCAGACATTCAGCAGAAAACTATATTGCGCAAATTGCGGGCGGTCACTCAAACGGAAATTTACAAATGATAAAATGTATTGGGTCTGCAATACGCATTTCCAGAATGCTGCATCATGCCCTACACCACCATATCATACGCCGGATATAGAACAGGCTTTCTGCCGCATGTACTGCAAACTCAAACACCACGGCGAACCCATTTTCACGCAAATGCTTTCGAACCTCCAGAAGATCCGTTACAGCCGGATGCTCTGGAGTGAAGACGTGATATCCCTCAACAAGAAAATATCCGATATTCTCAGTCAGGTTCAATTCCTAACCCAGCTTCAGCAAGCGGGCGGCGTTGATCCTGATACTTTTATATCTTCCAACAACAAGCTTAACGAACAGCTCCGCAGGCTGAAACAGGAAAAGGCAAGGCTTCTCGACACCGACAGCGACGATCTGGCAGACCGCACCCGTGATCTTATGGACGCGCTGGAGGACGGGCCGGACTTCCTCGACAGCTTTGATGCGGAGCTGTTCGATGCGCTTGTAGAGAAAATCATCGTGGACAACAACGAGCGCCTGCGCTTCCGGCTGAAAAATGGATTGGAACTGACAGAGCAGATCGAAAGGACGAAGTGGTAATGGGGAATCGGAAACTGCCGTTTGGCTACCAGATGCGCATGGGCGAGATTATCCGGAACGAGCCGGAAGCAAAAGCTGTGCAGGATATTTTCCTGCAATATACGCTCGGCGCATCGCTCAAAGAAATTGCAGAGCAGATGAGCAAAACCGGTCCCGCCTATGACGAGGGCAAGAGCTGGAACAAGAACATGATTGCACGAATCTTGGAAAACACCAAGTATACTGGGGCAGACAGCTATCCGAGATTAGTTGACATAAAATTATTTGAAGCAGTCGCCGAGAAGCGGCAGACCAAGCAGCGCCTGCCGGAGAGGACGCCCGCACAGAAAGCGCTCAAGCGTGTCTGCTCCAAACCGCCTACGCCGGAGATCGAACAGCAGGTCATGCACCTGCTCAGTCGGCTGGCAGAACAGCCGGAGCGCATCACGCAGCCGGAACGGACTTCTGCACCGGTACATACGAATGCGCAAGCCGAGCTGGATGACATTCTGAACACCCAGCCGCTCGACGAGGACGCTGCCAGAAGCCTGATCTGCAAGCTGGCACAGGAGCAGTACGACACCATTGGCAGCGAAGAATACGAAACCGAGCGCCTGCGGCGGCTGTTTACAGCGTTCGAACGTACGGCAGAACTCAATGCGGAGCTGCTGCAGAGTGCCGTCTCTGCCGTGCTGGTGACGCGCCAGACGGTGCGCTTGCAGCTAAAAAACGGACAGATCATTGGAAAGGAAGATTTGGTATGACAGACGAAAAACCGCGCGTCATTATCATTCCACCCAAGCCAGAATTACAGCAAACGACTGCGGTCACAAAACAGCTTCGCGTTGCGGCGTACTGCCGTGTCTCGACCAAGGAGGAAGAACAGGCCAGCAGTTACGAAGCCCAGTGCGAGTACTACACAGATAAAATCATGTCCAACAAGGAATGGACAATGGCTGGCATTTTCGCGGACGAAGGCATTACCGGCACGTCTACAAAAAAGCGCACAGAGTTCCTGCGGATGATCCGTCAGTGCAAACAGAAAAAGATTGACCTCATTCTCACAAAGTCCATCCAGCGGTTCGCCCGCAATACGCTTGACTGCATCAACTACACGAGGATTCTTCGACAGCTCGGCATCGGCGTCCTCTTTGAGAAAGAAAATATCAACTCTCTGCCGCCTGACAGCGAATTTATGATCACCATGTATGGCGCGATGGCTCAGTCCGAAAGCGAATCCATTTCCGGCAACATCCGCCGCGGGCGACAGATGCACGCGAAAGTCGGAACGCTCAAGGTTCCCTGTTACCGGCTTTATGGTTATGAAAAAGACGCAGATGGCAAATTCTGCATCATCCCAGAGCAGGCAGAAATCGTGCGCGAACTCTACAAGCGATATGAGAGCGGTGCCAGCCTGCGAAATCTGCAAGACTGGCTGGAAGAAAATCAGATCAAAACGGTTCTCGGAGAATCAAAATGGACAACGACATCCATCAAGAGCATCCTGACGAATGAAAAATACTGCGGCGATGTCCTGCTCCAGAAAACATTCCGGACAGATGTGATCAGCAAGAAGGTCATCAAGAACATCGGTCAGATGGCCCAATACTACATGCCAGACCACCACGAGGGCATTGTCAGCCGGGAGCAGTACAACGCAGTAAAAGCGGAAATGGCGCGTCGGAGCGCCCTGCGCAGCCTATCCAAAACGGCTGTGACAGGACGCTCCTGTTATACAAGCAAATACGCCTTATCGGACCGACTCGTCTGCGGCGAGTGTGGGACGCTCTACCGCCGATGCACATGGACCTCGCTCGGACGAAAATATCCCGTCTGGCGCTGCACCAGCCGCCTGAACTACGGCACAAAATACTGCCGCGATTCGCCAACAATCAAGGAAGAACCGCTGCAGGCAGCAATTCTGGCAGCGATCAACTCCGCCATGAGCAATAAACCGGCCCTACTTGATCGTATTAAGAATGCAGTTTCCTTAGAGCTTCTGCCGGTGCAGGGGCAGACGATGAGCCTTTCCGATATCGAACGGCGGCTGGCGCAGCTCGATGAGCAGTTCCAGAACCTGCTGGCAGAAGCCATTGACGCCGACGATAAAGAAGCCTGCAACGTACAGTTCGCGGAAATCCTTGCCGAGCAGACCACGCTCAAAAAGCAGAAGGAAGAAATCCTGCAAAGCAGCACCGATGCTGACCGCGTCTGCACCCGCATGAAGCAGGCAGAAGAAGCTATAGAGAACACCGCATCCACGATCACAGAATGGAACGAAAACGCCGTCCGGCAGATCGTAGAGCGCGTGACCGTCCTCTCCGCCGAAGAGATTCTGGTGCAGATCAAGGGCGGCGCGGAAATCAAGCAACGATTGGAGCGATGAAAATGATTTACGCAACCGGCGACCTTCACGGAAACACTCTCCGATTCCAGCCGCAATATTTTCCAGAGCAATCCGACATGACGAAAGACGACTACATGATCGTCTGCGGCGATTTTGGCTGTGTCTGGAACGGCGACAAGAGCGACGATCCGCAGCTCGACCGGCTGGAGGCCCTGCCGTTTACGGTTCTGTTTGTGGATGGAAACCATGAAAACTTCGATGCTCTGAACGAATATCCCGTGGAGCAATGGCACGGTGGAAAAGTGCATAAGATCCGACCGCACGTCATTCACCTGATGCGCGGACAGGCATTCGAGCTGCAAGGCCGCACTTTCTTCACGATGGGCGGTGCGCAGAGCCACGATATTGCGGATGGCATTCTGGACATGGGCAGTCCGAATTTTTACGAACGATATGACAACTTACGCCGCAATCGTGGACAGTTCCGCATCAACCACATTTCATGGTGGCAGGAGGAACTGCCGTCCGGAGAGGAATACGCCGAAGCCCGGCAGACGATGGAATGGCTGGACTGGAAAGTTGACTACATCATCACACACTGTGCACCGACAGCGATTCAGCAGAAAATCAACGCCGATTTCAGGCCAGACAAGCTGACAGACTTTCTGGAAGAAATACGAGGCCGCAGCCAATTCCACTATTGGCTGTTCGGACACTACCACGACAACCGAATTATTGATGAAAAGTACGTTCTGCTCTATGAGCAGATGGTAAGAATCTTATAAAACAGGGCAGAGAAAGGCACCGTCATACGGTACTTTCATCTCGACTAAGACCGCTGCATCTGGTATAATATCTATAATTAGTTCAAACGATAAGGCATCTATAAAGAAATGCAGGAGGTGCGATAGTGTGAGCAGAGAAACGGAAAAAGTTCTGAATCCTGAAATTATGAAGCAGACGCAGAGTCTGGTCACATTTGAAAAAACGGATGATATTTTGCAGGATATGCGAGGGATTATTGATTCGTCTCGTGACGCGGCATATCGTGCGGTCAACGTGACATTGATTCGTCGTAACTGGTTGATCGGTTATCGTATCTCAGAGGAAGAACTGAGCGGTGAAAACCGTGCAGAGTATGGCGCAAGCGTGATTGCAAGACTGTCAAAAGAACTATCAAAAGAATACGGAAAAGGCTTTACGAAAACGAATCTTTACAGCTTTTATTCGTTTTACAAAACCTATCCGCAGATTTTCCAGACACCGTCTGGAAAATCTCAGCCGAGTCTGACGTGGTCACATTATGCGGTGCTGCTGCAGGTTCCGGACAGCACTGCGCGTGAATGGTACGCGAAAGAGGCAGATGAGCAGATGTGGAGTGTGCGGACATTGCAGCGAAATATCTCGTCTCAGTATTACTACAGAATGCTGCAAACACAAAAACCGGAACTTGTAGAATCCGAAATGAGGGCTAAAACGTTCGCATATGCGGAACGGAAGCTGGAATTTATTAAGAACCCTGTTGTGGCTGAATTTCTTGGATTGTCTGGTGATGCGACCTTTACGGAAACAGATTTGGAAACCAGCATTATCTCTAATTTACAGAAGTTCTTGATGGAACTCGGTAAGGGTTACGCTTTCGTTGCACGGCAACAGCACATTCGCACGGAAAAGCAGGATTATTACATCGATCTGGTCTTCTACAATTACATTCTGAAGTGCTTTGTTCTGATTGACTTGAAAACTGAAAAGATCACGCATCAGGATGTTGGTCAGATGGATATGTACATCCGTATGTATGATGAGTTGAAACGCAGCGAGGGCGACAATCCGACGATTGGCATTGTGCTCTGTTCGGATACTGATGCAGACATCGCAAGGTATTCCATCCTGAATGGCAATGAGCAGTTGTTTGCGACAAAATACAAACTCTACCTGCCGACGGAGGAAGAACTTCGTGCAGAGATTGAGACGCAGAAAGCGATTTTTTATCTGCAGCAGCAGAAAGGCAAAGATGCCGATTTATAAAATCCACGGGTCAAAGAAAAGCACGGTTTTAGAACCGTGTTTTTCTTTGACCTGTAAATAGTTGAGATTGTCAGAGTGACGCATTCAGTAGTGCCGTTGTTTTCATATTGACGCCCATAAGCTCCCGCTGCGTCTGCCGGTTCGCTTGGCACATTGGCATCAGGAAGTTTACGGCTTTCCGGATCTGCTGAAGGTCAGCGGAAGTGAGCGCATTCTGATGCAGATGCTCCAAAACGCGGCTGTAAGCATCCTTCAAAGACGCGGATACGGCAGGCTGAAAGAAATAAGTTGAAATCAGGCCGCCGATCAGGGCGGCTTCGGTATCGGTATACTGCATGATTGCTCCTCCCTTGCAAGAATCAAACGAACGGGGCAATCATACCACAAAATATTGTAGCAGGCTATTCGCAAAACGACGAAATATACGATGCGCGGCGGCGCGGAAAGGAGAAACCATGAACGTCAGAAAACCTGTGGATTATGGCACGATGTACCGGGAATTGACCGCAATTCTCACGCAGAATCTTCCGCAAATGGATGAAGTATACGCCATCGGCAAGGCCATCAGCCAGCGCCCGGAGAAAGGCGCAGCGGTCGCAGCCGCAGAGTTTTTGCAGACAAATTTCCTTGACCGCACAGGCTTTTCCCCGCGCAACGTGCGCCGGATGCGCGATTTTTATAAGACTTATGAAAATGACCAAACGCTCCTGCAACTGGCAATGAAAATCGGCTGGACGCTGAACGTGGTCATCATGGAAGCGGAGCTGACAAGAGATGTGCGCAAATGGTATCTGGAGCAGGCGCGGGTACAGCAATGGTCAAAGACGGGCTTGATGGAAAAACTGGCATCTGCAGCACATCCGGAAAAAACACTCGACGAGAAAACAAATACCTGTTATACTGAGAAAAAGATTACTGATGATAGCAAGCGGTGGAGTACAAAGATGATATGTACTTTCTGGAAAAGAATCCGCTTTATCTTTCAACACAAGGCAACTGGATTGTTTTGGCGTGTTCCGATTCAACTAATCTTGGCGAGAAATCAGTGGCTACTCTACGCGCGATGTTAAAGACAATATGAATCTTTGAAGTGAGGCGGTATATATGCAAAAGAAATATCAGGTGTTTATTAGTTCTACATATGTGGATTTAATAGAGGCACGGGCAGCCGCCACACAATGCTTGTTGGACAATGACTGCATCCCCGTTGGAATGGAACAATTTCCAGCAAGTGAAATGAGCCAAATGGAATATATCAAGAAGATGCTTGATAATTGTGATTACTATATCTTAATATTAGGTGGAAAGTACGGCTCTCTGGACACAGACGGTATTGGATTCACAGAAAAAGAATACGATTATGCCGTAGCACAAAAAATACCCATCATGAGCTTTGTTTATGACATGCCTGAAGACTTGCCAAATAAATTCTGTGAGACAACGGATGACCTGCGTGAAAAATTCAAGAGATTCAGGGAAAAAGTCTGCAACGGGAGACTGGTGAAGTTCCATTCTGATAATGGAACACTGAAAGCCAATATTGTAACGTCGAGTCACCACTGCATTAAGGATTTTCCCGCTATTGGATGGGTGCGGGGTGACAGCGTTAGCGTCCTTGAAAATTTTAATGCAGAACTTTTGCAGAGTGTGCAGAAATTTCAATCAGCACAAGAGACGATTGGTCGTGAGATCGCAGCACAGAAGAAAATGACAGAAGAAAAACTACAGCAGCTGGAGGAGAAAGTTGATAATATTCCGCGGGCAAGTATCCATGTGGAGGATAATGAAGCTGGTGGGCAGACGGTAATAATTGATGGTGGAAATGCAAGAGACTTTGACGAATATGTGCAAGGAAAAGTAAAAAAATATGTCGATGGTCGAATCGCTTCAGATGACGAAGTTAATGAGATGCTTCAAAACATCTGATGCATTTTAAGGAGAACTGACAGATGCAGAACGAAAAATATCTGGAGCTGGACGCGCTTGCTGCACCGAACGGCTATGTTGCGCCTCCGACGAAAGAGGATTTGGCCTACGTTGTCCACTTCCGCAAGACTTGCCAGCGGTATCAGATCGATTTTGCAAAGGCTGACTCGGACGAACGTGACTTCGTGATCCACATGGCAGAGAAAACATTTTTACAGAAGCGTGCTTGATTTTGTAGTTGATCGAAGCTATTCCGACAAGTCGGGAGTTCATCTATAGTGTAGTGAAAACACAAAATCGGCAGTCTTCGCAAGAAGGCTGCCGATTTTACTGATTTCTTCATCAAGATCCACGCTATGCGCATGGATACGGGATCTTACTGGTTCGTTATCCGTCCCTTCTTTGCAGGAAATATGCGGCTCGTGCAGCGGGGTTCTGGGGAGGGCGGCGTTCCGCGGGAGAAAGAACACGAAAAAGAGGCGGAGGAATGAAAAATCTGCTTGACAAGCGGGCGAATCTGTGATAATATATCTGAGCAGTCGAAAGACAGCAGATGCGCGAGTGGTGGAATTGGCAGACTCGCTAGATTCAGGTTCTAGTGTCCACTCCGGACGTGCGGGTTCAAGTCCCGCCTCGCGCACCATGATTGCCGAACACTATAGATGAAATGGCGAAAAAGCCAGTCGTCTCAAGGTGTTCGGCAATTTTTTATTCTCAAAATTCTTAGGTAACTCCATAGATGAAATCGCAGCTTGCAGAGGTTCAAACAGGATTTGAACCTCTGTTTTTCCATATTCAAGCGGATTTTCAGTGGCAGCGCCCTTTTTCAGAGGGCTGCGGCGGCTGGATTTCAGAAAAATCGGAGAAAAATCTTTCACAAAGTTATGGGCGCTGGATTGTTGGTTTTCACGAACCAAGTCCAGCGCCTTTTTTGCGCTCAAAAAGGGCGTTGAGAATGGAGGTATGAATATGAGCAATGAACAGACAGCAAAGAAAGAGAGATTTCTGAGAGAGGTAGAACGTCAGCTCCTGCGCAAAGGACTGGATTCGGAGATGATGGAAGACGGGATACTCAACGTCAAATGGCACGGTCAATTGCTCTGTGACGTTGATGGCGACGGTATGGTTTGTTTCCCGTCGAAGACGGTCAGGGGCGTAGATGCAGATGCGTCGCTTCAGACTGTGATACAAATTGCTTCGCAGGTCAGAGAATATATGCCGATCTTTGCACGAGCCCCCGCGCTGAAAGCAATCGGGCTGGAGGGCAGCTATAAAATCCTTGCAGATTTCGGGGACGCGGTGCTGGCCGGGCGGCTTGGGAAAAAGGGCGCTAATTTCGTAACATGGGAATGGGATTTTGACCGCAATGGCGTGCATATGGGACACTACTTTATAGAGGACTATGCGAGTGCAAAACGAGACTTCGCCGCCCGTTCCGGGTTGATAGAACCCCAGCGCCTTTTTTCGGACAAGGAGCTTGGTGTGATCCGGAATGCGTGCGAATTTGCGTTGACAGATGACGCGACGCTCACATATGGCGACGAAAGACGGCTCCGCAGCGTTCAGGAGCAGATCGAACTGCTTCTGCCGCAGAAGGAGCAGACGCCGGAACAGCATTCAGAGATGGAACAGACAATGTAATATTTTGCAGGAAGCCGGGATTTCTTTTCAGAAGTCCCGGCTTTTTTGCGTTCAGGGAGGGATTTCATGAAACACAAGCAAGAAGAATATTGGCGACCGCGCTTTCACGCGCCGCCGCTGCGGTCGCATCCGGACCCGCCGCCAACCATTCAGTGCAGTTGGTATCCGCACGAGGGTCAGTGTCCGTATATGCGGTTGGCTCTGATTTGCTGGCGCAGCAATGGCGAGTGTACCTTCACGGATATGCAGAAAATTGAAAAGCGAGGTGAAAAACGTGTTTGAAGCAACGCTGAAAAACAGGATCAGCGCACATTTCGCGCCGGTCACGATCTCGTTCCCGATTCCCGAAGATCAATATGAACAGGCAATTCTCGCATTGGAGAAAAGTCAAATCGGCGATGCCAGGGTGCAAGACTGCCTTGTTGAGAATGTTTCCGCGCCAAACTGCCCCGCACTGGTCAGGATGGCTGGTACGATGGCGAATGTGGACGAGCTGGATTGGCTCGGAAAGCAGTTGGAGAGCTTCGACCGATATGAACTGCTGCAAT
>OLOQ01004040.1_pt1 | contig 10204 bp, 8 predicted proteins | sample 1673101 | NCBI WGS metagenome assembly OLOQ01 (sample SAMEA3136754, study PRJEB25190) | human gut metagenome | biome: human gut; feature: human-associated habitat; material: faeces | place: Austria | collected 2013 | reverse complement strand
CAAAACCATTGATTTTATTAGCTTTTTGCCGCTATCGCTATCACACCTCATTATTTGACAGACCGGAATGGCAGCGGCTTATGGAAGATGTCAAGACCGGTACCATTAACTGTATTGTTGTAAGAGACCTTTCAAGACTTGGCCGAAACTATATTGAGACTGGAGACTTTCTCGAAAAAATCTGTCCTTTTTTGGGGATTCGTTTTATTGCGGTAAATGACAATTTCGACACGGAAACGGTTGAAGCGAATGGAGCATTGTCTGTGTCGCTTTCCAATATTATCAATGATTACTATGCGAAAGACATTTCCCGCAAAGTATCTTCTGCTTTGAAAAGCAAGATGGAGAATGGAGATTATATTGGGAAGTGGGAAAAATATGGGTATCTGAAATCCCCGGACAATAAAAATCAACTGATTGTGAATCCTGAAACGGCCCCTATTGTTCAACTGATTTTTCAATGGCGCAGCGAAGGCATGAGCTATATGGGAATCAATAAGAAACTGAATGATATGGGGATTCCATCACCCGGCCAGTATAAGGCGAACAGGGGAATTGTTACCAACAATAACCAGAAGCCGCGGACGATTCTCTGGAATAAGCACATGGTTACAGAAATTCTAAACGATATGGTTTATCTGGGACATTTGGCGCAGCGAAAAGGAACGCAATGCCTGTATGCAGGTGTTCCGTACACACGTACTGATGAAACGGACTGGATCATTGTCGAACATACCCATGAGGCAATCATCGAACAGGATTTGTTTGATAAAGTACAGCAGATCAACGCTGCGGCGTCTGCAAAGGCAAAGGCGAATAGCGGAAAATACGACCATTTGCCAAAAGCTGTGAATATCTATGGAAAAAAGTTTACCTGTGCAGATTGCGGCGCTGTTATGAAATTGGTTCGGTCATTCAGTACCAAAAAGGATAAGGTATATTTTACCTTTAAGTGTCCGACCTATGCCGAGCATGGAACCAGAGCGTGCAATGCGAAAAAAATGCGAAAGGCTGATTTGGACGATGTAGTTTTGACGGCAATAAAAAAACAGCTTGAAGTTTTTTTGGATATGCAGGAGGTCCTTCATCAGCTTCTTTCAGTTAAAAAGGCCATGAACCGGCAATCCGGCCACATAGATGAATGTAAGTCTCTCAGGGCAAAGATAGAACACAAAAAAGCTCTTTTCAGCGGTATGTACCGTGACTTAAGAGAAGGGCTTTTGTCTCAGGAAGATTATGCGCAGACCCGTGAGGTCCTTCTGAAAGAAATTACTCAGTTAGAAAAACAGTTGGGTGAATTGGAGGCAACACTGAATCAAAATGCAGAACACATAAGGGGAGAAAAGAAATGGGCTGCACTTGCTAAAAAATATTATGATGCTCAGGAAATCACCGCAGAAATGGTTGACGCAATGATTCTTTCCATGAAAATGAACGAGGACAGCTCTCTTGACATCAAGTTTAATTATATGGATGAATTTAAGGCAATCATGGATAAGGTAGAAACACTAAGGAAGGAGGTTGCATGACATGAAGAAATGTATCGGGATTTATCTGCGTTTGTCGCAGGAAGATGTGGATAAAAGAACCAACATGGCAAAGGATCAGAGCAACAGTATTGTTGCACAGCGGCAGATTATTCAGCGTCATATAGCCTCCACCCCTTCCCTGACAGCATTTGAGCAGATGGAGTTTTGCGACGACGGTTTTTCGGGAACCAATTTTGAAAGACCGGATTTTCAGAGAATGATTGCTCTGATCCGTGAGGGGAAAATCGGCTGCGTTATTGTGAAGGACCTTTCGCGTTTTGGACGTGATTATCTGGAAGTCGGTAATTACCTGGAGCATATTTTCCCGTTTCTTGGCGTTAGAATGGTGTCGGTAAACGATCACTATGACAGCGACAACTACTTAGGGAATACGGCGGGTATGGATGTGGCTTTTCGTAATTTGATATATGACTATTACAGCAAAGACCTGTCAAAAAAGGTAAAGTCTGGAATGAGGGTAAAGCAGAAAAACGGAGGCTATGTATCGTGCTGTTTATATGGCTATAAGGTGTTGCCAAATCAAAAACACAAAATGGTGATTGATCCTGAAACTGCGCCGATTGTTCGCAGGGTATTTATGGATATAATTGCCGGTAAAGCAACAAGCCAGATTGCCAGAGAGCTTAATGCCGAGGGTATTCCTACCCCTCTGGAATATAAAAATATTACCCGTAAATGTCAGGACACAAAGCAGCCCCGAAAGCCTCGCTGGACCCATCAAAGAATCCTTGAAATGCTCGGCAATATGAAATACACGGGCTGTATGGTAAATAACACCCGTGAAAGCCGATTTATCCGGGATAAGGTTCAGCGCAGGACGTCGCGTGAAGAATGGATCATCAATGAAAACACCCATGAGCCTATTGTTACCCAGGAAGAATTTGACGCGGCGCAGGCAGCCCTCAGACGGAACCCGGCTTTTAAGAGGAAAAAGAGCAAAACAGAAAGTTTTCCGTTTTATTGTGCGCATTGCGGACACAAGTTGGGAAAGACCGTTGGGCTGGATTTCCACTTTTACTGTGTGACCTCTTACTGGTCGGAAAATGAAACTGCCTGCCAGCAGGTTCGGTGGGACAGAAAGGACATAGAGGATGTCATCTTTGAAACGTTGAAGGCACAGATTTCTATTATGAAAATAGAGACGAAAGCTCGGCAGCAGGAAACAGTTTCAAAGGGAACGCAGCTCATGCAAAAGCTGAAAGTCCTATCGGCGGAGCTGGAGGCCGGCGATACGCAGAAGATACAGAGTTATATGGACTATCGCGAGGGGCGTATTACGAAAGAAGATTTTATTGCCCTCCGATCAGAACGCGAAAAACGCCATGCTGAATTAAAAGAGCAGATTCAGCAAACGGAATCAGAATACGAGCTTTGGGTAAGTGCCGAAGGTCAGACGGATAAAACGATGGCTATTGCGGAGCAGGCAAGCGCTTTAGACGATGAAGCCCTAAAAGAAGTTATGTATGATGCCATTGAACGGGTGAATGTGGTTGACAGAGAGAACATTGAGATTATCTGGAAATTCGATGACCTCTTTGCGAAAGTATAAAAAGCCAGTCTGCCGGCTGGCTTTTCTCCTGCCGAATCATGTCGATTTTGGTCCTAAAATGACACAATGGGTTAGCAGGTAATTTTCGCATAGTACATATGCTAAAAGACCGGAACATATTGATATTGCGTGCTTTTGTGCGTGAGTAAAATTTTTTTTGGAACCTGGTTGACACAATAAGACGATTTGGGGCGCGTAGTCGTACCGAAGGAGATACGGCGAACTCTGCGCATACGCGAAGGAGATCCGCTGGAGATATACACCGCCGGCGACGGCAGCGTTGTTCTGCGCAAATTTTCACCCGTCGGCGAGCTGAGTGAGTTCGCAAAGGATTTTTCCGGAGCGATAGAAAACGCCCTCTCGCATACAGTCCTTATCTGTGACAAGGACACCGTAATCTCCGCCAACGGAGAATACAGGAAAGAATACGCCGCACGCCCCGTCAGCAAGCAGCTCGAAGCCGTCATAGAAAGCCGCACTCCCTTCATGTGTAATTCCGCTCAGGAAGGCACGTGCATCCCCGTTTACGAAGGAGAAGATCTCAGCTCGCTCTGCGCGCAGATAATACGGCCGATAATTTCTGACAGCCATACGATAGGCGCGGTCATCGTCCTCAGCAAGAGCCGTCAGGATCAATTCGGCGAGACCGAAATGAAGAGCGCTCAGGTCGCCGCCGAGGTCATCGGCGCGCAGCTCAGTCAATAGGAAAAAATCGCCGTCTGTGATATAATATATTCCAGCATATCACAGGAGGACGGCATGAAAATCACAGTATTGCTGGAAAACACCACCAAAGACAAGCGTTTGAAAACCTAGCACGGTCTCAGTCTTTACATATCTACTCAAAAGCACACGCTTTTGTTTGACCTCGGACCCGGCAAGCAATTTTTGAAAAACGCGGAAACTCTTGGAATAGACGTTTCCGAGGCAGATGCGGCGATAATATCTCACGGCCATGACGACCACGGCGGCGGTCTCAAAGCTTTTCTCAGCGCGAACTCCAAGGCCACGGTCTACGTGAGACAGTCCGCCTTTCTTCCTCATTATGAGCGCGGAATGAAGTTCGCAAACAACATCGGGCTGGACCGCAAGCTGATTAAGCATCCCAGAATACTCTATACGGGAGAGTGGTTTACTATAGACGACGAGCTGCAGGTTTTCTCCGGCGCGGCGAACGACGAGCTGCGCCCCTCCAACGACGGGCTTTTCGTCGAAACTAAATCGGGAATGGCAAACGACCCTTTCATTCATGAGCAGAGCCTCATAATTTCGGAAGGAGACAAGCGCGTTCTCATAGGAGGCTGCGCCCACAACGGAATCGCAGGGATACTGGAAAAGGCGGAGCTGATATTGGGCGGGGAAAAGATAACGCACGTCGTCAGCGGAATGCACTTGGCCTCCCCCGCAGACAAGCTGATAGAAAGCGAGGATTATATAAACCGCCTCGCATCCAAGCTGAACGAAAGCAGCGCTCAGTTCTACACTTGTCATTGCACCGGTCTATCCGGCTATGAAAAGCTTTCCGAAACCATGCACGATAAAATACAATACCTCGCCGCGGGCGAATCTATAGAAATCTGAGATAACAAAAACCTTCTGCAAATTGGCGGAAGGTTTTTTATAATATAGTTATTGACATATGCCAGAAACAGCGATATAATAAAATCAATAACCGGCATATGCCATAAATACAGGAGGGACAATGCCCAGATCTTTCAAACTCCGCCGCGTATGCAAACAGCCGCCCAGCCGTATATTCCGGCCCGAACGCGAGACGGCGCAGCGCATAACCATGACTCTCGACGAATTTGAAGCCATCCGCCTGATAGACGCAGACGGACTGACTCAGGACGAATGCGCCGGGAGCATGAACGTATCCCGCGCTACCGTCCAGGCTATATACGTAAGCGCAAGAAAAAAGCTGGCGGACTGCCTCGTGAACGGCGCTGAGCTGCTTATAGACGGCGGAGAATACGAGCTTTGTACAGGCGAGCCGCACTGCTGCCATTGCCCCAATTGCGCCAGAGATATTAAAATTTTTACAGCAGAAAGGAAATCACAAATGCGTATAGCAGTAACATATGAAAACGGAAACATTTTTCAGCACTTCGGCCACACCGCTCAGTTTAAGGTCTATGAAGTTCAGGACGGCAAAATACTCTCCGGAGAAGTCGTAGATACTATGGGTCGTGGTCACAGCGCGCTCGCAGGCGTACTCCGCGATCTGAACGCTGACATTCTCATCTGCGGAGGCATCGGCGGCGGCGCGAGAAACGCTCTCGCGGAGGCCGGCGTAAAGCTCTACAGCGGAGCCTCTGGCAACGCCGACGAAGCGGTCAAAGCTCTGCTCGCTGACAATCTCGTGTATGACCCCGACTATGTTTGCAGTCATCATGAGCATCACGAAGGTCACGACTGCGGCTCTCACGGCTGCGGTTCGCACAGTTGTCATTGATTCTAAGATAATATTGGCAAAGTTCTCCTTTCCCATTACTAAATGCGGCGCGGCTCGAAAGCCGACCGATCTGCTCCGCAGGATAACTCCATTTTTACTCCTTAAAAAGAGCGCCTACGCCACATACCGGCGGAGACGCTCTTTTCCTTTATTTATTATATTTTATATTTTAATCCCATGCAAAAGCTATGGTCTCCCATGCCGGATAATACGGATTCTTTCTCAAAGCCACGTTTTTATAGCCCAGCTCTGAGAGTATTATAGGAAGCTCGAAGAAATCGTCTATCCTGTGATATGCCGAAACCTTGAGCGCAGGTTTTTGCTTTTCTATAATTCTGCGCATTCCGGATATGGCCTCTCTTTCCGCGCCCTCCACGTCCAGCTTAACATAAGTAATGCGTCTGTCACACAGCATATTATCCAGCGCATCCGCCTCCACATACGCCTTCCCGCATCCTATTGCAGAATTTCTCCCGGCGCGGCTGCTGAACGGCAGGCTTGCACTTTCGCTCCACGCCGCAAGATTGAAAATCTCGGTATCACGCATACCGTCCATATTCCTTTGCAGCTTTATAAAATTCTTTTTATCCGGTTCAAAAGCGTATATACAGTCGTAGTCAGAGTGAGCCTTTGCGAAAAGCCGCGCGGTATCTCCGTCGTATGCGCCCAAATCGACAAACGCGGCGTTATCCAACGGAAGCATTTTTTCATCTTCTTCCGCCGTCGTAGTTATCGGCTGAAGCAGAGCTATGTTTCCGCTGAGCTTATATTCTACCAGCGCATCCAGCGCCTCACGCGACTTCTCATCCGTCAGCAGCGCGCGCGCTTTTGCTATTCGCTCTTTTTTAATCTCGAAATACTCCGGAGTAAACTCCCCCTCGCCGAACACAGGCAGATCCGGACAAAAAAGCACATGTTCCCGCGAAAACCGCTCTATGCGCTCCAATATCTCCGGAAGCTCCGTAGCGAAAGCCAGCACAACGGCGAACGAGCCGAATTTTTCCTTCGCTTCGCCGTGAGTCATGACCTTATAGCCTCTGAAACTCTGACCTCTGACGAACTCATCGCTCGCGAACACTCCGTCGCATTTTATCCCCTCGCGCGAGAATATATCCAGCAGCTTGTCCGCGCCGTTCCCCATGCCGTAGAGCAGCAGCTTCTCCTGTTTTTTCAAAAGCTCCCAATTCATTAATCCACTACCTCAGACTGCGCATATATCCATATGCACTTGTAGGATTGCCTGCGGCCTCGCTGAGACAGTCTCCATTCCTCATTCTGCGCTCCTTTATACGCAGTATAAACATAATATTCGTTTACGGGGTACGTCTTTGTATCTGAGAAATTGTTTATCATCGCGAGCGTCACGTTGAAATCGTAGACGTAGCCTTTTCCGCCTACATCATACCCGTATTTGTAATCCTCCCCGACAAAAGGATTGAGCAATATATACTTCGAGCCGTAGAGGAAATCATAGCCCGCTTCCGTGAGAGACTTCAGAGAGGAATCGTCGCCCAGCCTGCACAACAGACCCGAAAGCTGATCTGTACTCGAAATCATATTCAGATACTTCCCCTGAACCTCAACCTCTGTCTCGGGAAATGTGTATTCATAATACTCTGTCACATAGCCCTTTGTGCGAAAGTTAAACATATAGCGGTGCATTTTAGCAAAGTTTTTCTTTATAAGATAAAGCTTTTTATCCGCGTTTGAGATAAGCGCGTATCCTTCGCCGCACGGCAAATCGTCGGCATACAGCGCCTCTGTCTCCGTCTGAACATAGCGCGCGCTGTCCTGTTCCAGTCCGAAAAGCTCCGCCAGACCTGAGAACGCCGCTCCGTCCGCGTATCCCGCGTTCATCTGAACTAATATCAAATATCTGGCGCTGTACTCCAGATATTTCTGACCTTGATGCTCAAACGGGAAATACCCGTCCAATATTTTCATTTGCAGCTCAGCTACATCAAATCCGGCATACGTCTTGGAAGCAGCCTCGAGCGTATCCTTCGGGCTGTTCTTCGCTATGTTTTCCACTACTGTAAACACCTGCATGAATTTAGTGCCAGAATACGGCAGCGCCGCCGCGGAGTTTTGCATTCTGAGCTTTGCATTGCCGAGTTCTGTGCTTATCAGCTTTTTATCGTCGTCAGTCTCTTCTCCGCTTATCATTCTCTGATATACTTCATAAACCTCCTCGCCCATGCACTTCGCCGCGGCGTAGCTCAGGTCGCCCTGAGTCGGTATCCACGAATAGTCCGTCACTCTCGCCTGCTCATTAACTGAGTTTGCATTTGCAAAGAGAGCGCTTTCCGACGACGCAGACGCCGAGCCTCTAAAAACCTTACAGGAGTAATCGCCGTATTTCAAGTTTGTATCCTGCGTCACTCCCGTCACGCTTAGCGTCACGAGCTGACTGCTGACCTTATTGACCGACGTCACGCTTCCGTTGTCGAGCTTAAAATCCCCCGCTTTCACATCATCGGGAAACTTGAGTCCAACTGCATATATTCTTATGTTTCCGTCGCCGTTTACCATAACAGGCGAGTATATACCGTCCGCTACGTCCGTTTTAACCTTAGCCGTCGCTCCGTAGCCGGTTGAAAGAGAGCCGTTTTTAAAACGCACTCGACCCTCGTTCGACGCTCCCAAATCGCCGCTGAGATACAGCGTTACAGAAGTTTCGTCAAATGTGGACGAATCTATATTCAGCTCAGAAAAGGAACCTTCCAGCGCTATATCCTCCTCTACGCTGAAATCAGATGCAAAAGTGTCGTTTTTGACGTCTATTATCAATTCGAGCACACCGTCGTTTACATTCTGACTTCTGACTTCGACGTTCGGAAACGCAACGCGAACCTCCGCGTCGATAGTGTAGGTGTCCTCTATGTGTTCGCCTTCGTCCGTATCCTCTTCGTCAGTGATTCTTATTACACCGCGCCCCGTCTCGTCGCTGTCCACTGAGCTTTGCAGCTGCTTGTATTCCGGAAATTCCGGCACGGCGAGTTCTATCTCAACGCCGTCGTCTTTAATATATATGCCCTTCTTGACAAAGTCCTTCAATGCGCCGGAGAGCGTCACCGCGGTTAGCTGCGGATCGTCTCCGATCACGGACGAATCGCACGGTATGAAAACTCTGAAACGCGGTTGAGATACAGTAACCTCCGCCTTCACCCGCTGAAAGCTGTAATCGTCAGATCTTTTTGTATCGTAAACCGTCCCTGATTCCGAGACGACAGTCTGCGTTTCCGACGTCTCCGCTGCCGTATTGCCGCTTTCAGACTCATTCGTCTGAGACTGCGGCAATTCTCTCGCACAGCTGCAGAACAAAAGCATCGCCGCCGCTAACATAACTGCAATCTTTCTCATAGTTTCTCCTTGCGCATTTCTCAGTCTATAAATTCGATTCCGGCATTTTCGTCCGGTTTTTCCTGAGTTTCCAGTTCTATCCTGAGTTTCTTACCCATTTCCTCGCTGAGTATTTCTTCAAATTTTGTGGCGCGTACATTGTCCATCATCATATGGGCTTTGAAATATCTGTCATAATCAGCCGCCCGCAGCACAACGCTGCCTCCGCCCGATATGCCGACGGGTCTCACCAGCGCGAAAAACGGTTTTAACGCCACTCCGCCCTGCTCCGCGAGCTTCTTGCAGGAGGCTTCCCACGCCTTGGCAAGCTCGGAATCCGGCTTCGGCTCAGGTTTTTTCGGCTTTTGCGGCTTTTGGCGCTTTGGTTCGCTCTCAGGCGCCGCCGCGGCCTGCGCAGGTCTTTTCTCCAGCCTCTCGATTCTGGCGAGCAGAGCCGCCGTCGTCTCTCCTGCGCCCAGAGCTATTCTCGCCACCGCAGTTTCAAGCTGCACAGTCGGCGCGGTAGTATATCTCAGCTTTACCTCAGTATCCGCGAGAATCTCCAGCGCAAAAACAACCTGCGCGCCCGCGTCTTTCTCCAGCCTGCCGGAAGGGCGTTGATCTTTTCAGCGATCTCGTCTTTTACGGTCTCTTCCACAGAGATCTTTCCTCCGTCCTGCCGCTCTGCCGTAATGAAGTACTGCTCGTCGGGCTGACCGTCCATATTAAAATAGCGGAAGCCCACATATTCGTTTCCCACCATGCTGCCGTCCTCATGGAAATAGAATTTCCGGCCGCCGATGGTCTTTGAGGCTTCCAGGTTCAGGACGCCGGAGGAGTTGAACCAGTACCACTTTCCCCCGATCTCCTGCCAGTGGATCCGCACGTTTCCATTCTCATCGTAATAATACCATTTTTCATCCCCGTCGCCGGTGTAGCAGCTCCAGCCCTCCGCCAGAGCGCCGCCGTCCTCAAAAAAGTACCGGAGATTGCCCACCTTCTGCCATCCGGTCTGCATATAAGAATCGGAACCGAAATGGTACCCCTCTCCGTCGATGTCCTCCCAGGTGCCTGCGGCCATGCTTCCGTCGGGCCGCTCATATTTCCACCGGTTCCCGTCGGGGATCCAGGTCCCGTCGGCTCCAAAGGCGGTGCATACGGCCTGGAGTGAAAAAAGCGCTCCCAGGGCCGCTGCTGCCATCCATTTTCCTTCGTATGGTTTCCTGTTTTTCATATTTCCCTCCAAAAATCTGTTCTCGTCCTTTCCACTCGTTTTCCGGTTCTCTGAATGAGCGTAAACTGCCCCTT
>OLOQ01004039.1_pt1 | contig 10205 bp, 6 predicted proteins | sample 1673101 | NCBI WGS metagenome assembly OLOQ01 (sample SAMEA3136754, study PRJEB25190) | human gut metagenome | biome: human gut; feature: human-associated habitat; material: faeces | place: Austria | collected 2013 | reverse complement strand
ATGGGAGAAAAGCATCCCCCCCCCCGTATCGTGATTTTGCCCATAATTTTGCGCCATTTTTTGGCAGGTGCTGCCCGCAAAAGCGCTTTATTTCCTTGAATTTTGGTGCTATACTCAACTTGGCGTTTTTGTCCGTTCCGGCTGTGCCGTTTGGGGGTATAGCCGGACAAATCAACCGACAAAGGAGAGGATATCATGAAAAAACGCATCGTGAGCATGATACTGGCACTCAGTATGGTGCTCTCCATTCTCCCTGTATCCGCATTTGCAGATGCAGGGGCAGGGCTTTCTTCCGCGGCGACGGAAGAGACCAACAGCATCACTTACAGCTCGGAAAACGAGTATGAGGATGTTGGTACGAACTCTGAAACAAAAAATCAGGTGGTCAAGATCAAGATCGGTACGAACGGTCTACCCAAGGCAGCGTCCGGTACCGGCTGGAGCTTTGACGAAACTACCGGGCTGACCATCACCGGTACCGGCAGTGAAGATACCGAGTACATTCTGGACGGCACGGTCAGCTGCAATGTGACCGTCAAGAATGCTAATAGTTACACGGTTTATCTGCTGGATGGCACTGTCACCGGTACACTTTTGATAGAAGCTGGCAATATGTACGGCGTCTGCGTTCTGGGCGGCAGCTACGCCGATGTGCAGCTGAATCAGGGCACCATTGACGGCGGCACCTACGATAAGCTGACCGAGAACGGCGGCAATGTCCGGGGCGGCTTTTTCCGCGATATCTCCGGCTTGAGCACCGACACGCAGCAGCAGGCACACAAGTTGATCCTGCCGGAGAACTGCACCCTGAACGGACAAAAGGAAACAAAAATCTATATCATCAAGAAGTATAACTATTCCGGTGACGGGAACGATCTGGAGCTGGTGGTGGAAAGCGATATCGGCTGCGGTGCGTGGGCGGTAGCCTCTACCGGCGGCAGTGTCATGGCTCTGCCCGCAGGCACCACGGATTACCGTTTTACATACGGCGGCATGACAATTGCCACGGTCTCCATCAGTACATACGGCAAAACGCTCTCTGCCAGCTTCAGTGCGCTTCCGCTTTCGGACAATGCCCCCATGGAGCTGGTTCAGATCCTGTCCGTGAACAAGGAACTGAGCTTTACCAGTGAGGGTCTGCCCGACCTGACCGGCATGACCTATGTGGACAGCCTGGACACGGACGCAAATCTGCACCGTGTTTACATGGGCAACGGCTGGGCTTATAACTGCTACCCCAACGACAGCAGAAATCAGAACATTGTACAGATCCTGGATCAGGGCGGCAGGGAAATCAACTTCAAAGATCTGAGCCCGGCACCCATCAGCTGCGCAGTTCAGGTGACCAATGCCACCATTACCGATGCTGATTTTGGCCAAACAGGCGCTCTGGTGCTTACCAGCGGTAAGATCACCGGCGGCACCTACCACAATGCCAACGTCGGCATCAACTCGACAAATGGGAACGGTACGGTCGAGATCACCGGCGGTACCTTTGATTCCCTGTACTGCAATAGCTCGTGCTCTATCGCCAATGCAGTGATCCAGAGCGTCGATTTCAGCACCTACGGCAATAACACCTACACCATTTCGGATACGGTTCTGGGCGAACTGCCTGACGGCATCCAGAAGCTGCTGCCCGCAGGACAGCGGCTCAGCACACTGGTGGTGCGCAACGGCGGTGTGACTGCGATGAACGGCAGAACTCTGCCTCTTTCCACCAATACCATCTATCTGGTGGGCGCAGGCAGCGCAGAGCTTACACTGAACACCGATGTGCTGAGCATCAACGATGCACCGGTCAGAAGCTACAACGTCAACACCTCTGCCAACGGCAAGGTGCTGCGCATTATCGGCAACAATGACGGCGCAGAGATCTTTGTGAATAAGTCCACCGATGCAAGCGACCTCAAGCCTCTGCGCATTACCGAAAAGGGTCTGCCCGACCTGACCGGCGTGACCGGTGTGCCGATGAGCGGCGAGGGCATGACGGCTAACCTCTATGAGGGTCTGGGCTGGAAGTACGCCACCATGGAAGAGAACGGAAGGACACGCGCGGCGCTCTACATCACCACCCCGGACGGCAACCCGGTGAATCTTTCTTCGGTTACCAGCAACCCCTACCATAAGGCCATTGCCGTGGAGCAGATCACTTTTGCAAATGTGACTGTCACCGGCATCGTGGCAGAGGGCTCTGTTGGTGCGGAGAACACCATCATTCAGGACGGCACCTTCCAGAAGGATGTCTACATGGATGAAAACAGCACCATCGCAGGCGGCACTTTCCAGGATGTCGTCCGCGCTTATGGCAAGATCACCGGCGGCGCATTCAACGCTGAGGTCCAGCTGAACCAGAACAGCGAGGTCACCGGCGGCGTGTTCCACGATGTCCAGCTGCCGAACTATGCCTCGGAGAAAACGGTCATCCAGAATGCCGTGATCCTTGGCAGCCTGACGGGTAATAACAGCGAGGTCGCTGTTTCCAATACGGTAAGCTGCGGCTATATTGAAAGCAAATACCTTGCCGCCGGTCAGCAGCAGAGCAAGCTGATGATCACAGACGGCACTGTGGAAGCCGTTAACGGCAACGCCGTAGCAGCAGACGCGGTTTACCTTGTCGGCAAGACTGCGGTAACGCTCACCTTCAGCACAAAGGTCACGGATATCAACGGCGAGGATGTCAGCGCTTACAACGGCGCACAGCTTTCCGCAGATGGCAAGACCCTGACCCTGACCGCCAAGAATGACGGTGAGCCTATTGTGGTGAACATGGCCACCACCGGAAAGCTGCCCTTCTCTTCCCTGAGCAAGAGCGACTTTACCATTTCCGGGACGACCATCGGACCTCAGACCGTCACCAGCAGCAAGGAGGGCGTGGGCAAATTGAGCCTCGTCTATGTGCGCACCTACGACGACAGGGTGTTTGAAACCTACCCGGCGGGAGCGGACATGTACGGCCTCTACAAGCAGCGCATCGTAGCGCAAGAGGGCGACAAGTACACAGACGGCTCGCTTGATATCGGCGAGGTGGTACGCAAATATCAACCGAAGCGCACCGACTTTGCGTATGACCCCCAGACCCAAACTGCAGCCTATAAAGGCCAGATGTATTTTGAGGATGCTCCGCAGTATTCCATCCAGTATGTCGCGGAGGATGGCTCGTTCCCGTCTGTGACGAAGCCCACCAAGGCAGGCACCTACTCTGTCTACATCGTGGTGAATGATAGTGACCACTACGTTGGCAACCAGTACGAAGTGGGCACCTATACTGTGTCTGAGTCGAAGTACACCCTGACCGTGGACGACAAGTCTACCGAGCACGTTGCAGGTGAGAAGCTCAGCTTCACCGCAGACGAGAAGGACGGTTACACCTTTACCGGTTGGGAAGTGACCGGTCTGCCCACTGACGTGGACACCACCAAGGCGACCATCTCCTTCACGATGCCCGCAAATAACGTCACACTGAAAGCACAGTACACCGAGAACGCTCCCAAGACCTATAAACTCGATGTCACCGATGCACAGGTCACCCTGAAGGATGGCAGCGCTGTTGCCGACCTGACAGCTGTGTCCGTGGGTACAGAACTCAAGGCTACCGCAGACGAGGACACCGAGACCAGCGTGTTCAAGAGCTGGAACTGCACCGGTCTGGAGCTGACCGAGGAGCAGAGCACCGCACGCGTGGTGTACTTCACCATGCCCGACCATGATGTGAACCTGAAGGCGGAGTTCGTTACTCCTACGAATAAACTCGAGGTCACCGATGCAAAGGTCACCCTGAAGGACGGCGGCGCTGTTGCCGACCTGACGGCTGTGCCTGTGGGCACAGAGCTCAAGGCCACCGCAGACGAGGACACCGAGACCAGCGTGTTCAAGAACTGGAACTGCACCGGTCTGGAGTTGACCGAGGAGCAGCGCACCGCACGCGTGGTGTACTTCACCATGCCCGACCATGATGTGAATCTGGTGGCGGAGTTCGTTACTCCTACTAAGCCCGATCCCGCGCCCGAGACCTATAAGCTTATTGTCTCCTATGCAAAGATTACCCTGAAGGATGGCAGCGCTGTTGCCGACCTGAAGGCTGTGCCCATGGGTACAGAGCTCAAGGCCACCGCAGACGAGGACACCGAGACCAGAGTGTTCAAGAACTGGAACTGCACCGGTCTGGAGCTGACCGAGGAGCAGCGCACCGCACACGAGATATACTTCACCATGCCCGACCATGATGTGGAACTGACTGCTGTGTTTGAAGTTCCTGCTACTCCCGATCCGGATCCCACTCCTGATCCTAAGCCGAACCCCGACCCCACCCCCGCACCCGGCGGTGACAGTGACGGCGGCGGTGCAGCCATTGTGGCAGTAGCCGCTGTGGGCGGCGCAGCCATTGGCGTGGGTGCCTATATCGCAGGCACCACGGCCTACCTGAAGAGTGTCCTGCCCGAGGGTATGGCCATCCCCGCTAACCGCCAGCAGCTGGCAGTTGCACTGTGGACCGCCGCAGGCAAGCCCGCTACCCAGAGCACTGCACTGTTCAACGATGTGGCAGCAGATGCCGCAGAGCTGCAGGCTATCCGCTGGGTCGTGGATACCGGCCTGATGTCCGCACAGGACGGCAGCTTCAAGCCCGGCAGCCGCGTAGGCCGCATGGAAGTGATCCGCACTTGGAAGACTTACCAGCAGCGCGGCTAAAACCGCTGCCCCTTAACCCCTTATAACCCCGCAGGGACTGCTGCACAGCGCTGTGCGGCAGTCCCTTTTTTGCGTCCCAAAAGGGTGCGCAAGGGCTTTTTTGGGGTTTTTCAGGGCGATTCGATGCATTTCAGGGGCCATTCACGCAGAATTGCTCCATTTTTGCCGCCGTTCGTGGTATACTACAGGCACAGAGCAGTGCTCTGTTCAATATGCCATTCCCGTAATTCCTATAGAGCAGAAAACCGTCCGGTAACCGCAAACCGGGCGGTTTTCTGTTTTTTGCGGGTGCGTGTGGTGCACCGGGTCGTTTCAGCGCATTTGCGGGGCGATTCGTGCCCAAAACCGTCCAAAGCGGGCAAAACGTGGTACACTGGGTACAACAAAAGCGCCCGGCTTGGAGGGCGCTTGAGAAGGAGAGAATCTTATGCAAAAACGGCTCATCAGCATGGTTCTGGCGCTGAGCATGGCACTGACCGCAATGCCGCTGCCCGCCCTTGCCCAGAGCGCCCCGCCCGACACCGCCAAGGCAGCCCGCTGGGCTGTGGAGGCCGGGCTGCTGCCCGACATGGGCGAGGGCGCCTTTATGCCCGGCAAGCGTGTGACCAAGGTACAGGTCATCCGCGCATGGAACCGGCTGAAAAAGCTGGGTCTGGCGAAATAACAATTGCCATCTCCCGATCGATCCTTTCCAATAAGTGCAGCAAGGCCGTCCGGCGAATGCCGGACGGCCTTGCTGCTTTTGGGGGAACGAACCCTCTCAGTCGTCGCTGCGCGGGAGCGCCTGAGAGGGTTTCAAACCGGTGGTGCCCACTTCATCGGGGTCAAAAGAGAACATCCCCCGGCAGGCAGAAACTTTCCCCGCAGAGGGCATTTTCAATCGTTCTCCACCCCGGGACACCCGGCGGCCTGCCATGCGGCGCACAGTACCTCTTTTTCCGCCTTGGAAAGCTTTTTCAGGGCGACTTCCCGGCGCAGGGCGGTGCGTTTGTCCGCGCAGCGCTCTATATAGGCAAAGCCTACCGCGCCGTGGGCGCGGGTGTAGCGCGCGCCCTTGCCGCTCTGGTGCGCTTTCAGCCGGGCGGCGGGGTGGTTCGTCCAACCGGTGTACAGCTGCCCGCCGGTGCAGCGCACCATGTAGACGTAGGCGACGTCAGGCAAGGCGTCCATTGTTTTTCAGCACCTGACGGCAGGCGGCAAGGGCGGTCTCCTTGTCCTTGGCGGTGATGAGGAAGCGGCTGGCGTGGCAGAAGCTGATGCCCGGGATGCCGCTTTTCTGCTCGATGACCTCCTGCGGCTGCCCCGCCCAAGACTGCGGGAAGGGCAGCTTGGACTTTTTGGTCTTGTGGTCGGTGACGCACTGGGCGCTCCACCCGCCGCGCTGGCTGGGGTACACCACAAACAGGGCATCGGTCTTGTACAGACCGTTTTTCCACGGCAGATAGCAGGGCAGCACCACGATGCCGTCGCGGGAGTTGCGGTAGGCCTGCTGCACCTTTTCGTCCGCGCGGTTCACGGCGTTGGCGCTGTCGATCTGGTTCTCCAGGATCTGCTTTGCCACGGCCACCGCCTTGAAAAAGCAGCTGTCCTGATCCTCCTTGGAGTCCCACACCGGGTTGAAAAAGCCGATGGCATCGCACAGGCTGTTCTGCTCGCCGGTGTTGTCGTTCAGGTCCAGCGGCTGGATGAAGTTCTCATCAATGAGACGGGCCTGCCGCTCGCCCACCAGCCCCGGGCCCAGCACCCGCCACAGCAGGCCGAACGCCGCGTAAGGCACACCGTTGGCGCGGTACTCCCGCGGCTCCTGATGGTGGTCGAACATGCCAAAGCCGATGTCGTACACGATGCCGTCAAAGTCATCGGGCACGGTAAAGCCGCGGGTGATCTTGATGTCCGGCCGCAGGATCTGCAGCAGCGCCGTGGCAAACACATCGTCGGCGTGGAACTTGCCGGCATGGGTAAAGCCGTTTGCAGGAATTTTCATAGATGATACCTCATTTTTTGTTTTTTCCGGTCCAGTATACCACACTTTGGCGCAGGGGACAACAAAGCCCGCCGCCGGAGTTTTCCCGGAGGCGGGCTGCTTTTTGTCGTTTATGCGGGAATTACTTGCGTGCCTTGCGGGCGGGCTTGGCGGCGGTGGGCTTTGCGGCAGGAGCAGCCGGGGCGGCGTCGGGCTCCCCCAGAGCCAGCACCTGTGCCAGCTCGGCCTGTGCGGCGGCGTTGGTGTCGTCGGTCACGGCCAGCACGTCCGAGTAGAACTGCTCCATACCCTCGCGGGTGGAGAAGTTCGCCACATACATCTGGTTGCCCATGGCACCGGACAGTGCGTCGGGGATGCGGTCCACCATGCGCATGTTGTCCTGATACTTCTGCATGATCTGCTCGTGGCTGTACACAAAGTGTTTGCCGTCGCGGCGGCCGGCAAAGGCACAGTAGAAGTGCTCGCCCACCGGCATATCGGTACCGCCAAAGGCGATCATATCGGCCCAGATCTTGTATACGTTGGTGGAGCGGGCAAAGTTGATCATATCCGGGGTAAAGCCGCCGCAGGGGCGCATGTTGACTTCCAGAGCCACGATCTGGCCCTTTTTGCCCATGCTGGCCTGATCCTCGGTCATGCGGAAGAACTCAAAGTGGACAAAGCGGCTTTTTACCCCAAAGCTCTTGACGGCGGCACGGCCTGCGGCGCGGGTGTCCTCGGGCAGGTCCTTGATGATGTAGTAAATGGAGTTGTCGTCGTTGTTCACGATATCCATGATGGACATGGGGCTGACGTTGCCCGCCTCAAAGATGGGGTTGCCGCTGCCGTCGATGATGGCGTCGTAGCTGTTCACCTCGGCCCGGACGAACTCTTCCATGATGTAGGAAACATCCGGGTGCTCCTTGGCCTTGTAGGCCAGAAAGGCTTCCAGCTCGGCGTCGCTGGCCAGCTTGTGGGTATCGGAAGCGCCCACACCGTTGTCCGGCTTGACCACCACCGGGTAGCCCACTTCCTCCACGAACTTTTTGCAGCCTGCCAGATCGTCCACCATGTGATAGCGGGCGGTGGCGATGCCGGCCTTCTGGTAACACTCCTTCATCTTGCTCTTGTACTTGATGCGGGGCATATCTGAGGTCTGGAAGCCGGAAGTGATGTGGAAATCGGTGCGCAGGGCGGCGTCGCGCTCCAGCCAGTATTCATTGTTGGACTCCAGCCAGTCGATGCGGCCATGCTTGAAGGTGAGGAAGGCCACGGCGCGGTAGACCTCATCGTAGTTTTCCAGGCTGCCCACCTTGTAGTATTCGTTCAGGCTGTCCTTCAGCTCCGGCTTCAGCTCATCGTAGGGCTGGTCGCCGATGCCCAGTACGTTCATGCCGTCGTTCTTCAGCTCCCGGCAGAACTGCCAGTAGTTGGTGGGGAAGTTCGGCGAGATAAAAATAAAATTCTTCATGATTTTCCTCTTTCCTCTATAAAAACGAAACCCTCTCAGTCAACGCCTGCGGCGCTGCCAGTTCTCCCGAAGGGCGAGCTTCTGACGCTTTACCGGAAGGTACTGCAAAAGCTCCCCCTTTCGGGGGAGCTGGTGCGAAGCGCCTGAGAGGGTTCGTCCCATTTCGCTTTACTGCTGTCCCAGGATATACGGCATGTAATACACGACCTGTTTATACCACCAGTCCCAGTCGTGCTTGACGTCGTGGCCCCACAGGTCCACCCACACGGGGATGCCCTTGGCCTCGAAAATGCGCTTGAGGTACCAGGTGGTGTCCGGCTGCTCCCAGGCGCCCTGACCGCAGCAGATGACCGCCTTCTGGTTCCGGTACAGCTCCATATAGGGGTGGTCGGTGGGGAAGTTCCGCATATAGTCCACGGGAGAGTTCTGGTACACCAGCTCGTCCATGTAGTCGCCGAAGCCATAGTGGGCGGTGTAGATGCCGCTGAGCGCCAGACAGCCGCAGAAGATGTCCGGTCGGCGCAGATACAGGTTGACTGCGTGGGTGGCACCCAGACTGCAGCCAAAGGCGATGACGCCGGGCAGGTCGTCCCAGCCGTTGCGCTCCTGGGACAGGCAGCGGATCTTGGGCACGGCCTCGTCCACGATGTAGTGCAGCCACTGCTCATAGCGGCGGATGCGCCAGTAGGGGTCGCCGTTGGTGTCGGACCAGGTCTCCTTGTCCAGCGTGTCGATGGAAAGCACCATGATCTGGCCGGACTCGATCCACGGGGCCAGAGTGTCGGCCATGTGGAAGTCCTCAAAGTCAAAGAACCGGCCGTCCTGACAGGGGATGTACAGCATGGGGCGGCCTGCATGGCCGTAGATCTTGCACTCCATATCCCGGCCAAGGGCGGGGCTGTAATCCTTGAAATACTGCATTTCCATAGTGGTTCCTCCTTCTTGATTCAGGCTTCCCCCTTGGGGGAAGGCTTTTACGCTTCCTCCAGCTCGTACATCAGCGTATGGAACACGAAGGGCAGCTGCTTTTCCCAGCTGGCTTCGCTGTGGGTGCCGCCGGGCACGATGCGGCTGGTGAGGTGGATGCCGCGGGTGAGCACCTTGCTGCACATCTCCGCAAAGCCGCAGCGCATGCCGTCGTGGTTGCCCATCTCGCGGGAGCCGTAATCCATGTACAGCACGGTGCCCGGCTCCAGCTTTGCCCGGCCCACAAGGCCCGCCAGCTTGTCCGGGGCCACCCAAATGGAGGGCGACAGGGCCGCCGCCCGGCTGAAGGTGTCGTTGTACTGCAGCAGGGCGTACAGGCTCATCAGGCCGCCCATGCTGCTGCCGCCGATGAAGGTGTGCTCCCGGTCGGGCAGGGTGCGGAAGCTGCGGTCGATGAAGGGTTTGAACCGGTGGATGTACCAGCTCATGGTGGCCTGACCCTTGCCGTCGAAGTGGCCGTAGGTGGGGTCGTCGAACCGGTAGGGCGAATACTCCACCAGACGCTCGTTGTTGGGGCCTGCGTTGCACTCCACCGCCGCCACGATCAGCGGCGTGTCGGTGTAGTCCAGATAGTCGGCCACGCCCCAGCTTTTGCCGTAGGTGGCATCTTCGTCAAAAAACACGTTCTGGCCGTCGAACATGTACAGCACCGGGAACCGGCGGTCCGGCTCGGCCTCGTACATGGTGGGCAGATAAACGTACACTCTGCGCTGCTCAGTGCCGTTGACGGCCGGGTAGCTCACGCTCCATTTTTTGATCATGGTGCTTTTCCCTCTCAATCTTTCCTGCACAGGCACCCCGCCGCTATGCAGGGCTGCCCTTTGTCTGGAATCAGTTTAACACTGTGCAGGAAAGAAAGCAATTGCGCCGGATAATTTCGGAAATTTGACGGAAGGGCTGCCGCCATGATACAGCAAACGCCGCCGAGCGGATGCCTGGCGGCGCTTGCTAAATTCTGAATGGAGAATTGAGGATATCAATACTTCTTCTCGACCGGAACGATCCAGCCCTTGGTGTCGGGGATCTTGCCCCACTGCATCCCGGTCATGGTGTCGTACAGCTTCTGGGTGACAGGGCCGATCTTGCCGTCGCCGA
>OLOQ01004038.1_pt1 | contig 10209 bp, 7 predicted proteins | sample 1673101 | NCBI WGS metagenome assembly OLOQ01 (sample SAMEA3136754, study PRJEB25190) | human gut metagenome | biome: human gut; feature: human-associated habitat; material: faeces | place: Austria | collected 2013 | reverse complement strand
TGCTCTTCCGATCTGGCGCGCGGCGAAAGCCTCGGCCGAAGCGAAAGCGCCATCCACACGGGCGCGGGTGCTGAGCTGCTGCGACTGCGTGGAGGCCATGCTCAGCACTGTGCGTGTCTCGGCGGGACACGCGGCCGCCACCGCAATAACGGCAGCAAGCAACGCCACACCGATACCGAGTTTAAGCCTAAGAGGCCTCACGCCGATCATCAGCCCCACCCACGTAACGGCCATCGCCAGCCATGCGCCGCGCGAGAATGTGAGCGCCACGGCCATCCACATCAGCGCCGCGGCGGCTATCCGCCATCCCCGCCGCTTCTCAGGCATTCCGGCGAGCACCACGCCCGAGCATGCCAGCAGGGCCGAGGCAAGCATATTGCAGTGAATGTGCATGGGGTGGAAAAGAAATCTGAAATCATACACGCTTCCGAATCCCGCCGCCAGCACATTGCGCCGGAACACCACAAACGATCCCGCCACTATCAGTGCCGCCACCGTTCCGGCAGCCGCCACTCCGGCCGTAAGGGCGCCCGGGCGGGTGCGCCGCGCCAGAAGATAGGCCGCCATGGCCGCCGTCTGCATCAGGGCCATGAAAAGGGTCGGCAGCGGGTTCACGGTCAGCGCCATCTGCGCCAGACTCCAGACCCACACCGCCGCCATGGCGCCGTCTGTCCACGTCACCTTCCGCGGCACTATCCGCCCCGGCTGAACGGCCAGAACAGCCACAAGCATCCACGGCACCAATAGCCACGGATCCCTTACCTGCATCAGCGCCACGCCTGCGGCAAGCGCCACAGCCACAGCAGCCGCCGCCGTGACTGCCTTATTTTCCCCTGCTACCGGCATATTTCTTCCACAGAGGCCGCGAGAGGCCCCATATCATATAGCCTATCATGGCCAGAAACAGCAGTTGCATCACAATGTTGCGCAGCAGCGAGAATGGGGGCGTCATTCCGTTGCCCAGATAGATTATGAGCCTTTCGGCCTCGGCCGGGAACGACTGCGCGAAACTCCACAGAAACATCGGCAGGGCATAGAAGAAATAAAAGCCCATAAACGCGTTTACGGCCACCGCATACACTCCCATCAGCCACTTGGCGCCCCTGCTGAGCCCCAGCAGATAGGGCCGGGTGCCCTCCGGCTTGCGGCGCAGGCGGCGCCAAGCCCAGCCTATCAGCTCGCGCGAGCGCTGCCGCAGATTCGGCACCCCGAGCGCGTCCGACGCTATCCAGTAGCCGTCAAAGCGGAAAAACGGGTTGAGCGTCAGCACAAATCCCAGATTCATGGTCAGTATCAGATAGCGGGCAACGTCGTCAGAGGCGCCTCCGGCGTAATACCACACAAGCAGCCCCGCCAGTATGAAGCACTGGAAATACACTCCGGCCAGGTTCACCACCAGACGCTTCCTGCGCGGAAGGCGCCACACGCGGCTCACGTCGGTGTAAAACACCGGAAACGTCAGATACATCCCGAAGCCGATTCCTCCGTGGGCCACACCCATCCGCTTGCAGGCCGCCGCATGGCCCAGCTCGTGCAGCATCGACGAGGCACACATAAACACCATCAGTCCCGCCACGCCGTAGATACTCACGCCACCGTCCACCCTCAGCAGATTGTCGGCCGTGAGCATGAACCAGAGGTCGGCACCCAGCGCCAGCGTCACCGTCACCGCCATCACCCACGGGGTGAACATAACCACCAGCGCGTCGCTCAGCCGGTCGATGGCCCGCGCCGGAAGCAGTTCCCGCTCATAGAGGAACTGCCGCGACTTTCCAGCCCCGCCGCCGGCCACTATGGGCCGGAGCCGTTGAGCCACGAAAGCCTCCACCTCGTCGGGCGAATATCGCCCCCCGCTGCGGGACGCATAGTCGGCTATCGCTTCGGCCTCGTCGGCGTGGCTCTGCAGAGTGCGCAGCAGCTCCACCACCGTGGCGTTGGCCTCATAGTGCCTTCCGCCGTGGCTCAGCACATACCGCGCCCCCTTGGCCGAACTCTCAAGCTCGCTGACCTCTATGTCGGTGTATGTCATCATTGGATTATTTTAGGATAGCACTATTAATTGTTTTATCACCCTGAAATTGGATATGATTAGTTTTTTGACCAAAATCAAAAGTATAGCTTACTTTTAAATAAGCAGACATACCTGTTTTAGCAGATGTTTCATAACCTCGGTTCTCATAATATGGAGTGAGAGTCTTAAATCGATATTTAAGGTTCCGAGAGAAAGGATTCTCAAATCCCAAAGTCATGGAAAACCCTTTATGAGCCCAACCTCCAGTTACCCCATATGAACACGGGATAGTGACATGTCTCAAATCAGTTCCAAGCACAGCATTTGACGACTGGACATGACCTCCGACAGAAAACTCTCCAAAGTAATACGAAATTTGTCCCGAGCCCGAAAACCGATTGAGAGTTGAAACGCGTTCTCCATAATCATACAAACCATAATTTGCCGAGAGAGAAATACCGAGTCTTTCTACCGGACGCATGGTAAAGGCAATATAAGCATTGAGATTATGTCCGGTGACATCAGATGCAAAGCTACGCACTATGTGTCTGTCCTCAGGCGTATAAGTTGTAACGGGAAGATCCTTCATTATCTGCCAAACTACTGCCGTTTGTATATTGACTTTCCTTAAAGTAATATTGTAACTACTCATAAATCTATACATTTTGGTGACATCCAATAAAGGATTACCGCGCGTAATCATAAATTCATTGACGTTTTGGTCGACGTCACTAAGCAATGCCATGGTAGGGTATGAGTTGCCTATAGCCCCATTGAGCATAAGGAAACTATTTGTTCGTGGTTGCCATGTGAGCATAAAAGACAACCGGGGACTAACTTCATTTCTCACTTCATGTCCATGTACACAATACTGAAGCCACGACACACCAGGACTGAAACGCAACGACATCTTTCCGAAACGATGTAGATACTCAGCATATGCCATACTCTCGCCCGATCGCAAATGTTGCCACGATTGGACAGAACCTAAATAGTCTGACATACTCATCCTATATGAATACAATAGTTTGCTTGTGAGTTGCGCTCCATTTTGGAAAGAAATAATATAATTCAAATCAGCCAGCCAGTCGAAGGCATTCTCCCGAACATTGGAGAAAATATCTGAAGTAACATCTCCAGTATAAGAATAATCATGATGATTACGTATATAGTTACCGGTAAGATTCAATCTCAATGATTGATTTTGCCTTATACTTTGCATAAAATTTATCACAGTACCATATCTCATTGCTTGATCCTTGCTTTGCGCAAAACTCTTATATCCAGCTACGCCCGAAATGTCAGATAAATCCACACTCATACCCCTGAATCCCACGGGTGATGCATTACGCACAAAAATGCCACTAATCTTTATTTGTCTCCGGTCTGTCGAGTTTTCCGAATTAAGCTGAATATATTGAGTATTATGCTTGGATATTCCGCTATGAGAGTCAGCAGTACGGGTGGCACTAATACCATCAAATAAAAATCTCTCACAAGAATAGCTATCGTTATCCGTCACCTTTATATCCTCATATCCTCCAAAAATAGAAAAATGAGAATTGCCCCTATATACTTTCCCAGTTACATTATAGTTCCCATTAAGGTAAGCTATCCGTTGCATGGCATCGCCATATACAAATCCACCAGAGGCTACTTTATGCAACACAAAATTAAGTGCAGTGATATCACCTAAATATCTACCCGAAGGAGCCGTCATAAACTCTACCTTAAGAATTTCTTTTGGTCTAAGATTCTTCAAATCAAGCTCCGAGGCCTTTACGCCATCAATATATATCGTCACTACTTCCCCAAAGGCCCTCACTCCATTATTGTCAATTTTAATTCCAGGAATCATAAGATTGTCAAGCAATCCGTAAGCATCAGTGGAATGTTTAATCTGGTTGGAGGATGGAGTCACAATCAATTTATCTCCGCTTCTTACGAAACGACTTGCTCTTACAGTCACTTCATCCAAATTTCTCAAGGAATGGAGAATTACATCATGTCTCAATACTTCATCTTGCAGCTCAACGGTATCAGTCAAACTTGAATAACCCAAAAAACCGTATGATACCTCATATTTTCCTTTTTCGATATCCCGGATTTCGTATCGTCCGACGCTGTCAGCGGTATTGTGACAGATAATTGCCGAATCCCTCCTAACTATTATCTTGACATACCCGATACCATTGCCATCTCTATCTTTCACGATACCCGTCAACTTATTTTGGGAATAAATTTCGGGAATAGAGATTAGAGATAGAATAAGGATAATGATGCTTATGTGAAAATGAGGTATCATACAGTTACTAATTAAAATTAAAGATCAGAGAGAAAGATCACATGAAAAGCACAAGTAGCATGTAAAACAGTCAAAGTCACTTGGCTCCTGCATCATAACTCCTAATGATGCAGATGGAATAAGAGGGTCCGTTTCAAAACGAGCTTCAAGTTCTTGTATCTCAAAGTCTGAAAAAAGCCCTTCATTTAAGGATTCGATTTTTTTTGTCATAACTGTGAATTATTTGAATTAATGTTTTAGGGATTCGACATATATTCTTTTAACTGCATATCTTAGTTTCTCATAAAAATTATCACAGTATTGTGTAGTCTTTTTCATTGACTTTACAAAACAACCACCTCCACATAATAAAATGAATTTACATTTTCTACACCGTTCACTATATTTTCTATCATACCAAAGAGATTTAGAACTTTCGTTCCAAATAATCCCGTCCTTATTGTATTTTCCTATTGATTTCGTTTGATCACCCAGCACCTCCAAACAAGAATAAATATTACCAAACGGATCGAAAACTATATTTCCATAATGTGCATTACAATGACTTGGTGATAATGCAAGAGCCTTTTTCATATTTATTGCATTTTCTATCCTAGTTCTTATTTTATTCTCTGCTGATGCAAATCTACATTTAGATACTTTAGTCACAAAATCTGAATAAGATACTGCTTTCTGCATATATCCTTCAGGATTAAAATTGCATTCGCCACCAATAAATTCAGTGTATATTGAAAACTTATTAAACTTAAATAAGCCCTTTCTCTCTAAATCATTTTCAAGATTCACTAAATCGTCAACATTTCCACTATCAACATTTACCCTTACCCGTACAGTAACACCTTTTTCCAGCAGTAGAATTATGTTTTCTATGATTTTATCATATGTCGCGCTTCCATCTGATAAAAGACGTCTTGAATTATGAATAAGAGAAGTGCCGTCAATCGTTATTTGGGCGCCGACTATTTTGCCCTGTCCAAATAGATCCAACAACATATCCGCCTCATATCCATTGGATATCACCGTAAACTTATAACTTTGCCTAGCACCTCTCTCAACGATATATTTGAGAATTTCTCTATTCTCCATAAGCAAGGGCTCTCCACCAAATAAAGTTATGACTTTATTTATTTCTTTCCCTTCTTTTTTTAAATTGCTTAAACATTGAAATATATTATCTACTTGCTTTTTACTGATAATTTTACCTTTAATATTATTTCTTTTCTTTTCAAAACAATAAACACAATCAAAATTACAATCGTATGTAATAGGAATAGTCACTATTATAGGTGTAAATCTTAGATTACGTTTCTTTAATAACTCACAGATTCTCGCTACATGGGTCCTTTCCTCTTCCAAGTTTTTTCTTGTAAGAATACCACGTTTTTCTAGATAACCAATTAGAGCATTATCTAATTCATCAAATTTGTTTTTAAGCAAATCATCAAAAAGCTCTTTAGAAACAATATCTATAGCTCCTGTGTATCCATGAATAAGAAAGATTTTGTTCTCATCAACATGAATAGGTATAGAATAATTTGATAAGCGGAATGTATTGTCTAATGCCATATTATTTTGTTGTTATCTGATACTTCAAATATTCTTTCTTCCCGCCCACCCGTATGGTCGTGAAGCCACAGTAAAGCTCCGGCAGGAACTCCGGCAAACTTGATTTCATCGTCAGCCGGGGCAATCTGCCTTCCTGCCGACAGCCATTTGCCATCGGAAGCATAAAACAATTCATACTCATGCCCCCGGCGTATACCATTGTCGTCATTACGTATAAGGAAGCGGATAGCACTCACCTTAGCCGGAGCGGGCAGTTCCAGACCGCCCCACGACCCGAGGTCGGAGGTATGGAAAAATGTAAGCGCGTCGCCGTCGAAAAGCATCTCTGCACCATTGCGCGGATAGTAAATGCTTGGTTTGTATCCGCCCATGACCTTGCCGCGGAGCGCCTTTCCTTCCGGATTCAGAAATTCCACCTCGGCCATATTGCCGTATGTGCTGTCGGAGGAAACGTAGCGCAGATAGCGGAACTCGGGATTTACAGAGGGGAGGGCCACAGGTGTGTAGCGAAAATCGGGAGTATCGGCTATGACATGGAGCACCGTAGCGTTTCTGAACCCGGGATTGTCCGCTCCCTCAAAGCGCCCTCCCACTATCGATGCCGGATAATCTTTCAGAGTTTCCGAAACGGGATTTTTCCGCCATAATATCACGTCACCCCGCTTGCCTGAGATTTTGAATTCTTTTATGTCGCCGCTCTGCCCGAGAAGAAATGGATAACCAAACGGCCTGATCTCGCCCTCGGTATATGTAGCGGGCTGATAGACTATGTCTGTACCTACGTCGGCGAACCGCGCCTCGCCATGGGAGTTGCACGCCCATGCCACCGGCTCCCAGCCCATAGGGGAAAACACGCACAGATACACGTATTCGGCATGCAGATTCCGCGGCACTTCCACCGTAACATCGGCCACCCGGACAGCATCGAAATCGGCCGTGACATCCACCATCGAGGGGCTGCGGAAGAGCGGAGGAACCGGCTCTCGGCTCACCGCCGCCAGCGAATTGGGGTTTATACCGTAAGCCTGACGGTATATTTTTGTAATGCCGGAACTGAAGCGGTTAAGGTGATGGTCGGGGTTGTCCTCGGCTCCGGAGAAATCATGCCATCGCCCGTCATTGTCGAGCACGGCATTGAAAGCATGCGAACCGTTCTTACGACCCCACTGCGGAATGAAATTAAGCGTTACAGGAATACCCACTGACCGCATGGCAAAAGCAGCCAAGGCGGCGTAATCGCCGCATACGCCGAATTTTATATTAAAAAGCGTAGAAGGCCGCATTGTAACCGGAAGCACCCCGCCCAAAGCAATATGGGCCGGAAGCCGACGCAGCGAATCATTGATGGCTATCGCCGCCTGGAGGGCGGTTGCCGTATCAGCCACGAGCGGTGCGAAGCGGGCGGCATATACCTCTCGCCACGGCTGCGCTTCTTCGCTCCCCACGCGGTAGGGAAGCACGTATTCACAGAACTCTGCGAAAGACAGATGGCTGTTCCATGGCTTGCCACGGAGAGCCATAGCCCGGTCTACGTTGTCTGTGAGATAGGAGGCCGTAAGCGTGGCCGCGTCAAGCCGCTTTTCGAGCGGCGCGTCGGCATACCGGGCGCCGCTGCGAAATTCGGCATAGATTGCCGGAATGTCGTACTCCGGCTGACGGATGGTATATACAGAGTCAATAAAGGCATAGAATTCGTTGACCGCAGGCCCTGCTACGGTCCCTTTGCCGGCCATGTTGGCCACAAGGAAATGCATGGCGGCAGCGCGGAGCGAGTCGCCGGGAGCTGAGTAATGGCCCAGCGCCTCGCCTAGTTCGCGGCCGTTTGCACCGGCCTGGTGCATCGTGGCCTCGAGGGCGTCGCTCACAGGGGCGCGTCCGCACGCGCCCGCAGCCACCGCCACAGCAAGAAGCATCAGTCTATTTCGAAACTTCCAGATCATTAGCGGCTCCCGATTATCATACTTAATATATAGCTTTCGCCGGACATCAGCATCCGACCGTCAACACGCCCCAGGCGGTCGCTGCCGGTAGTGATCTGCTGCACGGCCACAATGCCATCCCCGCCGGTTATCTCCACAGAGACGTTCTGCGAAGGCAAAGTTGTATGGATATAGACAGTACCTCCGTCGTACCATGCCGTGGGAATCACCGGGGGCATCCGTCGGGGATCGTCATGCGTTCTGTGCCACTCATCCTGAGAACTATCAACAAGATTAATTGCAGTCTCAGCCATACATCCGAGGCCGGTGAACGCTGCCAGCAGTGCGATAATGATTGCTTTCATATTGAAAATGTTTTCCGCAAAGAAAGCTAACCCAAAATTACCCTGCAAATTTCACGATTAACAAAAGATAACAAGCTGTGAGACGACAAAAACCTCACATTAACATGGAATTAACAACGACTGACAATCAGCCATTTGCACCTGTCGTAACACCAGAATCAGAGAGACCGCAGGAATTCGTCCCAGTCGGCCGACCGGTCGCCCTTGCCATACCTACGGCTCAGACGCAGCCTTGCCATACCGACTCCATGTGCGCTTGCGCCAATAAGCACGGAGATACTCTTGTTGCCAAGATCAAGGCGCGCCAGAAGCGACACACGGTATTCCCGTTCCGTGAGCCCCAACGTGCGCAGCCGCGTGCAGAACCCGGGCAACGTCACATCCAGTGCCTCTTCAAGCGACGCCCAGTCTGAATCAGTCATTTTTTCCACGCGGGAGCTTTCCAGCAGCGATTTAATTCTTGATGTGGCATCTTGAGCGCTTAGCTCGCGGTCTGCGCGAGCCTCAGCCAGTTTCTTCATCTCCGAGCGCAATTCCATACTCTCCATACCGAGCTTCCGGTTCTCATCCTCCAACTCGTCCATGGTTTTCTCCATACGAAGCTTTTCAAGCTCCATGCGATATGTACGGGAGCGCTGACGGTAATAGATAATCATTCCTAAGCTGAGGAAGATTGACAACAAAGCAATTAAAGCGAAAATAGTCCGCCTGAGACGGTCGCCTTCGGCTTGCAACTCAATATTCTCGCGTTCGTGAAGAGAATAATTGTAACTACTCTCAGTCCTAAGCATCAGCTCCCGATTCTCAGTCAGACGCAAGGAATCGAGTAAGTGGTGATAAGCCTCAATATGTTCGATAGCCTTTTCAGGATTTTTCAAATGCAGATAACACTGGGCCAACCCATTATGACCGAACATACGGCCATATGGAGTGCCCGACTCAACACGAAGATTACTATAATAGATACAAGAATCCCACTCTTCCCTGTTAAGGTATAAACAAGCTAGTACTGCATTTCGCACGTCCTCTTCCGTTGACAACACCGTACTTACCGGGCCAAGACTCTTTAATATTGAATCCGCTCTATAAAAATCTCCTGACTTTATAGATAAATACACATACTCTAATTCAAGATTATCAGACAGAGCCTTGTCTCCATATACATTTGCCATTTCCTTAGCCATCACAAAACTCTTTTCAGCACTATCTGTTTTCTCCATATACATATATATCTGTCCTATTTTCTTCAATGCCTCTATTACACTGGAAGTGTCATTCTTTATAACTGTAAGCGTTTTGTAAGTTTGGGCATGATTCAGAGCCTGAGTATAAAAAAACTGGCTAAGATAAAGATCTCTCATCCGAGCATGAATACAAGCTTGAAAGCCAATATTCTCATCCGAACTCATTGCAAGTAGGGCGCGGCCGAAGTAATCGAGGGCGCGGGGATAGTCGCCTATGTCGGAGTAAACGCGGCCGGCATAATAGCAGGCCTCGGGGCGGAGAGTGTCGGAGGTGCGGTGAGTGTAGTAGTCCAGGGCCGGGCGCAGCATGGAGTCGGAGGTGTGGGTGATATATGCCTTGTCGGCCGACTTGACCATGAGCAGACGCCAGCGCATGGCCACGTCATCGGGCGCATCGGCCATAAGTGGCTTCAGCACCAGCAGCACACGCGCAGCCGAGTCGGGGCCCGCATGCTCGGCCAGTGAGTCGGCCAGATCAAGCTCCGCGTGGAGGCGCGAGCGCCCGCAGCCGCAGGCCGAGGCCAGCAGCAGACCCAGAAGAAAAATTATGACAAGGCGCGAAGTGTTCATAAACCGAAAGTGTGTGTGGCGCGACTGTGTGGCCTCAAAGATACGACAACTCCCCGGCACCGCCAAATTTATCTGCCCCTCCCCGGCGCGGGCGTGCGGAAAGGAAGTTACACAAATTTCAAGGTGATGCGTTGCGCGTGTCGCAAATAATAGCTACTTTTGCCTGAAATTGCACCATTTTCATTTATATTAGGTGAATAATTGAATTTCCTATTTACATAATACCATA
>OLOQ01004033.1_pt1 | contig 10229 bp, 15 predicted proteins | sample 1673101 | NCBI WGS metagenome assembly OLOQ01 (sample SAMEA3136754, study PRJEB25190) | human gut metagenome | biome: human gut; feature: human-associated habitat; material: faeces | place: Austria | collected 2013 | reverse complement strand
TGCCGCAGGAGCTGAACGTCCATTCCCTCCGGCACACCGCCGCCAGTCTGATGATTGCGGGCGGTACGGCTGTGGCCACGGTAGCGGGCATCCTCGACCACAGCCAGCCCTCCACCACGCTGGACATCTACACCCACGCCTTCGACAAGAACAAAAAGGCCGCCAGCGCGGGCTTGCAGGGAATGCTGGAGATTTGACGCAAGTATTCCTATAACTCAGAGGACTCTCTCTGCGGGGTACATTTCCCACAGAGAGAGTCCTTTTTCGCCATCGGGCATCTTTATCCGTGGTAGTCACCGGTTGCAGAATCCACTGCAACGTAGGGGACAACCTTTCCGTCAATTTCTACATAGACCTGATATACGCCGTTTTCCAGTTCCTCGTAATGATCTGGCTTGACGCCGTAGTTTTCCAGCAGACTTTTTTCAAACGCAGCTTTCCATGCGTCATCAGCGGCGCCGTCCTCGTTCGCTGGGGTATCTTTGCCCTCTGCGGTATCCGCATCGGATGAACCGTCTGTGTCAGTGGATGGGACCATCTCAACCGTTCCTCCCGCGTTTCCCGCAGCGGAAGGGTCTTGATCACCGTTGCCGGTGGGTGGAACCTTTCCGCAGGCCGCGAGAGAGAGCAGCATCATTGCCGCCCATAAGCGCGGTCATTTCCTCGATGCGCTCCAACGGGAACGGCGGCTCGCAAAGAGGCTTCAGTGCGATGCTCATGAGCTTCATGGGGTTGTCGTCCGCAGCCACGCGGTTGGAGCTGAGCGCACCGCAGCGCTTGCAGCGGTGAATGATCGCCCATTCTCCGTCCTTGCGTACCCAGACGGCGATTGGCTCCATGATGCCGCCGCAGTCACTTGCCCGGTCGCCAGGTTCTATGTCCACATGAAGGCTTGAAAGGCAGTTGGGGCAGTGGTTGCGGTGGTTGCTGCCTGCATATTCCGGCACACAAGGTCTACCGCAGACCTTGCAGGTAAATGTATCGTGACAGGCGTGGGTCTTATAGTACCCTTTTTCATAGGTTTTGCGTTTGTTTTCGCGGTTCATTGTAAGTCCTCCTGAAGATATGTGGTCTGTTCTTCGGGAGGAATGGCGTGTGAATGAATTTGCCAGACCTCCCGGTCAGGCCACACGCTCCAGTAATAAAGTGGTAAGTTTCAAAAAATACTCCTTGTCTTTTTGTTAAAATCTTTTCTGTCTGGATGCTGGATAGTCGCCAAAAGACTACTCTCGTTAAATTATATCGCTTCAGAACCAGTATATCAATAGGCAGAGGTAATTGCTTTCATCTCATATTTCCCTCTATGCGGTCATCTGCTGTGTTCAGTTCGAGGTTCATCAGGTCAAAATCAATATATTCTCCATTGATCTTGAAAAAATGGGGAAACGTACACAGCTTCCGAAATCCGTACTTTTCATAAAGTCTGATGGCGCGGGCGTTGCTGCTGCGCACCTCCAGATTCAACTGCTCGAAGCCGTTCTCCTTGGCAAAGGCAAGAACAGCTTCCGTCAGCGCAGACGCCGCACCGCAGCCCCACCACGCTTTTTTCAGACTGATGCCAAACTCTCCGCGATGGCTCATACGCCGGGGCTTGCGGTTCAGGCTTGCCGTGCCGATGATCTCGCCATATACCTTGGCGAGATACTGCACATTGTCCGCTGATTCGCACTGCGAACGCAAATAGTCTTGCTCCGTTTCAAGGTCGAGCGGCACTCCCTCCGCACCGAAGCTGAGATTTTCGGTTTCGCCGCCCACGATTTTCAGATAATCCAAGAGTGCTGCGGCATCCTCTGCCCGTGCGCGCTCTATGACAAACAAGCTGTTATTCATCTTCAGGACTTCCTTTCTTCGTATTGGCTGGCTGCATCATCCGCGAAGCCCCGCCGCCTGCATGATGGCCTCGACCGGCTCTACCGGGTCGCTGCCCCAAGTGATCTCCACATCTTCACACCCGGCGCTGTCCAGCAGCTCCCGTGCCTCGCCGGTCAGAAGTTTCCGGTAGGCTTCGTCCACCAGCTCCAGCTTTTTCAGGCAGTCGGTCAGGTCATTGTTCCTTGCAGCCAGCCATGTGGAGGCGGCGTCGCTGATCTCATCCGTACCAAGGCCGGTGTTCTCGCCCCAGTCCAGCAGCTTGGCCGCCTCCTGCACAGCCAGCAGCGAAGAACCGGAGGTTCCGATGGTCACATTCCGATCGATCTCATCCAGAATGGGCAGCGTCAGCACCGGCGGCACATCTGCCGGGGCATCCGGTGCATCGGAGGTGGAGCAGGTCACGCCGTTTTCAGAAATAGTGACATACAGCTTTTCTTGTGCCACATCGTAGAGGAACGCGCCTTCTCCCAGCAGCGTATCGTCGGCATCATGCGCACTGACGGTAAAGAGGACGGAGCTGTTTTCTTCCTTGGAGAGCTGCACAATATCATCTCCGGTGAAAATCCATTCACCGGCCTTTAACAGCGAACCATCCGCATTTTCACATACCTTTGTAAAGCTGCTGCCGCCGTGCAGGGCGATAGAGCTGGCATCATCGCGCTCCAGCTTGACATATACGCCAAAGCCGTCGGATTCGGCAGGCGCGTCTGTCCCGGATGGGGTACTGTTCTTCGGCTCTGTCGGACTGGTACACCCCGTCATAAAGACAGATACCAGCAATACCGCTGCGGTCAACAGCATTGTGATTGTTTTCTTGTAGTTTTTCATAGTTCCTCCTATCAGTTCATCGCCCGGAAAAAGGCTGCCGGTAGACAGGCAGTACCCGCTTCCAGAATACCAGTCCATTGACAAGAAGCAGCGCACCGAAAAGGCACCTTGCCGCCCATTCCGGGCAAAGAAGGGCGATGCCATTCATATCCCCGCCGCCGAAAAAGCCACACAGGACGCTCAAGTAAAGCGGGTCGAGCAGCAAAAATGCAATCGTTATGTAGTAAAGCACCGCACGAAGCAGCTTGCTTTTGGCATGGCAGATGCTCCTTGCAAGTGCCGCCAGCAGGTATGCTGCGCAGAAAGTCGCCAGCGCACCCACAAGGCAGAAGATTCCAAGCTGCATATTTGTCATGTGCTCAGCATATACGTCGATTTGAACGCCAAGTCCCATAAGCCTAATTTGCTTAAACACGCCGGTGAGCAGGGCATACAGCAGATGTGCGCCCTCGTGAACGAGGTAGTAGGCGGCGAGTGCTGCCAGAATCCCGATATATTGTCGTGTTCGTTTTGGCATGATCAATCCAGTGCCCCCCAGAATCACTTCGCCTCACGGAGCGCCTTCAGGTTTTCCAGCACAAACGGGCTGTTTACGGCGATTTGCCCAAACGTTGGACATCCGTCCATCTGCGCGCAGTCGGCGCAGGTATCCACTTCCTTTTCCCGAACGCAGTTATGTACGGGGCAGAGCTTGTCGCAGAAGGACGTTTTTGCGCCCTCTATGCGGCAGCCAGTGCAGTTTATCATTTCCGGTGTGATCGTTACCCCGTTGAGCTTTGTCCACAGGGCGGCAGTTTTTTCGCGCAGGGCGTTGTCGTTTGTTATCGTTGCGATTCTGGCATCGCATTTTTTGCAGTCCAGCCCGCAGCAGCCGATCAGTTGATTCATAAGTCATCCTCCTTGCATCTATTCATTCTTACAACCTTCTTTCCATTGTTTTTGGGGAGCGTCCGTGTCAGGATCAGCGTATAGGCGACCGTAATGACAATCAGAGTGGCGAGATGGAGCAGGTGCGTTTCCGTGGTAAGATTCATATCATTCGCAAAGGTGCCGAGCGTGTTGATGGCGGAATGGACGATGATGCAGGGGAGCAGGCTGCCGCCGCGATAAAAGATCGTGACCAGCAGGAAACCGACTGCGATTGCAAAGACGATCTGGCACAGGTTATCGACCAGATCCATACCACTGCCGTTGAACAAATTGATGATATGCCCGACGCCGAAAGTTACGCTTGAGATAACAATGGCAGACTTGATATTGTCCTTTGCAATGGCCTTAAACAACAGACCCCGGAAGATCACTTCCTCCAAGAAACCAACACATAGCATACACACGATCCGACAGGCCGTTTCAGCCGGTGAATAATTGAGGGCGAAGCCGTTCCAAAGGTTTCCCGATGCCAGAATTACAAGCGGCACATAGTAGAGAAACCGCCGTGCAGGAACGGGTGATTTACAAAGCCCATACAACTTCTGCAAGTTGTTCTTTCGGATAAAGGTGAAAAGCACGACCGTCTGCACAACGCAGAAAGCGGCGCTTGCCGCGTATGCGACCCCGATGGCCTTGTTCAGCGGATTCGCCAGCGATTGCAGAACGCAGTAAACCACGATCCATACAATCGCAAATGCCAGTTCGTTTTTCTCATATAGCTTTTTCATGTCGTTTCCTCCCGTGCAGCTACATCAATTACACCCCCGTGACCTGAGAAAGCGTCACAACAGAGCAGCCCTTGCTTGCATAGTACGCCAGCAGCTCCGGCAGTTTCTTTTTATCGTAGCTGGCGATGCAGTCTGACAGCACATGAACGGTATAGCCGCTTTTTGCCATATTGTAGCAGGTGGATTTGATGCAGGTCGTAGCGTCCGCACCGACGACGTAAAACTCGGAAATTCCACGCTCCTGAACAAAAGTGGCAAACGCCTCGCTGGTCAGGGCGTTGCTCTTTACCTTTGTAAAGATATGATTGGATACGACGTTCAGCTCCGGCACCAGCTCTGCACCACGGGTGCCGGGCTTGAAGGTTCTCGTTCCCGCAGAAAGATTGTTATGCTGAATGTAAACGATCCAAAGTTCCTTTTGCTCTGCCCAGTCGATCGCTTTGTTGACTTTTGCAATGATTTCCTTGTAGTTTTTCGTGATGTCATTTTGCAGGTCGATCACGACCAATGCACTGTTTTTCATATTGTAGTCCTCCATAAATTTCATGTTCCTCTGCACGGCAGTTGTTACATCAGAAGATCGGAACCTTCCGAGCCTTGTTGCTTATGACAGCAGCTTGAACGCCTGCTCCAGCAGCCAGTCTCGGCCTTCCAGAAAATCGTATCCCAGCAGCGCCTCTATCTCCGCCGGTTGGCCGTATAGCTTGTCGCAAATATCGACGTCTTGCAAATAAATCGTCTGGTTTTGCAACCGGAGCCGCAGCACCCGCACATAGGGAAGCCGTTTATATTGCGAAGAGCCGACACCGCTGAGCGCAAAATCTGCGTCATCCGTCACGAGCACCTTGCCGTTTTCCATGCAAACATCTCCCAGCCGGATATTGGGAATGACGGCAGTCTGAAGCCCGCGAACCACGCCGTTATTGTTTCCGGCGCGGAGGACGTCTTTTTCCGGCGCAGCACGAAGCCTGCGCAGAAGACTTTGTGCGATGACCGTCATACCCGCGCCTGTGTCAAACAACGCGGTGGCTCGCATGTCCTCAATTTGGACGTTTACAAACAGCAGGTTTGCAAATTTACTGCTCGACTGACAATTTGTCATTGGCTCATCTCCATAGATCATACAAAAAGACGCAGAGCAAACCGATTTTCTCGATCTGCACTGCGTCTAAGCGTCTGGCATTTTGATTTCTTCAATTTTTCCGTCCTTGAAACGAATTACGCAGGTGTATTTGCACTTCGGGCAGAATAGCGGAAAATCCTCCAACACTGTATGTGGCCGGATCTGTGTCCTTGTTTTGCCGCCGCATCTTGGGCAGCAAAGCCAACGCAATTTCAGGGTTTCAGCCATCCGTGGCACCTCGCTTCGCTTGTCAGCCAATGTACCGACAGCGCCTGCACATTCTTTCATGCCATTTCCTCCTGCGCTGCCAATATTGCACCTCTGTATGCCCGCTTCAAATGGGAATTGATCGTGTCTTCATCGTATTTCAGCTCATTGTTGGCGATCATGCTTGCATACCCGTGGGCAAACAGAAACACCGTGATAAAAACCGTTTTCGTCTGCTCCATGCCGATTCCTAAGGATCTCTGCATCGCCGAAAGAACGGGGATAAGCTCCTCGGCATCGATCAGTTCAAGCAAAGTCTTTCCGTTAAAATAATCCGACTGAAAAAGGAAGCGGAACAAGTGGGGTTCTTCGATGGCAAAGCGAATATAGTTCATTCCGATCCCAAGGGCAGCGCCCTTGGGCGGTTTCTTCATGGTCATAAGGTATTCCGAATGATAAAGGTCTGCCTTCGCATAGACTGTTCTTTTCAGTTCTTCCATCGTCGCAAAATGATACATGACGGGCTGTGTGGAGCAATGCAGCCTCTCCGATACTGTCCTTGCGTTGATGTTTTCCACTCCCGCCTCGCGGGCAATCGCAAAGGCCGCATCTACGATCATTTCTTTTGTGACTTTTGCTTTGGCGGGCATTTTCGAACCTCCGCATTTATAACTTACATTATGTATAACGCGAATTATACATCAACAAGTAGCGCTTGTCAATCCGTCCGAAGCAAAATTTGCGGACAATCTATCCTTTCAGACACTTTCATCTCTTTTGCATAGCCGGCACCTACTCGTTCGTCGGGGCGGAAATGAGCGTGATTCTCCGCGGTTTGCTGCTTTCCGAGCTTGCCTGTTTCATGTACTTGACCGTAACCTGATTGATTTCCGAAAGGTACTTCGAAAATTCCTCGTCTGTCAGCAGCAGCGTACAGTTCGTGAACAGCAGCATATCCTTTTGCGGATCGGCATTGCCGGTGGAAAAATATTTTGCAAAGGAAGCGCAGATACTCAGCAGCGACATCTGTACCGCATTTCCGGTTTCATCTTCCGTAGCCATAGCATCCTTATTGAGTTGATAAACGCTTTCCACTGTACCGCGAATTCGATTTTCGCCAACCACCATGAGGATGGAACAATCCGCAAGAATCTTTATGTGCCGATATAAGCTTGCACTGGGAATATCCGGCAGCGCTTTCCTGATTTCCTTGACCGTGCCGGTTTCATGAAGCAAAAAATACTGAAATATTCTCTGCCGAACAGGGTTCATTACAATCTCCGCCAGTTCCATACGATACCATCACTCCTTAAATTATTATCTAATTATATTATATTCTTGTTTCTGATGATGTCAAGGAGAATATTCCTTTTTCTTGCGAGATAACGGGGCAAGAAAGTGGAGAGCAATACAAAGCCGCCAGCAATAAGAACGTGGAAAGTTTCGATTCAGCAGTGTTTTGTACTCGTGGAACTTTATCACGCAAAAGTGGTTGGTATCATATTTTGATACCAACCACTTTTGGTTTATTGCGGTGCGTATTGGTTGAAGATACCGCCCCGTTGGAACGATTCGGAAACATCTTGGCGAAATAACCGCGTTGCCATGCGATTCAAATAACACACGTCGAACTCCGCTTTAGGCGGCGGAGCAGCTTCGGCAGAATTGATGGGGACAAACCTCGAAGCCAATGGCGCACAGCAAAAAACCTGCCTCACGGCAGGTTTTTGGTATGCCCGACTGGATTCGAACCAGCGGCCTTCAGAGTCGGAGTTATCAGGCTGTCAAACCGGAAACCGCTGCGGCACAGTGGTTTGATTGGGATTGCACAAATTTGGGGACATCTTGAAGAAAACCTCAGAAGTCTTGCAGGGCAAGGCTCCAGAGGTTTTTTGCAGTAGTAGTCAAATAGTAGTCTGAGCAGGTCACAGGTCACGCAGCCCGATTCAACTGAGCGACCCTATCGATAAACTCTTTCATGTCTTCAATATAGGTGTATGGGGCATACTCAGAATAAATCTCGGGAGAGTCCAGAATAACAATTTGAACTCCATCCGCTCGGAGTGCTTCCAAGGTTCCCGGCAGGCATCGCGCCTCATTAGGAGTCTTACAGAGATAGGCAATACACCCCTGCTGATCAAATACCTTTGCGACGATATATATCTTTCTATCTCCCATTATCAGTTACCTCCAATTCTTGCAACCGCTTCTGGAACTCCCGCTCGGTCTTGACCTCATCCGCAGCATATTCCAGATAGAGCTGTCGACCAATCTCGGGACTTTTGTACTTATAGACATATTGATGGCTCCAGAGGTTGAAGTAATAATCTTTACCACACCACAACTGTACTTCTATCGGATAGGCCAAATTATCCCTCTGATAATAGAGATGAATCGCACGGTATCCATCATCTACCTGTTTTCCGTTTCTCAAATCGACCACACGAAAATAGTCCGGGTAGCTTTCCGGATACTCATCAAAGCGAAGTCGAAAACCAAGCACATCATTAAAACACTGCTTAAAGCCACCGTGGTTGGCAATTGTTTTCTTATACTTCCGTATAATGGAATCCTCACTCTTAAAGCGGGAACCTATTAAGTTTTCCTGAACCAGTGTATCAATATACCCGGCTCTATACTTTGCAATATCATCGAGAATCATATCGATTGGTGTTGCGCTCAGAGAAATTTGTTTTAGGCTTCGCCCAAGTGTCGATTGATAAGATAGTAAGTCCAGAGTTTCTTTTGAAATAAACAAATTCATATTAAAATACCTCTACTGAATACCTCTGCTACTATTTACAGTATAGCATGAAATGTCCGCGAGTAAAAGAAATTTCACGCTTGCCTACGCAAATCACTATTTTTTGCAAAAAATCCAGCCTTTAGAACAACATAAACTTCCTCCGGTGAATTACATGCCGAAAGATCCGCAATACTCTCTATACTATTTTGAAGGCAACGAAAGTCCACTAATTCTCTATAGCCATTCCCCCATACAACATCGCTCAGCTTAGAAAAGGCGTAATGACAGTCGGGTGGGCATTTATCATTAATCTTTTCATCACTTGTCAAATTTTTCAGGCTCATGTCTTGAAGAAAAGCAAATATTTCATTCACTTTTTCTATTAGTGCAATTCTATACTTTTCTACAAGCTTTTCGTTTTGCATAGAGTGTATCTCAGTAGAATATATAAGTCGCAGCTCTTCTAACGCAAAATTGTAGTAATCATTGTCAAATCGCATTTTTGATTCATGTATTAAGATTTCTATCTGCTCTATTACAGAACTCACTCTACGTATATGCTTATTTTTCCACACATCATAATAGCTCATGGTTTGGCGGTCAATTTCATCTATTAGATTGTTGAGATACGCATACCGTTGTTCGGCAAATTGGAACAATTCTGAAAAATAAATATTGAGATATTTTGAATCTCTGTCCGGCTGATTGCTGTACAGTATTACGGAAAAATCTCCATCTCCAAACCCTCCCCCCGACCAACTTGCATATCGCCGTTCTGCTTTCTTTTCCCCAGAAAAATCGTCCTTTAAATTTACTGGATGGGTAGCAAAGCACGCTCTAATAGTTTTGAAGTATTCGTTATCTGTTGTTTCAAAAAGTTTATGCCGAAATACGGATTTTTCCTCTACAAATGGTATCTCTTGAGTATTAAAAAGCACTCTATGTAACTGTTGAATAGCCTCCCAAAGTACATCAATACACACAATAAAAGTCATCACTCGTATGCTCGAATCATTATCGTTTTTATAGGAAAGCTTTTTCACATCAATTTCATCAACAACAACGCTAATCCAATCCATTGCAGAACATATAATGCTCCATTGGTTTTTTCCATTAATATTGCGATATCTATGCAGAACAAAATCCGCCCCGTTATCGTTTACTTTTTCTCTAAAGAGATCAATTAATTTGCTATCCAAATTCCGTCCCCCTATGATGGCTCTGATATTTCTCCGTACTTCTCTTCCGAAAGTTTTCCAACAAGGTAGTTATTTATTCTGTTTCCTGTCCTGATGCATCTCTGAATATTCTCGTTATCCGTCCCAGCAAGGAAGATAGTCAAATAGCTGTCTGAGCCTCTCGCAGGTCATGCCAATCTAATGGAGCCGCGCCCGTTTTCAGCATACACGAACTGCATACTTCACGCGATTCCCATACCGCGTCGATTTGAGCAGTCCCAGCTTCTCAAATTTCAGGGCAAAACTGCGGATCGTCGCATAGGCGGCGTTTCCAAAATCCTTTTCCAACTGCTTGGTGGAAAACTCCGCATCGCCGTAAGCCGAGAGGACAAACTCCCACAGCGTTTTTTCCTTCTCAGTGACCTGTCCGTGGGACAGGGCTTCTTGAAATGCCTCCGTCGTCTGAGTAGCCGGAAGCGCCCCGTTCAGTTTATGATATACATTTTCGATAAAATAAGCCAAAAACGGTGTTGCGTCCACCACACCACCGATGGTCGCGTTCTCTTCCACCAGCGTATAGGCGTCATAATACCCCTTGCGGCTTTTGTTGATATACT
>OLOQ01004028.1_pt1 | contig 10241 bp, 9 predicted proteins | sample 1673101 | NCBI WGS metagenome assembly OLOQ01 (sample SAMEA3136754, study PRJEB25190) | human gut metagenome | biome: human gut; feature: human-associated habitat; material: faeces | place: Austria | collected 2013 | reverse complement strand
CGCCGATATCGAGGCACTGAACGCCGAGCAGACCGGAGGTGAAGTCGGCGTCAGCAGGGGTCTTGCCGCAGGCCTCCATGGCCGTCTTCACGGCGTACACGGCGTCGTAGGCGTCGGCGGCGAACTGATCAGGAGCGGAGCCGTGGAGCTTGGTGAACTTGTCCACGAAGGTCTGGGTCTTGGTGTCGGGAGCGTCCACGGCAAAGGGGGTCAGCATCATGACGCCCTCCAGCATAGTCATATCGGAGACCTTGGTCTGCAGGCCGTCCAGACCGTCGCAGCCAAAGACCTTGATGCCGTCCAGCTTACCCTGAGCCTGAGTCAGGAACACGGAGGCCTCAGCGGCATAGATGGGCAGGAACACCAAATCGCAGCCGGAATCACGGATGGCGTTGATCTGAGTGGAGAAATCCGTCTTGGTGCCCTCGGTGAAGGCCTGCTGGGTGACGATGGTCAGACCCCGCTGGGCCGCCTGAGTGGTGAAGGTCTCCACCAGACCGGCGGAGTAGTCGATATCGGACTGATAGAACACGGCGATCTTACTGCCCAGCTTGTTGTCAGCGATGTAGTTGGCGGAGGCAGTACCCTGTGCCGGGTCGTTGAAGCAGACACGGAAGGCCTTGTCGTTGCCCTGAATGCACTTCTCGGCAGAGGAGGTACAGGTGACGACGAGTACGTCGTCGTTCTTGGCGGCGGTGATGACGGACTGAGCCTCACCGGACAGCACGCAGCCCAGAGAGACGTTCATCTTGTCGTCCATCAGCTTGCCGTAAGCGGAAATGGCGGAGTCGGGATCGCCCTGAGAGTCCTCGGTCTGCAGCTTGAACTGCCAGCCGTTGACGCCGCCGGCGGCATTGATCTCCTCCACAGCCACCTGAGCGCCGTCACGGGTGGAGGTACCATAGTGGGCATAGTCACCGGTCATGGGGCCGATGAGACCCAGCAGCAGAGTCTGGTCGCTTCCGCCGTTGCTGTCATCGCCGCCCTTGCCGCCGCATCCGGCCAGCAGGCCCAGCAGCATGGCCAGCGTCAATACCATACATACAAGTTTCATTCCCTTTTTCATGTTTCTTTCCTCGATTCTTGTAGGTTTTATTTTCAGCCGGTGGGCTTAAAAATACAAAAGAAAAACGGCCTTGCTCTTGCAGCAAAGCCGTCAGCCAAGTTTCTGTCCCGGACTATTCTGCCGGAAACCACTCGACGCTGCGCCTTACTGCGGGATGCGGAATAATTCGTACCAGTACGATCAGAACCAGCAGGATCGCCAGAGCCACCAGTACCCCCAGCAGAACGGACAGCAAAATGGACACCGCCAGAATGGCAGTGTCCAGAGCAAACAGATAGGAAGCGGTGCAGAAGGCAGACTGAGTGGCCGGTGCGCAGCACGCATCGGCAGCATGAGTACGGTTACAGGTGGAAGTGTACTTCATGACGTCTGTCTCCTTTCCAAAGGCTGGCCCACACGGGCGGGCCGCTTGATGTTGCATAGTTTACCGGTTTTATATGCAAAAGTCAATGGGGGGTATGTCGAATTTACTGCCCCGCAGCCCCGCATTTTATACAGTTTTCACAAACTTGCAGGAAACTTTACGGAAAGTAAGTTTCTTGAAACGAAATATTTGTGAATATCCTCTTTCCATGTCGCCCGGAAGGGCGAAAAAAGGGGATGCTCCCTCTGGAAGAGCATCCCTCAGAGCATCCCCTTTTATACGAAAGTATCATCGTTTAGTTCTTGACTACGGTGTACCAATCGCCGTGCTGTTCAACCGTGCAGCCCTCGCCCAGAACGACCTCGCCGGCGCCGGAGGTGGATTCAGCGGGATTGTACTTATAGAAGGTACCGCCGTTGACGGTGATGTGAGCGGTGGAGCCGTCCTTGCAGTTCAGCGTCCACTCGGGGGTGGCGCACTTGAAGGTACCGCCGTTAATGACGATCTGTGCGTTGTCGTCGGCGTAGATCAGGTCATACTGATTGGAATCGCCGGTGATCTGCTGGGCAAATTCGCCGCCGTTGATGACAACGGTACCATTATTCTCAGCCCATACCGCCATTGCGTAGCGCCCGGTCTCCACAGCGTACACAGTGGTGGCGTTGACAGTGGTGGTACCGCCCTTCACGTGGATAGCACCCCACTCACCGGAAGCCTGAATGTTGCCGGTGACCTCATGGGTACCGCTGGTATACTCCACACGGCTGAGGGTGGTGGCGGCGTTCTCGTCATAGGTGCTGCCGAAGCTGTCGGACTCCGCAGTGTCCTGAGTGGCCTGCACTTCCAGACCGATACCGGTGATCGTAGAGGTCCAAGTCTTGCTCTTTGCGTTGGCCTCGTTGCCCACAGAGGTAGGCATATAGATGACCACGGCAAAGGGGTCTGTGGACTCACCGGCACCCAAGCTGATCCAGCCATTGGTCAGCTGAGCGCCCTTCTTCAAGGCCTGCTCATTGCCGGACACGGCAGCCTGAGCCTCTTCACGGGTGGCAAAGGCGGAATCGACTGTGGCCGTGCCGATCTTCAGATAGTCGCCCACATAGTAGTAGTTGCCCAGCACGCTCTTGCCCTTGGACACGTTATAGTTGTGGGAAAACTCCGTCTCATATTTCAGAGCCAGATTGCCGGCGTTTACAATCTTCAGATAGACCACCTGTGTGTAACCCGGCTCCCACAGGGCATTGTCGTCAAAGAGCTTGGTCTGATCGGTGGCTTCCTTCCATGTCTGCATATCGGTGCTGTACATCAGCTTGACATCCAGATTCCCCGCCTGGATCTTATTGACCCCGGTGGATGCGGTGTCGGTGAACCACGCAAAGGTGGCGCCGATGAGCATTGCCACGCACATAATGATAGCCAGTGCGCTGGAAACCAATGCCCGCTTGGTAGATTTGCTGCTTGTCATTGTGTCTTACCTCCTTATTCTATATTTTTCAATGACAATATGTAAACACGTTTTTCCCGTGGTTACACCGTATGGGTGTCGGACGGTGTTTCGTCCGCTTTGTTATCATCGCCGCTATTCTGTCCGAACACGGAGAACACCGGCTGAAAGACCATATGGTACACGGTATTGACATTGACCTCATCGTTTGGATAAATACCTCTAAGTACCTTGGCTGCCATTGCCACCGTGTTGTCAAGGAGATTCCAAACCAGTATTTCCAGATTGCACCGTTCAGAAAACGGGGACGACCCATTCACCGACTGTACAAGCTCCCAAAAGGCTTTTTCGTTTTGCATACGCTGCTGAACGACCGTCGGTGTGTAATACTCCGAATTGCAGAAGTGCCAGTAGAAAAGGGTGCGGTCATGATCGGCAGTCAGGTAGTTCCAATACGGTAGCCACAGCAGCCGGCAGAGATCGTCAAAGCTCTGCAGATCCTTTACTCCGGCAGATAGGCTTTTCGGGGCATTAGCAATTTTGCGGGCAATTTCATCGTCGATGGTCAGGAAGCAGCTGGTGAGCAACGCTTCCTTGTTCTTGTAATGCTCATACACCGTCGGTGCATTGATTCCCGTTTCCGCCGCCAACTTTGGATAGCTGAAATTCTGCATACCTCCGACAGCAACAAGATGCTGCGTTGCTTTGAGAATAATGGATTTTAACTGTTCCGGGGTTCTCTGCGAAGCCATGCTGCGCTTCCTTTCGTCATCCTTTTTGCCACAACTTAAAGCCCTTTATGAAACAACGTAAAATATGTTTCCCGCCACCTATGCGGGAAACATAAAACTACAATTTTTTTCGCAGAGTTCGTCACTCTGTAAGAGCTATTCACCTGATAACCGAAAAAAATTATAACACCGCGCTGCAGGAAAATCAAGCGATTTCGACTGATTTCTACCATTTTTCAATAAAATTTCGGAATTCTGGTTGTCGAAAAGCGTCACGCCATAAACGAACACTATGTTCCCGACAGGAATGGACAGTCCGGCGCGCAGTCAGAAAACGGTGAATTCTACTTGTTAACATATATAGTGTCCGATCGGACAATAAAAATAGGAGGCTTCAAACGCTGAAGAAGGGTGAAAACATTTTCAAGAGAAAAGACAGACGGTGGGAGGCTCGGTGTAGCAAGGGCTATGAACTGTCCGGCAAAATCAAGTTTTTGTTACGATAAAACCTGCAAGGAGGCATAACAAAAAAGAGCAGGATCAATTTCCTGCTCATACATATCAAAGAGACACAAATGTAGGAAAAAAGAAATCGAGTGTCCTCATCCAACTCTCAGGTTGGTTAAGAACACTCGATATGGTGCCGGTGACCGGACTCGAACCGGTACGCTGTCGCCAGCGGTGGATTTTGAGTCCACTACGTCTACCAATTCCATCACACCGGCAGAGGAGACTTTACTATTATAGCCGAAGCGGCGGAGGATTGCAAGAGTAATTTTCCCGCCCATCACTCCGTAGCTACGGCCAACAGCTCCGGAACGGTGTCCACGATGCACCGGGCGCCGGCCTGCTCCAGCAGCGCCCGCCCCCGGAAGCCCCAGGCCACTGCCGCCAGCGGCAGCCCCGCCCGGCGGGCCATCTCCACGTCCACCTCACTGTCGCCCACATACAGGGCGTGCCGGGCGTCTGCGCCCAGCTGCTCCATGGCGCTCCACACCATCTCCGGTGCGGGCTTGGAGGGGATACCGTCCCGCTGCCCCAGTGCCGTCACCCCCGGAAAGAACCGGGCCGCCAGCGTACGGGTGGTCTCATCCGGCTTGTTGGATACCACCGCCAGCTTCAGCCCCCGCTGACGCAGCTGCTCCAGCAGCTCCGGGATGCCCGGATAGGGGCAGGTTTGGACGCAGTTGTGGGCCTGATAGTAGGCCCGGTACTCCGCCAGCACCTCCTGCTCCTGAGGATATCCCTCCGGCAGCGCCCGGTGGATCAGCGGCCCGGCACCGTTTCCCACGAAGCGCCGCACCTCCTCACGGGTCCGCAGAGGCAGTCTGTGAGCCGCCAGCACGTGGTTCACGGCGTCCTGCATATCCGTCAGGGTGTCCAGCAGGGTGCCGTCCATGTCAAACAGGATCGCATGATATCTGCCCATGGCCGCCCTCACCCCCGAATCAGGGTGGTCAGACCGGCGTGGGCGGCGGCCTGCTCCGCCTCCTTCTTACTGTGGCCCTGACCCTTCCCGATGGGCTGCCCGTTCAGCAGCACACGGGAGGTGAATACCTTGGCGTGGTCCGGACCGCTGGCGGAGACCAATTCATATTGCAGCGTCTGGTTGCTGCGCCGCTGCACCAGCTCCTGCAGCTCCGTCTTGTAGTCCCGGCGGCGCTCCTCCACATCCGTCTCCCGCTCCTTATCCAGCAGGACCCGGTGAATGAGCGCACGGGCCGCCTCCAACCCGCCGTCCAGATATACGGCGGCAAAAACGGACTCCGTGGCGTCCGCCAGTATGGACGCCCGCTGCCGGCCTCCGCCGGCCTCCTCGCCCTTGCCCAGCTTCAGATAGGATCCCAAGTCGAGACTCTGGGCCACCTCGTGCAGACTCTCCTCGCAGACCAGTGCGGCCCGGATGCGGGTCAAGTCCCCCTCCGGCAGATCCGGGTGCTTGCGGAACAGATAGTCCGCCGTCACCAGACCCAGCACGGCGTCCCCCAGAAACTCCAGCCGCTCATTGCTATGAATGCCCAGGCTGCGGTGCTCATTGGCGTAGGAGCTGTGATATAAAGCGCCCTCCAGCCGCTTCCGATCCCGGAAGGTATAGCCCAGACGCTCCTCTAAAGTACGCATTGCATAACTCCTTTCCGTCCGGAAAAGAAAGCCCCGTGGACAAACTCCAACGGGGCGTTCTTTCTTCACGGTCGTGTCAGCTCATCTTATTGTACAGATAACGAACGCAGTCACCGACGGTTTTCAGCCCGGTCAGGTCGTCCTCGTCGATCTCACCGACGTTGAATTCTTCTTCCATGGCCATTACCAGCTCCACCAGATCCACAGAGTCAGCGCCCAGATCATCCACAAAGGAGCTGTCCATGCTGATCTCGTCAGCATCAATGGCAAACTGTTCAGCGATCAAATCCTGCATCGTCTTGAAGATGTCTTCCATCGTCATAAGATGATTCCCCTCCTTTCGGGTATCGCTCTGAAAGATAATACGGCAATTACCGCCGTGTGTCAACACCTTTTCTGTGAATATTTTCTCGAAGTGGAGTTTATTCCCGTTCCACCTTCATCAGGGCCACATTTTCCTCGATATCCCTGATAATGCCGCTGCGGGCCACCTGCACCGCCTGCCCCATGGCGTTTTCGATGGCCTCGGCGTTGGAGGAGCCGTGGGCCTTGATGACCGGCCGGGAGATACCGATGAAGGCGGTACCGCCCACCTTATTGGGGTCCAGCTTGGCCTTGAAGGCGTTGAGCCCCGGCATGACGCACAGGGCCGCCAGCTTGGTCAGCAGGTTCTTCTTGAACATGGCTTTCAGGGCGCTTCCGGCGAAAGAGCCTACGCCCTCCATGGTTTTCAGCAGCACATTGCCGGAGAAGCCGTCGCAGACGATGACGTCGCACCCGCCCTTGATGGCCTCCTTGGCCTCAATGTTGCCGATGAAGTTCAGGTGTTCCGCCGTATGGGCCTCCCGCAGCCAGCGCAGGGTCTCCTTCTGGAGATCGGTGCCTTTGCTGTCCTCGGCGCCGATGTTCAGCAGTCCCACACGGGGCCGCTCTACCCCAAGCACCCGGTGGGCGTAGTAGCTGCCCAGATAGGCGAACTGTACCAGATATTCCGGGGTACACTCGGCGTTGGCGCCGCAGTCGATGAGTACCGCCTGACCGGTGGTGGTGGGAATTACCGGGGCCATGGCTGCCCGGCGGATGCCCCGGATGCGCTTGACGATGAGGGTAGCGCCGGTGAGCAGAGCGCCGGTGCTGCCGGCGGAGACCATGGCGTCGGCCCTGCCGTCCCGCAGCATGGTCAGTCCCACGCCCATGGAGGTGTCCTTCTTCCGGCGGAACACCGTGGCGGGGTCGTCACACATCTCCACCGTCTCAGTGGTGTGGACGATCTCCATGCCCTGGGGCAGCGTCTTTTCGCCGCAGGCCTCCAGCGCCTGCAAAATGGCGGTGGTGTCGCCGGTGAGGGTGACGTCCACGCCCCAGCGCTTCTGACCGGATAGCGCACCCTTGACGATTTCCAGCGGAGCATTGTCGCCGCCCATGGCGTCGATGATGAGCTTCATGACAGGATCTCCTCCTTCCGGGCTTCGATGATGGCCAGCGAGCGCTGGCTCAGCTCGGCATTCTTGTTGCGCTTGCCCTTGACCCGGTGGTCCAGCGGCGGGATGATGCCGAAGTTGATGTTCATGGGCTGGAATACCCCCACGGTCTGATTGCTGACATACAACCCCAGAGCGCCGATGGCCGTTTCCTGCGGGAAGTCGATGGGAGCCTGCCCCTTCAGGCGGCGGGCCGTCTCCACTCCCACCAGAAAGCCGCTGGCGCAGGACTCCACATAGCCCTCTACGCCGGTCATCTGTCCGGCAAAAGCGATACGGGATCGGGACTTCAGCCGGTAATACCGATCCAACAGCCGGGGGGAGTCCAGATAGGTGTTGCGGTGCATGACGCCGTAGCGCAGGAACTGAGCATCCTTCAGAGCGGGGATCATGGTGAATACCCGCTTCTGCTCCGGCCACCGCAGGTGGGTCTGGAAGCCCACCAGATTGTAAATGGAGCCGTCGGCGTTGTCCCGCCGCAGCTGTACCACGGCGTAAGGCTCCTTCCCGGTCTTGGGGTCCGGCAGGCCACGGGGCTTCAGCGGCCCGAAGCGCAGGGTGTCCTCACCCCGGCGGGCCATGACCTCCACCGGCATACAGCCCTCAAAGACCTGCCCATCCTCGAAGCCGTGGACCTCCGCCTCCTGGGCGGTGGTCAGCTCCTGCCAGAAGGACAGATACTCCTCCTTGGACAGGGGGCAGTTGATGTAGTCCGGAGTACCCTTATCATAGCGGGAGGCGAAGTAGGCACTGTCCATATCCACGCTGTCAAAGCTCACCAGCGGAGCGGCAGCGTCGAAGAAGTTCAGGGTGGTCTGCTGCCCATCGCCCAGCAGGGGCAGCAGATGTTCCGCCAGAGCGTCGGAGGTCAGCGGCCCGGAGGCCACCACCACTTGCCCCTCCGGCAGCTCCGTTACCTCGCCGGGGACCACGGTGATGAGCGGGTGGTTCCGGAGCTCCTCCGTCACCATCCGGGCAAAGCCCTCCCGGTCCACCGCCAGAGCGCCTCCGGCGGGGACGGCGGTGGCGTCGGCGCAGCGGAGGATCAGGCTGTCCAGTCGCCGCAGCTCCTCCTTCAGCAGGCCCACGGCATTCTCCAGCCCCGCTCCCCGTAGGGAGTTGGAGCAGCAAAGCTCGGCAAACCATGGGGTCACATGGGCGGGGGTCATCTTCTCTGGCTTCATCTCCCGCAGGGTCACGGGGATGCCCCGCCGGGCCAGCTGCCAAGCACATTCGGAGCCGGCCAGACCGGCGCCGATCACAGTTACAGGCTCCATTTATTCCTCCGTTTCAGCGTCAGCCTTCTTGGCGGCAGACGTGGTAGCTTTCTTAGTAGCGGCGGTCTTCTTGGCCGTCGTTGCTTTCTCAGCGGCCTTCTTGGCCGTTGTTGCTTTCTTGGTAGTCGTGGCTTTCTTGGTGGTAGTTCTCTCGGCCGCCGCCTTTCTGGAAGCCGTCGCTTTTTTGGTCGTGGCTTTCTCCGCCGCCGTGGATGCTTCGGCAGCCTCCTCCGTAGAGGCCTGTTTCGCAGCGGCCTTCGTCACGGTGGGAGTCTCCTCCGTGGTCGAAGCAGAGGAGGTCTTTTTGGCCGCCGTCTTGGCCGTGGATTTTTTGGCGGCGGTTTTGGTCGTGCCGGTTTTCTTAGCGGTGCTTTTCTTTGCCGCAGTTTTCTTAGCTGTGGCGGTTTTCTTGGCGGTGGGCTTGTCAGATGCCTCCGTTTGGACAGTTTCGGACGTCGGCTGACCGTCCGCTGCGGTACCATTTGTCCCGCTTTCCGTCCCATCGGACGCAGCAGTCCGCTTGGGATAGCCTCGCTGATCCTCCGGCAGGAAATTTTCGCACGCCGGGTTGATGCAGAAGGGACGCTTGAACCCCCGGCCGGATTTTTTGAACATGGTGTGGCCGCAGACAGGGCAGTCGTCCTTCACAGGCACGTCGAAGGTGACGAAGGAGCAGGTGGGGAACTTTTCGCAGCAGTAATAGTTATACTGCTTGCCGGATTTCTTGCTGATGCCGGTGCGCTTCATGAGCCGGCCGCCGCACACGGGGCAGCGGCCCGGCATCTCCACCACCAGAGGCTTGGTGAACTTGCACTCCGGGTAGCCGGGGCAGGCCAGGAACCGGCCGAACCGGCCGGACTTGATGACCATGTTCCTGCCGCAGAGGTCACACTTCTCCTCGGTGACCTCGTCGGGGACCTTCAGATAAACACCCTCCATGTCCTTCTCCACCTGATGGAGATTGGACTCGAAGCCACCGTAGAACTGGCGCAGCAGCTGCTTCCACGGCAGCTTGCCGGACTCCACCTCATCCAGCTCCTCCTCCATGTGGGCGGTGAACTTCACGTCCACGATGTCCTTGAAGCGGTCGCACATAAGGCCGTTGACCACGTCGCCCAGCGGCGTCATTTTCAGGTACTTGCCGTCCTTGATGACGTATTCCCGGTCCAGAATGGTGGACACCGTGGGCGCATAGGTGGAGGGGCGGCCGATGCCGTTTTCCTCCATGGCCCGGATGAGGGAGGCGTCGGTGAACCGGGCGGGGGGCTGGGTGAAGTGCTGGGCCGGGTCAAAGCCCGTCAGCGTCACCACCTCGCCCTGTGCCAGCGGGGGCAGGGCGGGGGCCTTTTCCTCCTTCTCGTCGTCCCGGCTCTCCTCGTATACGGCGGTATAGCCGGCGAACTTCAGGCTGCTGGCGCTGGCCCGGAAGCTGTGGGCTCCGGCGCCCAGCTCTACGCTGACGCTGTCATAGACGGCGTTGGACATCTGGCTGGCCAGAAAACGGCTCCAGATCAGGCGGTACAGCCGATACTGCTCGCTGGTAAGATCGCTCTTGACCCGCTCCGGGGTCAGATCCACGTCGCTGGGGCGGATGGCCTCGTGGGCGTCCTGCGCCCCGGCCTTGGTCTTATACTGCCGGGGGGCGGCGGGGCAGTAGCCTGCGCCGTAGCGCCCGGTGACGAAGCTGCGGGCCGCCGCCTGCGCCTCGTCGGAGATCCGCAGGGAGTCGGTACGCATATAGGTGATCAGACCCACGG
>OLOQ01004019.1_pt1 | contig 10265 bp, 9 predicted proteins | sample 1673101 | NCBI WGS metagenome assembly OLOQ01 (sample SAMEA3136754, study PRJEB25190) | human gut metagenome | biome: human gut; feature: human-associated habitat; material: faeces | place: Austria | collected 2013 | reverse complement strand
CACTAGAACTCCGTCAATGGAACCCCAGTGGCTTGCCGCTGGGTTAAGTCAGTGTAACCCGTAAAGTGGAGAAAAATGTTGTACTGATGAGCTTGGAGCAATACAATCAATTGGTAAAAGCTGCGAAAAATGCAGAATATCTTGCAATGATTGATCGAAGTATTGCACAGTTTGAGGCGGGAAAAGCACAAGAACATGAGTTGATTGAGGTAGAGTGATGAAGAAACTATGGAGTGACAGAGCATGGGATGATTATCTATATTGGCAAATGCAGGAATAGAAGAAATGCCGCCTGCACCGACAAAAAAGATCTGTGCAAGCGGCATTTTGGAAATTTTACGTTGTATAATATTGCGCCTGTGCATTCCACAGTTCATAATATTTTCCGTTGCTGTCGGCAAGGAGTTCTTCATGACTTCCGAGTTGAATGATTTCTCCTTCATGAAATACAGCAATTTTGTCGCAGAAGCGGCATGATGCAAGACGGTGACTGATATAGATAGCGGTTTTGGTTCCTGCGATTTCATTAAATTTACTATAGACTTCGTATTCTGAAATTGGATCGAGTGCAGCAGTCGGTTCGTCAAGGATGATGAACGGTGCATTTTTGTAGAGAGCACGGGCAAGAGCAAGCTTTTGTGCTTCTCCGCCGGATATCTCTACGCCATCAGCATCAATATCTTTGTAAAGAAACGTATTTAACTTATTTGGTAATGAGTTGAGACGTTCGGCAAATCCGGCCTTCTTCAAACATTCGATCACTTTATCTTCATCATAAGAAGCACTGGCAGAGACATTTTGCCCAAGAGAGAAGGAAAAAAGACGAAAATCCTGAAAAACGACCGAAAAAATGGAAGTGTATTCGTTGTAGTCATATTTCTTGATGTTCACACCGTTGAGCAGTATTTCTCCTTCGGTTGGATCATATAAGCGGCACATCAGCTTAATAAACGTGGTCTTGCCAGATCCATTCATTCCAACAACAGCCAATTTTTCACCAACTTTAAATTTTAAATTCACATGCTTAAGCGCATAGGAATCTGCATTTGGATACTGAAACGAAACATTTTTAAATTCCACATAGTATTCGTTGTCATCTCTTTTTTCAACAGTTAACGAACCTTGATACATATGATTTGGCAAATCCAGATACGCAAACAGGTTTTGTAGGTGGGTACAATATACTTCATTATCGGATAAGAGATACATCAATTCCTGTAAGCCTTCTCCGAGTCTTGATAAAACAGCAACATATTGTACAATATTGCCGACGCCAAAAGCACCAAACAAGGCTTTTGATGCCACAAACAGATAACAAACTGCATTTGCAAAAACAATGATGATTTGAGCAATAGCAGGATAGAGAGCCATTTTGACGATATCAGATTGGTTCTCTTTTTCGTGCGAGATGAGTTTATCCAGCATTTTTTCAGCAACCGTGTTTTGACTGTATATGCGAACGTCTTTGGCTTTTTCTGGATTCATATACAGTTCTTTGCCAAAAAACAGAAAGACGCGATTAAACCAAACTGTGTTTTTGCAATACTCCATGAAGATATCGTTTTCGCTGATAGTAGCTTTGGACTTGCTCAAACCACCAATCGCAATACAAACTAGGATAATGAGTATCCAGATAGGATGATCAATAAATCGGTTTCCAGATGAAGAAAGAAACAAAGAGATTGTCATTGCAAGAGAGAGTATGATATATACGAGTGTTCGTACAAGTGCGGATATCCCCCAAAAGAGCTGTGCCAGACCGTTACCGAACATGTAGAGGTTTTCTTGTGCTTCCTGTCGTTGATGCTGGATTGCGGCATTTTCCAGATCAACGAAATCAAGAGACATCTGCTTGTCTGAGAATATTTTTTCAAACCAGTTCCACATTTGTGCCTCTTTTTCGTTGCAGACGTGATTGAGTATGTTTTTAAGGAGAGAACAGATAAAGTTGAGTAACACTGCACCTAGAATAAAAAGCAAAATTGTATTGAATCTTCTTTGTGATGAAATTTCGTTTACAATCTGAGCAGTAAACCAAACGGAAATGAAGGGCTGGATGGAATTGATCAATTCATACGCAGCCTTTCCCTGTGCAAGCCCAGGACAGTACTGCTTTAAGATTGAAAATCCGCGCATGGTGATAGAAACTCTTTTGGTAAGCGCAATTTTGCTCATTCTGCCACCTCCGTTTTATCGAGATTATTTTTGTAATATTTTGCTTGTGTCTCAAAAAGCATACGATACGTTCCGTTTTGCTTAAGCAGTTCATTATGACTGCCTTCCTCACAGATTTTTCCGTTTTCAATCAGGATGATGCGGTCACAAAAGCTTGTGCTTGCCAGTCGGTGCGAAACAAATACAGTCGTTTTTTGAAAACTTATTTGATTGTAATTTCCATATAATGTGTTTTCTGCAATGGGATCAAGGGCAGCTGTAGGTTCATCAAGAAGCATAACAGGAGCATTTTTGTACATTGCACGCGCGAGCAACAATTTCTGAATTTCGCCGCCGGAAAATTCGACACCATCGTCGTATATTGTTTTTCCAAATTGACTGTTTACACCATTGGTCAGTTGATCGATTTTATTCCATAACCCTGCGACAATTAAGCAGCGTTTCACTTTATTATAATCAATATTTTCTGGCGTAGTTTCGGAAACAATTTCCGCAATGGTCACAGGCAGAATACTGAATTGTTGAAATACAGCAGAAAAGAGTCTATAAAATGCGGTGCGATTGTATTTGCGGATATCAATGCCATCATAGAATATTTGTCCTTCTGTCGGATCAATCAAACCGCATAGCAGCTTAACAAGTGTCGTTTTGCCTGCACCATTTAATCCCACGATTGCGATATGTTCACCGGGATTTATTTTCAGGTTGATATTTTGTAATGTATTGTGATTTGCACCCTCGTATCGGTAACTCACATTTTTGAGTTCAATTTCTTTTGGACAATCGTCCACCGAATTTGTTACGCCATTGTTTCGATTAAATGTTTCTGGGTATTCAAGGTAGGAACGAAAATAATTGATTTTCAAATTTATCTGGTTAAGCGAGGATAAATCTGAAAAAATATTGCCAAGCCATGACGAGAAGTTAGTAACAACACTTAAATACATGACAAATTCTGCAACCGTTATTTGACCATTCCAGATAAGATAGAGTAGATAGAAATAAACAATACTTTCACGAAGGAAAGCTAAGCTACTGTCATATACTGCAATACCCAAAAGTTTGCGTGTAAATCGTTTGTACCAGTCGGCAATTCCTTTCATATTGGTGTTGTAAATATCGGAAAACCATACAGCTATTTTGTATAGACGAATATCTTTTGCAGAACGAATATCACCAGAAATATCGTTAATATAGTGGAGTCGCTGCTGATAACCAATCCGCTCCTTATTATTTGCAGCTGTCCATGCAATGATTTTTTGATTTAAATAATAGCTGATTACAGTTATTATAATTAGAAAAATAATGATTCCCAAGTGAACCTGAATGAGCATAGAACCAAAAACAAATAATCCCAAAAAACTGGTACAGAGTTTTATCAAAATTTCATATATATTGGAAAGCGGAGAGTAATTTCCGTTACAGCACTCAAAACTTTCTGTTTGAAGCTTCCGAAAAATTCCATTTTCTTGGTTGATATAGTCAGTTGTCAATCCTTTCAGTGCCGCATGTTTGAGATAAAATGTGTTCATTCTGAATTTCTGATGATAAATCAACTTAGTCAGAAATTTGTCAGCACCAGATAGAATGGCAAGGCTGCCCATAAAGCTGAGAATGGCAGATGCCAATTTATATACGCTTTGTTTTGCAGTAATCATCTCGATTACTATTTTGGGCAGAATGGTTGTTAAAATTGGAATTAACGTGCCAATCAGTATTTTTAAAGAACACAAACACAAAAGCGGAGAATGACATTTGACTGTATTATTCAGGCAATATAGGATGTTTTTCATTGCCGAATAATTGGTGAGATTTAATTCATCGTGCGAACTTCTGTTAGTTTTTTTCATATTCGCGTACCTCCTATCTATACACCTATGCTAACACACGAAGTTGCACGATTATAAATTTGTGCACCAAATGCTTTTGTCTGTGCATGAATTGCAAATTACTCGATGGCTGGCACCAAAAATTCCGAAGTAAAAGCACCGTCTTCACTGTTGTACTTGACCCAGCCGCCATGTTCTTCAAGGATTGCTTCGGCACGGCGCAAACCGAACCCGTGAACACCGTCCTTGTGGGTTGCAAACAAAGAACCTGTCTTTTTCTTCTTTGGACCTGCTGTGTTGAGCATAGAAAAATAAAGCATTGTTCCTTTCATAGAAATAAAAATACGAATAAATCGTTCTTCTGTGACGGTACGGCAGGATTCAATCGCATTGTCAAGCAGATTCCCAATGACAATACTCAATTCCAAATCTGAAATTGTCAGGATATCTGGCACATTGGCTTTCACGGTAACTGTAATAGCTTCTGCCTTTGCCTGTGCGATCTTTGCAGATAAAATGGCATCGAGAGATACATTACCAGTTTTCAACAGAGTATCCACCTGCATTAGTTGCGTGTCAAGTTGCTCGATATAAGCAAGCGCACGCTCAATTTCTCCAGCCTCAAGTTGACCTTTTAATGTTTGAAGATGATGGTGAAAATCATGCTTGTAACCTCTCATTTCCTTGTGGATACTTCGCACTTCATTTAAGTGTTTTTCAGATTGTTCCGTCTGATAGTCAACCAGCTTTAAGTATGTTTTCTTTCTCATAAGTTTCCTCGATTCTCAATTATGCTCGATAAATGCTCGGTTGATATCGTCGTACTTTCCTCTGGAAAGAGGAAGGGTTGAGTTTCCGATAGTAACGGATGTACGAGAAATTCGAGTTATATATTTGAGCGAAACTAGGTAAGAACGGTGAATACGATAGAAATCATCGCTTACTTTATTTTCAAACACAGATATAGGTTCCTTGATCTTGTACTCGTTGTCTTTTGTGTGAATGACAATGTAATGCAGAAAGGCTTCTGCATAGAGGATATCTGATTCATATAATTTGAGCGTTTCACCATCGCAAGAGATTACCACCGACGGCGGTTCGACAGAAAGTTTGTCTGCGGCTTTGCTCAGAACCTGCGTGAGTTTTTCAGCAGAGAGCGGTTTCGTCAGATAATGAAGCGCATCCACTTCATAACCTTCCCAGACAAACTCAAAATGCGAAGTAATAAAAATGATTTCAGCACGGTTGTGATCTTTGCGGATGCGCTTAGCAAGTTCAATGCCGTTCATATTTTCCATTTCAATATCAAGCAGAAGAATGTCAAATGCCTTATCTTCTTCATATTCAAATAGAAAAGCTTCGGCAGATGTAAACGTGCGTATCTCGCAATTATGTCCTGCGTGAGCACTCCACGATGCAACAATCGAAGCCATATAGTCAATTTGATTTTGCTCATCATCGCAGATTGCAATTTTAAATTTCATGGTCATCACCGCCGTTCCGATAATTTTGTTAAATTATACCAAGACATTAATGAGTTGTCAACGTTACCGAAAGAGCGCTGCGGGAACAAGGGGCGCCGACGAAACCATCACCGAAGGGCTTTTCGTAACCATGTCCGTGAACATCAACTTATGATGCTGCCTTTCATAGACCTTCCGAGTAACATACGCATAGAATAAAGTATAGCATAGTCTGAAAAGACAAGAAATTTTCGGAGGTGCTTTTCATGAGACTAATCGCAGCAAGTACACTTGATGATTATAGAAGATCAGGTGCCTACCTGATCGATCTTCGCACAAAAGAAGAGTATGAGCAGGGTCATATCGAGGGTGCCGTAAATATTCCTTATGATTTTTTAGAAGATTACAAGAAAAGACTTCCCCGAAACCGCCTTCTAGTGTTATACTGTGAGTGGGGTACAACCAGTATTCTCGCAGGCAGAAAGTTAAGCCAGTACGGCTATGATGTGCTCTCCGTAAATGGAGGGCTGCAGGCATACCGTCGTTTCAGCAATATGTAGCTTATGTAGCTATTGTATGATAAATGCTGCAGGAAAAACGTCTGGCTTACAAATATAAAAACACAAAATTGGAGGCTAAATGAAAACATACGAATTAATTGCACCGTGTCACTTTGGATTAGAGGCGGTGTTAAAAAGAGAGATCGATGATCTTGGTTATGATATCAGCAAAACAGAAGATGGAAGAGTAACCTTTATAGGAGATATGGAAGCGCTCTGCCGCGCTAATGTATTTCTTCGCAGCGCAGAGCGTATTCTGTTAAAGGCAGGCAGCTTTACAGCGCGCACATTTGACGAGCTGTTTGAGTGCACAAAGGCACTGCCATGGGAAGAGTGGATTCCAAAGGATGGCAAGGTATGGGTAACAAAGGCATCCACCGTAAAGAGCAAGCTTTATTCATCATCGGACATCCAGTCCATCATGAAAAAAGCAATCGTAGAGCGCTTAAAGAGTGCATACCATACCGAGGTGATTCCAGAGACAGGTGCATCTTATCCAGTACGAGTATGTGCCATGAAGGACGAGTTTACTGTCGGTATTGATTCAACAGGAGAGAGTCTTCATAAGAGAGGATATCGTCAGAGTACAACAAAGGCACCAATCAGTGAGACACTTGCAAGTGCATTGATTATGCTGACCCCATGGAAGAAGGATCGTATTCTTGTTGATCCATTCTGCGGAAGCGGTACCTTTGCAATCGAAGCGGCTATGATGGCAGCGAATATGGCGCCAGGTATGAACAGAAGCTTCTTGTCTGAGAGCTGGAAAAATTTGATTCCAAAGAAAACCTGGTACGATGCTATGGACGAGGCAAATGATCTTGTAGATTTGTCTGTAAAGACAGATATTCAGGGATATGATATTGATCCGTCTGCTGTGCGCATGGCAAGAGAGAATGCACAGCGTGCCGGTGTTGATCATATGATTCATTTGCAGCAGCGTCCTGTAAGTGCATTGTCCCATCCTGGAAAGTACGGCTTTATTATCACGAATCCTCCATATGGAGAGCGTCTTGAGGAGAAGGCAGATCTGCCGGAGCTGTACCGTACAATAGGTGATCGTTTTGCCAAGCTGGACACATGGTCTATGTATTTAATCACATCTTATGAGGATGCACAGAATGCAATTGGCAAGAAAGCGGACAAGAACCGTAAAATTTACAACGGAATGATTAAGACCTACTATTATCAGTACATCGGCCCGAAGCCGCCGAGAAGGGAACAAAGAACGAGTGAAATATAAACAGTGGTATATTGCCGCAGCGCTTGCACTGTTAGTGTTGGCTGTTGTCTGTCTGTACCAAAGGCAGACAACAAGCACAGTTCGAAGCGGCTATACGCAGGCAGGCGTTTGTGATGAGTGGAATGAGCTGATTGCAGCAAAGACAAACCAAAAGGAAATCAGTCTGAGCGTGGATGGAAAGCGCTTGGCAAAGAATGATATACAGCCATATATGGAAGATGACAGACAACTGATGATTCCATTGGATACGCTTCGCGATGTCTTTCTTTGCAATGTAGGAATCTATGATCACAAAACACTGAAGGCATACCGCAATGACCGAAGCATAGAGGCAGAGGAAAATAAAGAAGAGATCGTAATCAATGGTGAAAAGGAAAAGATCACGAATGCACTTGTTTTTCAGGGAAGATCTTACTATTTAAGTGCGGATGTAGTAGCGAAGGGACTTGACTATGAGGTCGAGTGGGATGCGTCAGCCAATACAATTCGATTTACTGATATCCGTCCAGAAGCCTCTAAGCTTCCTTCAGCATTTGACCCAAGGCTGTATGGTCTTGATGCGCCAGTTATGAATCAGGGAAAGCTTGGTACATGCTGGGCATTTGCATCAGTTGGTGCATTAGAGGCAGCACTTCTTCCGGAGGAAAGCTGGCATTTCTCAGTTGATCACATGAGTCTGAATAATGGATATACCTGGGGACAGGATACGGGCGGTGAGTACACTATGGCGATGGCGTATCTGCTCTCATGGAAAGGACCTGTGCGTGAAGAAGATGACCCATACGGTGATGGAAAAACTGATACATCATTAAGGGCAGTCAAGCATGTGCAGGAAATTCAGATCATTCCGTCAAAGGATCAATCTGCAATTAAGCGGGCAGTTTATCTGTATGGAAGTGTCCAGACATCTATCTACTGTGAGGTCAGCGGTGAAAACAGCGAATCTTCATATTATAACAATGCACAGAACGCATACTGTTATATAGGAACGAACAAAATAAATCATGATACACTGATTGTTGGTTGGGATGATGGTTATGCCGCGTCAAATTTTCGTACACAGCCAGAGGGAAATGGTGCATGGCTTTGCATGAACAGCTGGGGAACTGGCTTTGGTGACGGCGGATATTTCTGGGTGTCTTATTATGATTCCAATGTCGGCATCTATAATGCAGCCTACACAAAAATTGAAAATACAGATAATTATGATCGAATTTACCAGTCAGATAAGTGCGGATGGGTTGGACAGCTTGGTTATAATAAAGACAGCATCTACGGTGCCAATGTATTTACCGCAGAGGGGAATGAAACCTTAAAGGCGGCATCTTTTTATGCGACTGGAAAAGACTCACAGTACGAATTATATGTGGTGCGTCAGTTTGAGGATGAGACATCGTTGGAGAAGATGATTCCGGTTGCGTCCGGCAAGCTTGGGAATGCCGGTTATTATACCGTTGACTTTAACCAGGGAATTGAAGTGGATGCGGGGGAGCGTTATGCGGTTGTTCTGTATATAATTACACCCGGATCCGTACATCCGATGGCAATCGAGTATGCTGCGGATGAAGCGACTGAAAATGTAGACTTAGATGATGGAGAGAGCTATATCAGTGCAAATGGCTCGAAATGGGTGAGTGTTGATACCGTAGAGAAATCCAATCTCTGTATCAAGGCATTCAGTGATAATCGATAGAAAGCAGTTATTACATGGAAGATAAAATATTAAAATTTGCGACAGCAGTTGTTGTGGTGCTTACTGTGGCAGTCTGCATTGGACTTCCGTTTTTTCCACAGATCCATACCTGGGCAGTGGAATCGCGGGAAGAGCGTTTAGCAGAGCAGGAATATGCGGAAAACCAGACAGAGATGAAAGATCTTGAAATTGTTGCTGCAGATACATCAGAACAGGTTCATGGCGGACAGCTGCAGTTGAAACTGCCGGAGGGCATAAATGGATCTGATATTCAATTTACAAATGATTATGTGACACAGACGATAAAAATCAGCATTCCGGGAACAGACCGCTCTTATTTTGAAAACGGACCGATTACGGGAAGCAGTAATCACATTGCGACACTTTCTTATTCCAGCAAGGGAGAAGATGGTGTGATAGAGATCGTAATGGATCATGTTTATGAATTAAAAACGGAATATGACAGTGCATATTATTATTTTGATTTTTTGACACCGCAGGAAGTGTATGATAAAGTAGTCGTAATCGATGCGGGGCATGGAGGCCGTGCGCCGGGAGCGAACAAACGGGGGGTCAATGAAAAAGAAATTGATCTTGATATTGTGCTTCAGTTAAAAAAGATACTTGATGAGGATGATCACAATATCGGTGTTTATTATACCAGAACCGACGACAGCAACCCTACTTTTGATCAGAGGGTACAGCTTGCAAATAAGTCGGACGCCGATCTTTTTATCAGCGTACATAACAATTCCACAAACAGTGGAAGAATGTCCTCGGCAAATGGTACAGCAGTCATGTATAACGAGTCGGATGAGAGCGAACTTGGAAGTAAGCGGCTGGCACAGATCTGTTTAGAGGAAGTAACGGGACAGTTACAGAGCAGAAACCGTGGTCTTGTTGAGGGAGACAGTATCTATATTATAAGGACAAGCAAGGTTCCGGTTGCGCTGATCGAGGTTGGATTTATGACCAATCAGCAGGAGCTTGATCTGCTGCGGTCGGAGGATTATCAGAAAAAAGCAGCACTTGGTATCTATCATGCGATATTGCGTGCATTTGAAGAAGGATATTAGTGTGAAAACCAATGTCATACAGGGAAATGGAGAAGCGGAATGAACAGAATTATTTTTGCGACCGGAAATGCCGGTAAAATGAAAGAAATCAGAGAAATTTTAGGGGATATGGATGCAGAGATCCTGTCTATGAAAGAAGCCGGGATCCAGACGGATATCGTGGAAAACGGGACGACATTTGAGGAAAATGCCAGAATAAAAGCAAAGGCAGTGGCACATTTTACAA
>OLOQ01004018.1_pt1 | contig 10268 bp, 8 predicted proteins | sample 1673101 | NCBI WGS metagenome assembly OLOQ01 (sample SAMEA3136754, study PRJEB25190) | human gut metagenome | biome: human gut; feature: human-associated habitat; material: faeces | place: Austria | collected 2013 | reverse complement strand
ATTAACTTTTCCCGTGCACTGACGTTGAAATATGGACCATCTGTTTCTAACTATATGCGAAGTTCTGACCGGACCGTGATCTCAGTCGGACGCGTCATGACCTGTGTCCTCGGCATGGTAGTCCGCCGGGAGCGGGAAATACGGGAATTTGTCAAAACGCCATTTTACCGCGTGATCGGTACATTTGGACCGGCAGGTATCTCGATTGACGGTGAATGGCGGGCGGTGGAAGGAAGCCGTTACTATGGAACGCCGTGTCTGTATAAGGAAAATGGTTTTAAGGAGCGAAAGGACGCGGAGGCGATGATTGCATGGCTGTGGGAACGCGAGAATGGAAGCGAAAATTCGGGAGTCATGCAGCCAGAAGTCAGCGACGCAGAAAAAGCGGACGCGGGTTTAATGGGCGTATATAATACTTCGCAGGGAACCATTTTAAAAGTGGAAAAGAAAAAGGAAACCAAAAATCCACCTCTTCTCTATAACCTGGCGGAGCTCCAGAATGATTGTTCTAAAATGTTTAAAATCAGCCCGGATCAGACCCTGAAAGTGGTGCAGGAGCTGTACGAGCGAAAGCTGGTTACCTATCCGCGAACGGACGCGCGTGTGCTTTCAACGGCGGTGGCGAAGGAGATCAGCAAAAATATCGGCGGTCTGACGCATTATGAGCCGCTGGCGGCATTTGCATCGGAGGCGATGCAGGCAGGGCTGTGGAAGAACATAGCAAAAACGCGTTATGTCAATGATAAGCAGATTACCGATCACTACGCAATCATACCGACCGGACAGGGACTCGGCGCGCTGCGAAGTCTCCCGGAGTTGAACCGCAAGATTTACCAGGTGATTGTGCGCCGTTTCTTAAGCATCTTTTATCCGGCGGCGGTTTACCAGAAATATGCGGTTGAGATTGAGGTAAAAGGTGAACATTTCTTTGCCGGTTTCAAGGTATTGAAAGAAGCGGGATATCTCAAGGTGGCGGAAATTCCGAAAAAGAAAAAGGACACTGCCGGGGAAAGTGTCGGCAGAACGAACCGCCTTGAACCAGGTATAGATGGAAATGATGCGGAAAATCCGGCAAGAGAAGCAGATGGAACAGACAGCAGCCAGCCAAAGGTAATTGACGCGTCCCACCCAGAGTTTATCCGGATGCTGGAACAGCTCAAAAAGGGGATGAAAGTGTCACTGGATGATTTGCAGATCAAAGAGGGCGAGACATCTCCGCCGAAGCGTTATTCCTCCGGTTCGATGATTCTGGCGATGGAAAATGCCGGTCAGCTTATCGAAGACGAAGAGCTGCGCGCCCAGATCAAGGGCAGCGGCATCGGAACGAGTGCAACCCGCGCGGAGATCCTGAAAAAGTTGTTCAACATCAAATACATGGCGCTCAACGAAAAAACGCAGGTCATCACGCCGACCTATCTGGGAGAGCTGATTTATGAGGTCGTACACACATCCATGAAGCAGCTTCTCAACCCGGAGCTGACGGCAAGCTGGGAAAAAGGTCTGACCTATGTGGCAGAGGGCAGCATCACACCGGATGAATATATGCAGAAATTAGAGCGCTTCGTTATCGGACGCACCTACAATGCGGTTCATATGGGAAATACGTATGGGCTGCGGCCGGCATTTGATGCGGTTGCTGTGTTCTACCAGAATGCAGGGAAAGAGAAGAAATTGAATTTCAAGAAAGGCAATGATCATGAAAAAAGAAGAAATGAAAATCACAGAATTATATGATTTAACCCATACGCTGGCTTCAGATTATCTGAAACAGTTTACCTACCCGTGGGAGGCGCTGGCAGGTCTCAGTGATTTTATCATCGAATTGGGAAATAGCCTGGATCCGGCAGAATATGAGAAACGTGGTGAAAACATCTGGGTTTACAAGACAGCGAAGGTGTTTGACAGCGCCTATCTGCACGGACCGGTCATCGTCGGCAAAGACGCCGAGGTGCGTCACTGTGCATTCATCCGCGGCAGCGCCCTGATCGGAGAAGGTGCAGTAGTCGGAAACTCTACCGAGCTTAAAAACGTCATCCTGTTCGACAAAGTACAGGTACCGCATTATAATTACGTTGGAGACTCCATCTTAGGCTATAAATCCCACATGGGTGCCGGTTCCATCACCTCCAACGTAAAATCCGATAAACTTCTGGTGGAAATCCACGCCGAAGACGGCAAGATCAAAACCGGACGCAAAAAAATCGGCGCCATGCTCGGTGACAACGTAGAAGTAGGCTGTGGCTCTATTCTAAACCCGGGCAGCATCATCGGACGCGGCACCAACATCTATCCACTTTCCAGCGTGCGTGGGGGAGTCGATGCAAACTCCATTTATAAAAAACAGGGCGAAGTTGCTAAAAAGGAAGAACGCTGACAAATCTCTATATTGAAAAACGGTTTCTACACCAAATGCAACACATCCACCAGTCCATAATAAGTCACAACCGCTACCAGATCATTCACCGTCGTGATAAGCGGACCAGACGCGACTGCCGGGTCAACCTTCAGCTTGTGAAACAGCATCGGCACCAGTACGCCGACCAGGCTGGAGATCACCATCGCTGTCAGAAGAGAGATGCCGACACAGCCGGAAAGTGCAAAAGAGAAGAAGAGACTCTTCTGCTTCATAATATGGACAAAAATGCCGATCACGACGAATGAAGCCGAACCGAGCAGCAGTACATACTGGCCCTTGCAATCTGTATGTCAACATTTTTCCTGAAACAGCATTTTAAAAATCCGATTCGCATTTCCTTGAATACAAATCCCAGTTTCTGCATCGCGGAGATGTCCTCATCCATCAGGACACGGATGGTGACAGCCAGCGACTGGGTGCCGACATTGCCTGCCATGTCGAGGATCATCGACTGGAAGCAGATAAGAAGGGCGATACGGTCAACGATCGGCTCGAAAATGCCGACTACTGAGGAAACCCCCATGCCGAGGAAGAGCAGCAGCACCAGCCACGGGAGACGTTTTTTCAAACTCTGCAACAGTGGTTCGTGCAGATCCTCTTCCGAAGTAAGACCTGCCAGCTTTGCGTAGTCATCACCCATCTCGTCGTCGATCGCCTCGGCGATGTCCTCGTAAGTGATGGCACCGATGATCTTATGGTTCCGATCGAGTACTGGGATAGAATCCTCGCTGTAATCGATCAGCTCTTCCATACAATCCGAAGATTTCTCATCCGCGTACACATACGGATAGGAGGTACTGATAATGTCCTCCAGCTTCATGTACTCACGGGCAGTGATTAAATCTTTCAGCTCGATCGCACCGAAATAGCGTCCATTTTCGTCTTCGACGTAGATGGTGTCGATGTTGTCGTTGTCCTCCGCCTGGGAGATCAGATGGCGCATTGCCTGCTTGATCGTACAGTTATTGGGAATGACGATGTAGTTGGTCGTCATCCGGCTACCGATCTGTTCCTCATCGTAGGAAAAGATCAGGTGGATATCATCCTTAGATTCCTGATCCATGCGCGCGATCAGGGCTTCTTTTTCCTCCGGATCTAAATTTTCGAGGATATCGACCGCCTCATCGGCATCCATCTCTGCCAGAACGGCTGCCGCCCGGTCAAGTCCCAGCTCATGCAGATAAGGCGCCGGTTCATCGAGATAGGTGAAAATCTCTGCCGTCATTTCCAGAGAGAGAATATTGTAGAGGCGTTTCCGGGTCGCAGTGTCCAGTGTTTCCAGAACCTCGGCAATATCGTTTGCATGGTAATTGTCGAGGTCATCCCGGATCACGCTTGCCGGTTTTCCGCTGCGGATGATCGCGCGGATATTTTCTTCAAAATTAGCATTATGCTCTGCGGTTGCGGCGATCGGAGCCGTTTCCGGGGAGCTTGTTTTCTTTTCGTCCATTTCTGGAGTCTGATTCATATTTGGTTCCCTCGCTTTCTGTCGTTCTATTTAATGTCGTTTGGGACGTACAGGGCGAGCAGTGCGGGGATAAAAAAATCCACCGCCAGTCGGGAACAGGATGAAATGCCGCAGATGGCAATTTCAAACCCGCGCCAGGGCGATGGACAAATATATATGAAAACCAATCGTGCCGGGAAACGTTCAGCACTGAATTACCAGCCTGTTAAAGCAGGCGGAAATGTGCTGCCAGACAGCCCGATTTACACTCAAAAAGACCCTGCGGCAGACCAACAGTCTGGTACGCATGGTTGGAATTCATAGTTTGATTTTGCCCATCGCGACGACTTCGCCCGTTGCTGTCACAACTGTCCATGTGGTTCTCCTTTCTGAATTTTTAAAAATTGCAGTTTTATTAAAGCACGGAATTTCGTGAAAGTCAAGCCGGATTTTCCAGCACCCGGATGCCTTTTAAGATAAAGTCCTCTGTCAAGATTGCCATCTGTTCTGTGGATTCCTTCATGCCGCTTTCGATCCAGTACTGAACGGTACCGACACAGCCGGAAACGATAAAGGCGGAAAATGCCGCGAGCGTATCCGGATCGCTGGAACATTTGAGATCCAGCCAGCCTTTTAAACATTTATCGCTGACAATGCGTTTCAGGCGGTTGACAAAATTCAGATCACCGTTTTCTCCTATTAAAATAGAAACAATCTCTGCATTTTCCTGTACAAGAGGAAATAGTTCTGAGAGTGCGAGGGAAGGGCGCGCTACCAGTTCGGGAACGGGATGGTGCGTCAGGACAGACTCAACCTCCTCGATCAGTTCATTTTTGATCTGATCCATCAGGTCAAAGACATCTTTATAATGAAGATAAAAGGTGCCGCGGTTGATGTCAGCCATCTCGGCGAGTTCGCGCACCGTGATATCCTGAATTTTTTTTTCTTTGAGGAGGCGGGTTAAGCATTCTTTTAACTGGCGTCTCGTCTTTCGTACACGCCGGTCGAGTATTTCTTCTTTCATAGTGACTTCCTTTCTGAACGTTTCCAGACAGTGAAACGCCGTATGACTGTGTATCGGAGGCTGTGGATGAGGGGAGTGTTAAAAATAAGTAAAAATGGGCACACCAGATACAAAAAACAAACATAATGTGATGAAATGTTGATTAAAATACAACTGACGTAAAAATGATTATTGTATTCATTCGAACAACTTAGTATAATGCATTATAGTTCAAAAATGAACAAATGTCAATTAAACAGACATGAGTTGTATATGCTCTATTTTAGATGTAACTGTTCACTGCAAAGAAGTCTTTTGTATGGAATGTTTCACAGACGGCAGGAGTGGCTGACAATCGGGAAAGGAACGGCTATGAGAACCTGCAGCATATGCGAAAGCAAAAGGAAATAGATACGAAGGTGGAATCTGGTATGAAAAATTTTGTCATTACAATCGGAAGAGAGTTTGGAAGCGGCGGTCATAATCTGGGGCAGTCTCTGGCAAAGGAACTGGGAATTCCCTGTTATGACCGCCATCTGATAGAGGAAGCAGCGGTGTGCGGCGGATTTAAGATGGAGGAACTGGAAGAGGCGGACGAGATGAAGGCGAACCGTTTTCTTTTTAAGGTTCCGGCCAAGTGCAATCCGTTTACCGGTTATGGAAAGCCGATGAATGATACCTTGTTTGTCGTGCAGTCCCAGTTGATCCGGGAGTATGCGAAGAAAGGTCCATGCATCATCGTGGGACGCTGCGCTGACAAGATCCTGGAGGAGACAGAAGGGCTTATTTCTCTATTTATATATGCCCCGATGGAGGCGCGCGTGAAGGAGATTATGCGGCGTTACGAGACAGATGAAAAAGAAGCTGAATACCTGATCAAACAAGCGGATAAAATACGGAAAAATTATTATAATTTTTATGCAAAAAAGACATGGGCGGATAAAGCAAGTTATGATATGCTGATTGACAGCAGCCGGATCTCGGAAAAGGAGCTGGCGGCGATGCTTCGGGCACTTTTAACGGCACGGGGGGTGGAACTGGAAACAGATGGATCCGATCAATAAGCATAAAGAAGAGTGAGGACAGCGTATGAAGGACAGAAATTTGTGGATGAAGAAGGAAGAAAAGCGGACGGCGCCGGGGTTAAAAAGGGCGCTGAAAGCGGTTCTGGGACATAAGATAGTACGGCTGGCAGGAATCGCAGGAGTAAGTCTCCTTTTCTCAGCGTCTGCCGCCCAGACAGTGCTTGCGGATGATGCGGGGGTCTGGCAGCCGGTGGAGAATGGTTATTATCTGGTGGGAATGGACGGTTCTTACCTGACGGGCTGGCAGCAGATGGGCGGAAAATGGTACCTGCTCGGAGCAGACGGTTTGATGAAAACGGGCTGGGAGCAGGAAAATGGAACCTGGTATTATCTGCAAGGGGACGGCGCGATGGCGACCGGCTGGCAGAATATCGACGGAAAATACTATTTCCTGAAAGACAGCGGAGCGATGGAGGGAACGACCTTCACAAAGGATGAGACGCAGTATACGATCAACGCGGACGGCAGCCTGGCGAACGCCAAAAAGAAGAAAAACACGGGCGGCGGCGCGTACACGCTGGCATTTCTGGATGCAGATACCCAGGCGATGGCGGACAGCTTAAATGAGCTGAAGGCGGACGCGTTTGACGGGGATGAGGAAGAAGATTACTATGACGATGACAAAAAAGATTACGATAAAGATGCCAGCTTTATTTTAAATGGAAAATTACAGCAGATCGCCGAACACCGCCTGGCGATGGCACGCAGTAAGGGCTATGGAAGCAGCCGGATCCCGGATGAAGGCACACTTGATGATTACCTCAAATCCATCGGGGAAAGCACTGCGAGACGTCATACGGAGATTTACCTCATCAACTGTGATGATGTGACGCAGGCAGAAGAAAAGCTTCTGCGTAATCACGACAGCGACGAGAAAAAGCGCGTGGACCGGGTGATTTATTATAAGGAAATGGGTGTTGCACATCAGCAGGTCGGCGATAAGCATTATTATATGATTATTTTGATGCGGTAAGGATCGCAATCATTGTATGACAGGAGCAAGCAGGCATGAAACTGAAATTTTTACATAAACGCAAAGAAGAAAAACAGACGGAAAAAGAAGCCTTCTCCCTGCCGAAATTCATCATTGAGCGGAGCAGGGCGATCGAGATTGTCTTTCTGGTTCTGGTGCTGATATCAGCGCTCATGGCGCCGTTTGTCGAGATCAACTATGATCTGACGGAATACCTGCCGTCGACCGTCCAGTCCAAACAGGGATTGGACCTGATGGAAGAGAAATTCGGCTACCCCGGCACGGGGCGCATCATGATTGATGATGTTTCGCTTTATGAGGCGAAAGCCTACAAGGATAAAATAGAGGCGTTGGACGGAGTCGATCAGGTCATGTGGCTCGATACATCGACCAGCGTATACGCGGCGGACGCATTTATCAACTTTAATAGTGTTGATGAGTATTACAAGGATAATACGGCGGTTATGGATATTGTTTTTGTAAACGGCGACACGGATAAGAGGACGTCCCAGACGATCGATGAGATCAAGGACATTCTCGGAGACAAGGGACATTACGTCGGCATGGCGGTTCAGAATAAATCGCTGCAGGAAAATGTTTCGAGCGAGATGAAGCTGATTATGACGCTGGCGGTCGTGGTTATTTTCCTGATTCTGACCGTGACGACGAACTCCTGGTTTGAACCGGTGCTGTATCTGACGGTCATGGGCGTGGCGATCGTCCTGAACAAAGGAACGAACCTGTTTATCGGGCGGATATCCTTTTTGACGAACAGTGTGTCGGCGGTCCTGCAGCTCGCCTGTTCGATGGATTATTCGATTTTCTTAAGCCACGCGTTTGCGAGGGAAAAGGCAAAGGGACTGGATCAGATGACCGCGTTAAGCAACGCGATCAATGAGGCATTAAACTCCATTTTCGCCAGCAGCCTGACGACGATCGTCGGATTTATCGTTCTGTGTTTTATGAAGTTTAATATCGGATTTGATATGGGACTCGTGCTGGCAAAAGGTATTGTCCTGAGTCTTCTGACAGTGGTGTTTTTCATGCCGGCGATGATTCTGCGTATGACGCCGATGATTGAGAAAACATCCCATCGTTCGTTCCTGCCGTCGTTTGATAGGCTCAGCCACGGTATCTACAACAGCCGCCGCATCGTGCTGATTCTGATTGCGGTGCTGGCGATCCCGGCGTACACGGCGCAGAGCATGAACGATTTCCTCTACGGAAATGACGCGGTCGGCGCCAGCGAGGGAACGACGGTATATGAGGATGATGAGCTGATCACAGCGAAATTCGGACGAAGCAATATGATGATGGCAATCGTGCCGGATACTTCTTTTATCAAGGAAAAACAGTTCACGGATGAGCTGGAAGACCTGCCGTACATGAAGAGTGTAACGTCCTTGTCCGGGCAGCTACCGGAGGGCGTACCGGAAGATTTCCTTCCGTACAGCATCACAAGCCAGTTACATAAAAAAGATTATGCGAGAATCCTTATTTACGTTAAGAGTAAGGGCGAGAGCAAGCTGGCGTACCAGTGCTCGGATGAGATCCAGGCGATCATGAAGAAATATTATCCGGAAAATTCGTATCTGGTCGGCACAACACCGTCCACACAGGACATCCAGACGACGATCACGAAGGATTACAGCCGTGTCAATGTGATGTCGCTGATCGGTGTATTTGTGGTTGTCATGTGGAGTTTTAAATCACTGATTATTCCGCTCCTTATCATGATTCCGATTGAGGTCGCGATTTTCGTCAATATGGCGGTACCGTACATTGTCGGAGACACGATGATTTTCATTGGTTACATTATCGTAAGCTGTATCCAGCTGGGCGCGACCGTCGATTATGCGATTCTGACGACGAACAATTATCTGGAATGCCGCAAGACGATGGATAAGAAGGAAGCGGCGATCGGGGCGCTGAATCTTGGTATTCCGGCGATTCTGACATCCGGTTCGATCCTGACCTGTGCCGGATATATTGTACACAAGGTATCGAGTGTCGCGGCGATCGGCGATCTGGGACATTTGATTGGACGGGGGGCTCTGATTAGTATGCTTTTTGTCTGCTCCCTGATGCCGGCATTTCTGGTATTGTTTGATCATATCCTGATGCAGAAAGAATTTGAGAGGATTCATCTGTTTTTCAAAAAACGGCGCGAACGCCGCCATGCCCGTATGAAACGGGCGGCAAGACGCGTGGCTGGTGCCGTGTGGAAAGGGAAAAAGCCGCTGGTGGATTCAGTTACGTCGAAAAGAAAACAATTCGAAGCTGAAACGAAAGCGCTGGAAGATACAGAAATGACAGAGACGGGCGGTCCTCAAGAGAAAACAGATTCCGATGCGGAGGCGCGGGAGAAACACAGAAGAAAGCTCCGGCTACTCGGAAAAGTGAGAGAACGAAGAAAAGACCGGAAACGGAAGATGACAGAAAAAAGGGAGGCTGGAAGCCATGAAGAAGATCATTAGAAGAGGAGCGGCGGCGACGCTGGCAGCGGTTACGCTGGTAACGAGTGCGGCAGTTCCTGTCCGGTCGGCTGCACCAAGAGTTCAGGTAGATGAAACGATGTATGTCAATCTGGACTATTATGGAACGGCAACGCAGATCAATGTGGTCAAAGGCTGTACCACGAATGGACTGACCGAATATACCGATTATGGTACCTATGACAAGGTGGTCAACATGACGGACGACACGGCGCCGGAAATTGGCGATGGAACCGTCACATGGAAACTGCCGGAGAAGAATTCGCGTTTTTATTATCAGTGTACGATGCCGAAAAACAGCGTCGATCTGCCGTGGACGTTTGACGTTTCCTATAAACTTAATGGAGTGGAAGCGGATGCATCCAAACTGGCGGGGGCGTCTGGTCTGGTTGAGGTCAATGTAAAGGCGACCCCGAATGAGAAGGCGAAGGCGTATTACAAAAATAATATGGTGTTGACCGTGCTGGTGCCGGTTGATATGGAGAAATGCTATAGTGTCGATGCGCCGGGCGCGCAGGTGCAGTCGGTTGGAAACTATCAGGCGGCAATGTTTGCGGCGCTTCCGGGCGAGGACGGCGATTTTACAGTCCGGGTCGGCACGGATAATTATGAGAATATCGGAGTCATTATGATGATGGTTCCGGGGACCCTGGATGAGCTGAACCGCATCAAGGATCTGAAAGAGGCGAAAGATACCTGGCGCGAGGATGGAAACAAGATGTATGACAGCATGAATGCGCTGTTAAAGACGATGGAATCCATGAAGCCGGATGTTTCCGGCGTGAAGGGCGGTCTGGCACTCGGAAACCGCAAGCTGGAGGACGGCAATCTCTGCAAGGATTGTGCAGG
>OLOQ01004017.1_pt1 | contig 10274 bp, 5 predicted proteins | sample 1673101 | NCBI WGS metagenome assembly OLOQ01 (sample SAMEA3136754, study PRJEB25190) | human gut metagenome | biome: human gut; feature: human-associated habitat; material: faeces | place: Austria | collected 2013 | reverse complement strand
TGTCACGGGCTTCTGTGTGGCTGATTGCCGTCTGGTTGCCCTCCAAAACGTCTTTCCCGGCTTCTCGATTGCAGGACCTGATGTAACCTTGATATTAACCCCCATTTCACTAGCAATAATTCCTGCCAGAGTTGTCTTTCCAAGTCCCGGAGGTCCATAGAAAAGCACATGGTCAAGTGCCTCTCCTCTTTCCTTTGCTGCCTCAATATATACTTTAAGATTACTCTTAACCTTATTCTGTCCAACATAGTCATCGAGAGATAACGGTCTTAAGGAATTCTCAATACCATAATCTTCTTCAGTTATCTGTGTTGATATAATCCTCTTTTCCATATAGCCCCTCATTTCTCAAATACTATTCTGCTCTAGAATTTAGCCAGCTTCTTTAACGCTTCCTTAAGAACCGTCTCAGAATCCTTATTCTCTATATCTTCCACTTCCTTGACAGCAACAAGTGCATCTTTGCTTGAATATCCAAGTGATACAAGTGCCTCAACAGCGTCATTTCTTATCATCATGACATTACTTACATTACTGTTATTGTCTGCCTTTTTATTCTTAGAAAGTGCTGATTCAAATACTTCATCAAGCTTTAACTTATCCTTAAGCTCAATTATAATCTTCTGTGCTGTCTTAGGTCCGATACCAGGAAGTGCCTTGATTGCTGCCACATCATCAGCAAGAACTGCAAATCTTAAATCATCTGCTGTGATATTAGATAATGCACCAAGCGCTGCCTTAGGGCCAATACCATTGACACAGATAAGCATTTTAAACATGCTTAAATCATCTCTTGTAAGGAATCCGAACAGACTGCATTCATCTTCCTTGACATTCATATATGTATATATCTTAACCTCACTGCCAACTGATGGAAGCTCACCAGGAACTGAACCCGGAACATATATATTATATCCGATTCCATTGGCTTCCACAACGATTACATCTGGCAGGATTTCGGCAAGCTCACCTTTAATGTATGAAATCATTCTCTACCCCCAAGACAGTAATTGATAAACTGCTGTGCTGTTCTTCCTGATATTCCACCATGTGAAAGTTCCCACTTGTTAGCCTCTGCCATAAGCTCTTCATCTGTCATCTTAACATTATTCTTCCTTGCAAGGCCAATAACAATATCAAAGAATTCTTTCTGTGATGGCTTAGAGTAGCTTATCTGGCATCCAAATCTGTTCACTAATGAAAGCTTCTCCTCAATAGTATCAGATCTGTGAAGACCGTTATTGCTTTCCATATCATTTCTGTCATTCCATGTTTCCTTGATAAGATGTCTTCTGTTAGATGTTGCATAGATAAGAATATTATCAGGCTTAGTCTCAACACCGCCTTCAATTACAGCCTTTAAGAACTTGTATTCAATCTCGAATTCCTCGAAAGATAAATCATCCATATATATTATGAACTTGTAATTTCTGTTCTTAATGCTTGCTATAACATTAGATAAATCCTTGAACTGATGTTTGTATATCTCTATCATTCTAAGACCCTGGTCATAATATTCATTGACAATAGCCTTGATAGAAGTTGACTTACCTGTTCCGCTGTCACCGAAAAGAAGCGCATTATTAGCTTTTCTTCCCTGAACAAAGGCCTCTGTATTCTCCACAAGCTTCTTCTTCTGGATTTCATAACCTATAAGGTCATCTAACATAACCTTATCCATATTGTTAATTGGTGTAAATGTAACGCCATTATCACCGCCTATTACTCTGAATGCTTTATTAAGTCCGAACATTCCTACACCATATGCTTTATAGAAATCAGTAACATAATTAAAGAACTCATTCTCGTCCTTTGCTGTCTCAAGCTTAAGGCTTAAAGCCTGTACCTTCTCACTTACATTCTTATTGTACATAAGCTCTTTCTTAACAATTGCCTTGTAATCAGATATAAGTGAAAAACAGTTGATTCCAAGTGCAGCCTCAATAGGTCTGAAATCATAATTAAACAGATTCATAAACACCTTGAAGTCGTTTTTAGCAAATTCATTAACACTTCCATCATTAGCACCTACCTTTTCACATGTAAGGCTGAATGGATTCTCATTAGTTATAAGATAGAATGTAAGGTAATTATGCCATAAATTCTTATCAAAGCCATAATCTGTGGCAACCTCCAATATTCTCTTAATCTGCTCATATATATCACTTATAAGCTTGTCAGGAGTCTCCTCATCCCTATCAAATTTTTTGAAAATATCGGACATTTTCATAAGAATAGTGTCCTCATGATTACCATATATAATAAGTTTCGCAACTTCTCTGTACATTATTACTCCCTCTTCTTTCTCTTATTAATTACAAGCTGCATGGCAAAGATGGCCACACCTGCAAGCGACACCAACGCTCCCTCTTTAAGAAGCGGCGTAGAATACTTAAGTGTTACATTATGCGTTCCACTCGTAAGATATACAGCCATATACTGACCATTAGCATTATATAGCTTTTGTCTTTCCCCGTCTACATATACCTTCCAGCCCTTTGAATAAGGGATTGTAAGACACAGATATTTATTACGGTCAAGTGTTATCTGACCTGTAACCTTATTATTTCCAAGCTCTACATCTGTTAATACATTTTCTTTAAGTGTATTAATCTCGTCAGTGTAACTGTCCATTGGCTGGCATACAATCTGTATATCATCATAAGAATACACGCCAATCTTCTGGAAAGTCACTGTAACTGATGTCACATTTTCTTCCGAATAGCCCATATTCACACTAAAATCATGCTGGTTACTGTAATAGCTGTAATCAGATGTGAAGTAATTCATTGACTTGGTTACTCCTGTATCAGTCGTAATTCCAAGCTTAACACTGCTTGTAGACTGTGTCCAATATATGAAATTCTTAAATATCTTCTTCTTTTCATTATGTGAAAGCTCTTTCCAGTCTGCCTTAGAGTATAAGTCTAATGGGTCGAACTTCCTCTTTCCAAAATACAACTGGAACTGTGCTGCACCTTCATAATCAAGACCATTAATATTAAAGTAAGTCTCGCCTGCGCCACTGCCTGTAAAGTTAAATGTTACTCTGGCACCTGCCTTAGTTACTGCAAATGTATTATCCGTACACTGTACTTCTTTGGCATCATAATCCATTGTATAATCTTTAATCTGGCTGTCATAACTTAAATCTTTAACAGATACCCTGTCAGGAAGCACCTCCCTCGTATATTTCCCACTTCTGTCAATAACAACAGCCTGAAGCATAGCCTTCTGCTTATCTACTGCACTTAAGCCTTCCCATTCCCTCTTATTAACAGCTTTGTCATAGGTAAAGCCTAATGGAAGTTCATTGTCGTTATTATACATTACATAATCATCATTTTCTGATTCATAAGTAAATCCATATGGAACAAGTCCGCCGGTCTTACTTACCAGATACTTTGAGGCAGATGACAATGTTATAAGAGATGACCTGTCATCATAGCCTGTGTATTTGTGCGGAAGCAGCGTATCAAGCCTGATTGCACAATCATATCTGAACTTCGATACATACGGATTAGTAAGTGTCCAGTACAGATTAGAGGACGATATTCCAGTAATGCAATTCATATTGTATGAAAGTCCCGAGCCTGAATATCTGATAAAATCTGTATCTTCAGCATCTTTACTTATAAGCTCCTTCTCGCTTCCAAACACATCTTCCTGTGCCATTTTAACGCTTATGCACTGTGCCGCATAATTTTCCCCAAATGAAGCATTTTTCCATATACCATTAGCTAATGCCGCCAGCATAACCACTACTGTCACCATCATGCATCTGTTATATTCATTAACATTCTTTATGCTAAGTCCAATTAGCAATATTACTCCAATTGCAACTGCACTTATAAGCTTGCCGTTTCTTGAATACTTTACACACATACATACCACAAAATATATTGTAAGTGCAATTCCAATAAAGCGGATTTCTTTTCTTTCCAGTGTTATAAGACGCGGCATCATGCACACAAGTATATATGCACATAATAATGCAAATGAATATATCCACCTGTTACACATATATGAAAATCCGTTCATTGCCTGTCCGAAAAACGGTATACATATCATCACCGCACTTATAATAAAATAAGTCTTAAGCATTGTGTACTTACGTCTGCTCTTAAACATTAAAAGCACTGCAAGCAACACAGGTACTGCAAATCCCATGCATGTCCAGAAATTATCACCCTCAACGATAAAAAGTCCCGGAAGCTTTGCATAGTATGAAAAAGGATATACCAGTCCCATTTTGTTAGGTGTATTAAATCTGCTGTCACTTAAGAAAACGTGAAGCACAGGCAGAAACACTATCGCCGCCATACACAGTCCTGTAACCGATGAAACTGCAAGTCTTAATATTCCTTTGCCCCACATTTTTACATTCTTTCCATAACAGAATATAAATCTTACAATAACATATATAATTGTTGTGAACACAAGCATGTAGAAGAAATAAAAATTACTCATTGCAGCAACAGCTACTGTTATTGTAAAGAGCCACATTTTCTTCTCTCTGATTATCTTCTCAACACCCAATATAAGCAGCGGATAATACAGAAGCGGGTTAAGAAAGAACGGATGTCTTACCGCATTGTATATTGCCCAGTAGCAGAATGCATAAGCTACTGCTCCTGGAAGGACATATCTTTTCTTATGTCCTGTATAAAAACACAGCATTGAAAATGCTATACCTGACAGATATATTCTTAAAAGAATCATTGCTTCATAGAATATATACATGTATTTTGCCGGAAAGAGAAAGCAGAAAAATGTAAATGGGTCGCCTATCACATAATAGTGAAATGTTCCTATAACATCACTCCCCTCACCTATTGCAAAATCCCACTGTGGTATTACAAACTGATGATTGATAAATATATTTTTAAAGAAATCCCTTAAATACTGTGAATAATATATGAGTGACTTATAATGCTGTTCCCAGCCATCAACCTCCCATATGAATGTCTTTCTAGTGAAAAAATAAAAAGAAAACACACCTATGGCAAAGATTGCAAAAATAACTGAATAAGCCAGAAAATATGTTGATTTTCTGGAATCAAGTCTTTTATAAAAATCTTGTAACTTCGATTTCATCTCTGCCATAGGTGTATCTTCTCTTTTCTTAAACTAGGAAACTGCCATAAGCATAAGCCTACGGCAGTTTCTTATTATAACTTATTGTGATTAAATTATCAATGAAGATGTATTATCTTCTTAGGGCACTTCTCAGCACACTTTCCACAACCTGTACACTTTGAATAATCAATATGTGCAATATTGTTTTCTACTGTAATAGCACCGAACTCACACTGCTTTGTACATAACATACATCCAATACATCCAACAGAGCATGCTGACATAACATCTTTACCCTTATCGTTAGATGAACAGTTAACTGTATAGTTACTCTTGTATGGTATGATTTCAATAAGGTGTCTTGGACATACAGCAACACATTTACCACATGCTTTACATTTGCCCTTATCTACTACAGCAATACCATTAACAATATGAATTGCATCAAAAGGACATGCCTTAACACATGAACCATATCCCATACATCCGTATGTACATGCCTTAGAACCGCCGTTAGGAACGACGTTCATTGCTGTACAATCCATTGCACCTGAGTACACATAATTTTCTTTTGCTTTGTCGCAGTCACCAGCACATTTAACAAATGCTGTCATTCTTACTGATTCTCCAACTTCCTCACCCATGATTGCACCAATCTTTGATGCAACCGGTGCGCCACCAACTGGACATGCGTTAGCTGGAGCTTCTCCTGCGGCAATTGCCTTAGCAAGTGCATCACATCCTGCATATCCACAACCACCACAGTTGTTTCCAGGAAGCTCTGCTCTTACATCTATCTCTTTCTGATCTACTTCAACATAGAACTTCTTACCCATTACTCCGAGGAAAAGTCCGAGAAGAAGACCAGTGCAGCTTACAACAACTGCAGCAATAATTATACCTGACATCTTGTCGTCCTCCTCTTAAATAATACCTGAAAATCCAAAGAATGCGATAGCCATAAGTCCTGCAGTAAGTAATACAATAGGCATTCCCTTAAAGCTTTCCGGAACATCATTGAATTCGTTTCTTTCACGTATACCAGCCATGATTATGATTGCTATTGTAAAACCAACAGCTGTTCCTAATCCACTGACTACAGAATCTAAAAGCTTCTGACCAATATTAAGTCCTGCTGCTGTGTTATAGTTCTGTACGTTAGTAAGTGCAATACCAAGTACTGCACAGTTAGTTGTAATAAGTGGAAGGTATACACCAAGTGCTTCATAAAGAGATGGTGATGTCTTCTTTAAAAACATTTCAACAAACTGAACAAGTGCCGCAATTACAAGGATGAATACAATTGTATTCAGATATGTAAGCTTAAGCGGTGTAAGTATACAGTCATATATAAGACTGCAGACAGCTGATGAAATAGTGATAACGCCGATAACAGCGCCACCCATTCCTGCTGCTGTGTTTATCTTCTTAGAAACTCCAAGGAAAGGACACAAACCGAGGAACTGGCTTAAAACTACATTATTGACAATTGCTGTACTTACAGCTATCAATAATAACTGTGAAAAATATCCCATATTTACCTCCCTTAGTTATTCTTAGCCTCAGCCTTAGCTTCTTCTATCTCTTCTGTGTAGTCAGGAACTTCTGCAGGCTTCATGCCTTTCTTTCTCTTAATTCTGTTCATAATAGCAATCATGAATGCAAGAACAAAGAACGCTCCTGGTGCAAGGATAAAGATACTTGCTGGTGTGTAACCGATTGTTGAGAGATCAAATAATGCGTTAGTACCATCTGAGAAAATTGTACCGCCACCGATAAGCTCTCTTATTGCTCCAAGGATTGTGATAGCAATTGTGAATCCAAGTCCCATACCTATTCCATCAAAGAATGAAGGAATTGGAGGATTCTTAGAAGCATAGGCTTCCGCACGTCCAAGGATAATACAGTTAACAACTATAAGAGGAATATATATTCCAAGTGAGTCGTACAGACTTGGCAGGAAGCCCTGCATAAGGAACTGTACCATTGTAACAAATGATGCAACGACAACGATGAACGCTGGCATTCTTACACCATCTGGAATAGCCTTACGAAGTAATGAAATCATAAGGTTTGATAATGCAAGTACTACTGTAGAAGAAAGTCCCATACCTATACCATTGATTGCTGATGTAGTAACCGCAAGTGTAGGACACATACCAAGTGTAAGTACCAGGGTAGGATTCTCTTTAATAATACCATTATAAAGTCTTTCTATACATTTATTCAAAGTCCGCACCTCCCTAGTTTCCTGCCACAAGCTTGTAAACTGCAAGCGCATAATTTACACCCTTTGTGACTGATTTAGAAGTAATTGTAGAACCACCGATTGCATCAACATTAGCATTGCTTTCTGATGCTGAACCATCTGTTACTACTGAAAATGATGCAACTGCATCAGACTTAGCTGTAAACTGTGATGTAAATGATGGATCCTGTTTAGCTCTCATACCAAGACCAGCAGTTTCGCTGATTGAAAGGAATGATACTCCAAGTACCTTTCCATCTGTTGAAATACCAACTGTAAACTTGATATCTCCGCCGTAACCGTCACTATCTGTAACTGTTACAACATAACCTGCTGTCTCGCTGCCTTTCTTTCCTATAGCAACTTCATTGACCTTATCCTTAGAGAAGTCAATGTCTGATGAAGCATTAATATCATCATCAGAAGGAAGGGCATCTATTGTCTCAAAGCTGTCTGCTTCTGCAAGAACTGCTTTGTAAGCCTTTTCCTTAGCATTCTCATTAGCCTTTGCAATAGGATCAAGTGTTATCTGATATACAACACCAAGAAGAATTCCGGCTACAAGTGTTATAGCAAATAAAACTAATGCATCTTTAACTATTTTCTTCATCTTATGCAGCCTCCTTTGCTTTCTTCTCTGGCTTCTTCTTACCAAATGACTTAGGAACTGTTACTCTCTCAATAAGAGGAACTAAGAGGTTACAGAAGATAATTGCATATGAAACGCCTTCTGCTGAACCACCATACATTCTGAAAATGAATGTAAGAAGACCTAAGCAGCAGCCAAATACAATTTTACCATTAGGTGTAATTGGTGAAGTTACATAATCTGTCGCCATGAAGATGGCACCAAGTAAAAGTCCACCACCACATACTTCCTCAAGCATATAGATTACATCGAAATGATGTCCTGGTGCAAAAAGGAATATAAGCACTGCAAATACACCTACATATGTTACAGGTATTCTCCAGTTAATAACCTTTCTTGCAAGGAGGTAGATACCACCTAAAAGAAGGCAGATTGCTGAAGTCTCACCGATAACACCACCTGTTGTACCAATAAACATCTTAGCTAATGAAACAACGCCTGTTGATTCTGCACCAGGCTTAAGGAGTGCAAGAGGTGTTGCTCCTGAATATGCGTCTAAAAATCCGTTAGATGTAACAAAATTAGTCATCGGACCTGTATATGCAATAAGAAGGAAACATCTTGCTGCAAGAGCAGGGTTCATGAAGTTCTGTCCAAGTCCTCCAAAAAGCTGCTTAACTACGATAATTGCAAATACACATCCTACGATTTCAAAACCAACATTTAATGTTGATGGAATATTTAATGCAATAAGAAGACCTGTTACTGCTGCACTTAAATCTGTAACAGTAACTTTCTTATGCATGAAATACTGATATAATGCCTCACATGCTACACAAGTAACAATACCGATTACTATACGAAGCAGTGCATCGAGGCCAAAATTAACTATACCAAATATGCTGGCAGGAGTTAAAGCAATAAGAACATCTCTCATTATTGTCTGAGTAGTATTCCCGCTTCGCACATGAGGATTAGTCGATACGTTAAAAATCTCACTCACTTTGATTGCCCACCTTTCTACTTCTTTCTTCTGTTAGCAAGTACTGTACTTCTCATAGCCTTAATCTGCTGTGTTAATGGTCTCTTGGCTGGACAGACATATGAACAGCTTCCGCACATTACACATTCCATACCATCGAACTTAGTAAAGCCTTCTTCATCATTACGTGATGCAAAACCGGCAAGCTTTGCTGGAAGAAGGTGTTCCGGACATGCCTCACCACATTTACCACATCTTATACATGCAGAAGATGTGGTCTTAGATACGATATCCTTCTGGAATACAAGAAGTGATGAACTTCCCTTAACAACAGGTACGTCAAGACTGTACATGGCAAATCCCATCATAGGACCACCGGAAATATATTTCTCAGGTTCTCCTACAGGACCACCGGCAGCGTCAAGAAGCTGTCTGTAATTAGTTCCTAACCATACATAGAAGTTGCCAGGCTCTTTAACTCCGTCGCCTGTTACAGTACATATTCTCTTAGTAAGAGGCTTACCTTCTATAACTGAAAGATAGATAGAGAATATTGTATCAACATTATGTACGATACAGCCTGCATCAGCTGGAAGCATGCTTGAATTAATAGCTCTTCCTGTTGTTGCATATATAAGACTACGCTCTCCTCCCTGTGGATACTTAGTCTTTAATGGCTTAACTTCAATATCAGGCTCAGAAGCTGTAGCTTCCTGCATGATTCTTATTGCCTCAGGCTTATTATCTTCAATACCGATAATTCCCTTAGCATGGTCAAATATCTTAAGAGCAATCTTAAGACCCATAACAACCTTGTCTGATTCTTCTAATAATCTTCTGTAATCAGATGTAAGGTAAGGCTCACACTCTGCTCCATTAACGATAATGTAATCTATGGCTTCAGGATTCTTTGGAGAGAGCTTAACATTAGTTGGGAAACCAGCTCCTCCCATACCTACAACACCAGCAGCCTTGATTCTTTCTAAGATAACGTCCTTAGTAAGATCCTCGAACTTCATAGGTGTATATTCAACTTCTTTGAATTCGCCATCATTCTCGATAATGATAGAATTGCACTTACCGCCTGTAGCCAATGTTCTTGGCTCAATAGCTTTAACAGTACCTGATACAGATGAATGAATGTTCGCAGAAACAAATCCACCTGCCTCGGCTATCAGCTGGCCTGCAAGGACATAGTCGCCCTTGGCAACAACTGGCTTAGCAGGTGCGCCGATGTGCTGTGAAAGCGGGAACACCATCTCTCCTACGGCTGGAAAGAGTTCTTTGATTGGTTTATCCTTAGAAAACTCTTTACCGTCATAAGGATGACATCCACCTTTAAATGTACACTTTCCCATGACATATTTCTCCTTATA
>OLOQ01004016.1_pt1 | contig 10277 bp, 10 predicted proteins | sample 1673101 | NCBI WGS metagenome assembly OLOQ01 (sample SAMEA3136754, study PRJEB25190) | human gut metagenome | biome: human gut; feature: human-associated habitat; material: faeces | place: Austria | collected 2013 | reverse complement strand
CTGAAGGATCTATATCCCATTGTGCATACAATGTTGTTTCATATGCAGTCTTTGTACCTGCAATTTCCTTTAGTGCATCCTTAAGTGTCGCTTGGTCTATTTTTGTTGTCGAATCAACAGTTACACCGCTGCCATCAGCTTTTGTGTTCCAACCTTTGAATACATAATGTGTTCTTGTTGGTTCATTTGGCATCATATTGCCAAGTGCATCACCAAGATATGGATATACATACTTTGGATTTGCATCTGTCACTGCTGCATTTGTTTTGTTTCCTGTAACATTACTGTCAAATGTAACCTTTACACCATTGTTCTTAGGAATATCATCCGGAATAACATTTCCTCCCGGATTTACATTTGCAGCTGCCCAATATGCGTATAATGTTACTGTTGTAGGAGCTGATGCCTCACTGCCTTGTGCTGCAAGAGAAACATCATTCAATGTAGGATATTTTGCTGAAGTAACAAAATTACCTGCTCCGTTAGGTTTAGTATTCCATCCTATAAATACATAATTTGTTTTTGTAGGATTCTGTGCAGGATCTGTATAGTTTGCTGTAGGCGCACCCACAACGTCATTATATGTACCTACACCACCATTTACATCATATCTGATTGTAATATCCGACAGCCATTTTGCATAATAATCAGTATTACTGTTTATTGGCTTTGTCTTGTCAAATGCCGTAGTTGTCATTGACAATGAACCGCCTGTTACTGTACCTTCATACCAGTTATCAAACGTATAACCTTTGTTGGTCGGTGCTGTTACATCATAGCCAAGAGAGTCACCCTTGAAAATTGTTACTGTCTTAACGTTTGTACCACCGTTGCCGTCTTTGTTATCATTAAATGTTATTGTTACTTTATCATTAGCATCAACATTATCAGCAATATCCCACTGTGCATATACAACCAAGTTGTATTTGCTTCCATTAGCTGTTACACCGTCAAGTGTTGTTGTTATTGCTGTTGCATCTGTAAATGTTGTACCTGAGCCATCTGCTTTTGTATTCCAGCCGGAAGATTAAGTGGATGCAGAGCGGCCTGATCACACCGATGGTCATCCCATCGGCAGTCATCATCCTTTTTTGTCAGATTTTCTTGGACTCCGGCGGCATGCTCAACCAGTGGATGGGCAGTAAAACGCTATACTTAAAGCAATCGCCCTATGCCTTTTGGATCCTGATCGCCCTGTATCTTTGGAAAAACTGCGGTTACTGCACGGTGATTCTGCTATCCGCCCTGGCGGGTATTGACCGCGCCCAATACGAAGCTGCCCGCTGCGACGGTGCCGGCGTTTGGACGCAGATTTGGCGCATCACCTTTCCACAGATTCTTTCCTCGTTATTTTTCAGCGCGATTATCGCCATTGTGGGCGTATTCAAGATTTTCCGGGAGTCCTATCTGCTCATGGGAGAATACCCTCATGAGAGCGTTTATATGCTGCAAAACTTTATCAACAACAATATGGAAACGCTCAACTACCAGCGGTTGTCCGCCGCATCGCTGACCTTTTTGTGCATCCTGATGGTTGTGATCATTCTCTTTATCCGATTCAGCGGTATTTTAGAGGAGGGAGGAGAAGCAAGTGGCAAAAAGGAAAAGAAGAAGACCCGGTGAAACGCTTCTTTATGGCTTTATAGCCCTATTTTCCCTTTTGGTGATGGTGCCGTTTTTGTTTACGGTCATCCATTCCCTGATGCCGCCGGAGCAGGTGCGGGACGCTTATGGAAGCCTTGGCAGCGAAGCGATTCGGCTTCAGCTTTGGCCAAAGCCATTGGGCATTCGGCAGTATATCCGGGTGTTCTTCGGCACGGAGCTGGAGTGGTACTATTCCTTTCACAACACTCTCCTCCTTTCGGTGCCCATTCTCCTCATGACCATTCTGCTGTGCACCATGTCCGGCTATGGGCTGTCTAAATTCCGGTTTCCGGGCCGGAAAGCCCTTTTGATCTCCTACATCATCATTCTGCTTTTGCCGGTGCAGGTGACTCTGGTGCCGTTTTTCATCTTTTTCAACACCATGCACCTGATGGAATCCCGGTTCCCGTTGATTGCATTCTGCTCTTTTTCTCCCTTCGGCGCTTTTTTAATGTATCAGTTCATTCGCAGCATTCCGGATGATTCCATCGAAGCGGCGCGGCTGGAGGGCGCATCCGAATGGCGGATCTTCTGGCGGATTGTGTTTCCGCAGGCCACGCCGGGTATTGCGGCGCTGACGATCCTGACGCTGATCGATTGTTTCAGCATGATCGAGCAGCCTTTCATGCTGCTGCGGGAAAAAAGCTGGCAGCCGATGTCCATTATGCTCAAATATCTGTCGCAGCAAAATATTTCCGAAGCTTTTGTGCTGGCCGTTGTCTTTGTCATCCCGGTCTTTCTCGCATATCTGCTGCTGCAGGATTACCTGATCGAAGGGATTTCTCATACGGCTCCCGGCCGGATCAAATGAGAAAGGAGGGGTTCTTTTGTCTGGAAAGAAAAAAATACTGGTCCTGCTGATCGGCTTTTTTGTCTTTTTCTATGCCTGCTGGGCGGTGGGGATGAGCATCTATACGGAAAACATGCCGGTGGTGAAGGCAAAAAGCGCCGTCAAAACGGCGCTGACCTTTGAGGGCACCATTGTTTCTCACTACCACCGGGTAGAAAAACAGCAGGAATATGTCTCTGTGTTTGACGCGACGGTGGAGGAAGTCCTTTTCGAAGACGGCGAGGACGTCGGCATGGGGACGCCGCTCTTTTCCGGTATTACCGTTACTGACCGGGCTTATTTGGCCTGGGATATGTCCGCCAACGACGCCATTTATTTTGAACGCGGCACCCCGCTTGTAGGCATCCAGCTGCAGGTACGGGAGAATAATCGGACGGTGCCCACCAAAATGGATCTGTCTGTTACCAGCAAGGTCTATGAGCCAAAGACTAACCGGTATATTTACCAAGCCCAATTGCCGGAGTCGATGGATTACGGCATGGTAGACGGCGCGGCAGTTGCCTTTACGGCCCAAAGCCAGGGCAAGCACGAGCATGGAGGCGTTATCCCCACATCCGCCGTGACCTTTGACGAAACCGATGCCACCTTTTTTGTCCTCAGAGAACGGGAACGGGTCTGGGGTACCGAATATTACGCGGAAGAATGCCTTGCGGCGGCGGAAGAGGTTGCCGGCGGGCAGGTGGCGCTGACCTACTTTCCAAACGGCGGCCAGGTCATCTACGAAACCAGTAAGCCATTGCAAAACGGGATGGCCGTGCGCCTGGAAAAATAACAAAAGCGCGCTTGTATCATTTGGTGCAGAAAGGAGCGATGAAATGAAACCGTTTTTATGGCTTTTTCTTGTTTTTATGCTTCTTTTCTCCTTGTTAGGCGGATGCAAAATGCAAACCATACAACCGCCGGCCGACTCCTCTTTCGCAGATAAAGAAAAAGAGCTGGAAATCTACTGTCTGGAAAGCGCCAATCTCTCCGGCAGTTTATTGGCTTTTCGGGAAGCATATCCGGATGTGCGCCTGTCAATCTAGAAGTTTAAAACATCCCGGCAGATGGAGGATGGTCTGATCGGGCGCATTCACACCAAAGATGCGCCGGATGTTGTTTTGTTCGATTATTCCACCACACTGGATTTTGAAAAGCTCGCCGGCGCAATGGCATTTTATCCTCTTACCCAGTTGATTGCAGCAGATGAAACCTTTTTTGCAGACAACTATTTGCCGGCGGTGACGAAGGATCATTCGATTGACGGGGAACAATACTTTTACCGTTTAGCGTCATGTCTTTTGCCGCCTTCAGCCCCAAATCCCTGCTGGAAGAGCTGGGATTGGAACAGGGCGTCACTTCTCTTACAGACTATTTTACAGCTGCTCAAAGCCACGCGTTACAACATGAGAATGATCCTTTTTCCTTGAGCTTCTACCGCTATCAGACGAATATTGACAGCATTTCTCTCATGATGGCTGCCAATGGCATAGAATTCTCCGACAGAGCGGATACTCCCGATTGGAAGGAGAATATCCGTCAAGTGGTGACTGCGCCCTTTTTATCGACAGTCAATCACAAAAGGCAAATGCGGCCCGGGAGCTTGACTGGACAAAGATTTACTGGGAAAATACTTTTTGTATTTCTTCGCTTTACACCGATCTCGGCTGGGATATCATGAAAGGCCTTTCTGCTTACCAGTCCTTTTTTCAGGACGGGGTAGGATATTTTGCCCTTCCATCGGCGCAGGATGTTTTTCGCCTTTGGGAATCCATTGGCGATTGTCAGCTGCCAAATCCCAAATACAAAGAGTTTTTCGCAACCTCCTTTGCCCCCTACTTTCAGGGGACAGACTCTTTTGACGCGTGTTATGATTCGTTTTGCAACCGTCTTTTTTTATATGGCAATGAATGACGGCCGGTTTTTCTCCGGCAGCTCCGCGCGGCAGCCGGAAAGGAAATTTTTCGTCGATTCATAACAGGATGCTCCCTGCTGCCCGACCGAAACGGGGATAGCTCAAAACATTTTTGTCCGCAAAGGAAAACGAAGCCGAAAGCAATCCGCCAAAGGATTTCCAAAGAAAAGCAGGGGGATTCCCTGCTTTTTTGATTCCATATTCTTCTTCGTCCTCGCCTTCTCAGCGGCGGTATTTGGCAGCTGCAAACACAGCCAGTGCTATCAACAGCAGGCACCCGCCCAGCAAAAGCCAGCTTTGGGCTGAAACAGTAGCCGATCCTGTACCTCCCGCCGGCATATCCGAACTACCCGGCATCTGCCCGCCGGGTTTCCCGCCTTGGCGCCCTGCGTTCCCGCCGTTCCAAGCGGAGGATTCTGCTGCGCCGGAATCATTTTCCGCCCCGGACACCTCAGTGCTTTCCGAGGAAGACGGCTCTTGTTCCTGGCTGGGCAAGGACTCCATGGCGGCACCTGCCTCACCCCTGTTTGGCAGCATTCCCCCGCCGTTTTGGGGCATTCCCTGCCCGCTTTGGTTCGGGGCGGGAATTTCGCCGTTCTGCTGCGGCGGACGGGTCGCATTTTCTCCGGACGGCAAAGCCGCCGGGCCGCTGTTATCCGGCGCCGCGGGGGCAACCTCCCCGCTCGTTGGATCGGATACGGCGGAATCTGCGTTGCCCTGCGGACTGGTTCCGTCATCTGCTGTGCTGTTCTGCTGCGTATCTTCGCCGCCGGTCCCATCCTGCCGCGGGTCGAAAAATCCCGGAATGCCGCCGCGGCCGCCGCCCATCATGCTGCCCATGACGGACAGATCAATAGAGGACGTTTCCATCAAAAGGGAGGGATTTTCCTGCTGTTCTGCAGTGGTGGCAGGAACGCTGCCCCCAATCTGCCCTTTCACGCTTTCGGCCCGCAAAAGCACCGTCTGATACAGCATTTGCGCCGCCTGATCGTATTCCTCATAGGTGTAAAAGGAGGTCGGGTCGTCTGCTGCCAGCGTATCAATCTGGCTGCGGATCCTTTGATATACTTCATCAAACCGCCCGCCATCGACATACTCCTCTACCAACTGCGACAAATAGGCATGGTACTGCTCCCGGTATTCTTCCAAATTTAAAAGCGCCATGAAAAACTGCCGATCCTCTGTCGAAACGCCGGAAGAAAAAGGGGTATCCACCGGGAAATTGATCGTCGATGACGCATCGGTCGACTGAAAACCGCCGAAGGCCAGATTATAATCCCAGGGGATTAAGCTCAACTGGCCGTTTTTCTCATAGAGGTAGTAATTGTGTGCCATATTTCCGCTCAGGCCATCCAGATTTACCACAAAGGTCTGCACCGCCATATACCGCAGAACGCTGTCCACGTCCATTGCCTGCTCCAGATTTGTCCCCTCGCTGATATTTTTCAGTGCCTGCACCACGCGCTTGTGGTCGCTTTTTGTGCTGGAAAACACCTGCGAATCCCAAATCACCGAATAGCTGTCCAGATCGTCGTCGATATAATGAAGCGCCGCCGCGCTGCCCGAACCAAATCCTCCCGTCCCGCCTCCAAAATTCGAACTGCTTTCCCATGGGGTTCTGCTGTCCGGATTTCCGGTTTCTTCTTGCTGCGGCGCGGCAGTACCGTCAGGCCCGCCATCCGCTTGTTGGGAAACGGCATCCTCCGATGAGGCAGAATCAAAGCCGTCCAATCCGTCGGGCGGCGCGGTGAAATCCTCCATTCCCTGCGGCAGTTGGGGCGGCTGACCGCTAGGAAAATCAAACGTTCCCCCGGAAAAATCTGCATTCCCGCTTTTGTAAGCCTGGCTTTGCCCGCTTTCGCCCGTTCCAAAGCCGAACCAATCCTCAATCTGATCCAGATCCACATCCTTCATCCGGCCGGCGCCGCCCATTTCCATGCTGTCGGGCTTATACAGATTCCCGTAATGGGTGCCGTAATTGCGCAGGGCAAAGGATTCCTCCACTGCTTCCAGCGCCAGATATACGCCCCAATATTCCCCGTTGACAGAAATCCGGGCATAGTTGTAAAGACTGGCGTCCACATCTAAAAAGGCGAACATATCATAAACAACCGCCTCTTTCATCATGGTCGCGTCAGAGTAATTATTGTTCAGCACCAGCTTATCCAGGCCATAACAGGTCTGCCCGTCCACGTATTCGTCGAATTTCACTTTAAAGCTGTACCGGTCCGAATCGCTGGAGGCCACCATGGAAAGACTGGTATTGCCCTTTGCGCGAATGCCAACCCGGTAATATGTCTCTCCGTTGATTTCGATATCACAGCAGTAATAGGTCTCCGAAATGGCCGTTTCCAGCAAATCATCCCACTCGTCCTCATCTATCCGGATGTTGACCGTCATCACCTGATCCGTATCAAAAAGCTTTTGTTCATAGGACAGAGAAATGCCCGACGAAAGCTGATTGGAAAAGGCAGCTAAAATCCCCAGCACCAACACAGCCGGCAGCACAGCCGCCCAAATGACTTTCTGGATATGTCTGCTTGTTATCACGGGCGCTCCCCCCTACCAGGACATATATTCCCCATTGTAGCTGACCATCGACACGCTGTGTATTCCTTCCACGGCGCTCAGCGCATTGACAAAGTTTGTGGACGCGTCTTTCAACTTCACTTCCACCGACAGTTCCATGCTGTCCCGGGTCACAGTCTTCGCTTTTACCTTGCTGCGGCATCCAGACTGATCCAACAGGGCCATCGCCGCGGTTTCCGCATTTTCATTTTCACAGCGCAGAACCAGCATATAAGGTTTGTCGCTGTATTTGCGGTTGGCCAGCAAAAGCAGAATCACGCCGATGATGACGGAACCGATGATGGCAAGCGGGATCATGCCTGCGCCGATGACGATACCCGCCGCCAGGGACCAGAACAGAAATACAATTTCCACCGGCTCCTTGATTGCCGCGCGAAAACGCACAATGGATAAGGCGCCGACCATACCGAGGGAAAGTACCACATTGGAAGTGACCGCCATAATAACCAGCGTTGTCACCATCGTCATACCCACCATCGTCAGTGCCAGGCCGGAGGAATACATCACACCAGTCAGCGTTTTTTGATAAATCAGAAAAATGAATAAACCCACTACCAGGGCAAAAAACAATCCAATGAGAGTATCTAAAAGTGAAAATTCTGTGATGCTCTCCAAAAAGCTGGACTTAAAAATATCATTAAAACTCATGATCCTATTCTCCCATTATTCAAATTTCCGGCAGACGGCGTATTTGGAAAACGCGCCTGTCCGGATATGGCCGATTTGCAGGGCATCGGCGATGAAAGACGGCAAAAACGCGTCGTATTTCACCTCCAGTACCATGCGTCCCGGCTCTATGGCCGGTACAAAACTGCTTTCGGATCCAGAAATCTGATACCGGCCAATCCGCTTTGGAGCGCCATGTCAAAGGTAATGCGCACATTGCCCGCTTCATAAACATACGGCTCCCACAGATAACGCACCAGCGTTTTGGGGCGCAGCAGCTGGCTTTTCATCTGAAAGTCCAGTTCCTGCAAAAGCGGATGTCCGTCAGGCGGCAGCCAGTCCGGTTCCCCCGAGAGCAGCCTGATACAGACATCCTGCGGTATCCTGCAGCCAGTTTTCAGGCATAACCCATTGACCTTCTGCTTTTTTTCCAAAAAAAGTGCCGAGCAATCATCATTATAACGGCGCAGCCGGAACTTTTCCCGGCGGTTGATCCCATCCTGTTTTTCCCGCAGCGCCTTATCGCAGCAGTTGTCAAAATACAGGCTGACAATCTGGTAGCGTCCGTCCGTTCCAGCATGGGAATCCCGGCGCATAACAGTCGACAGCCGCTGACGCAGAACCAAATAGGAAAACGGATCGATTCCATATTTTAACTCATGGCGAAAGCCCTGTGCCTTTTGCATTGGTCAGATTCCTCCTTCCCTGACTTGTTTTACAGGAATTTTACAAAACGAACTTTAAACGAAACTTAAAAAAGTCGCCTGTTTGCAGAAATTTACACTTTATTCATAAGCAAAAAATATAAGGTTTACCGGCGAAATATCGAACACTCCCCTTAAAACAGAGCAAAAAAGGCAGGCTGTATCTGACAGCCTGCCTGGTCTTAAATAATCCGGCAGAATCTACGACTGCAACGGCTGCGCCTCACCGGCGGCCGCCGCGTCCTCTCCGGGCTTTTTGCGGCCCAGATTTTGAATCCAATCAATCAGCAGGGAAGAGACCGTTACCGTCACCAGAGAATAAGCAATCCGCTGAAACGGGATATAGGTCAAAGAAAGCAGCAGTACCGACAGGTCCGTTACCAAATACGCTCTGGACAGCCGGCACCGGCTTAGCTTGGAAATCACCAGTGCCAGCGCGTCGTCGCCGCCGCTGGACCCGCCTTGGCGGACCACTAGTCCTACACCGATTCCCACAAAAAGGCCGCCCAGCAAAGCCGCTGCCAACGGATATGCCGAAAGATCCGGCAGCATTGGCGCAAACTGCTCCCATAGCCGGAAAAAAGTGGACATTCCCAAAGAGGCCACTGCGGAAAGCTTGATGAAATCCCATCCCAGAAAGCGCAGGCCCAGCAAATAACAGATGATATCCAAAACCGGCGTCATCAGCCATGGAGGAAGCGAAAGCTGGTGATCCAACAGCAGCACCATGCCCAAAACGCCTCCCTCGGTAATACCCACCCGCCGGTGGATATTATGCATCCCAAAGGAGAGGATCGCCGTTCCCAACAGCAGCAGCGCCAGCTGCTTTGGCGAAATCCAAGACAGCATCTGCCTGTTCCAGCGCCTTGTTTGGTTGCGAAAACTCATTTTTAACAAACTCCTTGTCTTTTGCAATAAATGGTCGATTTTTCCCCGATGACATTTAGTATAAAGGTTGGTATAATACCAATGTCAAGCATTCTTTCAATCCGCCGTTTCCCCCAAACATCTTGGGAGGATTCCCCGGCTGGATTCCTGTTACCAAATGGAGGATTCGATGAAAAACGAATATATGATCAAGGAGCTGGCCAGACTGTACGGCGTCGGCACCGATACCCTTCGCTATTATGAGCGCCTTGGCCTGATCCGGCCGCGCCGCGGCGAAAATGGATACCGCCTTTACAGCCTGCGGGACATTTACCGGCTGACCATCATCCGGGACCTGCGGCAGCTTGGTTTTTCCACCGATCGGATCAGCGCCTATCTGGACGATTTGAACATCAGCAACACCCAGGCCCTGCTCGCAGAGGAGCAGCGTCTGATCCGGCAGCAAATCCAGCAGCTTTGCCAAATTGACCGGGTCATTTCCGAACGGCAAAAGCATTTGAAAGAACACGCCGCCCTGCCCGCCGGCGAAATCTCTGTCCGGTCCATCTCCGAACGCCCTTGCCTTTTGTTTAACACCGATATCTCCCGCGATGAGGAGGTGGACTTTGCCATTAAAAAACTGCATAACCGCCACGCGGATACCATCCGGAACCTGGGTGGGCAGGCCATCGGCGCCGGGATGCGGCTGGAAGAAGTCCGCGCAGGACGATTCGGCCACTATCATTCGGTCTTTTTCCTGCTGGAACAGGACGCAGGAGAATACGACCTGCTGCTGCCGGAGGGGGAAGATGGCTGCCTGGTATACACCGGCAGTTACCGCGCCGCGCCATCCCACGCCCGCCGGCTGCTGGAAGAAATTCATGCGCAGGGAATGCACGCCATAGGGGACCTGCTGGAGCTGTACCATATCGACAACCGCTACACCCGAAAAGAAGAGGAATTCGTTACCGAGCTGCAAATCCGGGTTACGCGCTGAACCCAAAAACAAACACTTTTTTTCATGATCATGATGTTTTTATAGGCCTTCACTTATATGACACAT
>OLOQ01004014.1_pt1 | contig 10282 bp, 10 predicted proteins | sample 1673101 | NCBI WGS metagenome assembly OLOQ01 (sample SAMEA3136754, study PRJEB25190) | human gut metagenome | biome: human gut; feature: human-associated habitat; material: faeces | place: Austria | collected 2013 | reverse complement strand
CAGCAGTTTATTTAAGTAAGATTTATCATCATCTGTTAAAGAAATAGTTTTAATTCTATTAGGCATGCCGGATTCCGAGGCGTTTGGCGACGTCGGTGTCGATACATTCGGCCATATCGCCTATACCGTGAAAACGATGGAGATCCCGAACCTCAAAAAGCTTGGTATGCTGAACCTCCACCCCACAAAAGATATGCAGCTTGCGGAGCGCTCCATCGGCAGTTCGCGGCTTTCGGAGCTGCTATAAAAGATGCTTTTTTCGTAGTATCCGTCAAGCAAAAAAGAGAGTCCTGCTGGAGGTTTTCTACTTTTTCCTCTACACTGGAGGAAAAGGGGGAGATGCTTTTGGAACGACCGGTATTCAGCTTTTTTTCAAAACTTATTATGCCGTTGTTTTACGATAAAAAGTTTTTGCGTGGCCGCTGGTTTGAGGAATCCAGTCTCGGCTGGACATGGTGCTGGCGAAACTTGTGGATGCAGAAGGTAAAGGGCATCAATCGCGATATTCCGTTCCCGGTTTCTTTCCGCAATGAAGTAAGCAGCGCGGAAAACCTGATTTTCGACCCGGATGATATGAACGATTTTAACGCGTTCGGCTGCTATTTTCAGAATTTCGCCGCCAAAATCGTCATTGGCAAAGGCAGTTATATCGCGCCGAATGTCGGTCTTGTCACGGCGAACCATGTGCTGACCGATTTGGAGCAGCATCAGCCCGGCAAAGACATCGTGCTTGGCAAAAACTGCTGGATCGGTATGAATTCCACCGTTTTGCCCGGCGTGGTATTGGGTGACCACACCGTTGTGGGTGCGGGTTCGGTCGTGACGAAAAGCTTTCCGGAGGGCTGGCAGGTTATTGCCGGGAACCCTGCAAAGGTGATTCGCAAGCTCGAGAAGCCGACGGAAAATGAAAATCAAAACACAGCTCACCCGCATCACGGAAAGCTGGAAAACGCATCCGGCAGAGAACTTCCCCGAAGGCGACCTCGAAAAGCTCCGAAAATATCTCATCGCCGAAATTCGAAAGTGAGGGAAAAAATGAAAGGCTCCAAAACGCTCTACGTCTCCGATTTAGACGGCACCTTGCTGCGCCGCGACCAAACCGTCTCGCCGTTCACGGCGGAAACGATCAACACGCTGACGGCGCGCGGCATGCTGTTTTCCTACGCCACGGCGCGCTCGCTCGTCACCGCGAAAACGGTCACTAAGGGGCTCAACACGCATTTTCCGCTCATCATCTATAACGGGGCGTTTGTGCGCGATAACGTCACGGAGGAAATTTTGCTCGCAAATTACTTTGACGCTTCCGTGTACGCGGTTTTAGATGAACTCTTCAAGGCGAATATCTACCCCATCGTGTACGCAAATGTGGACGGCAGAGAACATTTTTCCTTTATCTATGAAAAGTGCACGCCCGGCCTGAGGGACTTTGCCGATACCCGCGTAAACGACCCCCGTACCCGCGAGGTGTATACGACAGAAGAGCTCACGCGTGGAGATCTTTTCTATATCACCTGCATCGGTGACCCGCAAAAACTCGCGCCATTTTACGAAAAATACCGCGAAATCTACCACGTTGTCTACTCCAAAGATATTTACTCCGGCGAGCAGTGGCTCGAGATCATGTCGAAAACCGCCTCCAAAGCGAACGCCGTCCTCGAGTTGAAAGAGAAGCTCGGCTGCGAAAAGCTCGTCGTCTTTGGCGACGGCAAAAACGACCTTGATATGTTCTGTGTTGCGGACGAAGCCTACGCTGTCCAAAACGCCGACAAAGAACTGAAAGCCGCCGCCACCGCTATCATCAGCGGCAACGACGAAGACGGCGTAGCCAAATGGCTTTTGGAGCATGCTGATTTTTAAAATTCGGAGGAAAATATGTACATTTATTACCCAAGCTGTAACTTTAGCGCTGCAAGTCCCGCAACGGCAAAAAAAGTCAAAGCGTATTTTGAAAAGCAAATGCCGGTTGCCGGCTGCTGCCGCGTCGACAAAAGAGAGATTTCCCCTGCGGATATCGCGCTTTACATTTGTCAGGCATGCCGCGAGACGCTCGAAGACAAAGTGAAAACGCAGTCGATGTGGGAATATCTCGATGCCTTAAAAGATTTCAACTTTCCGAACCTAAACGGTCAAAAATTCTATGTGCAGGATTGCTGGCGCGACCGCAATCACCCGGAGATCCACAAAGCCGTGCGCAGCCTTTTAAAGAAAATGCACGCGGAAGTGATAGAGATCGAGCATAACCGTGAAAAATCCATATTCTGCGGCAACCTGCATTACGAAACGGATGATCCGCGTCTCAAAAACTACCCGAACACTCCACTGTACAAGCTGCCCGAAGACCTGCAAACCTCTCTCATGCAGCATTATGCCGCGCAGTTTGACCCCCAAATCCCGGTGCTGTGCTACTGCAACCGCTGTTATGAATGCCTTCGCATGGGCGGTGCAACCGCCGTTCACCTGCTCGATATCGCTTTTTCTGAAATGTAAAGACAGATTTGTTTCCTTTCAGACAGGAAACGAACCGCAAAATCGCCTATACTGAATACAGCGACAGAGGAAAGGGGAGAGCGTAAATGGAGTGGCTGACGATCATCAAGGAGTACGACCTTGCCGGCAAGTACAACATCGAGTGGTATTCCGCAGACGGCGACCCGGACAGCACCGACTACGAGGCCGCTATCTGGATCCCCGTTATCCCGAAAAAGTAAAATCTTATCACGCCATAAGAAAACTGCCCTGCCGATGCGCAAAACGGCAGGGCATCTCCTATTTTATGTCGGTTCCCGGGTAAAACCGTTCCAAAATTTCGTCAACCGTCATGCCGCCTTCCGCAAGCGTTATGGCGGCTGCTTGACTCATGCCCACGCCGTGCCCATAGCCGAGCGTCGTAAATGTGAACGCGCCGTTTTCATACGTCACCGTAAAACTCGCGCTGCGTAAACCGAGCGCCTCCCGCACATGCACGCCTGTCATTTCCACCCCGCAGACCGTAAGCTTTTCCACATATCCCGAGTCAAAATATTGAATATCCGAGAACCACTTTCCCGGCGCATCGTCAAATGAAATTTCCGAGAAAGCGGCTCGTATCTCGTCTTCCGTAAACGTTGTCGCGCTCTGAAACCCCTGCGCCAAAAGGTCGCTCGGGCACGCCACAGCGGTGAGGTACGGGTAGCTTTTTTCCGGCCACACGTTTTCAAACGGCTGCGTGCACCCGGCAGAAATCGCAAAATAGCACGCGTTGATCGGCTCGTTTTCAAAATAAATTTCTTTGTCGAGCACCGATAAGCACAGCGCCCGCACGCGGTTTTGTTCTTCGTCCGTCAGCCCCGCATCAACCGTGTAGATGCTCTTTTCCGCGCTGTCACAGGTAAAATCAAAATCTTTCCCCGTGTTTTCCCGCCGCTTGCGGTCATAGAGCGTGTGTATCGCGATGATTTGTGCCTTTAACGCCTCGTCGGGGGCAGAAACAGCCATCTCACACGGCAGCGCCCCGCAGAGAAAATCCAGATCGTTCACTGTGCGGACCGTCTCTGTTGCCGTGTCGTAAATGCGAAAAACAGATTCGCTTTTTGCCGTGCCGCTCTCCGCAAACAGCAGCGGCGTTACCGCGCAAAACAGATACAGCGCACCCAAAAACGCGAAAAACCTGCGCACCGGCCATTTTGATTTCAGCTTCATTTTACACCTCGAGATGAAAAAACTTATCGTCACTCATGCAATATTTTGTGCTAAATTTATTTTTTGTAGAATAAATCAAGATAAAAATGAAAGATATTGAGTTTCATAATTCAAAAATGCTTGACGAAATCGCAACTCTGCGTTATTATGTATCTACTACGCGAAAATGTGCGGAACGCAGTGCGAAGAGCCGCACAGGAAAGGATGAGCAGTTTTGGAAAGATTGATAAACGAAAGTGCAAGCAGCACAACGGTCAGCGAGCTTTGCGCCGAGTATCGTGCCAATAACCAGATTACAAAGGATGAATACGAGCTTTACCACGTCAAACGCGGCCTGCGCAACCGCGACGGCACCGGCGTCATGGCCGGTCTTACGCACGTCTGTAACGTGCACGGCTACCTCATCAGCGACGGCGTGAAGATTCCGGATAGCGGCCGCCTCACATACCGCAGCATGAATGTTGTGGATATCATCAACGGCTGCCGCGCGGAAGGACGTTTCGGCTTTGAAGAAGTCGTGTGGCTTTTGATTTTCGGCAAGCTGCCCGATGAACGCCAGTATAACCGCATCTGTCAGCTCCTTTACGAAAACCGCGAGCTGCCGGAATACTTCCCCGAGGACGTCATTATGAAAAACCCGTCGCGCGACGTGATGAATAAGCTCGCGCGTGCCGTTTTGACGCTCTATTCCTACGATGACGACCCGGACGATCTCTCACTCGAAAATAACATGCGCCAAAGCATCTCGCTCATTGCGCGTATGCCGGCCATCATGACGTATGCCTATCAGGTCAAGCGCCGCCATTACGATAAACAGACCATGTTTTTTCACCCGTTCGAGCCGCAGCACAAAACGGCGGAGGCGATTTTGAATGCCCTGCGCGAGGATCGCCAATTCACGCACGAGGAAGCCCAGCTGCTCGACCTTTGCATGGTGCTCCACGCAGAGCACGGCGGCGGTAACAACTCCACATTTACCACGCGTGTGCTTTCCTCCGCGCAAACGGATATCTACTCCACCATCGCCGCAGCTATCGGCTCCCTGAAGGGCTTCCGTCACGGCGGCGCGAACCACAAGGTACGCCAGATGATGACGGACATTATGCAGAATGTGCAGCACTGGGACAGCGATGACGAAGTGGAAAACTACCTCGAGCGCATTTTGCGCCGCGAGGTGGGGGACAAGAGCGGCCTCATCTACGGCATCGGTCACGCCATTTACACATTGTCCGATCCGCGTGCCGTCGAGCTCAAAAAACAGGCGCGTTCCCTCGCCGCCAAAACCGGCTACGCCGACCAGTTCGCGCTGTATGAGCGCATCGAGCGCTTAGCTCCGGACGCGTTCCATAAAGTTACGGGGAACGAGAAAGTAGTATGCGCCAACGTCGATTTTTATTCCGGGCTCGTCTATGAGATGCTCGGCATTCCGGAGGATCTCTACACGCCCATGTTCGCCGTTTCGCGCATCTCCGGCTGGTGCGCCCACCGCATCGAGGAGCTCACAACGGGCGGCCGCATCATCCGCCCGGCGTACCGCGCGCTGCCCACCGGTCAGACCTACATCCCGCTCAAGGACCGCCATTACGATGCAAAGTCCGTTTTGTAAATAAAACGGCATAAAAGCCCAAAACGGCTTGCTTTTTGCCGTTATTGCCCGTATAATCAAATTCAGAAAGCAGCAAGGTGTGTGCGATGGCCCTGTCTTCGCCCGCACCTTTCCGTTTGTATAATTCCATTAAATCTCGTTTCTCTACGAAAGGAAGAGGGGGTAAAATCCATGAAAGCACCCATCACATTTGCCATCGCCGGCTTCGGCGACCGCGGCAGCACATACGCTTCCATGCAGAAGCTTTTCCCGGACCGCATGAAGGTCGTCGCCGTGGCGGATATCAACCCGGAAAAGGTACAGAAAGCGAAAGAGCTCTACGGCATCAAGGATGAGCTTTGCTTCACGAGCGCAGAGGAAATGCTCGCGCAGGATAAGCTTGCCGATGTCATGGTCGTTTCCACCATGGATCGCCAGCACGTCAACCACGCCATTCCGGCGCTTGAAAAGGGCTATAATACCCTGATGGAAAAGCCGATCTCCCCGGATCTTCAGGAGTGCAAGCGTATCATCGAGGTTGCAAAGCACTGCCCCGGCAAGATCATCGTATGTCATGTTCTGCGCTATACCACGTTCTATAATACATTAAAGTCCATTCTCGACAGCAAAAAGATCGGCGATGTCGTCTCCGTCTGTGCAAACGAGAACGTCGGCTACTGGCACCAGGCGCACTCCTTTGTGCGCGGCAACTGGCGCAACAGTGACCAGACAAGCCCCATGATCCTCCAGAAGTGCTGCCACGATATGGACATCTACACCTGGCTGCTCGGCAAAAAATGTAAGGCCATTTCCTCCGTCGGCGATACGCACCTCTTCAAAAAGGAGTGCGCACCGGAGGGCGCAACGCCGTACTGCCTCGGCGGCTGCAAAGCGAAGGAAAACTGCAAGTTCGACGCCGAGAAGATCTACATCACGAACCCCGCAACGGGCATTCGCAACGGCAATACGTGGATGGCGGGCGTTGCCTGCGGCGTGAACCCCACCGAAGAGCGCACCTATGAAGCACTGAAAAACGGTCAGTACGGCCGCTGCGTCTATATGTGCGACAACAACGTCGTCGACCACCAGCAGACGAACCTCCTCTTCGAGGACGGCACAACCATGAGCTTCACCATGTGCGCGTTCACCGAAAAGTGCTACCGTTATTTCAAGGCCATGGGCACGAACGGTGAGATCGAAGCCGATATGCTCTCGAATAAAATCCACGTCCGCGTCTTCGGTGAGCCGGAAGAAATCATCGATGTCAAGCTCCTTGCAAACGACCTCAAGGGTCACGGCGGCGGCGACAGCGGCATCGTGAACGACTTCCTCGATATGCTCATCAACGAGACCGAAGCCACCGAGCGCACCACAACGCTGGAGCACTCCCTCGAAAGCCACTTCATGGCGCTCGCAGCCGAAGAGTCCCGCCTCCGCGGCGGCGAGCTCATCAACATGGATGCGTTCAAAAACGGCAAGTAATTTAACAATCTGAACATAAAAAGTCCTGCACGCATGATAAGCTGTGCAGGATTTTTTACTATATTCAATTTAATATTTCATCACAAATACGTGTCCACAACGGCCTGCGTCTCATCGCGCCTTGCTTCCATTTCCGCCACAAGGTGGAACTGGTTGCGTGCGCGGTCTAAGTTGTGCTGCGGGTACTTCGTCTTAAAGTACACATCGCCGTTCAGGTAGTCCGCAAGGAAGCGGATGCCCACCTCAAACGTCATCAGCTTCGCGCCGTCCGGCAGCGTGCGGATTTCCGTCTCGGTCAGCGCTTTGCCGGCTTCGCCGAGAAAGCCTTCCGTGTACGCCTTAAAGAGCGGCACGCTGAAGTGTACCTTCGTCAGATCGGTTTCGTCCTCCGCACCTGTGGAAGCGCCCGCGCGGATGGAATCACCGAAGTCAAACGCCGCAAGGCCCGGCATCACCGTGTCAAGATCGATGACGCACACCGCGTCACCCGTCGCGTTATCGATCAAAACGTTGCTCATTTTCGTGTCGTTGTGCGTCACCTTCAGCGGCAGCTTGCCCTCCTCAAGCAGGTTCATCAAAAGCCCGCAGTCCGTTTCGCGTGCCTTTGCAAATTCCAGCTCGGCCGCAACATTCTTTAAGCGCCCGGCTTTATCCTCACGTACCGCGTCCATCAGTTGCCGGAAGCGCGCCGGGGTGTCGTGAAAGTGCGGGATGACCTCGTGCAGCGTCTCTGCCGGATAATCAGAGAGCATGTTCTGAAACGCACCGAACGCCGCGCCGGATTTTTTCAGCATCTCCGGAGATTCCGCAAAGTCATACGCCGTTGTATTCTCCAAATTGATCGTCGAGCGCCAGTAGTTGCCCTCACTGTCGATATAATAATCCTTGCCGTCGTTCGTCTTTAAAACCGTCAGCGTGCCGCGCTTCGGGTCTTTGCCGGCCTTTTCAAGCTTCTCCGCCAAAAACTTCGTCACGTGCACCATGTTGTCCATGATCTCATCCGGGTGCGGGAACACATATCCGTTCACGCGCTGCAAAACAAAGTTGCCCTTTTCCGTGCGCGCCAGAAACGTGTCGTTGATGTGCCCGCCGCCGTACGGTTCAATGGAGCTTACACAGTCGCCGTAAAAATACGCCTTTGCGGCCTCGTTATAAAGAATTCCCTTTTTGTCCGCCATGTTTTATCCCCTTAGAGTAAATTTAAAACCGTCAATTATTGATGATGATGCGCAAGATTTCGGAACCGCCCGCCGCGGAAAGATCCATCGCGCCGCTGTACCGCTCCAAAATGCCGCGTACCACTTCCATGCCGAGTACCTGCGGCTTTTTCGGCTCAAACAGCTTATGTACAAGGTCGTTCACGGAGCTCTTCGTCGCCGGTGTGTGCTTTTTCTGTTTTTTCTGCGCCGAGTACACCGCCTCAAACGTGATGCGGTTTTCCACCGGCAGCGCCGTGATGCGCACGCGCGGCTCCTCTGCGCCGGAGTGCTCCGCGCAGTCGATGGCGTGCGTCAGCATGTCGTTCAGAATCGCGCAGAATTCAATGGTTTTCAGCCGCACCGCGCCAAGCTCCACATTGCTTTCCAAAACGATGCCGCAGTGTGCCGCGTAGGCCGCTTTGCCCGCCAGCACTGCATTCACATACGGGTTTTCGCTGTATCGCTGTAAATACGGATCGTGCAGAACTGTTTCCTCTTTGATGATATTCAGTACGCCTTCGCAGCTGCCGTTCTGTGCCTCAGCCGCAATCTCATGCAAAACAAAATCATGGTGCTCCTGCGCGTTCTTTGCGTTTGTCACGTTGCCCACCATCGCGCGGAAATAATCCGCCTCCGCGCCGAGCAGCTGCTCGCGGTGCTCCGCCGTGCAGGCACTCTCCTGGTACTTTGCCGCGTTAAACGCCGCACGCACCGTAAACGCCAAAACAAGGTACAGCGCCGCTGTCAGAATAAGGCGCTGCGTTACGCTGTTCAGGCCGAAAAAAGTCGGCAAAATTCCGTTTGCGCAGAATAAACAGACAACAAGCGCCGCACAAAGCCCTACAGACAGCACCGAAACGCCGCGCTGTGCAAAATAGCGAAACGGGTGTGCCAGCGTCATAAAAGAGAGGAATGTCAGCACAATGTACAGTAAGCTGCCGATGACCGCCGACCATATGCCGTCGCCCGCAAACGGCAGCGCTTTCAAAAGCGTGGTCGTCACGGGAAGCAAAAAGGCGTAATTGCTGATGAGCAGCAAAGATAAGCTCAGCTTCTGCGCTAAATTGTTCGTGTAGAGGAATACCGCCGCAACCAGCAATAAGAGCACATTCATGCCGTTGCCGAACTGCCCCGTCGCGTCGTTAAAGGCAGGGGAGAGCAGCAGATTCAGCAAAATAGAAAGCACAAACACGCCGCCCGAAACAATGGCCTCCGCCAGCAGCCGAAAGCGGCTGTTTAAAACCGTCAATAATAAAAGTGCATTGCACAGAAAAACGACCGGTAAAAGCATTTTAAAACGCCTCACTTTTCCAAGTTTGTGTGCGCGAACCCCTAAATCGCACACAATTTTTTTCAGTATACCATATTTAGCCGCTTCTTTCAACAAATTCCACAAAGAAATGTTCCGCAGCACGAATTTTTCGACACTACGGAACACATTTATGCATTATACAATTCTATATCTCTTAAAAATCAGCCCATGCGGCGGTTCTGCTTGCCAGTGACAGATTCCATCTCAATGCACCACACACCCGTCGATTTCGGCCCCGTCTCCACGCAGCCGGTTTCCTCTTTCGTCAAACTTGGCACAAAACGGTCGCAAAGCAGACGCAGCGCACGGCGTTTTTCATCGAAATCGATTATTTCTGTCACTTTGCCGCGTACCACAGTGGAGGTATAGAGCGTCGTCAGCCCCTTTTCGTAGATCGTCGGGTTTTCCACAAACAGAAGGCAAACCTGCGGATTTTCGTGCAGAGAGTCGACCTTCAACCCCGCCATCGCGCTGTGGAAGAACAGCTTCCCGCCGTCACGCACCACGTTCAGTGCCACCGCATACGGCGTGCCGTCCGTCGCAATAAGGGAAAGTGTGCCGTAAGCGCAGCGGTCAATGACTGCAAGCGCATCCTCGCGGGAAATCGCGCGGTCGGCGCGGCGCATTTTGGTCATGTCTGGTTTTGCCATATCCATCAATTCAAAACAACTCCTTGTCCTTTGTTGGCTTCAGTATAGCATTGCATAGTGCCGAAAACAACCGTTTTTAAAAAACACGCGAATTTTCGACGAGAAATTGCAAAATTTCGCTGTGAAATTGCCAAATTTCGCATAAGCCCTTGTTTTATTCCGGGTTTTACAGTATATTTAATTGGTATGACTTTCGGAAAGGAGCGCAATGGACTGCACGGCAGTCCATATCTGTATATATGGAAAACACAGAAGCAAAAAGAAACATCAAGCTCATCGCGTTCGATCTGGACGGCACCACGCTGCACGGCTTCGCGGAGCTTTCAGAGCGCAACCGCCGCGCCATGGAAAAGGCGAACGACGCAGACATTCTGGT
>OLOQ01004011.1_pt1 | contig 10296 bp, 8 predicted proteins | sample 1673101 | NCBI WGS metagenome assembly OLOQ01 (sample SAMEA3136754, study PRJEB25190) | human gut metagenome | biome: human gut; feature: human-associated habitat; material: faeces | place: Austria | collected 2013 | reverse complement strand
GTTCACGCAGCTCCTCCACGTAGAACGGGTTCGGCAGGCAGCGCACGTCAAATACAAGGTCGGATTCGAGCGGCAGACCGTATTTAAAGCCGAAGCTGATGCAATGCACCGTAATGGCGTCGTTGTCGTTCTGCAAAAACAGGTCGGAAATGCGCGCTTTCAGCCCCGCCGCCGGAATATTCGATGTATCGATGACGTAATCGGAGACCTCTTTGACCGGGCGCAGCATCTCGCGCTCCAGGCGCACGGCCTGCTCCAAAGAACCCTGCATCGCTTCGGAAAGCGGGTGCTTGCGGCGCGTCTCCTGAAAGCGGTTGACAAGCACGGGTTCGGACGCATCCATAAACAAAATTTTATACGGCTTGTTCTGCGCCTTCAGTGTTTCGAGCGCGCTGAAAAATGACTTAAAAAGCTCGCCGCCGCGGGTATCCGTGACGACCGCCACGCGGCGCTGAATACCCTCGGATTTATCGCAAAGATCGTAAAAGACCGGAATGAGCGCCGGGGGCAGATTATCGACACAATAAAAGCCGATATCCTCCATGGCGTGCATGGCGCGCGTTTTGCCCGCGCCGGATAAGCCGGTCAAGATCACAAATTCCATTTTAAAAACCACCTTTTCGGCAGCCAAATGCCACCGTAAATCCTACAAATTTTACTCGCTGAGCGAAATGCGGCGAATTTCCGGCTCCAGCTCCACGCCGGTCGCCTGAAAAACTGTATCCTGAATGGCGCGGATGAGCGCTTCCACATCGGCACACGTCGCACCGCCTTTGTTCACAATGAAGCCTGCATGCTTTTCGCTGACGCACGCGCCGCCCACGGCAAAGCCCTTCAGGCCGCACTGTTCAATGAGCGTACCGGCAAAATAGCCCTCCGGGCGCTTGAATACGCTGCCCGCGCTCGGCAGCTCGAGCGGCTGCTTTTCGCGGCGACGGCGCATGAAATCTTCCATTTTCGCGGTAATCTCCGCTTCCGCACCGCTTTCAAGGCGCAGCTCCGCGCTTGTGATGATGCGCTTCGTGCCCATAAAGGCGCTTTTGCGGTAGCCGAACGCGAGGTCTTCCCCGCTCATTACGCCGGGCGTGCCGTCCGCTTCAAGGAAATGGACGCGTTCGACGACCTGCTTCATCTCGCCGCCGTAGGCGCCGGCGTTCATGTACACCGCGCCGCCGAGCTGCCCCGGAATGCCCCACGCAAATTCAAGGCCCGTGAGCCCCTGCCCACGTGCAAAGCTGCATACCGTCGCAAGCGATGCACCCGCGCCGCACAAAACATGACCGTTCGCAAGGCTCTGCACTTTTTTAAAATCGCCCTGCAGCGTCAGCACCGCGCCGCGCAAGCCCTCGTCCGGCACAAGCAGATTGGAACCATTGCCGAGGATGAAATACGGGACATTCCCGTCGCTTACAGCATTTAAAACCGCCTGCAATTCAGAGACGGTCTTCACTTCGACAAACCGATCCGCCGGGCCGCCGATCTTAAACGACGTGTGGGCGGACATGGGCTCATCGGTCTTATAGCATACGCCGGCACTTTGTAGTGCGGCGTCAAATTTACGGTAATCAGACATTCTCAAAGCTCCTTAAAATAGCATCGGCATCCTTGCGGTTTTCAAGGATGTTCGTGTGCGCGCGCAGATACTCGATGAGGCGGTTCGTGTTCGCGTTGAGAATCAACTCCTCCGGAAACGCAATCTCGCGCAGCATCTCGAGCGCCGCAGTGTGATCCTTCACCTGTGTCTCAAAATGCGCGTCCGAGCTGACGATAATCGGCACACGGTGCTTTTTGCAGCACAGTGCAATCTCGCGGCAGTTCGGGATATTCGCCTTGCGCACCTCAAAGGAATGCGAGTTAATCTCCACAAGCTTGTGGTTTCGACCAAACTCCGGAATGACCGTTTCATAATCGTAGCGGAACTCCGGACTGCCGCTGTGGCCGATGACATTCACCTTCGGATCGTGTGCAATGTTGAGCCAAAGCTGCGTGCATTTTTCGACCGTGGGATTCTCAAGCCCCGGCAGTCCGAGGTTGTGAATGGACGCTACAAGCCAGTTGACGTCGCGGCGTTCGGTCTCATTGATGTCGAGCGTGCCGTTCAAATCGATGACATTCGCCTCCATGCCCGCAATGAGCAGAATGCCGCGGTATAAAAGCGGCAGTTCATGCATGGAATTAAAGAACCACGGGCCGGGCGCACCGGGCATGGTGCGGGCGTGGTCGGTGATGGCGATGGCTTTGAGGCCCTTTTCCGCAGCGGAATCGACCATTTCGCGAATGGTGCTGTACGCATGCGTAGACGCCAGCGAATGTGTATGCAAATCTGCAATGATGTTATACATGATGATGTTTTCTCACTTTCAGCTAACCTTAAACGCGGTTAAAAGTCTTTGATGAAACTTTCTTCAGGAAGTTTACAGGTTCTTAGGGCAGCGCCCTAAGCCGCTTTCCGCAGAAAGCGAAACCCTTTTGCCTACCAAAAGATCAGGAAGGTAAATCGGACAATCCGGTGAATTGTCCGACCGCAGAAAACCCTATCCAAAGGGGTTCCTGAACAAGATGCCAAAACATCTTGTTTTATACTAAAATCATGCTGTTAAATATCCAAATCTCTCTTAATCTCCTCGTGCGGCATCATGGAAGCATCCATGCCGAGCGCGGAGAGCAACTCGTAGGCGGCGTTGTAGCCCATTTTCTTCTGGCGGTTGTTCATCGCCGCAACTTCAATGATGATGGCAAGGTTACGGCCGGGCTTTACCGGGATCGTCATCACCGGCACCTTGATGCCGAGAATCTCCGTGTATTCGCTGTCCATGCCCATGCGGTCGTAGACCTTCGTCGCGTCCCAGATCTCCAGGTTGATGCACATGTCGATTTTCTCCTGCAGCTTAACGGCGCCCATACCGAAAATGCGACGGGCGTTGATGATGCCGATGCCGCGCAGCTCGATGAAGTGACGGATGTTCTCCGGGGACTGACCGACGAGCGATTTGCTGGATACGCGGCGAATTTCCACCGCATCGTCCGCGATGAGACGGTGGCCGCGCTTGATGAGCTCGATGGCCGTCTCGCTCTTGCCGACGCCGCTGTCGCCGACAAGCAGAATACCTTCGCCGTAAACCTCCACCAAAACGCCGTGGCGTGTGATGCGCGGCGCAAGCTCGACGTTCAAATACGCAACGAGCGACGCGACAACATTTGAGGTCGACTCCGTCGTGCGCAGCACCGGCACGTGGTACGTTTCGGCAATCTCCATGAAGTCCTTGCCGGGGTCAATACCGCGGGCAACAATCACTGCCGGCGGCTTCAGGGACAGGTAGCTATCCAGCGCCATGGCGCGGCGCTCCGGCTTTAAGCTCTCCAGCATGTACATTTCCGCACGGCCTAAAACGGCGATGCGATTCGGGTCAAAATATTCGTGGTAGCCGTTCAGCTCCATGCCGGGGCGAACAACGTCTCTCGATTGAATCAAAATATCATCGGCGCTCTTCGGCAGAAAAGCGGTCTCAAGCTGTAACTCGTGAATGATCTTGGAAAGCGGTATGGTGTAAACTTCCGGCATCGTGATCTTCCTCCCTAAAGTTAAGACGGCTGCAAAAGCCTTTTTATGCTGTTTTAGCGGCTTTTGCTCCCTTGTTTTCGGCGTCCCACACAAAGCACGCCTAAGGTTCCTGTTATCTTATACTATTATAGCGGATTTGCCGCCAAAAATCAACTTAAACTCCGCTTTCCGCCGTGGCGTATTAATTCTTCTTGAAAAGTCCGTTTTTGTGCGCTATACCGGTGAAGTAAATCGACGATTTTAAAGCTGCTTGCGGGTGAAGAAAGCCGTGCTCGAAAACCGGAAGATTAACGTTTTCGACGGCAACTATGCGGACTATCTGCGCGTGACGGGTCACGCATAAGCGAGCCGAAATGCAATGAAATAACAAAAGCCTTACGCCTTGCTCTTTTTTTGAGCTTGGTGTAAGGCTTTTTGCCATTTATGCTTTCTTTTTCAGCGGATTCCACACGCCAAAAAGGTAAAACGCGAGCGACAATGTACTGGAAATCACCCAGCCGAACGGCCACGAAAGCCAGATGCCCGTGACGCCGAACGGGTGCACCAGAATAAACGCCAGAACAACGCGCAGAATGAGGTCTAAGAACGTGGTAATCATAAAATATACCATTGCGCCCGCACCGCGCAGCACGCCGTCCGCGGCAAGCTTTAATGCGAGGAACAGGTAGCACAGCGAGACAATAAGCAGAAATTTTTTGCCGATCTCGATGGCCTCCGCCGAGGTGCTGTTCATAAAGAGCAGCAGGAGGTTTTCGCCGCAGAACACATACGCGCCCATAAAGACGAGCGCCACGGCAAGCGACATCACAAGCCCTGCTTTGAAGCCGCTGCGCACGCGTTCCATTTTGCCCGCGCCGATGTTCTGCCCCGTAAAGCTCGAAACCGAGTTGCTGAGCGCCGTCAGCGACGTGATGGCGAACGTGTTGAGCTTTACGCCTGCGGAATAGCCCGCGATGGCGGAGGAGCCGAAACCGTTGACAAGTCCCTGAATGCACAAATTGCCGACCGAAACGAAGCTTTGCTGCAAAATGCTCGGAATGGCTACGATCGAAATACGGCGCAGCATCGCACCGGAAAACAGCGCAGGCTTTTCTTTTGTCTCAATGGACTTTAAGCGGCGCAAGACCGCCCAGAACGCACACGCGGAAGCCACGCCCTGCGCGAGGAACGTCGCCCACGCAACACCGCCGACGCCCCAGTGGAATATGATGACGAACACGGCGTCGAGCACGATGTTGCCGACGGACGACGCGATCAAAAACCACAGCGGCGTTTTGCTGTCGCCGAGCGACGTGAACACGCCGGAAGAAATGTTGTAGATAAAAAGGAACAAAAGCCCCCAAATGTAAATAGCAAGGTACAGCGCCGTATCTTCCATGATGTTCTCCGGCGTGCCGAGCATGCGTAAGATTGGCTCGCACAGCACTGTGCCGACGACCGTGAGCACCACGCCAAGCACCGCAACAGAAATAAAGCCCGTATACGCCGCCGTTTTCATTTCTTTAAAATCCTTCGCGCCGAAAAGCTGCGAGATGACGACCGAAATACCGATGTTCATGCCGAACGCGACCGCCATGAAGATCATCGTCACGGGGTACGAAGCGCCCACCGCCGCCAACGCGTCTTCGCCCGCAAATTTGCCCGCGATGACGCTGTCTGCGATATTGTAAAGCTGCTGGAACGCCACGCTCAAAAGCATCGGCAGCGTGAATCGCAGCAAAACCCCCGCCGGCTTGCCGGTCGTTAAGTCCTTATTCATGTCCGTTTCCCCTTTTCTTTTCAAAATACGCACATTATTATAAGGAATTACAACCAAAACGGCAATGTTCAAAATGCCCAAGCATTTTCACCCACGTGTGGAAAAGACTGCGCGTTCGGCAAAATCACGCCCAAAGTCATAAACAAAGCCCGCCGAAAAACGCATTTAAAACGTCTTTCAGGCGGGTTTGTTCACTTCTATGCACGTCAGCGCGCCGTTTTCCGCTTTGTACAGGCGCGTGCAGTATTTCAGCGCGCCCGGGCGGTGCGTCGTCAAAATGCACGCGGTGTCCGGCAGCGCGGTTAAAAGATTTTTCAGAACCTGCGCTTCGGTCTTTTCATCAAGCGCCGAGGTCGCTTCGTCAAGGAGCAGGATCGGCGCGCCGCGCAGCACCGCGCGGGCGATGGCGATGCGCTGCGCCTGTCCCTCGGAAAGCCCGCCGCCGTGCTCCGCGATCTTCGTGTTCACGCCGTTTGGCAGCGATGACACAAACGCCCATGCGCAGGCGGTTTTGAGCGCCGCTGTCATTTCCTCCTCCGTGGCGTTCTCTTTTGCCATGCGCAGGTTCTCCGCAATCGTGCCGGAAAACAGCGTGCTGCCCTGCGGTACATACGAAAACGCACAGCGCGTCTCGGCGCTGATGGCGGTTTCGCATCCATTCTTCCCGCGCAGCACAGCACGTCCGCTTTCCGGGTAAACGAGTCCGAGCAAAACACGCACCAGCGTCGTTTTCCCCGCGCCGGATGTGCCAACAAGCACGGCAATCTCCCCCGGCCCTGCCGCAAACGATACGTTTTTCAGCACTGCTTCGCCGTTTCGGTATGCGGCTGTCACATTTTTGAGCTCTACCATCAGTGCGCCCTGCGGCAGTGCCGTTTTACTGTGGCGCTCCTTCGGCAGCTCGCAAAGCTCACGCACACGGTGTGCAGAGATCGCCGTGCTCAAAAACTTTGGGATAAGCCCTGCGGCACTTTCAAACGCACTTGTCAGGCTGCTGCGCTGCTGCAAAAAAAGTGTCAGCGTACCGAATGTAATGGCACGCGTCCACAACAAATACAGCCCGTAGCCCATGGCGGTAAACTGCGTGAACGCCCCCGCAACCCGCAAAAGCGCATTCACGCGCACGGAAAACATGTTGTATTGCAAACTGCATGTGCGCAGCGCTTCCTGTTTTTCCTTTAGCTTCCGGCTTTGGCTTTGCATTGTGCCGAGCGATTTCACCGTATCGACCGTGTAAAACGTCTCCGCTTCAAACGCGGTCATTTCGCTGCCGAGGCGGCGCAGCTTATTTTCAAATGCCCGCCGCTTTTTGAGCACGGCGGCAGACAGCAGCAACACCACCGGCGCGCCGCCGAGCGCGATGAGCGCCATCACGGGGCTGTAAATCCAGATGAGGAAAAACACCGCGCACAGCCTGTAAGCCGTCACTAAAATTTGCGGCAGCCAGCTCACTGCCCCGCCGCCCACAGCGCCCGTATCCGTTTCAAAGCGGTTTAAAATGTCGCCGCAGGAAAACGCGTGCAGCGCCTGCCAGTCCGCGTCTAAAATGCGGTCGAACACATCGGCGCGCACGTTGTTATTGAGGTCAATCTCCAGCTTTTTCAGCACGCGGCTCACCACGCAGTCGAACGCGATGGAGACCGCCGTGCTGCCAATAGCCGCGAAAACCAAAAGCGGCAGACGGGCGGTATCGTACCCCGTGACGATGTCGATGAGGTACTTGCCCGCCACGCTGCCGAACAGGCCGACCGTGGTACCGAGCACGCCGAGCGCGATATACAGCGCGATCATTTTCTTGCAGCGGCGGCTGTACGTGAGCAGCCATTTCCAGTCCGCCAAAACCTCACTGAGCGCGCAAAAACGCACTTTGTTTTCTTTACGCTCCATTTGGCACCTTTTCTTTTCGGGCATGGCGGCGCGCAAGCATCGCGATAAAAAGCGGCCTTACCGGTGTTAAAACGAGCCATACGGTTTTGAAAAACCGCCACAGCGCACTGTTTCGGCCGTACCACTTACCCTTGCGGCGCACGGCAATGACAAGGCAGCAAATTTGCTCGCCGTGCACGGGGCCCTCGGGGTCGGTCTGGCTGTCGCCAAGGAGATACCACCCGCTTTTCGTCACGCGCCAAACGCGGTGCAGAACATACTGCCCGTCTAACCGCCGAAATAGCACGATCTCCCCGCGCTTTGGCGGGTGCGTGCATTTTACAAGCCGCACGGCGTCCCGCCCGTGGATGAGAAACGGCGCCATACTGCTGCCGAACACCGGCATTTCCATCACGCCGCCCGCTTCCGTTTCGGAAAGAATCGCGCCGATGTACGCGCGCAGCCCCGCAGCATCTATAAGCATGCGCGCAGGCGGACGGTCTCCGCCACGGTCGCGGGGTACAGCGCCTCATACAGGCAGTCGACCGCTTCTTCCGATATGGTACAATCCAGCAAAAACGCCGGTACGCGGCGCAGCAGTGCTTCCACGGCATCGAGCACACGCGCAGATTCCGCCTGATCCCAGCGGTTCACCGTCACCTGTCCGTAAAGCCGCAAAAATGCCTCCCCGCGCGAGAGCCTGCGCACGGCGTTCTTTTTCGCCTGCCGCAGCAAAACGACGGCGCTCAGCCGCGCATCCGCATTTTGGCAGATGCCCGACGTGCCGCAGACCGGCCAACCGCGCGCCATCCAGCAATCCTGCACCTTCTGCAATAAAGCGCGGTCGCCGTTGATGATCTCCGCCCCGGCGTATTGCGCCCAGAGCGAGGCCTGCGTGCTCTTCCCCGTGCCGGACGGTGCCGAAAACAAAATAGCCCGTCCGCGGTGGCGTATGTAGGCGCTGTGCAGAATAAAGCTGTCCTTTTGCAGCATGCGGCGCTCAAGCGCGAAAAGCGACGCGAATACCGGGTCAAACACAAGGCAGCCGCGGCAGTCTTCGGCGATCATCACCTCGGCGTGCGTGTCGTCCAGCTCGCGATACAATGCGTAAAAGCCAAGCATGCCCTGTATACCCAAAAGCCGCGATTCCTTTTCGCCGTCGCGATACACGATGAGGTCTTCCCGTACAGCCGTGCACACGCCGACGGGGTTCGGGATGCTCTTTACAAAGCGCAGCGTGTAGAAATACGCAGGCTGCACGTCTTTCGTTTCAAAACGCAGAAAATTCGGTGGAAAAACAAGTGTATCGGGGTGATCTGCCGCAAAGCAGAAACCGCCCAACTTAAAGAGCCTGTGCATGGGGTACAGTCTCTCCTTTCTTCAAAATTTCGGGCGCTGTGCTTTCCGCGCACAGCAGGCGGTAGAGCGCTTTTGTGTAGGCGCATACATAAGACGGCACCGTGCCGAACGCGCCGCCCTCGCGCAAAGACGATGCCGGACACGCGCGGCACAGCGGACGCAGCTTGCACACGGCGCACGCTTCATTCTGTTTAAGCGCCGCAGATTTCTCCTGCACCGCACGCCAAGCGGCCTGCACGTCGTTGTGTTCGATCGGCACGGAAAGCGCCCCGAGCATCACGCACGGGCGTAAATCGCCGCGCCAGCCGACGGCAAACGAACACCGCCCTGCAAGGCAGCGCATACCGGCTTCCGTTTCTGGAACAGCGCTTTCCAGCGCCTGTACCGTGCGTTGCGCATATTCGTGAAAACCGACTGTGCCAAGCTTTATTCTCGTTGCGGCAAGGCTTGCGGCCGCGGCTTCCTCCGGCGAGAGCCGCGCTTCATGCCGTCCGCTTTCTGTGGACATCATATAGGTGTCCGGCTCCAACTCTAAATCTTGTTCCTTTATAATTTGAAATAACGTTTCAAGGTCATGCCGGTTTTGCCTGACCACGCTGACACCGACCTTCACCGGCACGCCGTGCGCCTGCAAAAGACGAATGCCGCGCATTGCTTTTGCGTACCCGGTCTCGTCACCGCACAGCGATTTGTAGGTCTCTCCGCTTGCGCCGTACAGCGTAACGTTCACGCGGCGCGGCGGATTTTTCGCAAAAAACGCCGCCCAGTCTTCATTCAAAAGCGTGCCGTTCGTGTTCACCGTAACGATCATACCGCGCTTTCGCACCGCGAGATACACCGCGCGAAACGCGGGGTACAAAAGCGGCTCGCCGCCCGTGAGCAGCAAAAACAGTGTGCCTGCGTCGCGTAGTTTTTCCGCAAGCGCTGTCCACTCCTCCGCCGTTTGCAGGCGGCTGATTTCCTCCTGCTCTGTCTTGTTCATGCGAACATAACACATTTTGCGTTTAAGTTACAAAGTGGGGTCAGCTCAAAACTGCCGGTGATGGGCACGCCTGTTTTGGCGGCGCGGCGCAGTAAAAACGCTTCCGCTGTGTCTTTCTCCGGGTGCATCACGAGTGGTTCGGCCGCTCGTTCTGTGTCAGCGTTGTGGTGACATGGTAATCGTCAAAGTTCCATACAGGTGTCGCATTTCCGAACCAGTCCACGACGAATGCGTTCTTCGCCGGCATCACGGAATCCTGCCCGGTGATGGAATACTGCTGTCCGCACGCCTCGTTATAGTACTTTCTGCTGTCAATGCCGCGGTCATACACACCGTTGCCGTTCGAGTCCAAAAACACCTCTCCCGAAATATCGCACACGCCCGTGTAGCACGCGGCGATGTACTCGTTTGCCTCAAACACCTCCGTTTGCAGCAGCGGAGCGCTCCATGCTTTTTTCATTTTATACCGCCTTTCCTTCCGTTTTTTCCGCAGCGGAAGCCTCGCGCAGCAGCCCTGCGCGCAGCCCTGCCCTTACAAAGTTTTCTATGCCGCGCAGCATTTCTGCCGGCTGCCCGGTGTACTGCGCCTCTGCCGCAGCCGCAGCTTCTGCCACCGTGCACGGGTGCTGAAACTGCATCCACAAAAACCGTCCCGTTTCGTTCAGCGCGGTGATGCGGTTCTGTGGCGCGTCCGTCTCCCCGGCAGGGATCAGCACGTACAGCCCGGCGATCTCCCGCAGCAAGTGCCTGCCGTTTACATAAAATCTT
>OLOQ01003997.1_pt1 | contig 10316 bp, 8 predicted proteins | sample 1673101 | NCBI WGS metagenome assembly OLOQ01 (sample SAMEA3136754, study PRJEB25190) | human gut metagenome | biome: human gut; feature: human-associated habitat; material: faeces | place: Austria | collected 2013 | reverse complement strand
ATTCCGCCATGCCAATCAGCATACTCTCCACCATAATGCCTTCAGGCCCCTGCGAGATGGGTTCCATGGCAGACACCAGATGGACACCGTTCTTTTCCAGCTGGTACTTGTAGTTCACGGCATCGAATCGGTTCCGGGCAAAGCGGTCCAGCTTCCAGACCAGAACCACATCGAAGATTTTCTTTCCGCTGTCCTTGATCATCCGCTGGAAGTCCGGGCGGTCATCCGTTTTGGCAGAGTAGGCACGGTCAATGTAGGTGCCGACCACGGTGATGCCGTTCTTCTCGGCGTAGTCCTTGCAGTCGCGCAGCTGTCCCTCAATGGACGCTTCACGCTGGCTGTCGGATGAATAGCGGGCGTAGATCACGGCGGTCATGGTTGCACCTCCTTGGCGCGTATTCGACTTGCCTTTATAGTATCGGGTCAAGCGCAGCTTGTCAACAATCTGCGAGCAGATTGAAATGTGAAAATTGCGAAACGCAGCGAAAAAGGTGAGAGCAAGAATCGTCCCGTGGCCACAAATTTTCAATTCTTGAAAATTCTTGCCCCTTTGGGACAGCTTCTTGTTGGGGCGTGCCTGCCCCAAACCCTGCTGACTAATTTTTTAATTATACTGGATTTTGATTTTCATTATGCTATATTAAAATGGTAGAGTTAACTATTTTGATTCATAGATGATATGAGGGACTACCATGGTCAAGCTTGTTAAAGGTCAAAACGATTTACTTTCACAATATCCTGCCTGCATCAATGAATGGGACTTCAACAAAAATCATCCACTCTCACCTGATGCTGTCGTAGCAGGCTCTTCAAAAAAAGTCTGGTGGATTTGTTGCAAAGGGCACTCTTACGAACAGAGCATAAATCTTCATGTTGGACGAGGTTATGGTTGCCCTTACTGTTCCCATAGAAAAGTGCTCACTGGTTATAATGACCTCGAAACTCTTTTCCCAGACATCGCAACCGAATGGCATCCTTACAAAAATGCAGAACTTAAACCTTCCAGCATAACAGCGTACAGCAAAAAGAAAGTTTGGTGGCTTTGCTCACGGGGACATTCCTATGAGCAAACTGTTGAACGGCGGACGCGACGTGGAAGTGCATGCTACTACTGCTCAGGGCATAAAGTGTTAAAAGGATTCAATGATTTAGCTTCGGTCAACCCTAGCCTTTCTGTCGAATGGCATCCATCTAAGAATGCTCCGCTGACACCGTATGAAGTAACTGCTGGAAGCGGAAAACGTGTATGGTGGCTTTGCCCTATCGGTCACGAATATCAAGCCACTATCCATGACCGCAATACAGATAACACACAATGCCCTATTTGTAATTTAAGAGTCCAAACCTCTTTCCCCGAGCAGGCTACCTTCTTTTACGTTCATAAGCTCTATTCCGATGCTATCAACAAATACAAACCCGTTTTTCTGGGTTCTATGGAACTCGATATTTATATTCCCTCTATTCATACCGGAATCGAGTTTGATGGTGCAAACTGGCACCAATCGGATGAGCAGTATGAACGGGAAATCCGCAAATATAAATTATGTCAAGAAAATCATGTGAAGCTCATCCGTATCAAAGAGAAGAATACTCGCAATTGGGTTGACAATGCGCAAACTGCTGATGTGGTTTATACCATTTCAAAGGTCAAAAAGACAGGCGAACTCGAAACCACCCTTAAAGTCATTCTCGATTCTATAGATGCTTCCTCCAATATGTGGACTCGAACAGATCCTCGACATATTCACAGTCAAATCGATGTAAATATCGAACGTGACCGCCCGCAGATCTTAGGATATTTGACAAGTATTGATAATTCCCTCGCAATTTTACGTCCAGACGTTGCCTCAAAATGGGACTATGTGAAGAATCAGGACTTAACTCCAGACATGTTTACCGTCAGTTCAAATGAAATCGTCTGGTGGAAATGTCCAGATTGTGGACGCGAATGGAAATGTAGCATTAACAGCATGACGCGAAAAGGGCGCTTTGGGTGCGCTGAATGTTCAAAAAAACACCGTGGAAAAAGTTTCACACAAGGTGTAGTTAAAAAGGTTGGTTCACTCGCTGAAACCATGCCAGAACTTTCCAAAGAATGGCATCCCACAAAAAATGGCGATTTAACCCCAAATGATATAACCGCCGGAAAATTCAAACCTGTCTGGTGGCTTTGTCCGAAATGCGGTTACGAATGGCAAGCAAGTCCCAATAACAGAAAAAGAGGAATTGGTTGTCCTTGTTGTAGTGGACGAGTCCCTAAGACAGGCATAAATGATTTGGCCACCCTATATCCAGAGCTTCTTAACGAATGGGACTATGAGAGAAATACCGAATTAGACCCCCGAAAAGTCTTACCCAAAAGCGGAAAACACGCTTGGTGGGTTTGCTCTGTATGCGGAAATCATTGGGAATCTGAGATTCGAAGTCGTGTAAACGGACATGGATGTCCACAATGTGGCAAACGCAGAAAGAAGTAAATAGGTATAATCTTCTATGAGTATCTGGGGCAATACCCTTGTTGATGGTCACAACCGTTATGCAATTCTTCAGAAGCACCCCGAAATCTGCTTTTCTGCCATGCCGCTCCGCTTTGCAAATCGTGAGGAAGCACTCGCTTGGATTTGCAAGAATCAGCTGGGGCGGCGCAATCTTTCCCCCGAACAAAAGCGTTACCTGCTGGGGAAGCAGTACGAAGCCGAGAAGAAAGCTGCAAAAATCTTTCGGGGCAATCAGTACACTTTAGCAAAGAAAAGTGGTGGTGATCACGGTGATAACCACCACTCCGGGAAGAAAACCTGCGACCGGATCGCAGAGGAAAACGGTGTCAGCCGTGCCTCCGTTCTTCGTGCCAGCCACTATACACGAGGCATCGACATCGCAGATAATCTCTCTCCCGGCATCAAGCAGAAAGTCTTTTCCGGCGAAGTGAAGTTCACCAACGAAGAAATGTCCAAGCTTGTGCAGGCAAGTGTCGAGCATCGTTCAGATGTCCTTGCTCAAATCCTGCATCCAGAGGCATTGGAAGTGTTGGAATCTGCCAGCGCAGAATTTGAACCTGAAAAAGCAGAACCCGTTCCCATGCCCACACCACAAACAGAAGAATTCCGGTGCTATCATGTACCGGACGAGTTTATGAAGGTTTACAAATCCTTGAGCCGTGCGACCGAAATGATGAAAAACTCATGGAAGAAAACGCTCAAAAACAATCCCAGCTATTTCACTGACCCGGAAAAGCAGAAGGTTCTCCGCTTCGCAATGCAGCGACCTGCTAACTACCTGACTGAAATCGAAACCTATCTGGAAAAGGCTCTTGCAGAAGCCCTTGAAGAAGAAAAGACCGCATAACAGCAGACACCTGTAAGCCATCAATGAGCCACCAGCCGCAAGTGCAGGGTGGAAAACTTCCGCGCCCTTGCGCCTGATAAAAATTGGAACTTTGATTTTCTCGCCCGAATTTGCCACGGTGGGACGATCAAAGGAGCGTGCGTTTGAACAAAAAGAAAAAGTCCACAAACACTTCCCCTTATCCCGATGAAGTCATCGACCGTCTGGCGAGGGCATTCTACCCGGCCATTCTTGCCTACTGGAACAGCGAGGAAGGCCAGCGAGAGTTTGCCGCATGGCAGGCGGAACAGGCTCATATCTCTGGCAAAGAAAAACAGGAAGTTCCCGCTGGGGAACTCCCTGCCTTACTTATCGTGTGTGGATTTTTGCAGGGTGCGTCCGGGTGGGCGCACCCTGTTTTTGTTTGTGCTTATTTCTTCAGAATCCGCATTGCGTTCAGAACAGCGATGATCGTGACACCCACATCACCGAACACGGCTTCCCACATACCGGCCATGCCGAGTGCGCCCAGAACAAGGAACACGCTCTTGATGCCAAGAGCAATCACGATGTTCTGCATCACAATCCGTTTCGTAGCCTTTGCAACATCAATGGCTTCTACAAGTTTCGATGGTTCATCTGTCATCAGAACAACATCCGCAGCTTCAATCGCGGCATCCGAGCCAAGACCTCCCATGGCAATGCCGACATCTGCACGGGCAAGAACAGGGGCATCGTTGATGCCATCGCCCACGAAGGCGAGTTTGCTGCCCTGCCGTTTCTGCTTATCCAGCATTTCCAGCTTTTCGACCTTCTGGTCGGGCAAGAGCTGTGCATAATACGCATCCAGACCAAGTTCGTCTGCCACCGACTTGCCGATTCGCTCATCATCGCCGGTAAGCATAACAGTTTTTTCCACGCCGATCTTTTTCAGCTCTGCGATTGCGCACTTGCTGTCCGGCTTCACTTCATCTGCGATCAGGATACAGCCTACATAGCTACCATCCGCTGCTACATAGAACTTTGTTCCGGCTGCATCGCAAGCGGCATAGGCAATCTTTTCAGATTCCATCAGCTTACTGTTGCCAGCCAGTACCTTCTTTCCCTGCACCATAACGCTGATGCCGTGTCCTGAGATTTCCTCAAAGCCAGAGAACTGCTTCTGGTCGATTGGCTTTCCATAAGTCGCAAGAACCGACTTTGCGATCGGGTGGTTGGAATAACTCTCTGCCTGTGCAGCATACTCCAATACCTGCTCTTTTTGGTATCCGGCTGCCGGAATGATATTTGCGACCTCAAAAACACCCTTTGTTAAGGTGCCGGTCTTATCAAAGACCACCACGCTCACTTTGTTCAGTGCTTCCAGATAGTTGCTGCCCTTTACCAGCACACCGCGCTTGGATGCGGCACCAATACCGCCGAAGAAGGTCAGGGGAATAGAAATGACCAATGCACACGGGCAGGAAACGATCAGGAACACAAAACCTCTGCGCAACCACTCAGACCAGCCGCCGCCAAGGACGAGCGGCGGAATGATCGCCAACACAGCCGCCATTCCAACAACGACCGGCGTATAGTATCGTGCAAAGGTCGTGATGAAGTTCTCGGTGGGAGCTTTTCTTGCAGAAGCATTCTCCACAAGGTCAGTGATCTTCGATACCGTGGATTCCCCGAAGCTCTTTGTGACTTTCAGCGTCAGCAAACCGCTCTGGTTGATGCAGCCGGACAGGGCTTCATCGCCTTTGCGGATGCTTCTCGGCACAGATTCGCCGGTCAGTGCCTTGGTGTCCAGCATGGATTCGCCATCCACAACGATGCCATCCAGCGGAATTTTTTCACCGGGTTTTACCACGATGATCTCGCCCACCGCAACGCTTTCCGGAGAAACGACCTGCAATACGCCATTCCGCTTAACGGTCGCCGAATCCGGACGGATGTCCATAAGGTCAGAGATGGACTTTCTGGAACGCTTTACCGCCAGCGACTGGAAGAACTCTCCGACCTGATAGAACAGCATAACTGCAACAGCTTCCGGGTATTCCCCGATGGCAAATGCGCCGATCGTGGAAACACTCATCAGGAAATGCTCGTCAAACACCTGTCCTCTGGTGATATTTTTCACTGCCTGCCATACGACATCCCAGCTAAGAATCACATACGCCACAATCAGAAACGCCAGTTCCGCCAGAGTCGGCAGCTTTGCGAATACGGTCAATGCCATACCGATTGCATAGACCACAGCACCCACGGCAAGCCGTATCGTGCGCTTCTTATCCTCATCGTTATAGACCGCCGCTTTTTCATCCTTTCTGACAGGTGCAGTCGCTTCCGGCTGCTTTTCCGACACTTCAACATCCGGCTCATGGCTGTGTACGATCGTGGTAACGGTATCCAGCAAGGAAGCAGCTACCGATGTTCCAGCCTGAACAGTCAGCGTCTGGTTCATCAGATTCACGGTCGAAGAAGTCACGCCATCCAGCTCACCGACTTCTTTCTCGATCTTTGCTGAGCAGTTCGGGCAGTCCAGACCTTTCAGGAGATAGACTTTCGTCACCGCAGGTTCGGTCTTTTCCGACACTTCAACATCTGGCTCGTGGCTGTGGACGATCGTGGTAACGGTGTCCAGCAGGGAGGTAGCCACCGATGTTCCTGCCTGAACAGTCAATGTCTGGTTCATCAGATTCACGGTCGAAGAAGCCACGCCACCCAGCTCACCGACTTCTTTCTCGATTTTTGCTGAGCAGTTCGGACAATCCAGACCTTTCAGGATGAATACTCTTTTCATTTTGACCTCCACTACGTTTTCTTAATTGTTCAATCGCTCAACTTAAAAGACAAAAAGATAATCGCTTGCGCGATCATCCTCTTAAATGCTCAAATCCCTTGTCGATGATCTCCTTTACATGATCATCCGCCAGCGAATAATACACGATCTGGGCCTCTCTGCGGAATTTGACCAGTCCGGCAAGCCGGAGTGCTTTCAGCTGGTGAGAGATCGCCGATTTGGTGACGCCCAGCAGAACCGCAAGGTCGCATACACACATCTCGCTCTGTTCCAGAGCATGAAGGATCTGCACTCTTGTGCCATCTCCGAACAGCTTGAAAAGCGATGCAAGCTGGATGTAGTCGTCTTTCGGCTGCATTTTGCCTTTTACATCGTTCACGATGTCCTCATGGATCACATCGCAATTACAGGTGTATAAAGAATTTGACATCAGACGTTCTCCTTGTTTTGTAGTTGAACAACCGTTCAATCATATTATATCTGCTTTTCCTCCGTTGTCAAGAGGAAAAGTTAGCATCTGCTTCCTGCGATTTGTCGTCTAACAGACCTTGACAGCCTCCTTATTTCGCATACAATATAGTTGAGCGTTTACTCAACTGCCGTATTTTGCGCAGAAGATTTTTCATTTGAACAACCATGCAATAAATAAAAGAGGTCTGCCTGTGAAAGGAAAATTCATCACTCTGGTTCTGACATTGGGATTTCTTGCCGCGTTTGGCGTATTTATGCACTCGCCGCCCTCTATTCTGGATGGGCTGACCGGTGCGACCCCGAAAGCGAAACGTGCCGCACAGATGGCCGCACCGCTGGAGGGCAACTATCTGTTCTGCATCAACCCTGCGCTGGAACCGTTTTCCGATGCGGATTTCCGGAATGATCTGAAAGCATTTGTTTCCGGTGAGACAGAAGTACTTTCCGATGCCGGACTGCCGCACATGACGCTTTCGGTCTGCGAAACAGACTATCCCTTGCTTTGCTATGCAACGGCTCTTTGTGAACGCCTGACTGCTGCCGGAGCAGATGTCACGTTGAAGCAGTACAGCGAAACCATGCTGCGTTCCCGTGCAATCAATGGGCGGTATCAACTGCTGCTGGTTTCGGAAAATGCGCTTGATGCAACAGCATTGCCGGATGCAGACATCCTTCTGCTCTCCGCAGAAGAAATGGAGGACCCCTCATGCGAAAACTGAACACCATTCTCTCCGTTCTGCTACTTTTCATCTGTCTGCTTCATGGGCTGATGGGCAGTTTTATGTTGCTGGGCATCAGTTCCGGGGCAGGAAAGTTTCTGGCATGGATCGGCGTTGGCATTCTGGCGGCGCACACCGTCCTTGGGCTTTTGCTGACCGCACAGACATTCCGGGCTTCCCGGTCCGGCGGAAAACTCTACGGAAAGCAGAATGCTCTGTTCTGGGCAAGGCGCACCAGTGGGCTTGCTATTTTGCTCATGCTCTTTTTCCATATTGGCGTGTTCGGCAGAGTGCAGGACGGCGTATACATTCTGTTTCCGTTCACAACGGTCCGGCTGCTGACGCAGCTTTTACTGGTTGCTTCGGTATTTGTGCATCTTCTGCTCAATCTCCGACCCCTTCTGGTATCGCTGGGCATCGTCCGGGATAAGGAGCAGCGCGGCGACCTCTATCTGATTCTTTCTATACTGGTGCTGTTTGCTGCCGGTTCGATCATTCTATATTATATCGGGTGGAACAATGTATGAAACACACTTTGGTGATCGTGGGTGCAGGGCTGGCAGGGCTTTCCGCTGCTTTGACTGCTGTGAAAAACGGCTGGACGGTAAAGCTGGTGTCCTCCCTTGCCTCCGAGCGGGCGCAGTCTGTTATGGCAGAGGGCGGAATCAATGCAGCCTTGAATACCAAGGGAGAGGAGGATAGCCCGGAGCAGCATTATACAGATACCCTGACCGCTGCCTGCGGACTTGCTGACCCGAATGCAGTCTGGGGGATGACGCAGGCTGCGTCCGAACTGGTGCGCAGCCTGCACCATCTGGGAGTACAATTCAACGTGACAGATGACGATGAACTCGACCTGCGGAATTTTGGCGGACAGAAGAAAAAGCGGACGGCCTTTGCACAAAGCGATACGGGAAAGCAGCTAATGACCGCTCTGATTGATGCTGTGCGCCGGGAAGAAAGCGCAGGAACGGTCGAACGCTTTCCACACCATAAGTTCCGCACCCTGCTGCTTTCCGGGAACATCTGCGGTGGCTGCACAGTGCAGGACACCTATACTGGCGAACTGCTGCGGTTTGTATGCGATGCCGTCCTGATTGCCACAGGCGGGCTGCATGGCTTATTCGGTGATACGACCGGCTCTCTTGCCAATACCGGAGAAGTCACCGCAGAACTGTTCCGTCTGGGCGTTCCGATGGCAAATCTTGAAATGATCCAGTACCACCCTACCACGGTCGAACTGGGCGAAAAACGGATGCTTCTGAGTGAGGCCGCCCGTGGTGAGGGCGGGCGGCTGTTTGCATTACGGAACGGGAAGCCGTGGTATTTCATGGAAGAAAAATATCCGGAACTCGGCAACCTGATGCCGCGTGACATCACCGCGCGGGAAGTCTGGACGGTCAGCCGTGACTATGAGGTGTTCCTTGATATGACAGAGCTTCCTAAAGAAGTCATGGAGCATAAACTTGCCGGACTGGTGGATGATTGTCAGACCTATCTGCACAAAGATATTCGCAAAGAACCCATTCCGATTTTGCCGGGTATCCACTACTTTATGGGAGGCATTCAGGTGGACGAGCGGCACCGCACTTCGATGCGGAATCTGTACGCTGCCGGTGAATGCTGCGCTCAGTACCATGGCGCAAACCGTCTGGGTGGAAATTCTCTTCTGGGTGCGATCTATGGAGGACAGATTGCTGCGGAAACTGCCTGCCGGGAAACAGTCAGTTCCCCCAATATGCCCTGTGCCGAAGAATCCCTTCTGCCCGAACTTTCCCCGGACGCTCAAATGCAGATGAATCGTATTCTGCTGAACGCACTCGGTGTCGTGCGGGATGCACAGACATTGGAAGCGGGCATTCAGGAAATCCGCAAACTGTCTGGCACCCTTCCGCTTCTGGGCTGTGCCATGCTGGAAAGTGCCCTCGCCCGAAAAGAAAGCCGGGGTGCGCACTGGCGGGCAGATTATCCCCAACGCAACGATGCCGTTTACTGCAAAACCACCGTGGCACACTGGAACGGGCAGCATATCGCCATCAGCTTTGAATCCATCCCCGAAAGGCGGCATGATTTATGAACTACACCATCCGAATCAAACGGCAGGAAAACCCGCAGGCTTCACCCTGCTGGCAGGAGTTTTCCTTTGAGGGAAGTGCGGACACCTCGATTGCTTCGGTGTTGAACGAGCTGAATCACCGCAGCCCTCTGTGCGAAAAGAGCGGAACGGTCGTTTCCCCCATTGCGTGGGAATGCGGCTGCATGATACGCAAGTGCGGTGCCTGTGCCATGCGGATCAATGGTCTGCCTCGTCTTGCCTGTTCCGTTTTTCTGCGGGACTGTAAGGGAAGCGTTGTTACTCTGGAGCCTTTGAGCAAATTCCCACTGGTGAAAGATCTGGTCGTAGACCGTTCCGTGATCTTTGAAGCACTGAAGCGGACAAAGCTGTGGCTGGAAGGAGATGCGTTCCAGACCAGCTATACGCACAGCCAGCGGTATCGATCTGCTAAGTGTCTGCTCTGTGGCTGCTGCTTGGAGGTCTGCCCGAACTTTGACCCGAACAGTGAATTTGCTGGAGCTGTTCTGCCCGTCAACGCTTACCGTATTCTGAACGAAGAACAGGATATTGCCCATCAGACAGAACTCGCAAATGCGTATCGTCAGCTTTATTTTGAAGGCTGCGGAAAATCTCTTGCGTGCCAGGACATCTGCCCAGCCGGAATCCCGGTCGAAGAACTGATGTCACGTTCCAATGCCGCAGCGGTCTGGAAGCGATAAAGTGTAAAAGGGTATGCGGTTTATAGCCGCATACCCTTTTATGCTTAATCTTCTAATCCGTGACTTCCCGCCACATTCTTCAGATACTCCTCTGGTTCGCCGTTCAGAATCAAGTCTGCATAGCCAAGCGGGTCATTGTAGATGAGATAATCTAACTCCAACCTCTGCGCCATGGTCACGTCCAATTCATCCTCGACCCCAGTGCAGTCAATGGAGATCATTCTCCCATCCCGGAGCAGCAG
>OLOQ01003994.1_pt1 | contig 10327 bp, 8 predicted proteins | sample 1673101 | NCBI WGS metagenome assembly OLOQ01 (sample SAMEA3136754, study PRJEB25190) | human gut metagenome | biome: human gut; feature: human-associated habitat; material: faeces | place: Austria | collected 2013 | reverse complement strand
CACTCCCTCGATCGGTTTCCCGCGAAACAGGAAAGAGCTGCCTGTCTGAAAATTTCTTTTGTAAAATCGTACCAGCTGATGTAGCCGCCCTCGTTGGTCACATGATAATACCCATATTTGTCGGTTTCGATCATATCCACCAGCAGGCGCGCCAGAATCGTGAACGGCGGATACAACCCCGTCCGCCGGCGATCGAACTCCAGCTCGAAGAACGCGCGGTAGTCCTGCGCGGCAGCGGTCTGAATCACCTCATCCTCCGGCTTGTACGTCTGGATGATGACCTGCCCCGGCAGTGTGCCGCGTCCGGCGCGCCCGGCGACCTGCGTCAGCAGCTGGAATGTCCGCTCCCGCGCGCGGTAGTCGGGCAGATTCAGCGTCATATCCGCCGCAATCACGCCCACCAGCGTCACCTTCGGGAAATCCAGCCCCTTGGCAATCATCTGCGTGCCGACGAGCAGCTTTGCGCGCCCGGAGCGGAACTCATCGAGCAGCTTTGCGTGACCATCCTTGCCGGAGGTCGTGTCAATATCCATGCGGATGACGTTTTCCTGTGGGAAGAGTTTCTTCAATTCTTCCTCGATTTTCTGCGTCCCCGCGCCGAAATAACGGATGTACTTGCTGCCGCATTTCGGGCAGGTGTTCGGCGGCAGCGCGGCGAATCCGCAGTAGTGGCAGTGGAGTTTCGCCTCGGTCTGCCCGCTGCCCACGACGTGGTAGGTCATGGCGACATCGCAGTTCGGGCATTTGACGACATATCCGCAGCTTCGGCAGCTGACGAAGCTGTTGTACCCGCGCCGATTCATCAGCAGCATGGCCTGTTCGCCGCGCGCGACACAGTTCTTGAGTGCCGCGACCAATTGCCCGGAAAATACGCTTCGGTTGCCGTTCTCCATCTCCTTGCGCATGTCCACCAGCGTGACCTGCGGCATCGGGCGGTTGCCGACGCGGGAGGGCATTTCAAGCAGCACATAATCCCCGCGCCGTGCCCTGGCGAAGGACAGGATGCTGGGCGTAGCGGAGGCAAGCAGAAGCGTCGCGTGCTCATTTTCGCATCGGCGGATGGCAACTTCGCGCGCGTCATATCGCGGATGACGGTCGGAGATATACGTCGATTCGTGTTCCTCATCCACGACAATCAGCCCTAAGTTCCCGCACGGCGCGAACACCGCTGACCGTGCGCCGATGACGACCCGCGCGTCGCCGCGCCGAATGCGCCGCCACTCATCAAAGCGCTCGCCCGCACTGAGCCGTGAGTGCAGCACCGCCGCAACCGCCCCGAACCGCGCCCGAAACCACATGACCATCTGCGGCGTGAGGGCGATTTCCGGCACGAGAATCATGGCGGATTTCCCCTGCACGAGCGTCTGGCGCACGAGGCGGATGAACACCTCGGTTTTGCCGCTGCCCGTCACACCGTGGAGCAGGTATTTCCCCTGTCCACTGCGCAAATCCGGCAGCATGACAGACAGCGCTTCCTCCTGCCCCGGCGTAAGGGGCGGGTCAGGGACGGCGGTGTCCGGCGTATTGCCGCCCGGCCGGCGCAGCACTTCTTCTTCCCGCAGGGCAATTAGCCCCGCTGCTTCTATCTGGCGCAGCGCTTGCAGCGGCTCGCGGACGAGCAGCTTCAATTCCTCCACCGGGTGCGTCCGCCCGTCGGATAAGACCGTCAGCAGCAGACGCCGTTTCGGCGAGCGTTTCTCCGCCAGTGCCGCCGCTTCCAGCATTTCGCGTGGCTTCGCGGCCTGCGCGACCGTCTGCGTTTTCACCTGAATGCGTCCACCGCGCATTTGGGCGGGCAGCATCAGCCGCAGCGTTTCCGCCAGGGGGCAATGCACGTCGTCCGCCATCTGCTGGGCGAGCGTCAGCAGCGTGGGGCAGATAGCGGCATAATCCTCCAGCGGGCGGAGGATGTCGCGGAGCTTTTCCGGCGGCACGTCCGTCTCCTGCGTCAGGGAGAGAACGACCCCCTCCTTGCGCATCCGCCCGAACGGAACTTCCACGCGCTGTCCGGCGGTGAGCGTCATGCCGTCCGGAATGCGGTAGGTAAACGTGTGCGCAACATTCTCATGCACAATGTCCACAATTACCTGTGCGTACAGGACACTCACCCCTTTCTGCTCAATGCGCTAATACACCATTGTTTATTATACATCGGAATGCCGAAGGGGTCAAGGAAAAAAGGCATGTTTCTGCGATTTCCCAAAACGAAAAAAGCGGTCACGCGACCGCTTTTCAATGCGCAATGATTTCTCTAATTGCTAATTACTCTTCGCATTTTCCGTGAATCACATGGATGGCAACGATGACGACCCCCGCCAGCATTTCCGCAACGGACATCCCCATCAGCACACCCGAAAAGAATTCCTTGACATGGCTGCCGCCGACCAGCGCAGACAATGCGTTGCTCGCGATACCCAGCAGAATCAGCAGAACGCCGTAGAGAATATGCTGCTCATAGACTGTGCGCTGCATCCGGCGCAGCAGGTCAAGCATCTGTGCGTCATGCGTCAGCTGCATTTCTTCCTTCTGCGGCGAATCCTTGCCGTTGAGCAGTTCCGGCAGGGTGATACCCAGCGCCGTGCAGAGCGCTTCCACCGCATCAGCATCGGGCAGACGTTTGCCCGTTTCCCAGCGCATCAAGGATTTCTGCGATACGCCAATTTTCTGCGCCAGCTGCTCCTGCGTCATTCCTTGCGCAGTGCGCTTGCCTGCGATATACTGACCAATTGCCGCCTGATTCATAAGCACACTTCCTTTGATAGCCGCACCCCTCTTGGAGTACTTTCCGTATCATAGCACGACTTTGTAACGAATGTCGGAAGTGTTTGTAAATATTTTGTGAACAATAATTGCGTCGAAACTGTTGCAAAAAGAACCTGTTCAAGCAGGAGAAAATGTGCTATAATAAGGCATAATCAACCATACTGGAGGTGTTTCTGCGTGGCACACAAGCCTGTATTGTATATTGTGATTCCCTGCTACAACGAAGAAAGCGTACTGCCGATTACCAGCGGCATGTTCCGCGACAAGGTGCGTCAGCTCGCAGACGCGGGGAAAATCAGCGACGAGAGCCGCATTCTGTTCGTCAACGACGGCAGCAAGGACAAGACGTGGGAGATTATCACGGCGCTGTCCGCGAAAGACCCGTGCTTCCAAGGCATTGCGCAGAGCCGCAACCGAGGGCACCAAAGGGCGGTCTGGGCAGGGCTGATGGAGGCGAAAGACCGCTGCGACATCACCATCAGCATCGACTGCGACGGGCAGGACGATATCAACGCCATGGACGCGATGGTGGATGCGTACCTTGACGGCTGCGAAATCGTCTACGGCGTGCGCTCCAAGCGTGATACCGACACGTTCTTCAAGCGCTTCACGGCGGAAGGCTTCTACAAGCTGCTCAGCGCAATGGGCGCGGAGGTTGTGTTTAATCACGCGGATTATCGCCTGATTTCCAGCCGTGCCCTGCAGGAATTGGCGAAATTCCGTGAAGTAAACCTGTATCTGCGCGGGATGGTTCCGCTGGTCGGGTTCAAGTCCACCAGCGTCTCTTACGAGCGTCACGAGCGCATTGCGGGCGAAAGCCACTATCCGCTGAAGAAGATGCTGGGGCTGGCGTTCGACGGCATCACAAGCCTATCGGTCAAACCGATTCGCATGGTGTTCTTCGCCGGGCTGTTTATCACGATTCTGTCATTTATCGGCATTATCTGGGCGGTGATTGCCGCGATTGCCGGGCATTCGGTGGCTGGCTGGGCGTCGCTGGCTTGTCTGGTATGCTTCGTTGGCGGGATGCAGTGCCTGTTTCTGGGTATCATCGGGGAATATATCGGCAAAATCTACTTGGAAGTCAAGCAGCGTCCGCGGTATATTATTTCGGAACGCACAGCGGAGATGGAGGAGAAGAAGGAGTAACGGCACACCCACTAATCGCATTTTCGATAAAATCCAAGTAACATGGGTGTGCATGCGAAGGAGTCCAGATGGCGACCGCAAAGCCCTCTGGTCGCCTCCGCAGAGGCGAAACCCCTGCCGCGATAAAGACAATCATCGAAGTACCAATAGTACCACTATAAAAGGAAAAAGGAGAACACAACACACATGCTCTACGAAGGCAAAATCTGGCTTGGAACAGGTGAACATCCCGTCTGCCTGCTGCCGCAGATGGCAAACCGCCATGGTCTCATTGCCGGGGCGACCGGTACGGGCAAAACCGTCTCCCTCAAGGTGCTGGCAGAGGGATTTTCGGACATGGGCGTGCCCGTGTTCCTCGCGGATATCAAGGGCGATCTCGCCGGGATGGTGCAGCCCGGCACACACAGCGACAATATCGCCAATCGCCTGACGCAGTGCGGCGTGCCGACGTTCGAGTACCGCACGTTCCCGACCGTGTTCTGGGACGTATTCGGCAAAGAAGGGCATCCCGTCCGCACGACCGTGAGCGAAATGGGGCCGACGCTGCTCGCGCGGCTGATGAACCTCAACGACACGCAGGCGGGCGTGCTGAGCATCCTCTTCCGCGTCGCGGATGACGAGAACATGCTGCTGCTCGACCTCAAGGACTTGAAGGCCATGCTTGCCTACGTCGGTGAGCACGCCAAGGAGTACACGCTCGATTACGGCAACGTGTCCATGGCATCTGTCGGTGCGATTCAGCGCGCCGTCGCCATGCTGGAGGACGAGGGCGGCAATGCCTTCTTCGGCGAACCCGCGCTGAACATCGCCGACTGGATGCAGCTTGATGAAAGCGGGCGCGGCGTTATCAACATCCTCGCGGCGGACGTGCTCTACCGCAAACCCCGGCTGTACTCGACCTTCCTGCTGTGGATGCTGTCGGAGCTGTACGAGCTGCTGCCCGAATGCGGCGATTTGGACAAGCCGCGCATGGTGTTCTTCTTCGACGAGGCGCACCTGCTCTTCGACGACTGCCCCAAGGCGCTGCTGGAAACGCTGGAGCAGGTCGTCCGGCTGATTCGCTCCAAGGGCGTCGGCGTGTATTTCGTCACCCAGAACCCCTGCGACATTCCCATGAGCATTCTGGGGCAGCTCGGCAACCGCGTCCAGCACGCCCTGCGCGCCTACACGCCGCTTGACCAGAAGGCCGTCCGCACCGCTGCGATGACCTTCCGCGCGAATCCCGCGTTCGATACGGCAGAAGCCATCACCACACTCAAAACAGGCGAAGCACTGGTTTCCTTCCTCGATGCGGACGGTGCGCCGAGCGTCGTCGAGCGCGCGACCATCCTCCCCCCGCAGAGTGCCATGAACGCCATCGACGGCGATGTGCGGCAGGAGTGCATCGAGACCAGCCCCTTCCGCGGCGTTTACGACACGCCGGTTGACCGCGTTTCCGCCTACGAAATGCTGGTAAGCGCGTTCCAGAAGGAGCAGATGCCCGCACCGGAAGCCGCCGCGCCGCAGATTTCGACCGCTGCGCCGACGGTCAGCCGCCCCGATGCGTTTCTCGTGTTCGACCCGCAGACAGGGCATTATGTGCAGCGCGAGGCTGCCCAGCCGATGGCTCAGGCACAGCCGATGGTTCAGGCGCAGCCAATGGTTCAGGCGCAGCCAGTGGGTCAGGCACAGCCTGTTCAGCAGCCTGCCGCACAGGGCAGCACGCCGCGTCCCGCGTGGATGGCGGCGGACGAACCCGCACGTCCGGCGTGGCAGAATCAGCAGGAGCAGCAGCCGATAGGTCAGGCGCAGCCTGTCCCGGTGCTGACCGTGCAGCAGCCGCAGGTGCAAAACATGCTGGTGATGGTCTACGACCCGGCAAGTGGGCAGTATGTGCAGAAGATGATGCCGATGCAGCTTGACCCCGCGACGGGCAATTACGTCCCGGCTCAGGCGCAGCCCGCAGCAGCGCCGACAACGACGAAGGCGCAGGAGCGCGAGGCGGAGAAGCAGCGCAAAGCAGCTGAAAAAGCCGAGAAGGAACGCCAGGCGGAAGAACGCCGGAAGCACGCGGATGAACTGCGCGAAGAACGTGCCGCGCGCGCCCGGAAGAACGACTCATTGCTGGGGCGCGTGCAGAATACGGCGATTAACACCGCGACCCGCGAAGTGACACGGCAGGTGACGCGCGGGATTCTGGGCGGAATCACGGGGCTGTTCGGGGGAAACAAGAAGTAATTATTGATATACGCAAAGCGGGTGCATGGAGTTTGAAGCTCCGCGCACCCGCCTTTTTATACTATTTCCAAATTCGCGGCGCAAGCAGATGGCGCAGGCGAATGCAGGAAATAGTATTAGTCGTTGTTCTGCGCTTCCATGTCCTCCAGATAACGTTCGAGTTTGCGCTTGACGCGCTGGAGGGCGTTGTCGATGCTCTTGACGTGGCGACCCAGGTTGTCCGCGATTTCCTGATAGCTTTTCCCATCCAGATACGCCGCCAGCACTTCCTGTTCTAAATCCGACAGCACCTCGTCAATGCGCTGATGGATACCGCGCAAATCCTCCTGGCTGATTATCAGCTCTTCTGGGTTCGACGAATGCCCTTCAGCGCAGACGTCCAGCAGCGTGCGGTCGCTTTCCTCGTCGTACAGCGGTTTGTTGAGCGACACATAGCTGTTCAGCGGAATATGCTTCTGTCGCGTCGCGGTTTTGATGGCAGTGATAATTTGGCGCGTGATGCACAGTTCGGCAAAGGCACGGAAGGACGCAAGTTTCTCCGGCCGGAAGTCGCGAATCGCCTTGTAGAGTCCAATCATGCCTTCCTGCACGATGTCCTCGTGATCCGCGCCGATGAGGAAGTAGCTGCGCGCCTTGGAACGGACGAAGTTCTTGTACTTGTTCAGCAGATATTCCACCGCCACCGAGTCCCCCGTGCGGCACAGCGACACCACGTCCTCGTCCGTCATGCCCTCATAGACCGAATGGGCGGCACTGCTGCTCAGCAGCGGCACGGAAGCAGGCTGTTCCGGTTCGCCGGGCACAGCCTGTCTCAACGGAAAATCCAGCAAAAATGCATCGTCTTCCGGCAGCATCGGCTCTTCCTGCTCCATCGGGTCATTGTCCTGATTCATTGCATTCATTCGATCGTCTGACAAACTGTTCACCTGCTTTTCGGGCGGCGCAGGGCGCGTCTCCCGCTTCACTCTCCGCGCCGCAGCTTTTCCAGCCGTGCGCGGATGTCCTCCGGCATTCGGGAAAAAATCGTGTTTCGGTTCATGTTGGGCTGATTCTGGTGCGCCGACATGCCGCTTTTGCGCATTTCTCGCAGTTCGCGCAGCAGTTCCCGGCTGGTCATGCGAATCGCGCCGCTGGACAGCACCTGCGATTGCTCCAGCCAGTCCGATGTAGCGACGCGCAGTTCCCGATAGCGCGGGGTCTGTGCCGCGGCGCGCTCGATGTAGCTGTCCGCCGTTTCTCCGTGGCGGGTGAAAATCAGCGTCAAATCGCCGTGCTTCTCCTCGGTCGTCGTCGTGCGCTCGGACTGGTAACCATCGAACACCAGCAGGATTTCCTCGCCCGAAAATCCGGCGTAGTCCTCCAATTGGCGCATCAACCGGTCGCGCGATTCGTCCAGCGACCAGCCCTTTTTCTCCGCCTCGCTCCACGCGCCAATGACGTTGTAGCCATCGACAATCAGCAGCGGTTTCATGCCCGGCGGCTGGACAGCACGCGGTACATCACCACGCCCGCCGCAACGGACGCATTCAAGCTGTCCAGATGTCCCGCCATCGGCAGGGACACCTTCTGGTCGCAGTTTTCCAGCACGAGATGGCTGATGCCTTCGCCCTCGCTGCCGACAACCAGCGCCACGCCGCCCTTGAAGTTGACCTTCTCGTAGTCCGTGCCGTCCATCGTCAGCGCGTATGTCCAGATGTTGCGCGCCTTGAGCATTTCAATCACACGGGTCATGTTCACAACGCGCGCAACCTTGATGTGCTCAATCGCGCCCGCGGATGCCTTGACTGCTGCCGGGGTCAGCCCGACTGCGCGGCGTTCCGGCACAATCACACCGTGCGCACCCACACACTCGGCGCTGCGGATAATCGCACCCAGATTGTGCGGGTCGGTGATGCCGTCCAGCAGAATCAGGAACGGTTCTTCGCCCTTTTCCTCCGCTTCCGCCAGCATCGCCTCGACCGTGCTGTACTGGTACGCCGACGCGAACGCCACCATGCCCTGATGGTTCTTCGCCAGCTCGTTCAGACGCTGATGTTCCACTTCCTGCACCGGGATGTGCGCTTCCTTCGCCATCTGCACGATTTCGCGCGCAGAGCCGGTCAGCTCGCCCTTCTGCACCAGCAGCTTTTCGATATCACGACCCGCCTTGAGCGCCTCACGAATCGGGTTGCGCCCTGCCAGCAGGTTCTCCTGCACTGCTTCTTCCGCCACGGGCTGCGCCATCACGGGCGCAACAGCCACCGGGCGATACTCCGAATCGCGGTAGGACGGCGCCGGACGCTCGTCGGCCATTTCCGGGCGGCGATCATAGCGGTCGCGGCGCTCGTAGGGTTTCCGGTCTTCATAGGACTTCTTCTCGCCGTAGGGCTTGCGGTCGCCAAACGACTTCTTCTCGCCATACGCACGGTTGTCGTCGCGCTTGCCGCTGGGACGGCCGCCGTGGCGCGCCCCGCGGTACTCCGAGCCTTCTTCCACCCACTTTTCGCGCCCAAAGGACTTCTTGCCCTGCGGCTTGTGGGACGGTGCATTGTCATAGTATGCCATATTTCAAATTCCTCTATTCTTATTCATTGTCGGTTGATTGATTCTGCTTTTTCTGTTCGTCTGCCAGCGAATCGAGCCATTCGCGCCTTGTCCGGCGAATCTCCCCTGCCTTGCCGCAGGATTTTTCCCCTTCCGGACACGCGCCGCGCAGACATCCGGGCCCCGCGTCCGCAAACAGCGCCGGGGCAATTTCCATGCACAGTCGGTGCATCTCCGTCGCCAGCGCGCGGATTTCCCACTGTGCGCGGCTGCACATGCGCAGGCTGAAGAAGTGCCGCAGCTCGCGCACGTTCATCGTCACCATCATGCGCGTTTCGCAAGCGCCGGGCAGCACGAATCGGGCATCCTCATTGCCGCCCTCGCCCGCGCCGAGCTTCTCCTGCCACCCAGTATACCACTGGTGCATGGTGTCCATCTGCCGCTCAAACTCCGCGACAGCATCTTCACCCAGCGCCTCGATTTTCGGCGGAACGATGTAGCCGAAGCCCTTCTCGTAGCTGACGTAGCGCTGGCTCTGCACCGAGAAGCTGGCGAGCCGGTGGCGGGTAATCTGCGCCAGCAGGACGCGCGAAACGCCCTCCATCGCAAAGGTAAAGCTGGCGTGTTCCAGCACGGATTCATGCCCCATCGACAAAATCCGGCTGACGAACTCGCTCTGGTCGTCACGGCTGACGCGCTGCTGCAAGCTGTCCACCGTCGCACGGGAGTAGCACAGCCGAGCGCCGAGCGCCACGACCTCCTCCGGCGAAAGCGTATGGCGAATCAGGGCGACTTTCATGGTTGAGCGGGGCATGATGCAACCTCCTGACTTTTTCGGAACAATTCAAGCAGCCGCGTCTCCTGCCCAGTCAGGTACAAATACCCGACGAGGGCTTCCAGCGCCGTTGCCGCCTGATAGTCCATGGCAGTTTGATTTCGGGGGGCAGCGTGGTGCGCGTGAGTATTGCGCCCGCGGCGGACAATGGCGTTTTCTTCCTCGGTCAGCGCTCCCTCGATGCGTGTCAAAGCCTCCGCCTGTGCGTGTGCATTGACGACCGTGACCGCCGCCTGATGGCAGTGATGCAGATTATACCCCCGGTACAGCAGGCGCGACCGAGTCAGCAAATCATAGACCGTATCCCCGATATACGCCAGCTGGAGTGGATTCAGGCGGCGTGCATCATCTTTGGTCATCGGCGCTTCTTCGCGCAGGGTCAAAGGCATTTCCTCCTTCATATGCCCGAAAAAGACAGGCATACCGAATGAAGCGTCCTTTACAGACACAACCAGTGTATTATACCATATTTTCGCCCTGTCCGACAAGGGTTTTCCGCACCTTTGGGGAAGAAAATTTGTCGCGCGTGCCGTTTTCCGGACACAAAAATACCGAACCGCGATTGCGATTCGGCATGTGGTACACCATTAGGGACTCGAACCCTAGACACCCTGATTAAGAGTCAGGTGCTCTACCAACTGAGCTAATGGTGCATAGACCCTGCAAGCAGGGTCATGCAGCTGTACACCATTAGGGACTCGAACCCTAGACACCCTGATTAAGAGTCAGGTGCTCTACCAACTGAGCTAATGGTGCATAGACCCTGCAAGCAGGGTCATGCAGCTGTACACCATTAGGGACTCGAACCCTAGACACCCTGATTAAGAGTCAGGTGCTCTA
>OLOQ01003987.1_pt1 | contig 10336 bp, 10 predicted proteins | sample 1673101 | NCBI WGS metagenome assembly OLOQ01 (sample SAMEA3136754, study PRJEB25190) | human gut metagenome | biome: human gut; feature: human-associated habitat; material: faeces | place: Austria | collected 2013 | reverse complement strand
CCGAGAAGACGCCGCATCATCGGTAACCGTAAACAGCTTCTTCTTGCTGAGAAAGCAGAGAAACAGAAAGAATTAATGGAGAGAATCCATGTTGGCGACACAGTTGAAGGAACTGTTAAGAACGTTACAGATTTCGGTGCATTCATCGATCTGGGCGGAGCAGACGGACTTCTTCACATCTCCGAAATGTCCTGGGGCAGAGTAGAGAACCCGAAGAAAGTATTCACTGTTGGCGATAAAGTCAAAGTTCTTATCAAAGAGATCAACGGAGAGAAGATCGCACTTTCCCTTAAATTCCCGGAAGCAAATCCATGGCTCACAGCAGCTGAGGACTTCGCTGTAGGAAACGTAGTTAAAGGTAAAGTTGCACGTATGACAGACTTCGGCGCATTCGTAGAGCTTGCACCTGGAGTAGATGCACTCCTTCACGTATCCCAGATTTCCAGAGAGCACGTTGCCAAACCTGCAGACGTACTGTCAATCGGACAGGAGATCGAAGCTAAGGTTGTTGACTTCAACGGCGAAGACAAGAAGATCAGCCTGAGCATGAAAGCTCTTGAGGCACCGGCTGAGGAAGCTACAGAAGAATAATTTATCATAATCATGATGTTCAGACACCGTCCCTGTATAAGTTTATATAGGGACGGTGTTTTTGCAGTTATGTTTTGCAGTTATTTGCAATAAAGGGAGATGAAAGAGAAATATGACAGACCACGGTTTATTTGATATCCACTGCCACCTGATTCCGGGAGTGGACGACGGAGCACAGGACCTGGAGGAAACCCGCAGACTGCTCCGCATGGAATATGAACAGGGAGTTAGAAACATTATCGCAACCCCTCATTACAGAGATCAGATGTTTGATACACCCATCCACACCATCCGCAGCCAGTTCGCTCTGGTGGAGAAATGCGTACAGGAATTCAATCAGGAGCTTGCTAAGGAAGACAGAATGAGAATATACCTGGGCTGTGAATTCCATGCAAACATGCAGATGAGCAGAATGCTGGATGAGGGAAGAGTCAGTACAATGGCAGATTCCGGCTATGTTCTGGTAGAATTCTCAGGAAATGCAGAATACAGCTACATAGAAGACCGCCTCCGCAGCCTTATCATCGTAGGCTACCGCCCCATCATCGCACATGTAGAACGCTGCGATAACATCTGGGGTGACCTGGAACTGATCAGGGACCTGGCACAGATGGGCGCCTATATGCAGGTAAATGCAGACAGCATTCTGGGAAAAAGCGGATTTTATACAAAAAGATTCTGCAGGAAGCTGATGAAAGAAGATCTCCTTCACTTCGTAGGCTCTGACTGTCATGACAGTCAATACAGGATCTGCCGCACAGGAGAAGCATACAGAAAAGTCGCCAGCAAAATGGGACAGGAATATGCTGACAAAATTTTTATTGAAAATCCTTCCGCAATTGTAAAAAATGGGGAAAACAGAAGGAAATTTGTCAAATACACTTGAAGAATGTCAGAAATCATATTACAATTTACAAAGTACGGACCGGCCTGTAATAACTCCGGTTTGATCATATAAGGAAGGAGAACCAAGAATTTGATAAAAGAGGCAAAGAATACCCGGGAAAATCCTGCGCAGCCTGTGGTCACTGAGACGATCATACAGCAGGAAGACACCATAGACCTTGTGGAACTTTTCTGGGTACTGGTCAATCATTGGAAAATTATCCTGCTGACCATGCTGATCACAGCAATGCTGGCAGGTGTCTATTATCTGGTGGGGGTGAAACCATCTTATCAGGCGGACGCATCCATTTTTATCACAAACAATGAATCCGTGATCACAGTTTCTGACCTGCAGCTGAGTTCAGAGCTTACAGAGGACTATGCGAAGATCATCAAGAGCCGTAATGTTCTCAAACAGGTCATCAAAGAGCTGGATCTGGATCTGGATTACAGAGGACTCAGTAAACTGGTCAGTGTAACGAATCCGGACAATTCCCATATTATTACCATCACAGTTACCTGCGGTGACGTGGAACTGTGCAGAGATATTGCAAACAGTCTGATGAATATCGGACTGGATCGTATTTACCAGGTGGTAGGAAGCAGCGAACCTACAGTTATCGATTACTCAGAGGCAGAGGCAGTGGATGAGATCACTCCTGCACTGACAAAATATCTGGCGATCGGACTTCTGCTGGGACTTATCGCAGCCTGCGGACTGATCTGCGTACGTTACATGACAGACACCACATTAAAGACAGAGGATGATCTGAAGAGATATCTGGATATCCCGGTACTTAGTGTGATTCCTTATTACGAAGAGAAGAAAGAGTAGAAGATGGACAGAGAAGATAACAATATTGAATCCCTGTTTCAGGATCTTGTGAAAGAATCCGGATATACGGGAAGACAGACAGAGGTAATACATCCACATGTATCAGATGTATCTTTCCGCGTAAATGAGGCCATCAATGTTCTGCGTGGAAACATCCAGTTAAGTGGAAGCAATATTAAAACAATAGCTGTAACAAGCTCCGTTGCTAATGAGGGTAAATCATCAATAGCCTTCCGCCTGGCAAAGAGCATGGCAGGGCTTGAGAAGAGGATCCTCTTTATAGACTGCGATATCCGTAATTCTACCATACAGAACAGATATGATATTGTAGGTGAGAAGAAGGGATTAAGCGAATACCTGTGCGGAAATATCAGCAAAGAGAAGATCATCTACCGCACAGATGACAAATACCTTGACATGATCTTTACAGGTGCAGTGGCACCAAACCCAAGTGAGCTGGTATCAGGTCCGCTATTTGCAGAGCTGATGGAATTCGTGCGAAGCGTTTATGATTATGTGATCGTAGACACTCCGCCGCTGAATCTGGTTATCGACGGGCTGTTGATCGCCAAGCAGTGCGACGGAACTGTCCTTGTTGTGGAGAGCGGAAAGACAGACAGGGCACAGGCTGATAAGGCGAAGCAGCAGATACAATATGCAGGTATCCGTCTCCTCGGCGCAGTGCTGAACAAAGCGCCGGTTTATGAGAAACATTATGGCTATGGATATGGCTACGGTTATGGTTACGGCTATGGCTACGGATACGGCTATGGAAAGAGCGCTAAGAAGAATGGAAAAGAAAAGAAGAAATAACCCTGTAAATAAGAAACAGATCATCATCAGTCTGGTGATCTGCCTGGCTGTAGCTTTGTTTGCAGCAGTTTTTATCCATATGGAACAGACAAAGCAGAAATCTATGCAGATCACTGCAGGGAACACCCACAATGTGGGCAACAGTTATAGAAATATTGTTTACAAAGGTCAGGAATATCAGTATAATAACCGTATCACAAATATTCTCTATGCCGGTGTGGACTCCACAGGCAAGCTGGAAGCTTCCTCCCAGTATGGAAATAAAGCCAGGGCAGACAGCATTGCTCTGGTGGTGATGGATGAGAAGAACCGCAGGATGACTATTCTCTCCATTAACCGTGATACCATGACTGATATCCGCAGATATACAATGAACGGCAATGACAAGGGACTCTATACCACGCACATCGGATATGCCTACAGCTATGGCGATGGGGGAAAGGTAAGCTGTGAGAGCCTCTGTGAGGCAGTATCCCTTTTACTTGGAGATATCCCTGTGAAGCGCTATGTAGTGACAAACCAGGATTCCATGCCCTATATCAATGAGCTGGCAGGCGGGATCACGCTTACAGTGCCAAACAACGATCTTCAGGAGAAATATCCGGAGATGGCAGAGGGTGCAGAGGTTACCCTGGATGACAGCAACATAAAGGATTTCCTTCAGTACAGGAATACAGAGGAGTCCTTCAGCAATGAGGGCCGTATGCAGAGACAGAAAGCCTATCTCACAGCCTATGTTGAGAAGATGCAGTCCATGGATGAGAATGACCTTGAGAAAGCATGGGATTCCCTCGATGTGATGGACGATTATATCCAGACAAGTGTGACACGCAACCAGTATCTGGGACTTGTGAAGACCCTTAAGAAAGCAGAGTTCACAGAGGACAGTATAGAGCAGCTTCCGGGAACAGACCAGGAGGGAGACCTTCATGATGAGTTCCATGTGGATGAAGATGCACTCCGGGAACTGATCATCCGTTTATTTTATGAAAAAGTATGACAGGCTGCTGTTTTTCAACCGTCTTGTTATAAAGTAACCGTAAATTAATAAGAATAGAGCCAGAAGAAGACAGAAAGGAAGGCATTCTTATGAAAAGAAAATATTTCAGCATTTTACTTGCAGCAATGACAATTGCAGCATCTGTCAATGTATATGCAGCCCCAAGCATCGGACAGATCATTCCGGAAGCTCCAAAGGTAGTTGAGGGAAATCTGTCAAACAACCAGCAGCTGATCGTAAAAGATGTTGATACAGGTGCCTACAAGGATAAAAAAGTTGCAGAGGTAGTAACAAAAGTAAATGATGATAATACCAAGGTAAACATGAATGAGATTCTGAAAGACCTTAAGGTAGATACAACAGAAACAATTAAAACAAACACAGAGAAGAAAGTAAATCCGTCCCTGTATGAGCCTCTTACACCTTTCGTAGATTTGGTTATTAAGGAAGATGATAAGATCACATATGAAACAAATGGTGCTATTAAAACAACCCTTACCATCGAAGCGGCCAAGGATGTAAAGAAGAAAGATGTACTTCTGATGCAGATCAATCCGACAACAGGAAAGGTTACCTTTGTTGCAATTGAGAAGCTGGACAAAGCTACAGGCGAAGTCACAGCCACCTTCGATTCACTTGGACCTGTAATGCTGATCGAGAAGGTTCCGATCGTAACCAAGAAGGTTTCTCCTGAGAAATATGCAGACGAAAAGGTAGCTGATGCAGCAGAGAAGCTGAAAAATCAGAAAGCAGGCTTCACTCTGACAGACTTTATCGATGATCTGACAGACACAGAGAACAAAGAGATTACACTGGACAACGGACAGACCATCAATCTGGACGACTATGTCAGCGCAAGCAGTCTTATAGATATGGCAATCAAGATGTCAGATGATTACTCCTATGATATGTCCGGTTCCCTTGACGCACAGGTAAACTGTGACATCGACAGTGTTGACTGGAAGAGTCTTGTAACTGCTAATGATGCAGACTTTGACATTGATACAGCAGAGGGCGACCTGAGCCTTCTTACAGAGATAGAGCCATTCACAATCCCGGACAGCATTGTTGTACAGGCAGATGCTTCTACAGGAGAGCTTAACTACCTTGCAGAGCCTGAACTGAGCTTCGCATATCCTGAAAAAGAAGAAGAGGAAGCAGACGACACAGACGACACAGATGAGACAGCTGATGCAGAAGATGATCTGATGAGCTGGATCGTTAAGGACGAAGCAGGCTCTTCTGAACAGCCAAATCTTGTGATCAAAGGCGAATTCAAAGGCATGGGACCGCTTGCAATCTTTACAAAAGATGCAAAATAATCTGATAAGAGAGGAACAGTTCAATGTCACGAAAATCTCACAGACGCAGACATAAAAAAAATAAATTCATGTCCTCAGTGCTCTACTATGTGCTGGTTCTTGCTCTGGTGGCAGGCCTTCTGTTTGTTGTAAAGGTAAACCGCCAGGAACGTGCAGAACGCACAGAATACAAAGAAAAGCTGGCCGGCAAAGAGACGGAGGAAGATATCGGTGTACTGGACGACATGATGGTACGACCTACAGCAGAACCTACGGAAACGCCGGCAGATACAGCAGCAGATAAATGATAAAAAGTACCAAAAATTATTGCATCTTTTTGGCAATAAAGCTATAATAACGTGTAGATAAGACAAAAGGTCTATAGTCTTTGAATCGTCGCTTTGCCGCGTTTAAGGATATTGATTTACATATCTTGAAGAGAATCTGCCTTGTAACACAGGCAGAATGGCGAAGCATACCCAAAATACGGAGGTAAGATATCCAATGTGGTATGTGATGCAGGTGCGAACAGGCACAGAAGAGAACATCCGCTGCCAATGTCAGCGGCTCATAAGCAGCAATATACTAAAACGCTGCTTTATTCCCTACTATCAACAGAAGAAACGATTTCAAGGCAAATGGCATATCCAGGAAAGAATCCTCTTTCCCGGGTATGTCTTTTTAATTGCCGAAAATCTGGAACAGCTGGCTGAAAACCTGAGAAAAGTCACAGGAATGACCCGACTTCTGGGAACAGGAGATGAGATCATCCCCCTATCTCAGGAAGAAGTAGAGCTGCTTCTGAAGCTGGGAAAAGAAGAACAGCTGGTAGCCATGTCCACAGGGATCATAGAGAATGATCAGGTCAGGATACTCACAGGACCATTGCAGGGCATGGAAGGTTATATCAGAAAAATCAACAGACACAAAAGAAAAGCCTGGGTTTCCATAGAAATGTTTGGAAGGAGCGTGGATATGGAGGTTGGGCTGGAAATAATAAAAAAAGTATGAGAAAAAGAAGGAGAAACTAAGGAAGGCGTATGTATAGAAAAAAATCAAGAGGATGGTATAAACACAAGGACTTTATATTTTTAGATCTTGTGTGTTTATTTCTATCTTTAATATTGGCATATCTGGTTCGAAATGGTTCTGTCCGGAACATATTTGAACTGGGAATATATCACAACATGATATTCTTTGTAATATTGGCAGATTTATTTCTGATCATTATTTTTGAATCTTATAAAGGCGTTCTGAGGAGAGGTTATTACCAGGAATTACGTTCTGTTATCCAGCAGATGATCCTGATAGAACTGGCAAGTGGTCTGTATCTGTTCACTGTCAGTAATGGACACAGCTTCTCAAGGACTGTTTTGTATCTTATGGGAGTCTTTTATGTACTCCTGTCCTATGGCACAAGAATAATATGGAAAAAACACCTGATCCATAAAATGGCAGAAGGTGGAGAACATTCACTCTATATTGTAACAAATTACGATCTTGCACCAAAAGTAATCCAGAATGTAAAAAATCACAATTATAATCGATACAACATCAATGGTCTCATAATCATTGATAAAAATATAGCAGGCAGGGAAATTGAAGGAATTCCGGTTGTGGCAGATTTAGAAAATGCTGCATCCTATATTTGCCAGCAGTGGGTTGATGAAGTCTTTGTAAACGTAGATACATCTTATCCATATCCCCATGAACTGATCAATGAATTGCTGGAAATGGGAATGGCAGTTCATGTGAACCTGGCAAAAGTCAGAAGCACTTCCGGGCAGAAACAATTTGTAGAGACCATAGGTGGCTATACAGTTCTGACGACTACTATGAACTATGCTACGGACAGACAGGCACTTGCCAAAAGAGCACTGGATATCCTGGGTGGACTGGCAGGCTGTCTTCTGACAGGGATTATCTTTATCTTTGTGGCACCGGCCATTTATATCAGCTCTCCTGGTCCGATTTTCTTCTCACAGATACGGATCGGTCAGAATGGAAAACCATTTAAAATGTACAAATTTCGAAGCATGTATATGGACGCAGAAGAACGTAGGGCAGAACTTATGGCACAGAATAAAATGAGTGACGGACGTATGTTTAAGATTGATTTCGACCCTCGTGTAATAGGAAATAAAATCCTGCCCGACGGAACCAGAAAAACCGGGATAGGAGAATTTATCAGAAAAACATCACTGGATGAATTTCCACAGTTCTGGAATGTGCTCAATGGGACCATGAGCCTTGTGGGCACCAGACCTATATTACAAGATGAATTGCAAAAATATGAACTGCATCACAGAGCCAGAATTGCCATCAAACCGGGGATTACAGGTATGTGGCAGGTAAGTGGAAGAAGTGACATCACAGACTTCGAAGAAGTAGTGAGACTGGATACAGAATATATCAGTAACTGGAACTTTGGACTGGATATAAAGATTCTGTTTAAGACAGTGATGACAGTACTGAAGAGAGAAGGATCCGTATAATATGGAAAGAAAACTGGCAGTCTCTATGTTCGGTCAGAAGCGACTGAGCAGAGAAGGCGGAATTGAAATTGTGGCAAAAGAACTTTGCACCAGAATGGTGCAAAATGGTTGTACAGTTACCTGTTATAACCGTTCCGGCCATCATGTGAGTGGTGCAGAGTATGACAATAAAACAGAATATGAAGGAATCCGTCAGAAATATGTTCCGACTATCGAGAAAAAAGGGCTTGCAGCTGTGAGTTCTTCTTTTTTTGCAGCTTTTTACAGTGCATTTGGAAAATATGATGTGGTGCACATTCACGCTGAGGGACCTGCATTTTTTGCATGGTTGCCAAAGCTGTTTGGGAAAAAAGTGGTAGTTACCATACATGGAATAGACTGGCAGCGTGAAAAATGGAAATCAGGTTTTGGTTCAAAGTTTATCCGACAGGGCGAAAAGAATGCCGTGAAATATGCAGATGAAATTATTGTTCTGAGCAAAGGAGTTCAGGATTACTTTAAAAATACCTATGACAGAGATACATGGTTCATTCCAAACGGTGTAAACCGTCCGGAAATCAGAAAAGCGGAACTGATTACCCAAAAGTTTGGCCTGACAGAGAATTCTTATATCTTGTTCCTTGGCAGGCTGGTGCCGGAAAAAGGCATCCGATATCTGATAGAAGCATTTAAAAATGTCTGTACAGATAAGAAACTGGTCATTGCAGGCGGTTCCAGTGATACAGACTCCTTTATGAAAGAACTGCAGGAATCGGCAAAGGAAGACGACAGAATTATTTTTACAGGATTCGTACAGGGAAAAATGCTGGACGAACTGTATAGTAATGCGTATATTTACACCTTGCCTTCTGATCTGGAGGGTATGCCGCTGAGCCTGTTGGAAGCCATGAGCTATGGCAACTGCTGTCTGGTCTCCGACATTCCCGAATGTACAGAAGTTGTAGAAGATAGGGCATTGATTTTCAAAAAGTCGGATATAGAGGACTTGAAAGAAAAGATTCAGGATGCCTGTGATTATCCTGAGAAAGTTATGAAACTGAAACAACAGGCAGCAGATTTTGTCTGTAAGAAATACAACTGGGACGAGGTTGTAAGGGAAACGATGAAGCTATACAGGAGAAAATCATAGATGAAAGTGTTAATGATAAATAAATTTCTGTACGCCAACGGCGGTAGTGAAACATATATATTCAAGCTGGGGGAGGTACTGAAGCAGCATGGACATGAGGTTCAGTACTTCGGTATGGAGCATGAAGGTCGCTGCGTGGGCAACCGGGTCAATGCTTATACATCTGATATGGACTTCCACGGCGGCAGCAAACTGAGCAAGCTGACCTACCCGATCAAGACCATCTACAGCAAGGAAGCAAGAGAAAAATTAAGACTAGTACTAGATGACTACCAGCCGGATGTCTGTCACCTGAACAACTTCAACTACCAGCTGACACCGTCCATCATCCTGGAAATCGTGAAGTGGCGCAAGGAGACCGGAAGAGATTGTAAAATCATCTTCACGGCACATGACTACCAGCTGGTTTGTCCGAACCATCAATTAAAGAACACTATCACACATGAGAACTGTGAGAAGTGCCTCGGCGGCCATTTCATGAACTGCATGAAAGGCAAGTGCATCCACGGTTCCACTGCGAAAAGTGCCATCGGCATGATGGAGGCAGAGTTTTGGAAGTGGAAAGGCACTTATAAATACATCGACATGATGATCTGCTGCTCCGAGTTCATGAAGAGCAAGATGGACAGCAATCCGTTGTTTGCGACCAAGACCGTGGCAATGCACAACTTCATTGATAAGGTAGAGTGGAAAGAGACAGAGAAGAAGGATTACGTCCTCTACTTTGGCCGCTTCTCCGAGGAGAAGGGCATCGGCACACTCATCAAGGTCTGTAAGGAACTGCCGGATGTACAGTTCATCTTCGCCGGTACTGGACCGTTGGAAGAGACGGTGAATGGTGTTAAGAACATCAAGAACGTGGGCTTCCAGAAGGGTGAGGCACTGGAAAAACTCATTCGTGAAGCACGGTTCTCCATCTACCCGTCTGAGTGGTATGAGAACTGTCCGTTCTCCGTGATGGAATCTCAGATGTACGGCACGCCGGTGCTGGGTGCGAACATTGGTGGCATCCCGGAGCTGATTCAGGTTGGCAAGACCGGCGAGCTGTTTGAAAGCGGTAATTGCGAACATTTGAAGAGAAAGATAGAGAAGCTCTGGGGTGATAAGAAGCTGTGTGCGAAGTACAGTGCGAACTGTAAGGACATCAGCTTCGATACCATTGATGAGTATTACGAGAAAATTATGAAGGTGTACCAGTAAGAGAGGAGGGTAGGCCGATGGTTTATATGCTGTTTGATAACCCAGCGGATAAACAGAATATGACATTTCTGAACGGCTATGAAACAG
>OLOQ01003985.1_pt1 | contig 10339 bp, 9 predicted proteins | sample 1673101 | NCBI WGS metagenome assembly OLOQ01 (sample SAMEA3136754, study PRJEB25190) | human gut metagenome | biome: human gut; feature: human-associated habitat; material: faeces | place: Austria | collected 2013 | reverse complement strand
AAATCATGACAGAGGAATGTCAAGATAAGCTAAGGCAGGCAGAACAGGAACGGGATTATGCACTCTCCCATCAGAAAAAAGTAGAGATACCGGTTGAAAAGCCGGTATTCTATCAAAAGTGCGGGAATTGTAACCAGACAGCTTATCTGAAAGCGAAGGAAAGGTATGATACACAGAGAGAAAAACTGGCAGGCAGATATAAAGCAAAAACAGCCGTGTATGAAGCATTGATGTTTTTGCTGATATGGTATTCTGTGTCGACTACTATTTTTCAGATGATACAGTCAAAAGCATTCATTTCTGATTGCGTGGTATTCTTTGATGCAATTGCAACATTCACACAGACCATTGCAGGCTGGATAATACAGACCGGAAAGGAAGCGGCACAAATCAGTAACGGATTATCCAATCTGGTCATTGCAGGAGTTGTGTATTGGATAATAAGAATACTGATTTGCGGGGGATGTCTGGCGGTTGCCGGAATACTGTCTGTAGTGATTGGAATAAGAATTGCCAACCTATATAAGAAATACTGTTGGGATACGATTACCATAATGGTAACACTTATGAGCTTTGCAGTAACAATCTACTTCGGACATTGGATAAAGGCAGTGTTGCCAGTCAATCTGCTATTGCTCTTATTATTCGTACAAGCGATATATGCTGCAATCAGATGGTATGTAAAAGGCTGGCGGGAAGCCAGAGGATACTGCTAGAGATAAACGGGCTGTTAATTATAATAGTCCGTTTATTTTTCATTTTGTTGATTTACCATCAAATACAACTAAATATCATTAAAAATATTGAAATATGAGAACAAATATTCTATAATAAATTGAAGAATTATTAAGAGAGGTTCATAAAATGGTATCAGATGTTTGGATAGGGATTGATCAGGCAGCAAGTTATATGGGGGTATCGAAAGAAACTATAAGAAATTGGATAAAAAAGACCGACATTCCAGCACATAAGATTGGCAAGCTGTGGAAATTTAAACAATCAGAACTTGATGCATGGATAAAAAGTGGTCGTAGTGCCATAGATTAGAGGTCATATATATGGATTTAGGACAGATATTTACAACGGGCAATGTTGCATCTTATATGGTTAATTTATTTACAATTCCAAAGGATGCAAGAATAATTGAGCCTTGTTTTGGTGAAGGCGCTTTTTTAAGAGCTTTGACAGATAGTGGTTATTCAGAAGTTGATGGCTATGAAATAGATAGAAAATTGTTTGACAACGTGAAAAATAAGTACACAAAGTATAATTTGGTAAATGCAGATTTTTTAAGTTGTAGTACTGAACAGCTATATGATGGGATAATTATGAATCCACCATATATACGACATGAAAAAATTAATGATTTAAAAGAATTAGGCGTGAGTAAAGAAAAATTGTCGGAGAATGATTTGTTTAACAGCTTGCCGCACACTGCAAATATGTATATGTATTTTATAGTTAAGGGATTCTCCCTACTTCGTATGGGTGGTGAAATGATAGTAATATTTCCAAGTAGCTGGATAAATACTCGTAGTGGAGATTCATTTCAAAAAATGATAAAGGAATGCGCAGGAATAAAAAGACGAATACATATTTCAGGGGAAGTATTTGAAAAAAATGCATTGGTTGAAGTTCTAATTCTTAAACTTGTAAAAGGAGATTTAAACACGAATTATAAGACGGAATATGTTCATTTATCGAATGATGAATTTATTAAACTAGACGCTCCAGAACAAAGTGATATGGTTAGTTGGAAAACTAGTTTCTCTAAGTTAGCAAATGTAAGGAGAGGATTAACAACTGGGTACAATGAAATGTATATTAATCCTAACTTAAATAATAAAAAATATATGAGACCTATTATCTCTTCTCCCAAAAACATATGTGGCTTTTCTACAAAAGATGCAAGAAAAGATTGGTTGTTTGCACCATTGGATGAAAATCTTGATAAAAAGTGTATAGAATATTTAACGTATTGGAAAAAGATAATACTTGAGAACAAAAAGCCGCAAACATTGTTGAATAAAATTGCAACGACTAAAACATGGTATAGACTAAATCTTTTTGATTGTGAAGGTATTATTTTTAGTTATTTTGTAAGAAATGATATGAAGTTTGTGATGAATGAGGAACAATGTATAATACGAGATAATTTTTATATTATTTATCCCAAAATAGATAAATGGATTTTGTTTTCTTTGTTAAATAATTATTATACATATTATCAACTTGAAAGTATGGGCAAAAAATATGGAGCAGGGTTGTTGAAACTGCAAAGATACGATATTGAAAGTATTACATTTCCTGATATTGATGCTGTCAAAGAAAATGACATGCATTTATTAAAAAAATATGGTAGCCAATTAGCACAAAATGGAAACAGAAAATGTATAGATGACATAACAAAAATTTTATCTGTTTATTCAGAATATGATTTTAATATGATAAAACAAAAATATGAAACAAAGCGAAAAAAAAGACTGGAGGGTCTATAATGTCAATAAAAGTAGTTAGCCTTTTTTCAGGTGGTGGAGGATTAGATCTTGGGTTTCAAAAAGCAGGATATGAAATTATATGGGCTATAGATAATAATAAAAATGCGGTAGCGACATATAAGGAAAACATTGGAAATCATATAATATGTGCGGATATCAATAAAATAGATTTAGCAATGATTCCAAATGCAGACGTTGTAATAGGCGGACCACCATGCCAGTCGTTTTCTTTGGCAGGAAAAAGAAATGTTGAGGATGAAAGAGGACAACTTGTATGGAGATATATAGAAATAATTAGACATGTGAAACCAAAAGCGTTTGTATTTGAAAATGTAATGGGCTTATTATCTGCAAAGAACAAAAATGGGGAAAAAATATTTGAGTTATTAAAAAGAGCTTTTTGTGATATTGGATATAACATCGAAAGTATGGTTGTAAATGCAGCTGATTATGGTATCCCGCAAAGAAGAAAAAGGGTATTAATAGTTGGAGTAAATAATGGAAAAGAATTTGCATTCCCTTCACCAACTCATAATGAATCAGGAACAGGATTAAAAAAATATGTAAGTGTGAAGGAGGCACTAGATGATTTGCCAGAAGCTATTTTGAATGAAAATGGAATAGTACACTATAGGTGTGAGGCTGAAAATGACTATCAGAGAAAAATGCGAACAAACCAAGGTGTAACGGAACATTTTATGCCGAAAATGAGTGAGCTAGACAAATATATTGTATCACATGTAAGACCAGGTGGAAATTATATGGATATACCACCAGATGTAAAATCAGAACGAATAAGGAGATTACAGCGTGAGGGAGGACACACTACATGCTATGGTCGCATGAGCCCCGATGAGCCCTCATATACAATTAACACTTATTTTAATAGACCTAATGTTGGCTGTAACATTCATTATGCAGAAAATAGGCTGATTACAGTTAGGGAAGCATTACGTTTACAAAGTTTTCCTGATTCATATAAAATTGTCTCATCCAGTAAGCAGGGTAGAAATCTGATTGTTGGGAACGCAGTTCCTCCTCTTATGGCAGAGATAATAGCCAATCAATTAAAAAAACATTTGAAGGAGGAAGAGAATAATGATTAGTTATACAGATTCAGAAGTTAGGACATTTCACCCGTTGTGTGAAAAAGCTTTAACACAAGCAATAGCAGCGTTAGGTTTGAGCTCGATTTATGAAGCAAAACATCATGTATATACAGGAAGTCTTGAAATGGACTATGTTGTTATAAATAAAACAACTGGAAAATATTTATGTGTAATTGAAGTTAAAAGAACTCCTTCAGATGTACAAAGTACCAGATATCAATTTCAAGCGCAATCGTATGTTCAATCCAATATGGCAGTAACAGAGAAACCATTTTATATTATAACTAATTTGGAAAAATTAATTAGTTTTAGATATGATGTCCATAAGCCCAGTGTACATCAGCAAGTTTTAGAACCAGGATTAGAAAATGTATGTGATTTTTCCGCTGATGATGAAAATAGTATCGTGAACAAATTGGCATTAGTTTTTCAAAGATTATTAGATGATTTTATTAATAACAGATATACAGAACTTACAACACTGGATAATTTCTTAACATGTATGAAATCTACTCTACCAAACAGTCGTGAATGGAAAAGTAAAATGGCAATGCTTCTATATGAATATATAAGAGGTGCTTTTCATGCAATACATAAACCTGCGCCAACTATAACATATAGTGTATCAACATTTGCCGGAGATGTTCAACAAATTTGCATAGAAGCAAATAGAGTAGACTTTGATGGTATTTTTGCGTATAATGCGGCGGATTATCTTCCAAGAGTATCTTTGACAAATAAGCTTTTGTCTGATTTATATAAGTATGGGGAGGCAAATATATCAGGTGATGCAATAGCAGATTCATTACATGAAATGCTATCTGAAAGCAGTAGACATGATGGAGAAGTTGCAACTGATCCTGAATTGGCTAATCTAGCTGCTACTATGGCAAAAATGATTAACGGCAATTTATCTGCTAATAAGAAAATATGTGATCCTGCAGCTGGAAGTGGAAGTCTAATTAGTTCAGCAATGAAGGTATTTAATATAAACGGCAATCAGGTTGTAGCAAATGATATAAATCCAAAACTAATAGAACTTTTATCATTACGTCTAGGATTAAATAATCCTATAACAATCAATAAATCAAATGCTCCAGTAGTAACAACAAAAGATATTTTATCATTTGTTCCTTCCGATTTTAATGATATTGAGGTTGTTTTGTTAAATCCACCATTTGTGGCAGGAATAAATTGTGTAAATAGAAAGGCTCCTTTTATACGTTTCATACAAAGGACCAAAGGAAGTCCGTCGGATACTGGAGTTGGACAGCAGAATTTAGGAGCAGTTTTCTTAGAAACTGTTTGTTGTTTAATGCCAACAGGAACGACTATTGTATGTATATTTCCCAAAGCACAGTTGGTAGAGCGGGGAAATGAAGCGATTGCTTTTCGAGAAATGTTGCTCAATATTTTTGGATTACAATGCATTTTCAATTATCCGGGAAAGGGACTTTTTGAATCTGTTTCAGAAGAAACATGCATCTTGGTTGGAAAGAAAAATCAACCTGCAAGTACAGTGAAAATTTTTTCTAGTGATGTTGCAGTGGCTGATATAGATCTACATGCTTTAGAAGCATATTCTGGGGGATATAATTCATTAACTTTTGATTATATTACACCAGATATAGAGGCAAGACAAATTTCATATGCACAATTACAGGCAAAATTAAATGATGGCTGGAGAGTTGTATGTAGTGAAATGTCTGAAGCTATTATATATATTGATAATAATATTGTAAGAAATGCTATAATGACATATTTGCCAAATACTACTCAAATATTTCGTAAAGGTCAAGTAGGGGTTAATGGAGGAAGTGATTTATTATTCTTTGATTCATTCGATGAATTATATTCTAAATATATATCACAAGTCACACTTGATGAAGGAATGAGAAATGCAGATAGAGATGATTTTATTCTGAACACTGGAGATTCAAAATTTTTAAATTTTAATTCTATTCCATCTTCATTAAGTACAGCAATAATTTCTGATTATATGTCTATGACTAGACCAGCTAAACAACAGCAAAGGAAGGTAAAAACTGTTACAGAATGGGAGAAAATTACAAAAAAGGACGGCACAATACGATTTCCTGCCAACTCAATATTATTACCAACAAAACTTCGTAGAAATGGAAGGGTATATGTATCGGCAGTGTCTATGTATGTTTCAACAAATTTTACAGTATATTCATACCAAACGTTGACGGAAGCACAGGTAATTGGTTCATATATGACAACGGTTTTTTATCAGTTAGAATGTGAAGTTGCATCTAAGGATCATTCGGGGATGAGAAAAAGTGAATTAAGGGATGCAAAAATGACACATGTTCCTGATTATAATATGCTTTCTCAAAATCAAATAAGACAAATATTGTCCGAGATTCCTAATATAACATTTAAGGATCTTAACAATCCAACAATTACACATATGGACGAGATATGGGCAGAAATTTTGTTTGGAGCAAATGCATCAAATAAACTAGAAGAAGCAATTCGATTACAGAGATTTTTAGCAAATAGAAGAAATCCTCTGTCGTAAAATATAAAATGGGTTATAGTAGGAATATTGCAGATAGTTAAGGTGTAAATAAGAATGGAGCATAATGTGTCAGATAAAAAATTGAAAGAAATAATCTCAGAATTATTAAGACTTGGATATGAAGGAACTTATTGGGATTTTAAAGAAGATTATACTGATTGTAGAGAAGATAAATTGATCGATATTATTTGCATGGCAAATAATATCGATGGACATCAAGCATATCTAATTTACGGTGCAGATGACAATGGAAATGTAAAGGGAATTGAAAAAACAAAATATAGTAGATGTACAACTAAGTCAGTTACAGAATTTTTAAGATCAAAGCCATTTGCAGGAGATTATATACCTAAAGCAACAGTTCAGACGCTTGAGATTGAAAATCACGAATTGGATATAGTAATAATTAAGAACACGAATAATACGCCATATTATTTGACAGAGGCATATTCGCCAAGCCATGATGTAAAGAAAAAATTGTATGCAGGTGCAATATATACTAGAGTAAATGATATAAACACACCGAGGATACAGACTGCAAATATTGAACATACAGAATTTTTATGGAGAAAAAGATTTGGTATTGATTTGTCGCCTTCTCAAAAATTACTTCATTTATTAGAACATACAGAGGATTGGTCTGAAACTACATGGGATTCCGATAGACATAGCTATAACCTAAAATCACCAGAATATCAAATAATAGTTCTTGATTCAGATGAAGGATATGAAACTTTAAGTTATTTTTACGATGATGAAAAGATGTTATATGCCCCACTACATTTAAAGTACTTAACTACAACATTGTATGAAACTGAATTATGGTATATGGACATGGGAAGATGTCTGATTCCGAAACCGGAGATAAGATATAAAATAGAAAATGGTTTATTTTATTATTACATAGAAAAAGACTCTTTGAGTGGCAAATTGCTTCCTTTTTTTGCGTATGGAAAGTATCAGTGCAATAATCGCTCAGGGCAACAAATTCCAGTGCTAATTTTTGACAATAGTCAAGAGAGATTTGAATTTGAAGATTGGTTTTCACAAAATGAAAATTTAAGAGACAACATTGAAAAAGAAATTTTGCAAAATGCCATTTTTCAGCATATACGTGCTAAAGAAGAAAAGATTGGTAAGTCGCAATGCGGAGTTTTAGAATTAGCAATAGCGTTTGCTTATTATAAAAATTGGCAGAAAACAAACAATCATCTAAGTAGAGAATAGATATATACTAATAGTTATTTTAGGAGCGGAATTAATGACAAAGAAGGAATATCCGCACAATATGCTATGATATTCCTTCCTGCTCTAATATGGTGGATATCAATATAGTTTCAAAGAATCTTCGGCATCTACCCATATCTGCATCGTTCCATCCAGATATAGTTTTGCATATTCCAGTGGTTCATCAATGGCAAGTGCATTTAATGCACAGTCTGATCCGGATGTAGTTTTTAAATTCTTTTCTGCTTCCCAACAGTCAATGCGCAGCATATAGCCAGCATAGGTGTAAACATCAATACTGTTGCGTTGTGGATTGTATTCTGCAAATATTGTTTTCATCGTATCTTATCTCCTTATCGTCCAATCAATCATTCGTTACAAAAATCAGAAGCATTTCAATCAGTTCACCATGTCACTTTTATTTTGTGTTATACTGTTTTATAGATTTTTCTTGCCCTTGTATTTGCCCTTATCAGAGTTCGTAAACACTGGTGGGACGATATAACACAAGGGAAACAATAAGGGAAAGCTCACCTGCGACAAATCCAGTGTTTTCAAGGGTTTACAGAGAATTTAATAACAAAATATAACAGTTATTAAATCTCTTAAAACAGGTGAAATCTCAATCGGAATTGCTAAACGCAGATCCTTTCAAGATGGTTCCTCAGAATCACAAGCGAGTATTCCAAACGTATTTCAAAGCGAAGTTATAGATTAAAACTTTGAGTAAGGTGAAAGAACAGCAATATGATGAATGAGTTGTTCGAAGTTCTCCTTGCTCCAAAAACGGGGATGAACGAATCCATGCATAACTCTGTTTCGCCCGTTTTCATCGTTGTTTACTTTTACATATTTGAAATATTTCTTTGTTTCTTCCAGAACCTTGACATATTCCTGATTATTTTGATTTTCTGCTATTGCCAAAGAAATCAACTTCATGCCAACATTGACCTTAACTGGTTGCCCATTACGATCGAATAAAGGAAGTCCATAGTCGGAGGTTGTAGTTCTAATCAGTTCTTCCAAATAGGAATACGCAAAGGGCGTAAGTACGGAGAAGGAATCAGGGAATTTCTCGTATATTCTTTGCACTTCTCCCCAATCAGGAGCCCAGTTCCAAAAATGTGCGTAATCTATTATTTGATTGAAATCTTCTTGCAGTGCCATAGAATGACCTCCTTCTTATATTGAAATGTATAATTTTATTGTAGCACGATTGGCTGTGGATTCAATATCACTTATGAGATAGCTGTGTTTTTCATGGATACAGCTTTTTCATGGGCTACAGTAGGATTATACAATACATTTACAAGAAGTATGAATATTGCAAAGGGAAGAGGTATAGATTTTAATTTTGCTGATGGCATGATCTGTGACTGGAAAAATGAAAGGGAATATAGGTTGTTGGGGTATATCTCACACATGAGTGAAAACATAGCGGATGGTTACCTACAATGATTTCATTAAGGATATGACCATCATAAGCAAAAAAGTACAGAGACGTATAACTGTATAATATACTTCTCTGCACTTTTTAGCTTATGAGATATATTTATTTTTCCTTATTTTCTGGTGGAACGTACTCCAACAGATCCTCGATCTTACAATTCAATGCACAGCACAACCTGGCTAAAACAGCGGTATCCAGCCGTGTTACCGTTCCTTTACAAAACTGGTTGAGTTGGGTCCTTTGCATTTCGGCGCGGTGAGCCAATTTGTTCTTACTGATGTTTTGCTTTTCTATCATTTCATCCAATTTGATCCGGATAGTTCCATAATTACGATCTTCCATATACCATTACCCTCAACTACAATATTATTCAGGATTGTAAGTATAGGATAACTAATATATAATTGAATTATAAGTTGTAGAATCTCTACTGTAATTACTTGCACACACTTATTCCAATGGGAGGAAATTTTGATTATGGAAAAAAGTTTATTCAACGAATTGACCTTGGAGCAAAAACAAAAATTACTGACATTGCCGGCAGAATTGAAACATTTCACTCAGACTCAATGGGCTGCAATATACGGGATCGTACCTATGACACAAGAACTTTTTGATAGTATTCAGTTGGAACGTTTGAAAGTAGGAGAGGAACTGGAATCTGCTGCCCTGGATACATTTCTGAAATACCCTGAGTTTGCCCTTAATTACAGCAGTCGGCTCGAAAATGCCTTAAGCACTTCAAATACTATCTCTTCTGACGATACAGAAGAAAATTTTAAGAAATTATATGAAAAAATGCGGCATTCTACATATGAGAAATTTCAATATGATATAGGCGCATAAGCTAAGAGAAATCAGGAATTTAAAAATTCTGACCTTCTTGTAAACATTTTGTCACATACGACATTATCTTATATAAAAAGACAGAGAACCCTCTTATATAATTACGTTTTGCCATATACCTAGATAATAAGAGAGTTCCCCGAATAATATTTTATCTATATTATTACTCATTCAGCTCTTCAAAGAAATCATTAAACTCACACTCAAAGATTTCTTTCATGGCCACCAGTTCGCTTACTTTAATATTCATCCGATTTGTTTCCAGCTTCGCATAGGTACTTTTGGAGATCTGGATCCCCATGAGATTCATTTTGGCAATCACTTGATCCTGTGTAAGCTTTCGGCTATACCGTATTTTCTGTATGTTCCCGCCAATGTTCATATCCGGTCTGAGTTTCTGCATGATATTCCCTACTTTCATCAATAATTCGTTATTAAGAAACTTTTGTATTGATAATAGCCGAGAAACTTCATATAATGTTTCGTAATAGAGAAATATCTGTAAGCATATCAAACACACAAAGGAGAAAACAAATCAATGAAAGAACAAGCAAAAACCCCCGTCTTTCAGGAAGACAACGGTACCTGGGCTCATCTGACCAAATTGGTAAATCCTCTTATCTGCACCATTGAATACGGCCGTCGTACCGGGTTTTCATCCCGG